>ERZ827168.609-NODE-609-length-56762-cov-12.916113_pt1 | contig 56762 bp, 57 predicted proteins | sample MGYA00519868_ERZ827168 | MGnify/ENA primary metagenome ERZ827168 (study PRJEB31778, sample SAMEA3449271) | human gut metagenome | biome: human gut; feature: human-associated habitat; material: faeces | place: United Kingdom | collected 2010/2012 ...
ATATTTTTGGTATAATTATATATGAAATAAAGTGGAGGTCTCGTATGAATACAAAAATTGTTTTAACTGGAATTCTAAAATCTAATGATAAATTTTTAGTAGTTAAAAGAAGTGAAAATGACGATTTATATCCAGGAGCATGGGAATTTCCTGGAGGTCATCTAGAAAATGGTGAAACTTTAAAAGAAGGTTTAAAAAGAGAACTTTTTGAGGAAATTGGTTTTAATTCAGAATTTGAACCAATTATTACACATTATTATGATGAAGTTAAAAATAAAAATGATGAATTGATTCATGATTTAGAAATTGATTTTATCATTAATGTTAATAAATCAGATGTTAATGTTATATTAAGTGATGAGCATTGTGATTATAAGTGGGTAAATAAAGATTCTGAATTATTAGATGAGTACATTAAAGATAAATTATCAAACATATAATAAAATAGGTAAGTTAGAAATAACTTGCTTTTTTTCTTTTGAGTAAATATTTTTGTTAGTTTTTAATAAATATATGATATAATTGATATAGTACGGGGTGAGATTATGGGAATAGGAGTTTATTTTTCAACAAGTTCATTTATAATTATTACCATATTAACTTATATATTTTATTCTAAAAAAAGAGTAGAAAATATTGAAACTAAGACATATGGAAAAATACTATTTTTGACTTTAATTGGATTATTTTTAGAAGTAGCTACATGTATCTGGTATGTTGCCGGAGTTAGTTTGGACAATATTATATATCAATTTGTTTCAAAATTAACTTCATCATACTATATGGTTTGGAGCAGCTTGTTTGTCAATTATTTAATGAATATTTGCAACGTTAATAAAAATTTTAAAAAAGGATTTAATATTCTTAATGTCCTATGTTTTATTGCTATTTTAATTTTACCAATATCTTATGATACTGATAGAATGGGAGTATTGCCAATAGGGCCTGCAATTTATTTAACATATTTTGTTTGTCTTGTTTATGCAATTATTGATTTGATTATATGTTTAAAATATAGAAAAAGTATTTCTAGCAAAAAATTTACTCCTGTTTATTCTCTATTGCTATTAGGTGGTATTGATATTGTTTTGGGAGTATTCTTTCCATCATTATTCTTAATTGGTTATGTTTATTCTTTAATTGTAATTATAATGTATTTTACGATAGAAAATCCTGATATAAAAATGGTAAATCAATTGGAACTTGCTAAAGATCAAGCTGAAAGAGCAAATAGAGCAAAAAGTGATTTTTTAAGCTCTATGTCACATGAAATTAGAACACCACTTAATGCAATAGCTGGATTATCCGAAGACAATATCAGTTATGAAGATAAATGTCCACCAGAAGTAGTAGAAAATTCAAAAGATATTATGACAGCTAGTCAAACATTACTTGAAATAGTAGGCAATATATTAGATATCAATAAAATAGAAGCTAATAAAATGGAAATAGTTGAATCACCATATGATTTTGTTAAAGAAGTATCAGATATGTGTAAGATTACACAAACTAGAATTGGTGAAAAAAATGTAATGTTTCATTTAAATATGGCAGAAGATATCCCATATGAATTAATTGGTGATAAAGCTAAAGTTAAAGAAATAATTAATAATTTACTTACTAATGCTATAAAGTATACAGAACAAGGTGATATAAATTTAAATATTAAATGTATTAATGATACAAATAAAAATATTTCAAATTTAATTATTTCTTGTCAAGATACTGGAAGAGGAATTAAAGCTGAATATATAAATAAACTATTTACTAAGTTTGAAAGATTAGATATAGAAAAAAATACAACAACAGAAGGAACTGGTTTAGGGCTTGCTATCACCAAAGCGTTAATTGAAATGATGGGTGGAAAAATAAATGTTCAATCACAATTTGGTAAGGGATCAATCTTTGTAGTTCAAATACCTCAAAAGATAAGTAAAATTGCAAAACCAATGACGGAGAGAGAAATGATGGATACAGCTACTAGATTATATTCTAACAATAATATCAATAATGTAGTAAAACAACCTAGTGAACCTCAACCAACAGCAATATCATCTTCACAGGCAAATCCATCAAGTAATTATGGTAATAAAAAAATATTAATAGTTGATGATAATAAATTAAATATTAAAGTAGCTCGTAGAGCTTTGCAAGATTTTAATTTTGAAATAGAGGAATGTTATGATGGACAAGAATGTCTAGATCATGTTGTAAATGGAAATGAATACGATTTAATATTAATGGATATAATGATGCCTAATATGAGTGGAGAAACAGCAATAGCTAAATTAAAAGAAAATCCTAACTTTAAAATTCCAACAATTGCTTTAACTGCTGATGCAGTTGCAGGAGCTAGAGAGAAGTATATTGGCGAAGGATTTATTGATTATATAGCTAAACCATTTAACAAAGAACAAATAAAGGAAAAATTAGATTTAGTGTTTGGTAGTACAATTTCATCAGTTCAAAATATAAAAGAAAAAGATGAAGTATTAGATGCTTTATCTGATATGTCAAAACCAATACAAGAAATTGAACTTCCTAATACTGTATCTATACCCCCTAAATTTGATCCAACAGTTGATAGATTTAAAGATGTTGAAGTTCATGTTATAACTGACAGTACTAATAAAAATGAAGGTAATGAGTAAAATCATTATCTTTTTTGTGATATAATTAATACGGAGGAATATTTATATGAATTTTGAATTAGTTAGTGTAGATAAAAAAGATAAAGAAAAATTATATAGATTATTACAGTATGCTATGTATGATGGCTCACAATATATTGATAATGATATAAATATGGATTGTATATTTGATTATAAATGGTTTGATAATTATTTTACTGATAGTGATAGAAATGCATATTTTATCAAAAAAGATGATAAATACTTAGGAATGGTAATGGTAAATGAAAATTTGAAATTTCAACAAAATGGTAAATCTATAGCAGAATTTTTAATAATGCCAAAATATAGAAGACACCATATTGGTAAAAAAGTTGCTTATGAAATATTTGATAAATCTAAAGGAAATTGGGAAGTACAGCCAATGGAAAATAATCCTATAGCTTACTCGTTTTGGAAAAATGTAATAAACGAATATACAAATGGTAATTATACAATTAAGAACGATGGAACAGAAGATATATTTATCTTCAACAACGAGGGTTAATTATGAAGATAATAGAATATAATGATAATTATTTAGAAGATGTAAAAGATTTATTGGTTGAATTAGAAGAATATATTGTTTCAATAGATAAGGATCATCTAGATCAACTACATCCAGAATATAGAGATAAAATGGCAATTTTAGATTTAAATGAAGTTAAGAATAATGATGGCAAATGTTATATAGCAGTTGAGAATGATAAAGCAGTAGGATTAATTATGGGATGTATTTTTCCATATGATGAATATGATTACCTAGATTATAAATGCCCTAAAAGAGGAGAAATAACTGAATTAATAGTTTCTAAAAGTGTTAGAAGTAATGGTATAGGTAATATACTTATGAATAAAATGGAAGAATATTTTAAATCTGTAGGCTGTGAATATATTTTAGTTGACGTTTTTGCCTATAATGAAAATGCAATTAAGTTTTATGATAAAAATGGATATCATTCAAGAATGTATACTAATATTAAAAGAATTTAAAAAATAATAAAGTTTACTAAAAAATTATAAAAAATACTTGATTTCTATTTAAAAAAGTAGTATTATCAATGGTAATTATTTTGAAAGGGGTTTTATATGAAGAATTTTAATACATTTTTAAAATCATTTTATGGAATGTTCATAATGCTAAAATCATGCTGTTTTGATATGATTGTTTTTTCTAACCTTTCAAATAAAATATTAGTAAATAAAACGCGTTAATTTCTTATGTAGAAATTTGCGCGCTTTTTATTTATTTGGAGGTGTATTTCTATGGAACAAATTACTTTAGACGATTTATTAAATAATGTAAAATTATATAATGAATCTGGTTTATCATCAATTGAAAAAGCTTATCATTACGCAGAATCTTTACATGAAGGTCAATTTAGGCAAAGTGGAGAGCCCTATATTTCGCATCCGTTGAATGTAGCTTATATATTATCAGAAATGCATGCTGATACTGATACGATATGTGCTGGATTATTACATGATACATTAGAAGATACTGAAATAACTAAAGAGGCAATTGCTGAGGATTTTAATAAAGAGGTTGCTAACCTAGTAGATGGCGTAACAAAAATTAGCAAATTAAACTTTTCTACTAAAAATGATCAGAATATGGCAAATACCAGAAAAATTATTACAGGATTAACAACAGACGCAAGAATAATAATTATAAAACTTGCTGATAGACTTCATAATATGAGAACATTACAATTTAAATCCGAATTTAAGCAAAAAGAAAATTCAATGGAAACAATGGATATCTTTGTTCCACTTGCATATTATATTGGTGCTTATAGAATTAAATCAGAATTAGAAGATTTATCACTTCAATATTTATATCCTGATAAATACAAAAAAATAGAAGATATAAAATTAAAAATTGAAGATGATAGTAAAAAATGTTTACAAGAAATGTTAATGAATATAAAAAACATTTTATCTGATAAAAATATTCCAAATGAAATAAAAGTTAGAACAAAAAATATATATGGAATATATAAAAGATTAAATGAGGGACATAAAGTATCAGATATTCATGATTTATTGTCGTTAAAAATAATGGTTGATGATATTGCTACATGTTATCAAACATTGGGATTTGTCCATCAAGAATATCATCCAATAAACGACAAATTTAAGGATTATATTTGTAATCCTAAAACAAATATGTATAGAAGTTTACATACTACTGTGTTTGGACCGGAAGATAGACTTGTTCAAACACAAATTAGAACATTTGATATGGATAAGGTTGCATCATTTGGACTATCTGCCTATTGGGATATTGAAAAAGGAAATGCTAGAAATGTTATGCAAGATGAATTAAAAAATAAATATCAATTTTTTAAATCATTAGTCGAAATTAATAAAGTTTTTGCAGACAATCAAGAATTTGTATGGCAAGTAAAATCAGAATTGTTTTCTGATAAAATATATGTTTATACAACTAAAGGCGAAATAATAGAACTGCCAAAAGGTTCAACTGCTATTGACTTTGCTTATAAAATTCATTCAGATATCGGCGATACAATGGTATCAGCCATAGTAAATGATAAGATGGTAGATCCGGATTATGTCCTTCATAATAAGGATAGGGTAAGAGTTATTACAGATATAATGTCATATGGTCCTAGAGAAGAGTGGATTGATAAAGTACAAACAACAAAAGCAAAGAGAAAAATAAGAGAATTCAATAAAAAGTAGTTATTTTATATTTATTTTTACATAAGTTAAGGAGGTAAATATATGAAATTTGATTTAACTAACGAGGAATTAAAGGAAATTGCAATAAAAAACAACAAAACAGTAGAAGAAGTGGCAAATGATTATAAATATGCACTTAAAGATTTAGAATATTCAAAAAAAGAAATTAATTCTATTATAGATAAACATCATTATGTAAGATTTCCAGACAATTTAAATATTTTTGGATATGGAGTTAATGGTGAATTAAATGATAAATATGGTTGTTATGATGGTATAAAGGAATTATTAACTTTTTCAAAAGATGAAATAGCTCTTGTTACAGGATTTGGACCAACAAATCCACCAACAGCAGGAACATTATCATCAATTTTTAAAATATTAGAAATACAAAAAGTGACAGGTATTTATACGCATATAATAGTATCAGAACTAAGTGCTTTAAATTCTAGGCAGAAACCACTTGATGAATTATTTAATTATACAAATCAATTTATCAATTTTATAAAAAAACTAGGCTTTGATGAAGCAAATGGTGAATTAAGAACTCATAATTTTTTGGATCATTCGCGTACTTTTTCCATCATTTCGAGTGTTTTCAAAGTCGATGATTTTGCTGATGGTGAGGCAACTGATGAAATGTATAAAAGATTGAATTTATTAGGTAATGATTATTCCACTATGGTAAGTCAGGCTTATACCGTTGCTGATATTGTTCTTCCAATTATTAGGGACAAAAAGAAGGGTGTTATTGTTACAGCTGGTCTGGAAGAACATTTATATCCTTATTTAGCAAGAGTATCAATTGAACGATTGAAACAAAAAAGTGGTGGATTAAATAATTTAGTTGATAAAGATGCTAAAATAGGCGCATTGTATGGAAAATTAATAAGTGGTTTATTTCCTTATGTTAAGATGTCAAAAAGTATAAAAGAGTCATCAATTAACCTAGGAGATACATCTGAAGAACTTTATGAAAAAATTGTACAATGTGGCAAAAGAAATGAAGAAGTAATTTTACAAATGATGATTTTAGCCTCTAATTGGAATCATAGTGAAATTTTAAATGCTAAGAGATCATTTGAAAACCGTGAAAATGATTATTCAAAATGGCTAAATTATAAAGAAAAATATTATAAATTTTTTCTTGATATAAAAAAATTATGGGATGATTCGAAAGAAAAAAATAAAATTGATACATATAATGAATTATTTAAATAATGGAGGTAATTAATGTGAAAAAATTAATAGTATGTGATATGAGTGGTATTGCCTCTACACGTGGTGTAAATAATGAGGAATTATTAAATTGTCTTAATTATTTAGAAAATTTTGATTGTTCATTTTGCACTGGAAAAGGATACTGTGGTGGTTATGAAACATTAAAAAATATTGATATGAAAGTTCCTTTTATTTGTGAAAATGGATCTGTTTTGGTAACAAAAAATGGTGAAATCATTTATAATGATCGCATGAATCCTAATAGTGTTGCTAAGCTAATCAAAACTATTGCAAATAAATTTAAATTTGAATTTTTAGCATATGTTGATTTAAAAACGCATAAATATAAATTTTTAAAAGGTTCAAAAAAATTAACAGAAGATCTAACTCAGCCATGGTTTTATAGCGAAGAAATTTATGATAATGTGGATAATTTTATAGAAAACATTGACCTAAATAATGTCTGTAGAATTACAACAAGAGGGTTAGAATGTGATCTTGATTCTGAGCAAGAAATATTTAAGGGATTTCATATTGTTGTTTCTGAAAATGAATTTCATTCAATATGTAATAGTGGAACAAATAAAGGATTTGGTATTAAACAACTTGCTAAATATTGCAAATTGAATTTAGATGAAATTGTCATAATTGGTAATGATTTGAATGATATTGATATGTTTAAATTAAACTGTGGATTAAAAATAGCAACAGGCACAATAAAGCCACCTAAAGAATTATTAGATTTAGCCGATATATATATTTCACTTGATGAATTGCCTGATTTTATTAGAATGATTGACAAAAAAGGTATAAAATGCTATAATTTACTTACCGAAAGGGGGAATTTAAGATATGAGTAATATAATTTTAACTGGTGATAGACCAACAGGAAGATTACATTTAGGTCACCTAGTAGGTTCGTTATCTCAAAGAGTTCAATTGCAAAATTCAGGTGCATATGACGAAATGTATATAGAAATAGCAGATGCACAAGCTACAACAGATAATTCTGGTAATATTCAAAAAGTAAAAGATAATGTTATAGAAGTAGCCCTTGATTATTTATCATGTGGACTTGATCCTAACAAATGTACAATTTTTTTACAATCTGAAGTACCTGAATTAAGTGATTTAACTTTTTATTATATGAATTTAGTAACACTTTCTAGATTACAAAGAAATCCAACAATTAAACAAGAAATAATTTATAGAAATTTTGAGAATAGTATTCCTGTCGGATTTATGACATATCCAATAAGTCAAGCAGCAGATATTACTGCTTTTGATGCAAATATTATTCCAGTTGGTGATGATCAATTACCAATGATTGAACAAACAAGGGAAATTGTTAGAACATTTAATAGGTTATATGGTGAAACATTGGTTGAACCTAATGCAGTTTTACCTGAAAATACAGCTTGCCATAGACTACCAGGAACTGATGGTCAAGCAAAAATGAGTAAATCAATTGGAAATTGTATTTATTTGGCAGACAGTAAAGAAGAAGTTAAAAGAAAAGTAATGGGAATGTTTACTGATCCAAATCATTTAAGAGTAGAAGATCCAGGAGTTACTGAAGGGAATCCAGTATTTATATATTTGACTGCTTTCTCAAAAGAAAAACATTTCCAAGAATATTTTAGAAATTCTGAAACTGGTGAAATAGAATACAATAATTTGGATGAATTAAAAGCTCACTATGAACGTGGTGGCTTAGGAGATATGAAAGTAAAAAAATTCTTGAATTATGTTCTTGAAGATACATTAGCTCCTATTAGGGCAAGAAGACATGAACTAGAAAAACATATTCCTGAAGTATATCAAGTTTTGTTTAGTGGTAGTGAAAAAGCAAGAAAGAAAGCTGCAGCAACACTAGAAAAAGTAAAATCAGCAATTGGTTTAAATTATAGAAATGATTTAGATTTGATAAATAGCCAAATAGAAAAATATGCTTTACTTCATGAAGAAGAAGAAAAAAAAACTAAAAGTAGATAATGATGAAAAAAGAACACTTAAAATTTTATAAGTGTTCTTTTTGTTTTTTTATATTTTATTTAGTATTTCATTAAAATGTTCTTTATAATCAAATCCTGAAATTATTTTATAACTTTTTGTATTGTTAAATATTCTTTCTAATTGGTTTTTTCTTTCAGATAGATTTATTTCATTAAAGTCAAGTAATTCTTTAAATAACAAAACAGTTGGAGCTAAGCTCAATTCTAAAAATGAGTTTACATTTTCTATAGGTGAACATGAATCGATTGTAAATTGTTTTCCTTGCTGAATGGATACTTTTAATGAAGTGGTTATAGTGTCCTCTTTTAATTTTTTAAATTTTCCAAGTTTATTAAAATCAATTGATTGCTGTTCTTTTTTTCCAACTGCGTATAGTTCATCTGAAGTTTTGTTATTCATATTTATAAAGCTTTGTATAATAATTCCTTTACTTTCAAAATAATCATAAAAATTTAAATATGTTCCAACTCTTATATTGAAATAGTTTCTAATATTAAATGGTAAAATTTTTCCTGAATTTGTAATATAAGTCGTTTCCTCTGTTATTATATCCCATTTATTACTTGCAAATAATATTGCAAACGTTGTCTTTCCTCCTAGACTTGAGTTATTTATTAAGATATTTTTGTCATCTTTATTAACTAAGCCTCCGTGAACTGCAAATAATTCTCCATACATTAAATACGGAGTAAGTATTAGTATATTAATCATAGTTAATGCTTTTTTGTTATTTTTGATTAGCATGAAGCATCTTTTGTTTTTTTTATCAAAAGCATAAATAAAATAATCATAACATTTCATTAAATAATAATTATAATCTTGAGTACACTTTGCATAAGATGTATTGGCAGTTGCCACGTTAAAATCATTTAATCCCTTTGTTAAAATTAAAGATGAATTACTCATGTAATTTAAAACCTTTATGTAAATGTCATCATCATTTATTATATAAGCATCTAATACATTTTTATTACTTTCACTACAATTGAATAATTCATTAAAAGATTTAGAAAAATTTTCCAAATCATTATAAAAGATATTTGATGATGTGTGCACATTAGTATTTAATTTATCATTTTTAAAAATTATTTGCTTATTTAGTGTTTTTACTTTTTTTTCTATTTCTTTAATTAAAAATTCCATATTATTCTCCTTTATATTTATTAATTATATTATATTCAAAGATTCTATCTCTTATTTTAATAGAAGTAAGTAATTTATTTTCTTCGTTATATTGATCAAAAATAGTATCCAAAATTCTATCATCATCTATATATTTTTCTAGTTCATTTATTAATGAAGTTATTTCTTTAGTTTTAAAATCCTCAAAAATTTCAATTAAGTACTTTAATGTAAAGTAAACAAATTTTTCAGCTTTAAAAAATGTGATTTTCTTTTTTAAAACTTTAAAATCTATATGTTTAAAATTAATATTAATGTAATAATAAATGTCAATAAATTTATATAAGTCAAAAACTTTCCTTTTTTTTACTATGTCTATTAACGCTGAATCTTTGTATAAATGAGTACACAATTCAATTATGTTATCATATATACTAGCTGAGTAGATTATATCATTTTCACTTATCTTTATTTTTATCCTATTATTTAATATTTCTTCTATTTTACTTTGATTATAATCTGGTGTCCAATCTAGCGAAAAATTTAAATCAACATCTATAGTTTTTATTGCAGTTTCATTTACTATTTTAACAAAAGGACAGGTTTCACCTCTAGATTTTAAGCTTAGCGTTAATTCTTCATTACTAAAGTTCTCAATAATATTTTTCTTGTAATTATATTTACCTTGCACATACCCTAAATTATTTAATAATTTTGTTGCTGATTGTATTGAATCTTTATTAATCAATATATCTATATCATTGCTGGATCTTGTTCCTGATTCAAATACTGTGTGATTAAGTATAGATCCTTTTAAAAAAACATACTTAATTTTATTTTTATTTAGTTCCCTTGCTATTTTTTTTATTTCTTCTAATTGATAATCATTTCTAATTTTTTGTGATTGATTAATCATATATGTAGAAAAAAACACAGGAAAGTCTAATAATCTAATGTTAATTTTATTCATTTTATCATACACTAATCCGGCTATTCTATGATAAGATATAAATCCAAGCAGTTTTATCCAATTAATCTCATTACTTTTTATTAATTTTTCTATTTTTTCTATGTTTGTATTAAATTTTACTATTTCAATAATAAAATCTTTTTCAAAATCATTCATTTTTTCCTCCATAAGCAACAATATTGAATTTAGTTTATTATATCACAAATATTTGATTTAATCACAATTTGATATATATCATTCAATATTTTATTAATTTTTAATAGTTTGTTTGCTATTTTTTTATAATTGCTGTAAAATAAATTCAAGTGATATTATGGGGTGATTCATTTGAATGACGTTGATATAACTAAAATTGGACTAGGAACATGGCTTTTGGGTGGAGATGTTAAAGAAAATCCTAATAATGATGATGAAAAAGATATTAATGCTATTATTTATGCTTTAAAAAGTGGTATTAATCACATTGATACTTCAGAGAGTTACTCTGGCGGTAAAAGTGAAAAATTAATTGGTGAAGCAATTAAAAATTTTGATAGAGATAAGCTATTCATTGCTACAAAGGTTAGAGAATGGAATTTAACTTATGATAATATAATTTCTTCATGCTGTAATTCGTTAAAGAGACTTCAAACTGATTATGTTGATTTATTTTATATTCATAAGCAAAATAAAGATGTAAATATAAAAAGTGTATGCGAAGCATTAAATTATTTGTTAGCTAAAGGATTAATAAAGAATGTTGGTTTGTCAAATGTAGGAATTGAAACCATTCAAAAATACAATAAATATTTAACCAAAAAGATATATGCAGTCCAAAACCAATATAATTTAATTTGTAGAGAATCTCAAAAGAAAGGTGTAATAGATTATTGCAGAGAAAATAATATTAAATTTATTTGTTGGCGACCAGTATTGCTTTCATATCCTGGTGTAAAAGATCCTATGTACAATAAAAGCACATATCCAATATTAGATAATATTGCTAAAAAATATAATGTAAGTAATATACAAGTTGTTGCAAAGTGGCTGTTACAACAAGATAATGTTTATATCGTTTTTAAAAGTAATAATTGTGAGCATATAAAGGAAATATTAGAAACTAATAAATTTTGTTTGTCTGATGATGACTGGAATGAATTAAATGATAATTTTCCAGTAAAATTTGATGTGGGGTGTTCTTCAAATGAATTCTACGAAATTACCTAAAATTATTTTATTTGATTTAGATGGTGTGATATTAGATACGGAATCAATTTATTTAGAATTAATGGTAGAATATAATAAAAATGTTAATATGCCGATAACAAGGAAGTTTTATATTAATAATTTTTTAGGAAGAACAAAAAAGGATATTAATTATTATTATGAGAAAAAGTATAAAGAAATGTTTGATTCCAAACAATATTGGGATGGTCTAACAAAATATCGTGATGATTATTTTAAACATAATAGAGTAAAGATAAAAGAAGGTTTTTTTAACTTAAAACAATATTTAAAAGATAAAAAGTATTTAATTGGGATAATCACATCTAATTCCAAAAAATTAACAATGAAACTTTTAAAAATGGCTGGATTGAAAACAGGGGATTTTGATATTATCATAACGAGAGAAGATGTTTTTAATACGAAGCCATTTCCAGATTTATATGTTAAAGCAATTAATTATTTCAAAGTTGATAAGGAAAATTTTATTGCGATTGAGGATAGTAACGTAGGAATTCAAGCCGCTTTAGATGCTAATATTAAAGTGATTAATTTAAAAGATATTGATGTTGTTAAACCAAATTTAAAATATAAATGCTTTAAATGCATAAAAACATTAGATGAGGTTATTAACATTTTAGAGGAGATGAAAGATTGATATGAATATTATTAAACCGCAAAACACAAAAGAACCATTTGAATCGTTATATAAATTAAATATAGGCCATTCGTTAGATGAATATGAAGCAGAAGAGGCTATGTCAATAATATTAAATGAAAAAGATAAAGAGAAGCGAACAATTTTATTGACAATGTTATTAAATGGTATCATGATTAAAGGCCCTACGGTCAATGAAATAAGTGGATTATTAACAGCTTCACTTAATATGGATAATCAACTTAACGAGAACAAGAAAGTGCTATCTTTACCTAAAAATGAAAAATTAGTTGGTGTTGCATCAAGTGGTAAAAAAGGAATTAAGACAATTAATATCACAAGTGCTGCTTGCTTTGTTGCTGCTGCATGTGGCGCAAATATAGCTAAAACCTGTTCACATTCTACTTCATCTAAAACTGGCTCTTCTGATTTTTTAGATATATGTGGAATTGATATTAATATCCCATTGGAAAAGAAAAATAATATATTAAATAAGTATCATATTTCCTTCTTTTCGATTGAAGAAACAACTCCGAAATTTGCTGAAGTTTATGGAGGAGTGTTTTATGCACCTCATGCCATGAGTTTTGGACTTGCCGGATTAAGTTTTCCGATTCATATTGATTGTTTAGCTTATGGTATATCACATCATAATGTTAAATTGTCAGCTGAAGTATTAAGAAAATTTGGCGTAAAGAATGCGTTAGTATATTCTTGTACTTATGATGGTATACATTATCTAGATGAACTGCTTCCTATTGGATGTGCTAATTTAGTTAGAATAAAAGACTCAAATGTTGAAAGAAATATTTCTTCTGACATTCAAGAGGCTTTATCTATAGATTCATATTTTAATATTTTACATTTAAAAGAAAAAGAGAATAAAATTGATAATGTTATTGCTACACTAAAAATTTTAAAGGGTGAAGGAAATTCTAGTCAGGTTGATGCTATATGCATTAATGCTTCGATTTTCTTATTACTTGCAGGAAAAGCCAATTCTCTTAAAGACGGGTTTAGCATGGCAAAAGAAATTCTTAGTACTGGCACTGTTTGGAATAATTTTTTGGATGTAATTGATTTGTATGGTGGAAATAGAAATAATATTGAAAAAATGGTTTCTAATTCTTGCGTACGATAAAAATATCTGGATTTAGTATTAATACAAAAGAACTTTTATGCTATGTTGAAGAGCAAATGATTCTTATCATTGCTTTTTTTGTGGTATAATGGTAGATAAGAGTGGTGATGATATGAATATTGAAAAAATCAAACATCTATTAGCTAAGGATAATAGAGTTATTTTTAAATTATATAGCTTAGAATATGCAATCGAAATTGTAGATAATCAAGTTCGTATTTATTCAATGACATATCCTGATAATATTAAGTTTTATAGTACATTAGAGGAATTAGTAAATAATTTTAGAGTATATAACGAATCATTAGTTGATGTCGAAGATAGAATAGTTGTTTATGAATAAAAACTATTGTAAAGGCAGGTGACGATTATGAAAAGTTTATTAATTGAAAATAAAGAATTAATGAAAGATTTTGATTATAATAAAAATCAAAGCCTTGATATTAAAAATATTCGTTCTGGTTCTAATCAAAGAGTTTGGTGGAAATGTCATAAATGTGGTCATGAATGGCAAACAACAGTTGCAAATAGGGCAGGTACATTAAAAAGAGGATGTCCAAAATGTAAAAAAGTACAAGCATCTCATACACATTCTTTAACAAGTGCAATGAATAATAATATTTTAAAATTATATCCTCATATAGCTGCTGAATGGCATCCAACAAAAAATGGAAAATTAACCCCTGATAAAATATCATATGGAAGTGAAAAAAATGTATGGTGGAAATGTTCATGGTGTAAACATGAATGGCAAAGTACAGTAAATAAAAGGACAGTTAGAGGATATGGGTGTCCAAATTGTTCAAAATCCTCAACATCATTTCCAGAGCAAGCAATATTTTATTATATTAGTAAATATTTTGAAGATGCTGTTAATAGAGATTTATCAAATGGATTTGAATTAGATATTTTTATTCCAACAAAAAAAGTAGGAATAGAATATGATGGTTTTAGATGGCATAATAGCGAATTATCTTTATTAAAAGATAATAAAAAAGATATAAATTGTAAACATGCTGGAATAGAATTATTCAGGCTAAGAGATTTACAGTTAAAAGAGACTAATTGCGCCAATATTATAAAAATTAAAGATGGAAATATTAATGAATTAGAATTGGCAATTATAAAATTATTAAATTACTTAGGAATAAAATGTACAAATATTAACGTAATGTCAGATATTCCAAATATAATGAGCTTATATAGAAGAAATCTTAAAAGCGAAAGTCTATCTTTTAAATATCCCGATATTGCACTTGAATGGCATCCAACAAAAAATGGAGAATTATTACCAGAAAATGTTTTTTGTAATAGTGGAAAAAAAGTATGGTGGAAATGTCATAAATGTGGTCACGAATGGCAATCAACTCCTAATCATAGAACAAGAGAAATAAATGGAGGATATAGTGGGTGTCCTAAATGTGCTGTATCTCGTATTAATGAAATTAACAAAGTCAAAGTAATTAATTTAGACACAGGAGTTGTATATGATAGTCTAACAGAAGCTGCTAAGTCATGCAATGGTAATAAAGCAACATTATGTGGTTGTTTAAACAATAACAATAAAACTGCATATGGGTATCATTGGGCTTATGTTGATGAAAGTCAAAGAAGAAGAAAAACAATTAAAAGTAAAATTATAAATACTGATAAAAATATGATTTTTGGTAATTGCAAAGAAGCAGCTAAATGGTGTAACGGTGATACTAGAATGATTAATAGATGTTGTAATGGAATCACCAAATCTGCATATGGATATCATTGGGAATATTATGACAAAAAATAAGAAACTTTTCTTTTTGAAGTTTCTTTTTATTTTATTATGTCATAAAGTGATAATTTGTGTTTTAAACATATAGTGTATAATGTAAGTGTATTTATAAATATAAGCCTGTTTCGTAGTTGCTATATGCAGTTTGTGATATCATACACTCATCAGCAATTTGTTGTTGTGTTAAATTTAATTTAGTTCTAATATCTTTTAAATTAGAAGCAATTTTCTTTTTATCAAGTTTAACTTTCTTGTAATTATTAGTTCTTGAAAGACCAACAATATAGTCTAATGAATATTTATACATATTAGAAAATCTAACAAGTTTAGTTAATGGCATTGTGTCATGATTATTTTCCCATCCAGCTACTGTAGAACCAGATACACCAAAAACATAACCTAACTCTTGTTGCGTCATTTCTAATTCTTCTCTACAATATTTAATATTATTTTGTATCATAATTAATCACCAATATAATTTTCCCATTAAAATGCCTCTTATTCGTAATTCTATGGGTCATTTGGTAAAAATGTGATATAATAGTATATGTAATCGAAAGCAGTATCGTGATTACAAAAGTGAAAGGAGGATAATTGTCATATGCAAACCTTATATAAGAAAGATGCAAGACAATTCATTTCAATATTTGTAAAAAAATTAGATATTGCTGATTATAAAGATGTGAAATCTAATTTTGAAAAATTTTTAAATCAAAATAAAATGGAAGTTATTGTTACAGATAATGAAAAGATTGTATATGCTTATGGAGCAAAAGTAGAACAATATTTAAATAATGAGTTATCTGATTATTTAAAGGATTTAGCTAACAACGAAAATTTTGGTGGCATGAGATCTTCTAATTTAGAAGTTATTGAAGGAAAATATATAGATAGTGTATTTTATTGTGAACCTTTAAAATCGTTTAAAAAAATAGGCTGTATCGTTATATTTTATAAACAAGCTTATTCAGAACAAGCTTATGAATTATTAACTAAAATAAAATATTAAATTTAGTAATACAAATTGATAAAAATATGTATAATATTATTAAATAGTTAATTGATTGAATATTATTAAAAAAATGTTATAATACTAAATACTTCACAAATGAGGTGGGAAAATGAATTTGGATATTATTATTGATGAATTACAAGAATATTGCTTTGAAGATAAAGAATCACTTAAGGATGGAAAAGATTTATTTGGCAATTATCAAATAGAATTTTTAGACGGATGGATAGGATTACTACTTAATCAATATCTTTATAAAGATAAATATGAAGTATATATAAGTATTAAAACAAAAGATAAAATTGCTTGTCCATTATTATATAAATCATTCAGCAATGTAATGGATGCCAAAATGTACTATAATGAGTTAAAAAATTTAATTGATAATAATAATGAAAATTTTATCATAAATCGTTGTAAAACAAGGAATTAAATCAAAAATTGTACCCCCTAACGTACCTATCGAAAGCGTCTTGTAAATATATTTGAGTATGATAAAATATAGTAAAATGAAATAATTATGTAGAGATACAAGTATTTCATTTTTTTAATTGTTATTGACTTTTTCCAAAAAAACTATATAATAAATAACAATTTATATGTAGTGGTTTGCAGAGATTGGAAGTGGTCTTTATGGAACTTATTGTATATATGAAGATGATAAACCTATCATCGATACAAAAATCTATAGAGTCCTTCGACCCTCAAAAACCAGAATTAAGAATTAAAATAGAAGAGAAGTAGTAGCTTTTATTAAATGGCCATTATTTCTCTTCTTTTTAGTTTAATGGGGGATGCATATGAAATTATTGAGTTTAAAAGAGCTAGATATGTTCGACTATGTAAAGACTAAGGAAAAGGTAGAAGAGTACATCGGTGATTTAAACATGATAAAATACAAATATCGAAATGTTCTACCTCCACCAATAGCTTCAAGACTATTTGACATTAAAGTTCAATCTTCACCAACAAATAGATCTGGTATTGAATCTTACGTTGAGAAAAGGGATGAATATGACAGAAAATATAAGCAAAAACTCAACGAGATATATGAAATAATTGAAGATTTTTCATATTACGAAAAAAGATTCTTTAAAGACTATTTTATCAATGGGGTAAAATTGCGCAATTTTGAAACAGAATTTGCTTGTGGTGAAAGAATGGTCGATCATATAAAAGAAAGCTCAATAATAAAATTTGCACTTGCTACAGATTTAGCAGTATATAAATAAAATCACTTCGGTGATTTTTTTATTTGGAAAAAGTTAATTGTTGTAAGAAAGGAATATATTTTATGATAGGTAAAATTTTAGGAATAATATTTTTAATTCTAATGGGATTATTTACTATATGTTCTTGTAAAGTAGCTGATTGGGCTGATCAAGAAATGGAAGAGGAACTAAAAAGGAGAGAACAAGATGAAGAAGAAAACATATAGAGCAATAATTGATAATGATGGACATATTACAACAATGATTGTAGGTGGAGAAAGTAAAAAATCGGTTACGAAAGAACTAACCGATTTTTTTATTAAAACAAAGCAAATAAAAGACTATAGAAGATTTGATATTCATCTTAAAGAAGTTATGTATATAGATGGTGAATATAAAACTATTGAGTAGGTGATTCTATGAAGATAGATAAATTAAAAGAAAAATTAGAAAAATATGAAAATATCCCACTATCTGAAATTGATATCAATGAAGTTGATGAAATTACAGATATTAAAGTAAATAAGCGAAAGTCAAGTAACGATAGAATACTTGATTTTTTAAATACAGTTAAAAATCCTTATGTTTTTAAACATAATGGGAAATTAGTGAAAATTGGTTTTTCAGATACCGAAAAAACAGCTGATGAATGTATAACTAATGTACTTAAAAATCTATATAGATAATTTTGCACCTTAGTACTTTTTTATATTTTTATTTATCATTTTCATAAAGTGAAAGGAGAATATCTATGGCTGGTAGAGGTAAGAAAAAACTTAGTACAAATTCTACTGTTGCTAATTGGCTAGTAGGTATTTATACAAGAAGATCTTTTGATGATAATGAAGATAAAGAATCTAATACTATTACAAATCAAAAAGAAATGATTAATAGTTTTATATCAAAAGAAAAGAATATGACAATAGTCGATTATTATGTTGACGATGGATATACTGGTACTACATTTGATAGACCAGGATTTCAAGAGATGATGAAAGATATTTCTGATGGAAGAATTAATACTATTATAGTAAAAGATTTATCTAGATTAGGAAGAAATAGTCTAGAAGTAGGTAAATATATTGAAGAGATATTTCCTATATATAATATAAGGATAATAGCTATTAATGATAATGTGGATTCGTTTAAAAGACCAGAATCTATAAATGATTTAATGGTTCCAATTAAAAATTTAATAAATGAAAGCTATGCCAGAGACATATCTAAAAAAGTTTCTTCTGCTTATTATACGATGGCTAGCAATGGTAAGTATGTAGCTGGTACTTCTCCTTATGGTTATACATTTGATGAGAATGATAAACATCATCTTGTAGTTGATCCAGATGAAGTTGAAATTGTTAGATTAATATTTAATATGGCATTAAAAGGTGATGGCAGAGTTAAGATAACAAAATATCTAAATGATCATAATATTTTATGTAGAAAAGAAATACAGCGAAGAAAAAAGTATAAATTATCATTAGATCCATTAGAAGAAACAATTAAGTATAAATGGTCAACTTCTACAATAGGAAGAATGTTAACAAGTGAAATATATATAGGTAATTTAACTCAATTGAAAACGAAAAGAGAAAGTTTTAAAAATCATAAAGTAATAAATGTAGCAAAAGAGGATTGGGTAAGATTTGAAAAAACACATGAACCTATTATAACAAAAGCTGATTTTGATAAAATACAAGGCTTAATTAAAGTAAATGCTAAAAGATTATCAAATACTGGAGAAAGAACATATTCAATATATAATGGTGTTTTAAAATGTGCTGATTGTGGTAGAGCAATGTATAAGCAAGAAGACAAAAGAGGAAATCGCCAGCTATCAAATTATTTCTGTAATACATATTTATATATAAGCAAAACTTCTTGTAGCTCACACAAGATAAAAACTGAGGATTTAAATGACATTGTTTTAGAATCCGTACAATTACAAGTAAAGCTAGTAATTGAATTAGATAGAAGTTTAAAAAGACTATTTTTTAAAAATAATAGAGAAACAGTTGAAAGTGAATATAAAAACAATACTAGAATAGCAGAAATAAAGATAAATAATTTGAAAAATAAAAAACTTCAATTATATGAAGATTGGAAATTCAATAATATAGATAAAGATGAATTTATAAATCAATCTAAACTTATCGAAGAAGACATTAAATTAGTTGAAGAAAAGTTAGAATTAATAACTAAAACATATAGGGATAATATAAAAATGATTAAAAGAAATGATTACTGGATAAATCATTATAGAAGAAATAAAAAAATAAAAAAACTAACTAGAGAAGTTATAAAAGAATTAATTGATGTTATTTATATAACTGCTGATGGTAATGTAGATATTCGTTTCAAATATAGTAATGAATATAAAGAGTTAGTAACATACTTGGAGAATGAAGGAGCTGTTAAGAAATGTCAAAATGGAGAGTTGGTATTTACTTAAGACTATCATCTGATGACGATGATGATAAATTAGAATCAAATAGTATTACAAACCAAAGAAGTTTGATTAATTATTATTTAGTTGATAAAAAAGATATAACTGTATATAAATGTTATGCAGATGATGGATATACAGGAACTGATTTTGATAGACCTGCATTTCAAGAGATGATGGACGATATTAGAAATAGAAAAATAAATTGTGTAATTGTAAAAGATTTATCTAGACTAGGAAGAAATTATATTAGTGTAGGTCATTTTATAGATGATACACTACCAAGATATAAAATTAGATTTATTGCAATTAATGATAATGTGGATTCTTTTCTAAGACCAGAGTCTATGAATTCATTGGAAGTATATTTTAAAAATCTAATGAATGAAAGTTTTGCTAAAGATATATCAAAAAAAGTTAGAACATCTTTTGAAATAAGTAAGAAGAATGGAAACTTTATAGGAGTAGTTGCTCCGTTTGGATATTTAAAAGATCCTTATGATTGTCATAAATTTATTATAGATAAAGAAGCCGAAAAAATAGTAAAGAAAATATTTAAACTTGCTTTAAATGGAATTAGTAGGCAGGATATAGTTAATGAGTTAAATAAGAGTCATGTTCCAACACCAAGTAAATATATGAAAAGTTTTTGTAAGAAAAAATCATCAATAGTTTTAGAAGAATGGAATGTTGATTCAGTTGATAATATATTAAGAAATAGAACTTATATTGGAAATTTAATTCAAGGTAAGACAACTAGAATAAGTCATAAAAAGCATAACATTGTAACTGTTCCAGAGGATGAATGGATAGTTGTTCCAGATCATCATAAATCTATTATAGAAGAAGAAATATTTGAACAAGTTCAGAGTATTGTTTATAATCGTAATTCAAGAGTTAGTTCTAACGGTAAGTTTTATAAATATACAGGATATTTAAAATGTGCTGATTGTAATTCTACTATGAAAAAATTCAGTCGACCAAACAGCAATAGTATATTCTTTTATTGTAGTACATATATAAAGAATAAAGAATGTCATAAACATTACATTACTGAAAATGATTTGGATAATACATTGTTAGAAATTATTAATAAGTATATCGAAGTAATAACAAATCTATCTGAAAAGATAAATAATAATATATCTATGTCATATATGGAATACGAAAAAGAGAACAAAGAATTTAAATTAATTGAATTAGAAAAAGAAGAACAAAAATATAGAAAGCTAATTAATGAGGTAAAAGAAGATTATAAGAATGATTATATATCTAAAGGTGATTATGAATTATTTAAAGATAAATATATGTTTCAACTAAATAAAATTTTGCTGGAAAAAGAAGAATTAAATAATAGTAAATCAAATCAAGAAAATATAGATCGAATTAATAAAATAAAAAAGATAGGGAAGATAGATTGTATAGATAGAAATATAATTATTGAATTGATTGATAAGATATTAATACATGAAGGTGGAGATATAGAAGTTATTTTTAAATATAAAAATTTATATGAAGATGCTCTTAGGTATCTCAAATCATAGAAATTATGATATAATTGATTAGTAAAGTTACTTACAAAAAAGGGAGTGATTTCTATGAGTAATATAAACGAAAATCAAAGTGTTGCTAAAACCAATATCAACTGGTATCCAGGTCATATGGCAAAAACAAAAAGATTAATTAAAGAAAATATAAATTTAATTGATATTATTTACGAAGTAATAGATTCAAGAATACCATATTCATCAAAAATAAAGGATATTGATGAATCAATTGGGAATAAACCTAAAATTTTAATTATGACTAAATACGATTTATGTGATTTAGAAGAAACAAATAAATTTATTAAAGATTATGAAAATAAAGGTTATAATGTTATACCCGTTGACTTAGTTAATAATAAAAATATTGATAAAATAATTATAAAGACAAAAGAAATACTTAAACCATTAGATGATAAAAGAAAAGAAAAAGGGCTTAAAAAGAGAAGCCATCGTGCACTTATTATTGGAATACCTAATGTAGGTAAATCCACATTAATAAATAGATTGGTTGGTAAAAAAGCGGCTAAAACTGGGAATATGCCTGGTATAACTAAAAACCTAAATTGGATAAGAATAAATAATGACTTAGAATTATTAGATAGTCCAGGAATTTTATGGCCAAAATTAGATAATGAAGAAATAGCACTCAATTTATGTGCAATGAGTGCTATAAAAGAAGAAATATTGAATTTAAGTGATATTTCTATACACATATTAAAAAAATTAGATACATATTACAAAGATAAACTTATTGAAAGATATAAAATAAACAAGGTTAATTACAATGACATTGTTCTTACACTTGATGAAATAGGTAAAAACAGAGGATGTATAACAAAAGGAAACCAAATTGACTATGATAAGGTTTACTCTATTATTTTAAAGGATATAAAAGAAGAAAAAATTAAAGGAATTACATTTGATAGATTTAATAATTAAATAAAAATATAAAAAATTGCCATAATATATATGGTGATTTTTTTGATAGAAAGATACGAAATAGTAAAAGATGGAAATGAAGAAATTCTTATAATATATTTAAATTACAAATATGAATTTAGTAAAGATTTTATGAATTTTGAAAATGACAATAATTTAAAAGAAAAAATAAAAAAAATTAAATTTAATGGAAGCAAAGTAATTATTATGGTGGGTACACTTGTATTAGGTACTTTATTTATTAACGCATCTTTTAGTCCAATAATAAATAATAATGAAATCAGTAACAAAAACATAGTGAAAGAGGAAACTAGTATTTCCATTGAAAATAAAGATTTAGAAGATAATGTAAAAGAAGAAATTAATAATAATAAAGATACAACAAATTCTAAAAAAGATGAAGATACAAATGATAAAATTAATTTTAAACAAAATATAATTTCTGATATTGATAACAAAGTCAATGAAGAAGAAAATGACAAAACAGAAGAAAAACAAGTAAAAGAAACAATTGAAAACGCAATAACTCTTTATAGATCAAATGGTGAAATATTAAATTTGACAATAAATGAATATTTAATTGGTGCAGTAGCAGGAGAAATGCCAGCATCTTTTAATATAGAAGCATTAAAGGCACAAGCAGTAGTATCAAGAACTTATTTACTTAAAAGAATAAAGAATAATAATATAATAATAGATTCCACTATGCAACAAGTATATAAAGACAATAACGAATTGAAAAATATGTGGAAAAATGATTTTGATAAATATTACAGTAAAATCAAAAAAGCAGTATTAGATACAGACAAAATAGCAATTTATTATAATGGAGATTACATAGATGCACTTTATCATTCAACTAGTAATGGCTATACATTAAATTCTGAAAACGTTTGGAGTAATGCAATTCCATATTTAAAAAGTGTAGAAAGCAAATGGGATTTAAACGCATCATCATATTTAAAAAACACTAATAAGGACATTGCTTATGTTTTATCTCTTTTTGGAATAGATGATATTAATAAAATACAAATAGTATCTCGAGATGATACAAACCATGTTAAAGAAATAAAAGTGGGTGATAAAATATATAAAGGTACAGTTTTCAGATCTTTACTCAAGCTTCGTTCAACTGATTTTGATATAATGGTTAACGATAATTCTGTTGTTTTCATAACCAGAGGTTTTGGACATGGAGTAGGAATGAGTCAATATGGTGCAAATGGTATGGCAAACGAAGGGTATAATTATATAGATATATTAAATCACTATTATACAAATGTATCCATATATTAAAAGCATAAAACAATGTGTAAATAATATTACTCTACTTTCAAAATAATTGTAAGTTTTTTTAATATATGTTATATTTTAAGTGGTGATGTTATGGATGGATTTACATTCGGAAAAATAATTTTTATAGTTGCAACAGTATTTATAGGAAGTACATTTATATTTGTGTTTGCAATGTTTTTTAGTCCTAAGTTAAAAGGCAAAATAATGAGTAGAGAAATAAGTGCATTTAAACACATGATGAATTATTCAAAAAATGATGTTAAAAACATAAAAGAAAATATGGGAAATATATCAATTGATTCAAAACATGATATATTAATGCAAAATAAAAACAAAATAAAAGAAATTAACAATATTTATTATGAAACGAAAAAAGATTCAATAAAAAATACTATAAAAGATATTAAAGGCGAATTAAAAAATGGTTGTTATTGCAAATTTTGTGAAAAAAAGATAGATACCGATTCAAAATATTGTAAAAGTTGCGGAAAGAGACAATAGGTGATATTATGTTATTGAAAAAAGCTGTTTTAATTATTCATGGCTTTGCTGGTGGAACTTATGACGAAGAATACTTAGCAAATTACTTAGAACTAAAAGGGTTTGATGTATATACCTTTACCTTACCAGGACACGATAGAATGTTATTCAATAAAATAACAAAGGAAGATTGGATAGAATCTGCTAGAATACATCTTGAAATGCTTATTAATAATAAATATAAACAAATATATGTAATAGGTCACAGTATGGGAGGAATACTCGCATCTTATTTAGCTGCAAATTATAAAGAAGTAAAAAAAATAGTATTAGCAGCTCCTGCTTTTAAATATTTAACATTCGAAGAAGAAGATTTCAAATTTTTAACTGCTCTTAAAAACAGCCCAAAAATATTTAAAGATTATCAAAAAGAAGAAATAATATCAAGATTAATTCAATTTCCTAAATCGGTCATTAAAGAATTCATGGATTTAGTAAAAATATCTCGTGATATTCCATCAAAAGTTTACTGTCCAACACTTATAATTGAAGGAACAAAAGATATTATAGTTCCTGCTAAAAGTGCCACTTTTGTATATGACAATTTATCTTCAACATCAAAACATATCATGTATTTAGATGGTGTTACACATGATATATTTAGAAGCGAAAAAAAACTAGAAGCATGTATTGCAATAGAAAAATTTTTAAAATATGGAGTATTTATAGATGAAAAAGATATGTAAAAACGATATAAATTTAAATGATGCCATTACATGTGGGCAAATATTTAGATATTTTGTTACTAACGACAAATATACGCTTATTTTAAGCGATAGAGTAGTTGAATTATATGAAGATAATGAATATATTTATGCAACATCAAATAATGAAACAAATTTAGAAAATATATTGATTAATTTTCTTGATTTAAATAGAGATTATGAAAAAATTAACCAATATTTAATAAACAATGACAATAGCTTAAAGACTATTATCGAATCTTGTAAAGGTTTTAAAATAATAAATTCTCCTTCATTTGAAATGATAATATCCTATATGATTAGTGCTAATAACAATGTTAGAAACATTACTAGAGCAGTTAACAATTTATCAGAAAAATATGGAAAAGAAATAATTTTTAATGATAAAAAATATTATTTATTTCCCAGTTTAGATGATATGAAAAAATTAAATTTAGAAGATTATATTAATTTAAAACTCGGCTTTAGAAGCAAATACATATATGATTTTGTAAAGAATATTAATGAAGAAGATATAAACAAAATAAATGAACTAGATACTATATCAGCAATAAAATATTTGACAAGTTTTAATGGAATTGGTTTAAAAATCGCATCATGTATACTATTATTTGGTTACAAAAGATTAGATGTTTTTCCAATAGATACATGGGTTAAAAAATATATGATGGATAATTATGGATTTGCTGATATTAACAAAATTAAAGAATATGCAACAAATAAATATGGAGAATATAGTGGACTTGCAATACAATATATGTTTCATTCCAAAAGAAATAAAGCTTTGCACTAATGTTTTTTGCAAAACTTTATTTTTAATGTAACCAATAATAAATAAGAACATATAAATAATAAACTTACTATTATATATGGTGTCTTTGAAACAATTTGTGCTATTGTAGTACTCTTATAAGCATAATTAGTAATTAATACAATAATTGTTGTTATTAATATAGAAGTAATTTTTAATGATTTATCTCTTAACTTTAATTCAGTACTTAAATAATAAAATATTGAATATAAGAAAACTAATACGGTAAAAAAATAATCTACTATAAAATAAAATGATAATATATTTTCTGCATTAGATATAAAACCATACTTTATTTTTTTTAATGCAAAATAAGTTGGATAATTAAATAAGGTTACATACTCTACATTAAACAAAGTTGTTACATAAAATATAGCAATAAATGTTGCTACAAACGAAAATATATAGCCGATGATTAATGCCTTATTATATTTTTTTGCATGATTTTTTTCCTTTGGTATTATACTTAAAAATATTACTGGAGTAATTGCATACGCAATATAATAAAGAGAACTTTTAAATAACGAAAATATATTAGTAGAAAACAATGGTTTTAAATTATCAAAATTAACATATTTTATTAAACCAACACTATTTAAAAAAATAATAACACTAGTTAAAAAGAAAAGAAATAAAGCAGTTCTGCCCATTACTTCAGGGCCCTTTTTAATTATAAATAATATAGGAAAAATAAATAATATGGTTATAAATATATTTGGTGTTTCAAATAAATATTTTATATTAGAAAAATTTATAAAATCATTTAGTATAATTACTAACACAAAAATTAGTACCAAAACTATAATAAAGTTTATTATCTTCGAAATGACTTTTGAAAAATATTTATTAATTAACTCAAACATATTTATTTCCTTACTATTAATATAACAAATTAAAAATACTAAAGGCATTCCTATACAAAAACCAATCAATAATGAAAGCCAAGTATCATTTCTACTCATTTCTATCATATTTTGAGCACCCATGCCAGTAAACATACTTCTGGATAAAAATACAACTAATGCAAAATATTGGTAAGCATCTACTTTATTATTACTATATTTCTCTATCAATACTTTTCATCTCCTTTTTTTATTGAACCCTTTTGAATAAATTTAACTTTTACTTCTATATTACTATTTATATTTTTCCTTAAATCATTATAATTTTTTCCCTTATAATGCTTATAATCATTCTTAAGCACATACCTTTCTATACCCAAAAAATCAGATTTATAATATTTTTTTGCATACTCAATAGTTTCATTAAGCATATCTTCTATACGCTTTTCCAATTTCTTCTCCAATTTTTTTACATCACTTTCTTTTTTTATATTATAATTACAATTTAATTCAGACAAAGAACCAACTATTGTAGATTTAATAGATAAAGTATTTTTACTTACATCATAACTAAGTTTTGAATTATTATTCACAAGTTCTATACTAGCATAATTATTTTTATCGCATTTGAATGATATGACATTTTCATTAACATTGTTTAATGCAATATTATATCCAAATGCAGCGTCACGGTTTAAATAACCCACAAATTTTTCTCTACTAAACATCGCTAATTCTTTAGACATTACTATTCTTTTTTCAGGATTAACTTTTTTGTTATCACTTTTATTTTCTTTTATTGTAATTAAAGGTATAACAGGATCTATTCCTGTTTCAATAATAGTAGCAGCAAACTCATCAAATGGGATATTGTTTACAGAACCCTGTATTTTTGATGCGACTTCTATACTAGATTTTATACTTTCCGCTGGTATTGATTCAAGTGGAGTAATTATACTCATAACCTCATTTATACTTGCATCTTTTATCATAAGTATATTAGCATCTTTTGTTATTTCAGGATCTCTTAATATAAAATCAAATAATTCAGAAATATTGCTTTTTGCAATTCTTTCACTAATTATAATTGATTCTAAATGTCCTACATATAATTTTTTTGGAGATTCCAAAGAAGTATTTCTAAGTGCTTCATGTATAGTTTTTCCCTTTGAATTATACAATATTACTTCAGAACTATTTTTCTTCGAATCATCATTCGAATTTGATTTAGAATTTAATATTTGAACAGTTATATGAAATTCTTCGTCAACTTTATCTATTCCCAAATTTGAAATTATTGCCATATCTGTTAATTCTCTATAATCACTACAACCAGTTAATAATAAAATTACTAATATTAGAATAAATATTTTTTTATTTTTCATAATGCCCCCTTATTATATTTTTAGAAGCAGTTAACTTGTTTCTATACTGCATTTTATATTTTGAATTTAACACAATATCATTTCCCTGATCATCTTTATCAAAAGGTGAAAGTGGATATAAATAAGGATAACCAATTGATTTAATACTAGATAATTCAGCAATTAATAATATTACTGAAATAAATACACCAATCATTCCAGATATACTAGCAAAAAATATAAATACAAGTCGCCATATCTTTATAGGATTTGCAACATCATTACTGATGAATATAAGTTCGCTAATTGCAGTTATAGCAATGACTATTACCATAATTGGACTTACCAAACCAGCTTGTACTGCTGCATCGCCAAGAACTAAAGCTCCAACTATCGAAAGAGCACTACCAAGAGCGGAAGGTGTTCTTGTATCTGTTTCTCTTATTATTTCAAACGTTATATTCATAAATACAGCTTCTAAAATTGTAGGGAAGGGAACGCCATCTTTTTGCATTGCAAAATTTACCAAAAGTTCAGGTGGAATTATTTCATGATTATATGTAATAAGTGCTATATAAATTCCAGGCAACATAGTAGATATTACAAATGAAATAATTCTTATTATTCTCATATATGAAGAGTTTTTAGCATTTTGATAATAATCATCCATAGTATGAAAAAACTCCATAAAAAACGCAGGAAATAGCAATACAAATGGAGAATTTTCAACTATTACAGCAATTTTGCCACTAAGCAGTTTATAAGATACTAAATCAGGGCGTTCCGTTGATAGTACACTTGGAAATAAAGAATCATTTTCTTTTAAATACTCATATACATAATTACTCGCAACAATACTATCTATTTTTATGTTACTTATTTTTTCCTTAATCTCTTTTACCTTATTTTTATCAACAATTCCATCAACATACATTATTCCAATCTTAGTATTACTTTTTTCTCCAATTGTTACTTCATCTAACCACAAAGAGTCACTTCTTATTCTTTTTCTTATTAGTCCAATATTTGTTTGATAATTCTCAGTAAAACCATCTTTCGGACCCTTAATTGTTTTTTCATTCTCACATTTATTTATTCCACTATCTAAGCTTTTCTTAAATTCAACTACATAATAAGATTTATTTATTAATATTGCAGCAAATCCATAATACAAATAATTTATCAATTCTTTTTCATTATTAACACATTTAACATTATGTGCAGGTATAAATTCTTTTATATATTTATATAAATTAAACGTTACTTTTTTATGTATCTTTATATAACTAAAATAGCTTAACGCAAACTCATCAATTGAATTTGTATCACATAAAGTTTCAATGAACACAATATACATTTTTTTATTTGAAATATTGTATTCTTTTATTATAAGATCTTTACTATCTCCAGTTTGTTCCTTTATTATTTTAATAAGTTTTTCCATTAATAACCACCATTTCTATTATTGACTTTAAACCATCAAAATATGCTATAATATAGAAGGTGGTAGTATGTTAAAAGAAGATGTAAAAATTTATAGTCAAAATAATGAAGGAATGGGAATAGGTAAAATAGATAATATTGTTACATTTGTACCATTCACTTTACCAAATGAAGTAGTAGATGTAATAATAACTGAGCAAAATAAAAATTATTATAACGGATTTCCCAAAAAATTAAAAAGCATGTCAATCGAAAGAAGAGAAATAAAATGTCCATATTATTATAGATGCGGTGGATGTAATATACTTCACCAAAAATACGAATACCAACTAAATTTTAAAAAGCAAAAAGTCATAGACAATTTAATGCATATTGGAAAAATAAACATAAACTGCAATATAGAAATTGTAAGTGGCGAAGAATATTATTATAGAAATCATATAACATTAAGCATATTAAACGATAAAATTGGTTTTTATATGGCGAAAACCAATGATATAATAAATATTAACGAATGTATAATTTCTAATAAAAAAATAAATGAAATTATTAAAAACATAAAGCAATTTCTAAAAAAATATCCAGACAATAATATAGATAAAATCAGTATCAAAGCATATAACGAAACTCAGATTAATATTATGTCAAATGATTTTAAATTAATAAACGAATTTAAAAAGTATGTAAATACTGATTCCTTATATTTAAATAACGAATATGTTTGTGGTTTAAAAAGAGTAACAGAGTACTTAAACAATTATAAATTTTATATATCATGCAATTCATTCTTTCAAAAAAATACCAAAATGGCTGAAAAGTTATATGATTACATAAAAGAAAATGTAAATGAGAATGATAAGGTTTTAGATTTATATTGTGGAACTGGTTCAATAGGTATATATGTAAGTGAGAAAGCAAAAAATATACTTGGCATTGAGATTAAAGATGAAGCAATAGAAGATGCAAAGTTAAATGCTATAGAAAATAATGCAAATAACATCGAGTTTATATGCGGAAAAACTGATAATGCTTTATATAATATTAAAAAGATAGATACCATAATTGTAGATCCACCTAGAGTAGGACTTAGTAATAGAGTTAAGAATTATATATTAAAAATAAATCCAAAAAACATCATTTATGTTTCTTGTGATTCAGTAACACTTGCTAGAGATTTAAAAACTTTAACAGAATCATATAACATTAAAGAAATCAAATTATTTGATTTGTTTCCAAACACTTATCATGTAGAATGTGTGGCAATACTACATAGAAAAGCACTTTAAAAGCAGGTTATTTATGAAGAAATCATTCGTAATAGAGTAATAAATCATTAATAAAAAATAAGAGGAGAATTAAAAATGGAAAGAATATATAATAAATTAGTAAGAGATAAGATACCTAACATAATAAAAGAAAAAGGTGAAACACCCATTATAAAGACATTAAATGAAATAGAATATAAAAAAGAATTAGAAAACAAACTATACGAAGAATATAAGGAAGTAATTGAATCTAATGGTAATGATCGAATAGAAGAGTTAGCAGATATGTTAGAAGTAATAAAAGCATTAGCAAAATTAGAAAAAAGAGATTTAAATGATGTTTTAACAATTGCTGATGAAAAGAGTAAAAAGCGTGGTGGCTTTGAAGAAAAAATTTTTCTTGAAAAAGTTATTGAATCAAAATAAAATCATGAGTATTAAATCAAATAACTAAATTTCTTCATTATTTTTTCCTAAAACAGTTTAATATTTAATACAAATATGTTATTATATATTATATTAGGAGATGATAAAGATGGGACTTAAATTAAAAAGTTTTTTTAAATCTGAAGACGAAATTACATCTGATGATGAATATTATACATTAAGTACTGATGAAGCATTAAAGGGTACTAGCAATGAAGGTAGCAAATTAATACTTCTAGAACCGAGAGCTTATTCTGAATCACAGCAAATAGCAGATCATTTAAAAAATAGACACACTGTTGTAGTTAATTTAAAAAGAGTTACAGCAGATCAAGCCAAAAGAATTGTTGATTTTCTAAGTGGAACAATTTATGCTATAGGTGGAGATTTACAAAAGATTGGTGGTGGAATATTCTTATGTACACCAAAAAATATAAATGTTCAAGGTAAAATATCAAACGATAATGAAGCAAAAAACGATAAAATACATGATAATAGCGATATAGATATTGATTTTTAATTTTTGTTTAAGTAAATTATATTTGAGGTGAATGGTATGGAAAAGTTTAAAAGGAGTATAAATGGTTATAACATAGATGAAGTTAATGCATTTATAGATGACGTTATAACTAAAGTAGAATTAATTATAACAGAAGAAAAGAAAATAAAGAATGATATAGTAATCAAAGAGAAAAAAATTCGCGAATTAGAAGATGCCATTCTAAGATATCAAAATATGGAAAATCAACTACATACCTCACTATTAAATGCTGAACAAAATGGAGAATACATAAAAAAGGTTGCAAAATCTGAAGGAAATGCTATAATAAGTGAAGCAAAGAGAAATGCAAATAGAATTATTAGTGATGCATTAATTAGAGCAGAAAAAACTGAACATGAAACTCAAATGTTAAAAAACAACATTAGTTTATTTAAAAGTAAAGTTAAATCAATGTTAAATGAGCAACTAGAAATTGTAGATAAAATAGACGATATATTGTAGATTAAATGATAGAGATGTTATATTATGATCTTTAAAGAGAACTTATGGTTGGTGAAAATAAGTAAGTAGTAATATATGTATCACTCTTGATAATTCTTTCTGATAAAGAAAGACCGGATAAAACCGTTATATTGATAAGTGCATAGAATCTATGAACTAAGGTGGTACCGTTCTTCTGAACCCTTAGATTATAGATTTTTTATTTTAAGGAGGATTTTTATGAAAAAATTTAATGAACTTTCAAAAGAAAAAGTAAATGTGGTAGAAAAAAGAATATTAGATAGTTGGAAGAAAAACGATATCTTTAATAAAACAATTGAAAACAGAAAAAACAATGAAAACTTTGTATTCTATGATGGTCCTGCTACCGCAAATGGTATGCCTGGTGTACATCATATGCTAGCAAAGCTACTTAAAGATTCATTTTGCAAATACAAAACAATGAAGGGGTATAAAGTATTAAGAAAAGTTGGTTGGGATACACATGGATTACCTGTTGAACTTGGTGTAGAAAAAGCACTTGGCTTTACTTCAAAAGCAGATATAGAAAAGTATGGAATAGAACAATTTAATAAAAAATGCAAAGAAAGTGTTTGGGAAAACGAGGAAGCATTTAAAAAATTAACTGAAGAAATGGGACAATTCATTGATTTAGAACATCCTTATGTAACATATGACAATAACTATATTGAAACAGAATGGTGGATTTTAAAAAAATTCTTTGACGCAGGTCTTATTTATGAAGGCTATAAAATATTGCCATATTGTCCTAGATGTGGTACTGGACTTGCATCACATGAAGTCGCACAAGGATATAAGGATATTTCAGTAAACACCGTTACAGTACCATTTAAATTAAAAAATGAAAATACATATCTTTTAGTTTGGACTACAACACCATGGACTTTAATAGCTAATGTTGCAGTATGTGTTAATCCTAATGAAGAATATATTAAAGTAAATTCAAAAGGATATACATTTATAGTAGCAAAAAAACTTGCTGAAAAAGTTTTAGGAAATGATTATGACATTATTGATACATTCAAAGGTAAAGATTTAGAATATACAGAATATGAACAATTGCTACCATTTATAAATGTATCAAAAAAGGCATTCTTTGTTGTTTGCGACGATTACGTAACAATGGAGGATGGAACTGGACTTGTTCATATAGCACCAGCATTTGGACAAGATGATTATGAAGTAGGTAAAAAATATGATTTACCAGTAATAAATCCAGTAGGAGAAGATGGAAAATACTTAGAAGGACCTTGGAAAAATATATTTGTAATGGATCCAGAATTAGAAATAACAATAATTAAATACTTAAAAGAAAATGACAAACTATTCAAAAAAGAAAAGATGAATCACAACTATCCACACTGTTGGAGATGTAATACTCCACTTTTATATTATTCAAAACCAAGCTTATATATAAAAACAACAGAATTTAAAGATAAAGTTATAGAAAATAATAATAAAATTAACTGGTATCCATCATATGTTGGTGAAAAAAGATTTGGAAATTGGCTTTCAAATATGAATGATTGGGCAATATCCAGAAATAGATATTGGGGAACTCCAATTCCATTATGGAAATGTGATTGTGGGCATATGGAAATGATTGGTTCAAGAAATGAACTAATAGAAAAATCAATAGAAAAAATAGATGAAACTATTGAACTTCATAGACCATATGTAGATGACATTCATATCAAATGTCCAAAATGTAATAAAATCATGACTAGAATCAAAGAAGTAATTGATTGTTGGTTTGATTCCGGATCTATGCCATTTGCACAGTACCATTATCCTTTCGAAAATAAAGAATTATGGAATGAACAATTTCCAGCAGATTTTATATCTGAAGGAATAGATCAAACAAGAGGATGGTTTTATGTACTGCTTATAATCTCAACATTTGTAACAGGTAAAAGTCCATTTAAAAATGTTTTAGTTAACGATCTATTACTTGATAAATATGGTCAAAAAATGCATAAGAGTAGGGGAAATGCAATTAATCCTTTTGAAATAATAGAAGAATATGGCGCAGATACAGTTAGATGGTATATGCCATACGTTTCACCTGTATGGACACCAATTAAGTTTGATATTGAAGGATTAAAAGAAGTATATTCAAAATTCTTCAACACTTTAAGAAATACATACAATTTCTTTGCACTTTATGCAAACACTGATGAACTTGATCCAAAAGAATTCAATGTTCCATATGAAAATAGGGAAGAAATAGATAAATGGATTTTGTCTAAATACAATAAATTAGTAAAAGAATGTACTCAAAGTTATGATACATTTGACTTAACAAAAGTGGTAAGAAAAGTAACTGACTTTGTAAGTGAAGATTTATCAAACTGGTATATAAGAAGAACAAGAAGAAGATTTTGGGCATCAGAATTAGACGATAATAAAAAAGCAGTATACAATACTACTTATGAAGTATTAGAAGGATTATGTAAATTAATCGCTCCAATTGTACCTTTTGTATCAGAAGAAATCTACACAAACCTAACAGGAAAAGAATCAGTTCACTTACAAGATTTCCCAGTATACGATGAAACTAAAATTAACGAAAAAATAGAAGAAAAAATGGATTTAGTACGTAATATTATATCGCTAGGTAGAAATGCCAGAGAAGAAGCAAAAATCAAAGTTAGACAGCCAATTAATGAAATAATCCTTGATGGTAAAAATAAAACTATAATCAATGACTTAATAGATTTAATAAAAGAAGAGTTAAATGTAAAAAATGTTACATTCACACAAGACCTTAAAGAATACATTTCGTACGAAATCAAACCTAATTTTAAAGTATGTGGACCAATTCTTGGTAAAAATATAAAAGAATTTCAAGATAAGTTAAAAGATTTTACAGCAGATAATATAAACACTTTAGAAAAAGGCAATACAATTACTCTAAACATTGGTGGTAATGATATAGATATTACTTATGATATGTTAGATATAAGAATTAACTCAAAAGATGGTTTTAATGCTAGCAACGAAGGAAATAATTTTATTATATTAAATACTACTCTAACAGAGGAATTAATGAATGAAGGAATTGTAAGAGAATTTATAAGTAAAGTTCAACAAATAAGAAAAACAAATAATTATGAAATGATGGACAATATAAATATCTATTATTCACATAATGATGAATTTAATAAATCAATTGCTAATTATATAGATTTCATAAAAAAAGAAACTCTTGCAATAGATTTAATCGAATCAGATGAAAACTATAAAAATACTTATGATCTTAATGGTATAGAATTGGGTATAAGATTAGAAAAAAGGAACTAGTGAGATAGGAGACTGCTGAAAAAGTAGTTAAAATAAAATCAACAAGTTAGGTTTGATTCCTAATTTGTTGATTTTTTAATATTTTTTTAACTTAATTATCCTCTTCATATTGGCTAAAAAGAGCGTAGTAGCACCTTGTATTGTAATACCTAGTTTTCCAAAGGACTTTAGTTACGTTTGCGTACCAGAATATCAGAGTAAATTTCTTTGAATTCAAAGGAAGTCAACATAATATGTATTATACGAAAACGTTATTCTATACAAAATATGGATTTTATTCCATATAATATATATTATTTATATTTTTCTAGATTGTATTTCTGCTATTTTTTCAAACACTTCTGTAACATTTTTTTCATTTATTTCAGTATAACCAAGTTCTTTCAATGCCTGTATCTTAACTGTATTTAATTCCTGAGTTCTAGATAATTTTTCTTCTTGTTTCATTTCAATTTCAGCTTCAAATTTCTTATGTGCTTCTAATACTTTTTGCTTTGACACACCATTACTATTAAATAGTGATATAGCTTGATACATTATTCCTTCAAATATTAATTGATTATCTCTATTAAATACGCATTCCTGTGGGCTTATAAATCCATTAGATTTAGCAAAGTAGGCAAGTACATACTTCAACTCATCTACATCATCTATTACTTGTAGAAAGTGATATAAATATCTACAAATATTATATGCATTCTCATCATCATCACTTAATTCTTCCTTAAGCAAATTAATTATGTCACATAATACCTTTTGACTTTTTTTATTTAAAGATTTCAAATTATAACTAAATCCATCATTTTTATAACTACTACTCTCTTTTTCACTCTCCAAAAGTATCTTCTCTACCCTCATCATATATTCATTCGTTGGCTTGACATTTTTCACTTCATTTACATCGTCAACTCCAAGTAATAATAATAACTTTGTTTTTTTATCTTTTGGCCATTCACTAATAGAATTCATCTCTAAATAATTATAAACCATCTGTCTAGAAACACCTAAATACTTAGCCAATTTTACCTTTGATATCCCCAATTCTTTTAATAAGCCATTTACTTCTTTCATAACAAATACCTCCACTACTCTACATCTAAATAATATCATAAACATAAAAAAGTGTCAAGTAATAACACTTTACACTTTTTATAAGAGATTTAATAAACTTTGAAATAAGTATCACTCACCTACATTTATATTATAAGAAAAAATATTTCTTATTATTTTAAAAATACATGTTATACAAACATACATTTTTTCAAAATATAAATATTATAAACTAGAAAGGATGTGTTTTAGTATGTACGGATATGGCTATAATGGCGGTGGTGCACTATGGATTATTTTAATTATATTTATAGTATTATTCTTATTTACACCTGGATTTGGTGGAAGAAATTGTGGTTGCCAAAATAGTTGCATGTAAAAAGGTCATTAATTTGACCTTTTATAATAGATACCATAATTTTTCATTATTTTTTCTTACTTCTTTAATAATACCCCCACCTAAACACTTTTCATCTTGATAAAAAACACATGCTTGACCTGGAGTAACACTCTTTACATTTTTATACCTTACTAGTAACTCACCATTATCTAAATATTCTATAGATACAGGATTATCTTTTTGCCTATATCTAAACTTAGCACTACATTCAGTTGGTCTTAAATCACAATTAAAGTTAACTTGTTCAACAATGCATGAATCTGATAATAAATATTCATTATCTTCTCCTTCACATACATAAAGAATGTTTTTATTTAAATCTTTTCCTACTACAAATAACTTATCAGACGTCCCACCAACATCAAGTCCTCTTCTTTGACCAATGGTATAATACATAAGTCCAATATGCTTTCCTAACACTTGTTTTGTTTCTATATTTATAATATCTCCTTCTTTATTAGGTAAATAATTTTCTAAAAATCTTTTAAAATTTCTTTCTCCAATAAAACATATACCAGTTGAATCCTTTTTCTTTGCTGTAGTAAGTTTAAGTTCATCAGCAATTTTCCTTACTTCATCCTTTACTATATTTCCAACTGGAAATAATACATTTTTAAGTTGTTCCTTTGTAAGTTGAGATAAAAAATAAGTTTGATCTTTATTATCATCTATACCTCTTAACAAATATCCATCTTTTATTCTTGCATAATGACCAGTAGCAATATAATCAGCACCTAATCTTTTTGCTTCTTTTATAAATAAATCAAATTTAATATATTTATTACACATAATATCAGGGTTAGGAGTTCTACCTTTTTTTAACTCATCAAGAAAATAAGTAAAAACATAATCCCAATACTCCTTTACAAAATCTATCCTATGAAGAGGAATTCCTAATTCATTCGAAACTGCTAAAGCATCATTATAATCTTGTTCTTGTGGGCATATATTGTTATTTAATGTCGGATTACCTAAAATGTCATTGTTTACAGAAGCATCCCAATTTCTCATAAATAATCCAATTACTTCATACCCTTCTTTTTTTAATAAATAAGCAGCAACCGATGAATCAACTCCGCCACTCATTCCAATAACAACCTTCATAAATATCACCAAGATTATTATACTTTTATTTATGAAATTAGTAAATAAGTTTTATTATATAAGGTATTATATATGTTTCATATAATGAAGAAATAGATAAAGTTAATATCAAAATTATAAATACTAAAATATACTTTTTTAATTGTTCTTTTATTTTAAAATCTTCCTTATTTAATATATTCTTAAATATTTTTATTGATAAATTGAAAGCATACACACACATTATAAAATAAAGTATTAAATTAAGTATTAAATGAGGAAATATATATAAAAAACTAAACAATATACCTTCAAACTTAAAATTATATATTAAAGTTGTAACTGTAAAAGCAAGTGTAAATCCCTTATAAAATAACATACAAACTATAAAAGGAAGTCCAACTATAGACAATCCAAGTAGAAATATAATAAGTAAAAATACATCGTTATTTACTAAATTTGGTAACAAATTACTTGATAGTACATAATTTTTTGAATTTACAGTATCAAAAAAATTTGTTATTTCACTCACTATCAGTTTTTTATCAGCTTCCTTTAATATTGTAATAAATAATGTACCAAAAAACAAAGAAATGATTACAACTACAATTAAAGAAATATAAGTTGATTTTTCTCTTTTTATATCATTTAACATTACCTTAAATAGCTTGTTCACTTTCATCACCTATAAAATTATATTAAAATAATTTTATTTTATTACTTAATATGTTATAATTACATCGAGGTGAGATTATGAAAACTGGAATGAAAATATTTGTATGGATTGCACTATTATTGATGGTGGGTAGTGTAATTATATCAATAATATCCCCACTTCTTTGGAGGTAATTATGAAAGAAAAATTAAAAAATAAATATATTGCATATGGTGTAACTGCTTTTAGTGTTATAGCAGTTTCAATAATATTATATTTTTTTATACTAAGATTTAACAAAATAATAATATCAATTGGCAAGGTTTTGGTGATATTTAGACCATTATTATATGGAATAGTTATTGCATTCTTTTTAACCCAAATATATAATTTTTTTGAAAAGAGATTTAATAAGTTATTATCAAATAAATTCCCTGATAAAGAAAAGACAAAAAAATTATCAAAAATAATAAGTATTGCACTTTCAATAATAATTATGTTTTTTATACTATTTATTATCTTATATGTATTAATACCAAAACTTATAAATAGCATAATTGGTATAATAGATACTCTTAGTGAGGAAAACATAAATAATATAGAATTATGGCTTGAAGATATTCTTAAATTTAATCCACTAATAGAAAATATTGTACATGAAGCAATAAACGATTCTTCAAAATCCATTTTAATTTGGATATCAGAAGGATTATTACCTACTATGGAAAATATTTTTGAAAATGTTACAACTGGATTAAATGACATGTATGTATTTTTAAAAGATTTTATTATAGGTTTAGTATTTTCAATTTATATTTTGGCTAATAAATCAAAATTTATTGCTCAAATTAAAAAAGTAATTTATTCAATATTCGGTATAAAAAAAGGTAATTCAATACTTCAAAGTGGAAGATATAGTTATAGTGTATTTAATGGATTTATTAAAGGTAAATTATTAACTTCTATTATTATAGGTGTTGCTTGTTATATAGGTATGCTCATTCTTAAATTACCATATGCTCTTTTAATTTCATTAATTGTTGCCACAACTAATATAATTCCATTTTTCGGACCAATTATTGGATGGATCCCTAGTGTTATACTAATTATTTTGGTAAATCCAATGCAGGCATTATATTTTACAATTCTTATAGTAATATTACAACAAATTGAAGGAAATATTATAGAACCAAAAATTGTTGGCAATAATACAGGTATATCTGGATTTTGGGTATTATTCTCTATAATTATATTTGGAGATTTATTTGGATTTGTTGGAATGATAATAGGAGTACCTATATTTGCCATAATTTATCATTTTGCAGCATTTTATTTAAAGAAATACTTAGCAAAAAAAGAATTACCAATTAATACAGAAGATTATAATAACTTAAAATATATTGATGAAACAACAAGAAAACCAGTAAAAATAAAGAGTTCTAATTTCTAGGACTCTTTATTTTTAAACTTTTAAGTTTTACATATACTTTATTATAAGCAAATGAATAAACAAAATACCAAAATTTTGAAACTATTAAATTAAATTCACCAATATATTCCTCTACTACTCCATCAAACCCCTTCTTAAACTCAAATAAACCATACATATTTTCATTTTTATTATTAAATACATCAGATATACCATAAAAATTATATTTAGCATAATCATGCTCTTTTGCATATTTAATCATATCCCAATTTAACATATATGCAGGCATAAAATCTCTATATTCACCATATGCACCACCAAATAAAGATAATACTTCCTTACCATGAAAAATGAACATAAGTGCACCTAATAAAACTACATTACCATCCTTTTTCATATTATTCGCAATATTTATCTTTTTATCTAAACTATCTATTATAATCTGAATTTCATTAATCTTATTATTTGCCTTTTTATTATTAGCAAATTTTCTAGTTTTAAGATCATCCTTAATATTATCAAGTTTTTTCTCTTCTTCTTTTTTTCTATTATTCAAATTGTTTAAATACTCCTCTATATTTATTTCAGCAAAAAGAATTTCTATTTCTTCCTTAAATATATCAAGCATATTTTTATAATACTCTAATGGTCTATCAATAAAATTTCTTCTTATAGAAGTTTTTTCCATAACATCTTTAAATTTATTAAGTTCATCTTTTTTCATAACTCTTGTCTTTATTCCAAAACTCTCATCTTTTTTTATCATTTGCTTTGTAGTTGTTTCCATTTTATTATATATTTCGTCTATACTTTTACCATTTAAATCAAGAGTAAATGCAAACCTAGGTTGTAAATTACCAACATCTATAAATCCATTATGCTTAAATCCAAGTTCCTTTAAAGAATCAATTATATTTGAATTATCTATACCATTATTAACTAAATTTCCATCTTTATTTCTTTCTTTATATATAATAGCAGGATCTATTTTTACAAATATCGCATGATGCTTTTTTGCAAACTTCTTAATATTTTTAGTAAAAAAATTCAATAATTTATGATTATTATAATCAAGTAAAAAACCACGTGGAGAATACAAAATAGATAACTTTGATAAAACATTTTTCTTAAGTATTAAAGCCCCGGCTATAATCTTTTTATTTTCTTTTACACCAACTAAATAATAATGCCAACCATTTGTTTCCTTTAATTTACCCCATTTAACAGTTTGATAAAAACTACCTAATTCATGATTTTGTTCAAATTCAGTAAATTCTTTTTCATTCAACATTACAAATTCCATATGTCACCTACTCCTAAAATAAGTATATAATAAACGATTACTAATTACAACTTAAAATAAGAGAATAAATCTCTTATTTTTCCATTTCTTCTAACATATTAGTTATAAAAATACCATAGCCCTTAGTAGGATTATCAACTACTACGTGCGTAACTGCACCAATTATTTTATCATCCTGAATTATTGGTGAACCACTCATACCTTGAACTACACCACCACAAGCTTTTAACATATTTTCATCTGTTATATTAAATAATATATTTTTTATCCCATTATCATTATTATTTATCTTAATTATTTCAATATTAAACTCCTCTATTTCCTCTTCTTTAAGTACAGTTAATATCTTAGCACTACCAAGCTTTATTTCATCCTTATTTGCAACTTTATATAACTTTGAATTATTAATTTCTTTATCATAATTACCAAATATACCACTAGATGTATTTTTAATTATCGAACCATACACATTATCAGAGTAAAACGTAGCATTTTTCTCGCCCGGATATCCATTTGAACTTTTAGTAATACCAGTTATTTTTGATTTAAATATCTTACCATCTTTTACTTCTATTTTAAGTGCTGTATTCTTATCAATAATTTCGTGGCCTAATGCACCATACATTTTAGTTTCTGGATCTATAAATGTAAGTGTTCCAATACCACTTATTGTATCCTTAACATAGAGCCCAGTCTTGTATATTCCATCACTTGATTTAATCAATTTTAAATTCGTTGTTATTTCATTATTACCCCTCAAATAAGTAATCTTAACATTATTTTTATCATTTGAATTAGTTATTCTATTAACCATAGAGTTTATATCATTAACTACATAACCATCTATTTTAGTTATATAATCACCTAATTGTATCCCAGCATCTTTACTAGGAGAAACATCACCCACATTATATAATCCAACTACCATAATCCCTTTACTCTTGATGTTAATACCAATATTTTGTCCTGATGCGATTATATAGTCAGAATATGCAAATGAATTAATGGGAATAATACTAATAATAAGAAGAATGGTGAATAGTATGTTTTTAATTTTTTTTAAAAACACTAATAACATCTCCTTTACATTTCATGGACTATATTATTAGTATTAACAATTTAATTAAAAATATTTAACTTTGAAACTTAACTGTAATATACATTTTCTCATTATACTCTTCTTGTATACTTCTTATAATATTATTAGCAAGTTCATAATTATGTTTACTTTCTACAACAGTAATTTTTATTTGATTATTATTTATTTTTACATACGAATTTAAATTAAATTCACTTTTGATTTTATCTTCTAAACTCTCTTCCTTACCCTTATTTTGTTCAATAAGTTTTAATTTCTCATATGCCTTATTTTTTTCATCAATAGAACTATCTACATTAGTTAACACTATTCTTAAATCCTCAATTTCCTTTAATCTCGCCTCATCATCTGACACTCTTAAAACATCTAAAGATGAAGAATCACTTATTTCAATATTAACCTTATTATCATTTTCCTTATTCACTTCATTTTCTTTTTTAGATTCAAATACTTCTTTAGGCATTGTTATATAATAAATACTTAGAACCAAAATCAAACTAAATAACGTTAAAAACCATAATTTTTGCTTATTAATCATAGTATTTCCTCCAGTTTCTAATATATATTATTAAAATAATTATAAAATATTACAAAAAAAAGAAAGCATTATTTCCTAGAAACATACTTTCCATCTTTAGTAGACACAATAACTACATCGCCCTCATCAATAAATAATGGAACTCTAATAGTTAAGCCAGTATTAAGAACCGCTTCTTTAGTAGCAGTTGTAGCAGTATTTCCCTTTAAACCTGGCTCTGTTTTAACAACTGTCAATTCAACCTTTTCTGGAATGTTAACACCTAACATTTCATTGTTATAATAAAGTATTTCGACTTCACTATTTTCAGTTAAATACTTACTTTCATCTTCAATTTGCGAAACAGGAATTTCTACTTGAGAATAATCTTCCATATCCATAAACACAAAATTATCCCCACTACTATACAAATATTGCATAGTTTTCTTTTCAATTAATGCCTTGCCAACTTTAATACCTGCATTAAAAGTTTGTTCGTAAATTGCACCAGTCCTTAAATTTTTAAGTTTCATTTTTACGATAGCAGCACCTTTACCCGGTTTCACATGTTGGAACTCTAATACAGTAAATATATTACCATCTACTTCTATAGTCATTCCATTCTTAACATCATTAACATTTACCATATTTTCCCCCTGTTATTTTTTTTCTTTATGCTTAGTTGATTTATTACATCTAGAACAATACTTATTTAATTCTAATCTCTCAGTATTATTTTTTTTATTTTTTATTGTTCTATAGTTTTCTTCATTACATTCTGTACAAACTAATGTAATTCTTTCTCTATTTCCAGCTTTTGCCATAGTTTTCACTCCTTCTTTAACTACTACATTATAGCAAATTATTTATAATTTTCAAAGTATTTTTCAGTAATTTGTGAAGATATTCGCATATTTATTGAGGAAATGTATTCACTACCATAAATATGTGATATGTCAGGAGACACAATAACTATACTAATTTCAGGATTTGAAAAAGGTGCAAATCCAGCAAAAGTAGTAGAAATAGTTTGCTTATCTATTACCCCATCCGAATCACTATCATAAAAACTTTGAGAAGTACCAGTTTTCCCAGCCGGATCATATTTAAGATTAATATATCCAAACCCTAATCCATTATAACCCATTACCGCCTTAAATCCCTCTTGTATTCTTTTTATATACTTAATATCTAAATCAACGCTTCCTAGTTTCTCTACATCATTTTTGTATATTATATTATTTGATATATCATTTATACTCGATTTATGCACTTCTTTTAACAAACTTAACTTATTCCTAACACCATTATTTGCTATTGTATTTATATACTGAGTAAGTTGAAGAGGAGTATATGTATCATATTGACCAATCGAAAAATCCAAAATAAGACCAGGTGTATCATTCATACCTTTTAAACCAGTACTTTCATTAGGTAAGTCTATTCCTGTTTTTACACCCAAACCATATGAATTAAACATATTTCTATATATTTTAAAAGGATCATTAATTAAAGAAAATCCACCATTATATACATAATCAAAACCAGATACTTTCATCGCAATTTTGAATTGATACGAATTAGAAGACAATCTTAAAGCATCTACATCATTTAACATACCAAGTCCACTTCTTAACCAAGAACATTTTAAAGGAGTATTAGCAAGTTTAATACATTCATCTTTCATAACAGTTCCTATATCAATCGCTCCAGTTTTATAGCCAACCGAAATAGAAGCACCTTTTATAACAGAACCAACTGTAACAGAAGACGTTGGTAAATATGCAGTATAATCATATATTTCCTTTTTATTATTTATTGTTTTTGCAGCAAGAGACAATATTTCACCTGTATCCGGTTTACTTATAACTACAAATTCTCTATTAAAATAATTTGAATTCGGCTCATTTTTACTTCTTATCATCTCACGCTTCATTATCTCTTCAAGTTCAAGTTGTAAATCTATATCTATAGATAAAACAATATCATTTCCTCTAACCGCATCTTTAATCTTTTTTAAACCAGTCCCATCATTTTTATATATTGGTTTTTCACCTTTCAAATAATCTTCATATTGAAACTCTAACCCACTCAAACCAACTCTATCTGTTAATTTATATCCCTTCTTTAAATAATATTCCTTAAAATCCTCAGTTACACCTTCTTTTTCACTAGAAACATTTCCAAATATTCCTCTTAAAGTATCACCATACAAATATTTTCTTTCCCAACTCAACTTAGTTATTATACCTTTATAAAAATCTAAGTTTTCACTAAGTAACGCATATTCTTTATCAGTAGCATATTTCTTAATAAGTTTTTCTTGATAAGAATAACCATTATTCATCAAAAAATAAACATAAGCAAGTTTCTTATCAATAGTTTCCAATTCTTCTTTAGTAATTCTCTCACGTTTTTTTAACTCAATATCAGAATTAGTAATTTTTCTAGTTTTCAACAACTCCCATTCTTCTTCTGTAATCTTTTGATTTATTGTATCTGCATTTATAATTAAATACAAATCCTTTAACATACTTTCTTTTACATTATTATAATCCAGTTCTAATACTTCAGTTAATTTTTTTGCTATTTCTATCTCATCACTTTTACTTACTCCACTTTTTCTCTTATAATATATGGACTTAACACCAACATTATCTACCAACAGCTTATAATTCCTATCATATATTCTTCCCCTTGGTGCACTTTCACCTTCTATACTTGCATATACTAAATTATTAAGTTCCTCTTCATAATATTTATTTTTAAATATAGTAATATATGTTATTCTTAAGAATATAATAAAAAACAAAAAAAACAAAATATAGGTGATTATTTTAAATCTTTTTTTTATAATTTCACTTAATTTCTTTATAATATCACCTCTAATATTATTTTTGTTATTATTTTAATGTTTATACATATAATTAATTAGAGGTGTAAAATGTATTATAATATTTTAAAAAATTATATAGATAAATTAGAAAAAAAACATATCATTATGTATGCATATAAAGAGAATATCACTCTAAATGATGAAGAAATAAATATAATATATAATACAATAAAAAGTAAATGGGAAGAACTATATAAAACAGATGGAACAAAAATAATAAATGATTTGAAAGGAAAAATAAATAATATAGCACTAACAAAAATAGAAAAAATGTATAAAGATGCAAAAGAAAAACTATTGTAAATAATAGTTTTTTATATTTTCTTCTAAATTTTCATTAAATTTTTTATTTCTTATCATTTCTATTTCAAATTTATAAGGAGGATAAGATTCCTTATCAAAAGTATACCAAGGAGTTTCTAATATTTTAGGAATACTTTCTACTCTTTTATTATAAATAATATTTATTAAATTATTAAAACCAATAGTACCATATCCAATATTAGCATGTCTATCTTTTTTTGAACCATTATTGTTTTTAGAATCATTGACATGAATGCATCCAAGCTTATCTAAACCAATTTTATTATCAAATTCATCTAATATATTATCAAACTTACTCATATCATATCCAGAATCATTCATATGACAAGTATCAAAACAAACCATAAGTTTATCACTATGTTTTGTATTATCAATAATATACTTAAGTTCATCAAAATTAACTCCACATTCACTGCCTTTACCAGACATTGTTTCTAAACATATATATACACTAGTATCCTTATTTAATACCTCATCAAGCGTAGACACAATTGTTTTTAAACCAAATTCTATGCCATTTCCAACATGACTACCAGGATGAAGAACCATTTTTTTAATACCAAGAAACTCACATCTAGAAATTTCTTGTTTTAAAAAATCAACATTAAACTGAAAATTCTTCGGATTAGCCAAATTAACTATATAAGGAGCATGAACTATAACATTCTCTACATCAATTTTATTATCCATCATCAACTTATATGCCTTTTCTTTTAATTCAATACTAATAGGAACTCTAACTGTATTTTGAGGTGCACCAGTATAAAACATAAAACAATTAGATTTATAACTAACCGCCTCTTTTACACTACCTAATAACTGTTCATTTTTATTAAAAGAAACATGAGAACCAATTATCAAATTCATATTTATCACCATTACAATTATACAACAATCTGTAAAAGAAAAAAAGGCCATAGGCCTTCATTTACATTACTATGAACAAGTTACAGGTACTGTAAATGTTTGTGTTGCTGAATCATAAGAACCTTTACAACCTTTAAACTTACCAGTTTCAGGTGCAGTTGTAACTGCAACCGTAGCAGTTCCCTTAGTATCCTCAGTAGTTCCATAAGTTACAGTACAAACAGTTCCCTTTAAACCAGCATCAACTGTAGCAACTGCCTCACAGTTACCATTTGCTGGAGTTTCACCTTTAATAATCTTAATTTGATAATCTTTTTCTGCAGATGATGCTATCATTTTTAAAGAAGACTCGAATGAATTCTTAGTAGCATCATTAATAACAGATAATATCTTAGGTACTGCTATTACTAGGATAATTGCTAATATTACTATTACTGCTAGTAACTCAATTAAAGTAAAACCATTTTTCTTTTTCATATTTCCATCCCTTCCTATCTTTATGTTTTACACTACTATATTAGCATATTGAATATTAAGTGTCAATAATTTTTAATTTTATTTTTGTTGCTTTACATACCTTAACAACTCGCTTTTAGAATCATTATTTGTAAGTGCTGAACCAATTACCAATATATCTACGCCACTTTCTATACATTCAATTGCTCTATTTTTATTTATTCCCCCATCTACAGAAATTAATACGTTTAAATTATCTTTTTCAATTTTATTTTTCAATTTTTTAATTTTATCTAATGCCATAGTCATAAATTCTTGTCCACCTTTGCCTGGCTCAACGCTCATAACTAAAACCAAATCAATATAAGGTAATAAATCAAAAATTTCTTCAACATTAGTACTTGGTTTTATACTTATACCACACTTAATACCATGGTTTTTTATTTTTTGTATAGTTTTTATGTCTTTTAATGCCTCATAGTGAAAAGTTATAAATTCAGTATTAAGCATTATATAATCATAAATATACGAATCAATATCTGATACCATTAAATGAACATCTAAAGGATATTTAGTATTATTGATTATTTCCTTTATTTCATCATACGTAAATGACTTATTAGGAACAAAAATTCCATCCATTATATCTAAATGTATATAATCAATATCTAAATCATTAAATTCTATTGTTGTTTCTTTTAATTTATCTCTAATCGATAATAGAGATGCTGATACTTTTACCATATAAACTCCTAATATTTTTCTTTAAGTTCATTTATAAACTTAACATAATTATCATATCTTGACTTTAATATTTCGCCCGCTTCTACCATCCTTTTTACTTCACATTCATCTTCTTTTATATGCATACAATCTTTATATTTACACTTATCTTTATATCTATTAAATTCAATCATGTTATCTCTGATATCTTCCTTTTTCATTTGGGCAAATGATAAAGCACTAAAACCAGGTGTATCTGCAACAAATCCACCAAACAAATCTATAAGTTCAACATGTCTTGTAGTATGTTTACCTCTACCTAATGCTTGTGAAATTTCATTTGTTTTTAATGTCAAACTACTATCTAAATGATTTAATAAAGTAGATTTACCAACACCACTCTGACCAGTTATAACAGTTATTTCATCTTTTAAAATTTTTTTTATTTTTTTTATTTCAGTATTAAAAATAACTTCATAACCAATCTTTTTATAGTATGTAATATATTCATCTATTAAATTCATATCATTAATTAAATCTAACTTTGATAAACACAAAATTGGTTTTATATTATTAAATTCTATTACATTTATAAGTTTATCAACTAAATTTGTACTAAACATTGGTTCTTTTACACTCATCACTATAACCGCTTTATCAACATTAGCTATTGGTGGTCTTATTAGAAAATTTTTTCTAGAATATACTTTTGTAATTATTTTTTTTTCATAATCAATTTGTACTTTATCACCAACTAAAGGAACTATTTTTTTATTCCTAAACAGTCCCTTTGCTTTACATATAATATTTTCATTATTACATCTTACTGTATATAAATCACTTATATTTTTAATTATTAATCCATCCATTATTGCTCTTCTTTATTTTCCTTTTCTTTATTTTCCACTTCATGTGATGGTTCGTTTTCTTCTTTTGGTAATACAGCAACCTTTATTGTTAAATCGGCACCTCTTGCAATAAGAGTATTTTGTCTTCTACTTTGACTTAAGATTGTACCTGGTTCTGCACTTTCAGTTTCTACTTCTTCTACATATAACACTAAATCATATTTAGTCGCAAAATCTTGAACCTCAGAAAGTGAATATATAGTTAAATCAGGATATACAACTATATTAGGATAATACAATATAATTTGATCTCCCTTATTAAGTTCTCCACTAATTGGATTTTGATCAATTATTATATCTTCCTTATCTTCATATTCTTTTACATCATCAACATCTTTTGATTCAACCAATACTTTTAATCCTTTTATTTCTAACTTTGCTTTTACCTCATAAATATTTTGATCCTTATAATCCTCTATTTTTATTTTTTCAGTTCCCTTAGATTGATAAAGTGTAATAGTAGTACCTTTCTTTACAGTTCTATTTATAGTAGGATTTGTCTTTACAACTTTTCCTTCTTCAACAGTATCACTATATACCTCTTCAACTTTAACATCTACTACAAAACCAGCTTTCCTTAATTCTGTTTCTGCTTTAACTATTGTCATATTAGAAACATCAGGAATCTTAACATCAGGAACCTTAGTTATCTTAGGCAAAAGTAGCAAAAATACAACTACGCCTATACATATAACACCTATTATAGAACCCATTATCCACGCGAACTTATTTTTTGGCTTATAATCCTTTTTATCAACCTTTTTAATAGATACTTCATCTCCTTCTACATTTTTCTCATTTGTTCTTTTTATATCTCCTTCTTCAAATTCTATATATTGATACTTAAGTTTTTTATCTTCCTTTGCCTCATCAGTTAAACATCTGCACAAATCATAATACATTTCTCTTGCATTATTATATCTGTTTTCAGGATTTTTTGCACATGCCTTTAATATTATATTTTCAACACTCTGAGGAATAGATTCATCAATTTCTCTTACAGATGGGATTGGTTCTTTCATTTGTTTTAAAGCAATTTCTACAGCATTTTCTCCTTTAAATGGAAGAGTACCCGTTAAAAGTTCAAACATTAATATTCCAAGTGAATATATATCACTCTTAATAGTCGCACCTTTTCCTGCAGCTTGTTCAGGTGGAAGATAATGCACAGAACCCATTACTGAATTAGTTTGAGTAAGTTGAGTACTATTTAACGCAACCGCTATTCCAAAATCTGTTATTTTAACAAGTCCATTATCTAATATTAACATATTTTGCGGTTTTATATCTCTATGTATTATAAAAGAATCATGTGCATGTGCAATTCCATCAGTAAGTTGTTTCATTATATCTATTACTTCAGGAAGTGACAACTTTGTTCTTCTCTTAATTAATTGCTTTAAGTTCTTTCCATCAACATATTCCATTACTATATAAAAATTTCCATCATCTTCTCCAACATCATATATTTCAACAATATTAGGATGATTTAAAGAAGATGCTGATAGCGCTTCTCTCTGAAACCTCCTTACAAATTTTTCATCATTAGCAAGATCTCCCCTTAATACCTTCACTGCTACTTTTCTATTTAAAATAGTATCATTAGCCAAATACACATTAGCCATTCCACCTTCACCAAGGATTCTTATTATTTCATATCGATCATTTATTTTTTGCCCCTTAACAATCATTATTCTTCACCACTTTCACACTCTAATAATGCAACAGAAATATTATCAGTTCCACCTCTATTATTACTTTTCGCAATAAGTTTTTTTGCCTTATCTTCAAGCGATATATCCATTTTAAGTACATTTTCTATTTGCTCAACACTAAGCATATTAGTAAGCCCATCACTTGATAACAATATTCCATCAATATTTTTTTCTACATCAAATATATCTACTTCAGCAGGATTAACCGCACCAAGTGCTTTCATAAGAACATTTTTTTTAGGATGGAATTTTGCTTCTTCTAAAGTTAATTCACCAGTCGAAATAAGTAAATTAACTAATGTATGATCTTTTGTTACCTTAAACAATTTATTATCTTTTTTAACAAATCCAGAACTATCTCCAATGTTACCAAACAAAAGATAATCTTTAGTATAAATTGCTATAACCAAAGTTGTTCCCATACCCTTACTTTCACTATGTTCACTTGTATATTTAAATATCAAATCATTTATATCAGATACAGTATTTCTAATCCATTTTATAGCATCTTGCTTATTTCCAATAGTATCCATACTTGAATACTTTGTAGCAAGATGATTTATAGCAATAGACGATGCAACCTCACCTGCTTTATGGCCACCCATACCATCAGCAACTGCTAATAAATACTCATTATTTTTATTCTTAACTATAATCAAATTATCTTCGTTATGCTCTCTTACTCTCCCTGAGTCAGTTAAATAAAATGTTTTCATAATTCCTCCTCATTATGGCTCCTTAGTTGACCACAAGCAGCAGAAAGAAGTCCGCCAAACTCTTTTCTTATAGTCACACATATATTATTCTTCTTAAGTATATCATAAAATTTCAAAATTGTATCCTCAGTACTTCTTCTATATCCAATATTATTAGTTTCATTATACGGAATAAGATTAACATAGCAATTCATTCCTTTTAATAACTTAGATAATTCTATAGCACATTCCTTAGTATCATTAATACCACTTAACATAATATATTCAAATGTTACTCTTCTATTAGTAACACTTATATATTCCTTTATCGAGGAAATAAGTTCTTCAATCTTATACACTTTATTTATAGGCATTAACATATCCCTAAGTTCATTATTTGGGGCATGCAAACTTATTGCTAAATTAACCTGCAATTTTTCTTTTGTAAACTCTTTTATTTTATTTACAAGTCCACACGTAGAAATTGTAATATGTCTTGCTCCAATATCAATTCCTTTTGAATCATTAATTATTTTAATAAACTTCATTACGTTTGTATAATTATCAAATGGCTCTCCAATACCCATTAAAACTATATGTGAAATTCTAGAGTTTATATCTTTCTCTATTTCAAGAATTTGTAAAACCATTTCAGATGCTTCTAAATTTCGTCTTTTTTTTAATCTACCACTTTCACAAAAAGCACATGACATATTACAACCAACTTGAGTAGAAATACACAAACTAGTTCCATAATCATGATACATTACTACCGCTTCTATTTTCTCTCCATCATTTAATAAAAACAAATACTTAGAAACATCATTACCTACATCTTTTTTTATAATCTTTATACTGTCAATCACCATATCAGTTTTCAATCTAGAAATTACACTTTTATTTAAATTAAGCATATTATCAAAATTAACTTCTCTTTTCTTATATAACCAATCAAATAACTGATCTGATTTAAAAGCTTTTTCACCAATACCTTTAAAATAATCGGCTAATTCACTTCTTGTATAAGAATAAATACTATTCATAATACCACCAGTATAATTATAACAAAATCAAGACATTTTTTAAATATATTTATATAGTTTTATATAAAATATATACATTTAAATTTAAAAGCAAAATAAAAAAGGACCAAAGTCCTTTAAAATTTTCTATTTCTTAAGAAAGGCGGTATATCTAAAACAGAACCTTCATCACTATCATCATCACTTACCAATGATGTTTTTATATCTTTCGATGATCTATTCTCAAAATAAAGCGGCTCAGTCTCTTTATCAAAACCAGTTGCTATTACTGTTACAATTACCTCATCTTTTAAATTTTCATTTATAACAGCACCAAATATAGTATTTATATCAGTATTAGCAGCAGCCCTTATTACTTCAGCAGCATCTTCAACCTCAAATAAAGTTAAATTAGAACCACCCGTAACATTTATAATTGCACTAGTAGCACCTGTTATACTTGCTTCTAGCAATGGACTTGAAACAGCTTGTTTAGCAGCTTCCACAGCCCTTCCTTCACCAGTACCTATACCTATACCTATAAGCGCATTACCGCTATCCTTCATAACCTCTTTAACATCAGCAAAGTCAAGATTAACAAGTCCAGTAACAGCTATCAAATCTGATATAGATTGAACACCTCTTCTTAAAACATTATCTACTTCCCTAAATGCATCAAGCATAGGAGTTGATTTATCAATTATATCTCTCAATCTATCATTAGGAATAACAATTAAAGTATCCACATGATTCTTCAACTCTTGTAAACCAGCCAAGGCCTGTTCCATTCTTTTTTTACCCTCAAATGAAAATGGCTTCGTAACAATTCCTACAACTAAAGCTCCTAAATCCTGAGCAATCTCAGCTATTACTGGTGCAGCACCTGTACCAGTACCTCCACCCATACCGCAAGTTACAAACACCATATCTGCACCCGTTAAAATATCCTTAATAGCATCCTTACTCTCTAAAGCAGCTTCTCTACCAACTTCTGGCTTAGCACCTGCACCAAGACCATCAGTAAGTTTCTCACCTATCTGTAATTTAATTGGTGCTTTAGAACTATTTAACACTTGTAAATCAGTATTAGCCACAATAAACTCTACACCTTTTACACCAGATTCTATCATTCTATTTACAGCATTATTACCGGCACCACCTACACCAATTACTTTTATTTTAGCCAATTGGTCCATTTCTAATCCTAACATAATTTCCTCCTTAATTATCAAAAAAATATCCAAATACTTTATTTAAAACTGAACTATCATTAATACTCAACTTATTTTGTCCAGATGCATCATTATCTAAATCAATCATCGTATATTCTTTATCCCTTGACTCTAGCTTATCATTGATGCCTTTTATCAAGCCAGACACAGTAGAATACTTATTATTTCTAATACCTATTGTATCAATATTTCCTACTTTTGCATTACTACCAAATATCTCCTCTACTAAATAAGACATACCAGGTAGTTCAGCAGTCCCACCTGTAATTATTATATAACTTATTTCCCTATTTGTTAAGAGGTAAGTTTGTTTTTTTGCAAGTTTTAATATCTCAGTTAATCTAGACATAACCACTTGCGAAATATCATACTGAGTTATACTAATTAAATCCCTATTAGTCGTAACAGCTTCCTTAACATCATTAACTCTAGAAAACTTCTTATGTGCAACAGCAAAATTCTCCTTTAATTTAGAACTATCTTTTTTATCTAACTTAAACACATAAGAAATATCATTATCTATATTCTTACCGCCTATTTGTATTACTTCAGAATTAATTATAATTCCCTTATTAAATAGCGAAACAGTAGTTATATCATGTCCAATATTTATAACAGCAGATACCCCTGTATCAGATGTATTATTCTTAAACTCATTATAATCAGCAATAGAACCAAGATTAACATCAACAACATCTATACCCAAACTTTGAAATATACTTATTATTGATTGAACATTCTTAGAAGGAGTAGTAGCCATCATTGCCTTAACTCCTAACTTCTTCCCTATTAAATTCTTTGGATCCTTTATATTTTTTTTATCATCAACTATATAATAAATTGGTATTATAGTAACCAACTCTCTATCCATTTTCAACTTAGACTTCACAGCTTTTTGTAAAACCTTTACAACATCCAAACCAGTAATTTTACCATATTCATCAATATCTACTTCACCAGTAACAATTTCAAATGTCGAATAATAAGACGGAACACTAGCAATAACCTTATCAATTGTTATCATTAATTTTCCCTCTATCTCACTAATTGCCTCCCTTAAAGATACTAATATCTCATTTGCATCAACTATTAATCCCTTCTTTATGCCACTTGATTTAACATTCGAAACAGCTAAAACATTTAATTTCTTATTATAAATTTCAGCAACTAATATTTTTATAGAATCAGATCCGAGATCAACACTAGTATAAATTTTTCTCATTATCTCATCTCCCTACTATAATCAATTTTATTATACTATAAAGTTTTTATAAAATCAAATAGTTAAATTCAATATAAATTCCAAAAATCCAACCCTTTTATCTAACACACCCGTCTTAATATCAGCATCCAATTTTGACAATTCTTTCAAATATTTCAATGCTTGCATACCATCAATACCCACATTATTAGCAAGCTTCACCCTATATGGGTGAATATCTAACTTTTTTGCTATATCAAATTCATTATAACCAGTTTTAAACATTTCCTTAACCTGAAATATAAGACGAAACTGATTAGCAAGTATTACAATCAGTTTTATTTCCTCTTCGTTTAAAATTATTAAATCATCATAAAGTGCCAAACTTCTATTTATATCTTTCTTCACTATAGCATCAACTAAATCAAATATATTATCATTTAACATTCTAGAAGTACAAATATCAATATCAGAAATAGAAATTACTTTATCATCCTCTTTATAGATAAATAATTTATCAAGTTCACTATTTATTACATACAAATTATCATTTAATAATAAAACAAACTTATTTAACGCATCATTATTAATCACATATCCATTATCAACACATCTTTTTTTAATAAATGATAACAACTCATTTCCCTTTAATTTATCGCATTCCTTTACTTCAGCATATTTTTGTAATTCTTTCACAACTTTTTTTCTTTTATCAAGAGAATCAGAGTTAACCACCAAAACAAGAATTGATGTTGATGGATTTACTATATATTTTAATAACGAATCAATATCATGATCTATATCACACTTAATTCCTGTTAAAAATAAAGCATTATAACATATAACAATTTTATCAGTAGAAAACAATGATATCATTGATACTTCTTCTACCGCTTTATTTATATTGGTTTCACACATATCATAATTAATTAAATCATATTCTTTATACTCACTCACTATTTTGTTTACTTGTTCGTCTATAAAATATTTCTCATTGCCATATATTAAATATACCTTATTCATAAAACCACCACTACAATTTTATCAAAAAAACAAAAATATTTCTATAAAAAACAAAAAATGGGTTCATAAAGAACCCAAAATCTATATATAAACGCTTGATAGCGTTACAATATATATTATGTTCAAATGGTAAAAATTGTTACAAATTAATTTATAAATTATTATTTAAATACTTCTTTTTTGCCTTGTTTGATAAAAAAACTAACAGTTCTTAGTCAAAATGATGTATTCCTAAGTAACATTTCTCTATATCTCAATAATTTTTTATTTTTTCATGCATTTCATCTAATGTTAAATATGAATTGTCATCAAAAGGAAAGTAAACTATTGTTCTTGTGTCAAGGAATTAAATATAGGTAAGTATAAATTAGATTTTTTGAATACTAAAGTTTATGATAATAAGGATGATAATTCAAGTGTAATTTATTTAAAATTTAATAATTATAAGTTCTTATTTATGGGAGATGCGGGTGAAAAGAGAGAAAATGATATATTAGAGAAATATGATTTAAAA
>ERZ827168.612-NODE-612-length-56711-cov-7.996293_pt1 | contig 56711 bp, 62 predicted proteins | sample MGYA00519868_ERZ827168 | MGnify/ENA primary metagenome ERZ827168 (study PRJEB31778, sample SAMEA3449271) | human gut metagenome | biome: human gut; feature: human-associated habitat; material: faeces | place: United Kingdom | collected 2010/2012 ...
ACCATAGCAATCCAGAATGACAGAGCCGATGCACCGAAAAGCGAAACGACCGTGCCGATTTTGTCTTCGAATTCTGCTAGAACAACTTCGCGCTCGGCTTCGCGCAGGCGCTGCATGACGACCTGCTTGGCGGTCTGTGCCGCGATACGGCCGAAGTCTCTCGGCGTGACCTGATATTCCACCACGTCGCCGACTTCATAGCGATAGTCGATATCTCTGGCCTCGTCTAAGGAGATCTGTGTAAATTCGTCCTCAACCTCATCGACGATGTCCATGCGCATATATACGTTGATATCTCCGGTTTCCTCATTGATATCGACGCGCACATTCTGGGATGTGCCGTAATTCTTTTTGTATGCAGACACTAAGGCGGACTCGATGGCTTCGATCAGAACGTCCTTGGGAATATGACGTTCTTTTTCCAGATCCTCGATTGCCTGTATAAATTCCTTGTTCATTTCTTTCTAACCTCCTTAGAATATGACAGCAAGCTTCGTTTTGGCCACCTGCTCTTTCGGAAATGCAATTTCAGTGCCGTTCTCCTGTATGATCACGATCTGTCCGTCCACAAGGCCGACCAGTTTCCCCTCGTAAGTCTTCCTGCCGGATGCTGCCTTGTATAAACTTATGTCAACCTGTTCGCCCGCAAAACGTTTAAAATCTTTTTCGCGCAGCAGAACTCTGTCCATACCCGGCGAGGATACCTCCAGATAATAGTTCTGCTCGATCGGATCAATGCGGTCAAGCTCCGCGCTGAGAAAGCGGCTGACCTTCTCGCAATCATCGGTAGATACATACTGCGTCTTTGCGGCTGCCTCCGTATCAGCGGATTTACATTCTCCGCCTGTCGCTTCTGCCGCTTCCTGCTCCGGCGCGCCGTCCGCATTCCCGTCTTCGGCTGCTTGGGACGCGGTTTGTTCCGCCGGCAGCTTGTCGATATAGACGCGCAGGAACCAATCCTTTCCTTCCTTTACGAACTCGCTGTTGTAAAGCTCCAATCCGTTCTCCGCCAAAAAATCAGTGGTGAGTTCCTCGATGAGCTCTGTAATTTTTTTCTTTGCCATACGGTTTCCTTTCTGCGTTGTCAGATTCCGTTCGGCCTCGGCTGTTCTTCGCGTTTTGCCCCAAACAAAGTTGAAAGAGTGGGCCGTCACCCACTCTTCTAGTCTTACCTTTATGGAATCGTGTACATCTATCGTACCACACAAAATTCGCAAAATCAAGGGTTTTCTGCATATTTGTCTCATATTTATCGCGTGATTTTCAGTTTTCGCTTAATCGGGAAACTTTCCCGCACATTTTTCGCGCCGTACGCATACAATAAGTTGAGTCTATAAGCAGATGGGAGATGGATATGGGACTGGATACCAGGGAATTATTCGCGAGATTGATACAGTGTGAGGCGGGCGGAGAAGGAACCGCGGGAATGCAGGCGGTCGCCACGGTCATCATGAATCGCGCGACCATCAACGTGGGCGAATTTTCGCGGGTCAATAACGGCGGCGATGTGCGGGCGATTATCACACAGCCGGGTCAATTTGTATGCATGCAGGAGACCGTCGGCGGCAGATATAACGCACAGAACGTCTACAACATGACGCCCTCGCAGGAGCACTATGACATCGTAGACTGGGCACTGGCCGGCGGCAGGCTGGCGGGCGTCGACGAATCGCTGTTTTTCTTCAATCCTTACAGTGATTCCTGTCCGAACTACTTTCCTACAAGGGTCGGCGTCATCCACAACCGCGTCGGCAATCACTGTTTTTACATACCGACAGAACGGTACGCAGAAACTTAAATTTTCAGGAGGATTTCTATGGCACCATGCAATAATGTGATTACACCAACGATGATTCGCAAAGGTCAGGTACAGATCGGAGATAAAATCGAGTTTGAAGACATGGCGGTTTCCCCGGCAGTTTCCGAAGCTGTCACAGACCCGCAGGAGACGATTCCTTCAGCGGATATGCAAAGCACCACAACAAACAACATGGCAAACGACAGCGGCGTATGGTTTCGCCCGCAGGCAGGCAGTACATCGCCTTCGTACATAAATCCAAATGCTGCCTTTCAGTCGAACACTACTTCCGTTCCGTTGATTTACCAGAACATGACCGATTATGTCAATTCTTTGGAAAACAGCGGTCAACAGACCCCGATCTTCGCCGTGCCAAGCAGTCCGTTGATGCCGCCGGAGTACGAACAGACGATTGACTATGAATCCATTCAGTATATGAACGGATTCCTGCATACGCAGATTGGCCGCTATATGCGTGTAGAGCAGATGATTGGCTCCGACTCGACGGAAGACCGCTACGGTTTCCTCGTCGGCGTCGGCAACAACTATGTGCTGCTTCAGGATATTTCCAACGGCAATGTTGCAATCGTCGATCTTTATACCATCAAATACGTGTATATGTATTGCGGTGAACCGATATTCCCAAACATTCCGCCTGGAGTCTCCGACAGATAAGTATGCAGTAAATACAGTAAATTTCGAACATCCCGCTTAGAAAAATCCCATCTCAAAACGAGACGGGATTTACGTTTATATTTGTAACCATTAAATCTTCTGCAGCATATCCATGATATGTGCAGCAGTTTCCTCAGGGGAGTTCCCTGTGATTTCAATTTCGTCATCACACCAGCTTCTGTATAAAGGAAGCCTGATGCGGTACAGTCTTTCCGGCGGCACTGCCTGACTGACAGGCCTGCCGTCCGTGGGAAGAAGGCTGATGTCTCTGTTCAAAAAAACAATATGTCCGTTTTCCGCCAGAGTATAATAATTTTCTTCGCGATTGACTACTCCACCACCACAGGCGATTACCGCACCTGTAACCTTGGAGAGTTCCCTTGCAGCTTCTGATTCCGCCTGGCGGAAAGCGTCTTCTCCATCTTCTGCAAAGATTTCGGGAATGCTCTTTCCTGCCATCGACACAATCATTTCATCGATGTCATAGAACGGGCGTCCCAGTTCTGCCGCCAGAGCCGTTCCGATCGTCGTTTTGCCGACTCCGGGCATGCCAATCAGCACAATGTTCTCTTTTTCTACACTAAGCTCACGTTCAATCTGTCTTCCAACCGAAGCACTGATTGTTTCATCCCAAAAGATTTCTGCAGCAGCCACTGCCTGAAGAACCAGCATCGCAAGCCCTGACATATAATTTATCCCGGCTTTCTTCGCCTGACATAAAAAATTTGTCCGCAATGGATTATAGATAACATCCACCGCCCACTTCAAGTTCGGGAAAGTTCCCGGAAACACAGCGGCCTGCCCTGTATTAGGGTACATACCGACCGGCGTTGTATTAACCAAAATCTCGGCATCCTTATGCCGGTTCAGATTTTCATAATTGATTTTTCCGCTCCGGCTCACAAGTTTAACACTTGCAGCCCCCATATCCTCAAGAACGCGGCAGACAGCCTTGGAGGCTCCGCCGCTCCCGAGCACCATGGTTCGTGCGCCGCGCACCGCCACGCCGTTCTGTTCCAGGCTCTTTCGGAAGCCTGTATAATCTGTATTGTAACCGACGATTTTGCCGTCTCGGCGAACAAGCGTATTCACCGCTCCGATTGCGCGTGCCTCTTCCGAAAGCTCATCGCAGTAAGCCATGACCGTTTCCTTATATGGTATTGTGACATTCAGTCCGTCCCATTCACCGTTTCGGAGGAAGTTTTCGACTTCTTCCGGTTCTTTTTCGTATAATTTATATTCATAGGGCCTGCCTGTAAGTTCTCCGATTCTACGGTGAATTTCAGGGCTGAAGCTATGTTTTAAGCTGCGACCCAAAAGACCGCAGCATTCCTGGTTTTTTTCTGTATTTCTGTTTTTCTGCATTTCGTCCTGTCGTTCTTTCGTTAAATGGATAAGGTTTCATCTTCAAGCATACGGTAGCCTACGCCCAGCTCCGTAAAGATATATTTCGGTTCCCCCGGGTTTTTTTCGATCTTACGGCGTATATTTGCCATATTTACCCGAAGGATTCTGTTGTTGTCGTCCGCATACGGCCCCCAGACTTCGTTAATCAGCGTGTCGTAGGTCATAACCTTACCTGAATTTTTGGCAAGCAGTGATACGATTTTATATTCCACTCTCGTGAAATGAATCTCTTCTCCCTCGAGGCTTACAATCCGCTTTTCAAAGTCGATGACAAGCCCGCCCGCCGAATACGGCCGGTTGTTGTTCATTGTGTCGTCTGTGAGCCTGTTGTTGTGCCGGATTGCTGTGCGGATCCGCGCAAGGAGTTCGAAAGTTCCAAAAGGCTTGGTAATATAGTCATCGGCACCGGCATCAAGCGCGGCGACTTTTTCTTTTTCCTGTGTTCTTGCCGAAATAACGATAATCGGAAGACTTGACCACTCTCTTGTTTTCTTTATGACTTCGAGGCCGTCCATGTCCGGAAGCCCCAAATCCAGCAAAACCAAATCAGGAAGCGAGGATGTAATCATCGTGAGTCCATCTTTTCCGTTGTGTGCCGCGTTGACCTTATATTGATGTGAATTCAGCGTTTTGCTGATAAAATCGCAAATGCTTTTTTCGTCCTCTATCATTAAAATTGAGATTTTCTGATACATTGTCTAGTCCTCCTTCTCTTTTGGCAATGAAAAGCAAAATTCCGCTCCGTCCCTATGGTTTACGGCGATAATCCTGCCGCCGTGAGCCGTAACAATTGTCTTGCATATCGAAAGCCCGATTCCCATGCCCTTGTAGCCGTCCGTCTTGGCCTTTTCCGAACGATATCCCTCACCGTCGAAAATCGTCTCAAGCCTGTGTTCGTCTATGCCGACTCCGTAATCTCTGATATGGAAAAAAACTTTTTCCTCATCTTCGTCGATGGTAAGCTCCAGCGGTTTTGTGCTCTTTGCGTGCATCTGTGCATTCTGCAGGATATTAATAATTACCTGCTGAATCAGCATTGCATCCATCATTACCATGACTACATTATCCGGTACCGTTACATGCACTTCTGCATCCGGAAAACGCTTCCTAAAGTGTATTACCGCCGCAGATGCCACCTCGTCAACGGGTTCAAGCGACTTTGCAACGGAGGCAGTCTCATTGTTGATACGGGTTACCGACAGCAGATTTTCAACCATGTTCAAAAGCCAGTTTGCGTCGTTGTTTATGTAAGTTACAAGAGCTCTTTTTTCCTCGTCCGTGAGTCTGTCACCCATTTCCAAATAGGACGAGCTGTTTCCGATAATTCCCGTAAGCGGCGTTCGCAAATCGTGCGAAACGGCCCTCAAAAGGTTTGCGCGCATTTTTTCCTTCTGCGCTTCCATGAGCTCCTTTTCTTGTTCCGCAAGCTGCTCTGCCTGCTCTTTCATGTTGCTGCTCATTGCGGATGTGATAATCGCAATGGCGAACATGCCCAGGAATGTTACCTGATATCCTTCAATCGAGAAGTTGAAGTCCTGATACGGGTAGGTGAAAAAAAAGTTTACGGACAGAACGCTCATTATCGCAAAGAGCATGCCGTACACATAGCCGTTTGTGTATCGTGTAATTACAAAAACACCAAGCGTATAGAGCATTGCGATGTTAAGCGACGGGTCTGATGCCATGTTCTTGAAAAAGAATGATGCCAATGTCGCTATCGCAAAAACACCCACGCAAAGAAGCATGTCCCTCTTGTGTGAAGCGACCAGCTGTTTCCGCTCCGACAAAAGCCGCTGTGTATTGATTTGTTCCTCTGTCTGCTTCCGTTTTTTTTTCATATCACTTCCCATTACACAACTCCCCCAATACATAATATATCAATTATACGTTAAAATGCCGCTAATTTATCTCTTATATCCCTATTCTACCGCATACAAATGCCGATTTCCAGTCTTTTATGCCGATATATGCCTGTCTTCATCATTTTTTCACACTTCCTGTGTGTCATGCATAAAATAAAGCATAGATCAATAGGAAAGGGGTATTTATTTTGATTAAAGATCCTTATATAGGCATGCCCATAACGATGGGAGGAAGGTGCGATACCGTACCGTCAAATCCTGTAAAACCGCCTCAGAATCCGAATCCGAGTCCGAGTCCGAATCCGAGTCCGAATCCGGAGATGCCCGGCGGTGGCGGCGCGGGCAATCAGGGCGGCACAAGTGGCTCCGGTGGTGATAATCGGCCGGGAACAAACGCCTCCGGCTTCGATGCGATGTATTTGGGCAGTCTTCCGATTGCCATGTCATATACACCGATGCAGCAGTGGAAAACCACTTATTCCGCAGAAAAAGGTCTTTCGCGCGGAACGATTTTCCCTGAGCTTGACCTCCCGTTTGAGGGCAGAACCATTTTGAGCGAGCGCAGCAAAGGAGGAAGAATGTAATGGATAGACAGGAATTATTCAATAAGGTTGAGGCTGTTGGCTTCGCGCTTTACGACACCGCGCTCTTCCTTGACTCCCACCCGACAAACCGGATGGCGCTTGACTTTTTCCGCGACAATCAGGCAATGTATATGCAATATCGCGACGAATACGAAAAAAACTACGGTCCTTTGACCTTCTACGGTGTCGACACCTCAAAGGGCTGGACTTGGACACAGGGCCCGTGGCCTTGGGAAGTGGAGGCATAGCATGTGGAATTACGAAAAAAGACTTCAGTATCCTGTAAACATCAAAAATCCGAACCCGGCACTGGCGAAGTTCATCATAAGCCAGTATGGTGGTCCGGACGGTGAACTCGGTGCCTCGCTTCGCTATCTTTCCCAGCGTTACAGCATGCCGTACCGCAGCGTTGCCGGAATCCTTACGGATGTCGGCACGGAAGAAATCGGACATTTAGAGATGATTGCGACCATCGTTCATCAGCTTACCCGCAACATGACCATGGAGCAAATTAAAGAGGCGGGCTTTGAGACATATTTCGTAGACCATACAGCAGGCGTATACGCGCAGGCTGCGGCAGGTTTTCCGTTCGATGCACTCTGCTTTGCATCCAAAGGCGATGCCATCACCGACCTGACGGAAAACATGGCTGCAGAGCAAAAAGCCCGCACGACCTACGATAACATCATCCGTCTCTGCGATGACCCGGATGTCCTGGACCCAATCCGCTTCCTGCGTGAGCGCGAAGTCGTGCACTATCAGCGCTTCGGCGAAGGGCTGCGAATCGTTCAGGATAACCTTAACTCCAAAAACTTCTACGCAATCAATCCGGAATTCGACATGTAACAGCTCTGCCAAAAGCCGGAGCCCGAAAATCAGGCAATAAAAAACGCAGAGCCGTATCTTAGCATCATACGCTCTGCGTTTATTTTTCTTTGTGAACAATCGTCCATTCTTTTTTAGATACAAAATGTCGCATACAGAGGCACAATTTTCTTATCGTCCTCGAAGCCAAAGTTTTTGGCGGAAAGTTTGATTGCATAAGAAGGATTATAGGTATCCATATAAACTTTCAGGCTCTTGGCTTTGGTGTTATCGGCGGATTTGACTTCAATCGGAATCAGTTTTCCGTCACGCTGGATGACAAAATCGATTTCCGCTCCACGCTCGGACTGCCAGTAATAGGTGCGATATCCATTGATAGAAAGCTGCACATTGACATAGTTTTCTGCCATCCCACCCTTGAAATCATTGATTTCCGGCGTCTCATAGAGAACATCGTCAGCCGTCAGATCCTTCTTGGCACAAAGCAGCCCCAAATCGGATACATAAATTTTGAACGCATCAATATCCCGGTAGTTTTCAAGCGGCTTTTTGATCTGCTCCACCTTGTAAACCTGCGAGACGATACCGGACAGGCAAAGCCATTCGATTGCATTTTCAAATTCGGAAGCCCGTCCGCCTTTCTTTATCAGCTTATATTGAAAGCGAGTATTTTTCTTTGAAAGCTGAACGGTAATATTATCATAGGCAAGTCTGGTTTTCTTAATTTCATTCAAATTGTTGTACTTACTCATATCGTTGAGATAGCTTGCAAGTATCGTGTCCTGCGTATGGCGGACAAGAATGTAGTCCTTGGTCTGCGCGAACTGCATCACGCACTCCGGCATGCCGCCGACTACAAGATACTGACGATAGAGCTGCATTGCGGTTTCGTGCAAAGCCGCCGGCAGCGGCTTATCGGTATCGAAGCTTTTTTTTATCTCTTTTACGAGAGTTTCCTCTCCGAGAGCAAGCATGAATTCTTCCATATCCATCGGATAAAGCGTTTTCATATCGACCTTTCCGACGGGAAAAGAAAACCGGGCTCGGTTGACTGCAACACCGAGCAGGCTGCCGAGGGCGATAATGTGATACTCCGGCGCGTTCTCGCAGAAGTATTTGAGCGAAGTCAATGCCCTTTCGCAAAGCTGCACCTCGTCGAAAACAATCAGCGTCTTTTCCTTCACGATCGTCTGCCCCGCAATATGGGACAAAATCGGTATCAGATAATCGGGGCTGATGTCTTCCTCAAAGGTCTCATTCAGCTTCGGATTGGTTTCAAAATTGAAATACGCTACATTCTCATAGCATGTGCGCCCAAACTCCAGAACGGAATAAGTCTTTCCGACCTGTCTTGCACCCTGCAAAACAAGAGGTTTTCGGTGTTCATCCTCTTTCCATGCTTCCAAGAAGCGCATAATTTTTCTGTACATAATCAGACCTCCTTAAAGGTTCTGATTATAGTATAACCGGTTTTCATGTGAAAATCAACGATTTTTACATGAATTTTCGCATTATTTTACATGAATATTTTTAATATTTTTACACTATTCGACACGAATAGTAATTATATTCTCTCTCCAATCTTCTCGCCCATGCGGACCTTCGTTTCGATGCCTTCTCTGCTGTTTGCCAGAATGTCCTCATCTACCCGCAGGACATCTTTCTTGACGCAGAGGATGACTGTCGAACCGCCGAATTCGAATCGTCCTTTCTCCTGTCCGCGTTTAAAAGAAAATCCGCCGTGCTTGTGATAATTTACGATTTTGCCGACCATAAGGGCTCCGACCTCCATGTGGAGCAGCTTCCCGAAGTTTTCGGTTTCGAGCGCGCAATAGCAGCGGCTGTTTTCCTTATAGATCGGCAGAATCTGCCCCGCAAACGGGTTCACCGTGTGAAAAACCCCATTTATGTAGGTATCGCAGCTCTTGGTTCCGTTATCCGTATAGCAGTAACGGTGATAATCGTCTACCGTGAGCCGGAACAAAAGCAGCAGACCGCCGCGGTATTCCTCAGCCAGCCTGCTGTCGCGAAAAAGACTGTGCATGGTATACTGCGTGTTCTTTATATGAAAAGAAGCACCGTCGCAGATTTCATGCACCGTCAGCCTGCTGTCGCACGGAGAGATGAAGCCGGCCGGCTCCGGTTCCACGGGACGCATGCCCTTTCTTATTCTGCGGGTAAAGAAGTCATTATAAGATTTGTATCTTTTGTGCTCGTACTGGCGCATGTCGATGCCGTTTTTCTTTACGAATCCCGGAATGGCAAGTTTTGATATGCGCGAGGACAAGACCGCTCCTCCGAGCCGGCTTACCCACGGCCTCACCAGGACTTTGAGCACCATCCGCCCGCCGGCTGTGCCGTACAGTTTTCTTAGAATGGCATCCTGCTGCGCGTCGCTTGGCACGGGCATTCCTTTTCTGTCTTTACATTCCATGGTACACTCCCGGCTGGCTCCCGCCCTGATTGATATAGATAAACACTAACGCTGCCGCAACAATCACACAGATGAGCAGAAGCAGTTTGTTGCTTGGTTTTCTGAGCTTGAAGTTCGATATGAACAGCATTCCCACTCCGAAAAGCAGAACTGTCAGAATTGCATTATACGCAGACGCCGTAAAAATCCCCTTCAAAAGGTATACGAGTGGGAAAATCACCGCCGCAGAGGTAATCGGAAGGCCGTAATACACTTTTTCGTGTTCCTCTTCCGAGAAAAAGTTGTTCGTCTCAATCACATTGAAGTACGCAAGCCGAATCACGCCGCAAATCGCATAGAAAATGATTGCCAGAAATCCCAGTCTGCCCTGAACTCCCATGCAGTAGCACAGGTATGCCGGAAACACGCCGAAAGCAGCCACATCGCAAAGCGAGTCGAGCTGAATGCCGAAGAGCTTCTCGTCATCGGTTCGGTCCTTCTTCCTGCGAGCGACCTTGCCGTCAAACATATCGAAAAAGCCCGAAAGAGCAAGACAGAATATTGCCGCTCCGAACACCCCCGCATGTGCAAACGTCATTCCCGTAATCGCCGAAATCAGGCTCATGTATGTAAGTATTACCGTATAATTATAAAATCCTATCATTTTTCTCTCTCCTCCCAAATATCAGAAAATACGCTGCCGCGGTGAAGACCGCGCTAATCAACAGCTGCGCATAAAAACTCAAACCCCTGCTTATAATCATCGCCGGCGTGATTACCCCCGCGCCGCATACCGGCAAAAATATCAATTGAAATAAATGTTCGCTGATGCCAAGACCTCCCGGCAGCGGAAGCATATCGACTGCCAGCGAAATTGTCCCCTGCAGAACGATTACATCTGCAAGTCCGAGGCTCTGAATTCCAAATGAGCGCAAAACCACATAAGTAACCGCAAACAGCAGACAGCGCTGCACCAAGGTAATCCCAAGCACATTCAGGCTCACCTGCTTATGCCGGCGGACATACACCGAAGTTTCCTTGTAGCCGTCCATATAGCGGATAGCTTTTGCCTCCAGCCTCTCCAGCTTTTCCTGTTTCCCGGCCTTATGCAAGTGCCGCCGCATAATTCCGACAAACCACTGCACCAGACCTTTCATAATTTCCGGCGACCATACTACGGCAAGCATGAAGGTTACGCAAATCACATTCAGCACCAGTCCCAGATACACCCAAGGCATCGCCGGGCGCAGCAGCTTGAGCTCAACTGCAGGTCTGAAAATCAAGACAAACAGCCCCAGAAGCACCAAAACCGCCTTATATGCGATTGTAACAATCATTAACGTAATCGTGGAAACATGCGCCGAGAGCTTGTCCTTGTTCATAAAAACGAGCTGCATGGGCTGTCCTCCGGAAGCCGTCGGCGTCACCAGACTAAAGAAAAACCCGACAAAGGAATACAAACAGCAGTGCGAAAGCTTCGGTTTTTCTTTCAAGGTCCCCATCAAGTAGAAAATAATCACTGATTCGCTTAATATAAATGCAAACACCAGCAGGATTCCGACCAGCCACTCCGGACCTTTGGCATGTTCGATATATTCGGCCACCTCGGAAAAGTCCTCTCCGCGAAACACATAGTAAACCGTTAGGCCGATACAGAGCGCCAAAAATATAAAATTAAACAGTACCTTCTTTTTTTTCTTCATTTGCATCCCCGAATACTTTCTCGTTAATCCTCTCAAACACCTTTCTTACCGGTCGTGCGATGTCCGTTTTCATCGCTATACTGTAGCAAAGCAGCGCAAGCACCACTCCGCTTATAACATCTGAAATGTAGTGCTGCTTGGTGAACTGCGTCGATGCGAAAATCAGCAGCGCAAAAGCCAGCACACCTCCCTTCGCCACCCGGCTCATCTTGTCCGTTTTCATAAGACCCAGAAAGCAAAGCAGGCTGATGATACAGTGTATCGACGGAAACAGGTTGTACGGCAGATCCAGTTTGTAAATCAGTGCCAGCATCCAGTCAAAAACCGAGTTCATCTCGAGTACCGGCCTTGTGTTCATGGTCGGGAAAACGACGAAAATAACTCCGCAGATTGTCCTGGAAAGAAGATCTGCTGTCACAAACCGGAACCAGAATTCCCTGTCATTAAAGCGCGCAATCAAGATATAGCATATAACCCAGAAGGCAAAACTTGCCACATAAATCAAGACCCACCACGATTGGACGGGAACCCACCTGTCGAAATCCGTTGTCAAGTCAAAGTGTCTGCGCCCCGCACATAAAAACTGCGTTGTCCAGTAGACAAAGCAGTTCCATGCGAAGCAAAAGACCAGTGAGATAACCGCATATTTCGGAATCAATTTTTCTACATTTTTCATCACTTTATCCAATTTTACTCCCTTATATTATATCTTATACCGGAAATTTTGCAATATCTTTGCAAAATCTTAGCGGAATTATTAAAAACTTCGCAATTATATCATATAATTGTTGGAATACATTTCCGTCTGCCGGTCAAGCAGGTCCTGCAGCGTTATTCCGTCAAGATATTTTTCGATCGCGTCACGAAGGCCTTTCCATAGTGGCAGTGTCACGCAGAACTCGCTGCGCTCGCAACCCACGGGCATTGTATCCAGACACGCAACAGGTGCAAGGCTGCCCTCCGTCAGTTCCAGGATATCTTTTACCGTATAGGCACTCGGTGCTTTTGCAAGCCGATAGCCTCCCTGTGCACCTCGGTTTGCCTGCAGGAAATTCGAACGGTTCAGAATCGGAATAATCTGCTCCAGATATTTTTTGGAAATTCCCTGCCGTGCCGCAATATCTTTCAGTGAAACGAAACCCTCGCCCTGATGCTCCGCCAAATCTATCATCATTCTGAGCGCATAGCGCCCTTTCGTGGAAATCTTCATCCTGCACCTCCTCTTGTGCGCCGGCATGCAAAACTTTTCACACAAAAAGCCTCCTGCCCTACAACCTACATAATACCATGAAAATGCTAGGTTTTCAAGCAAGAGGCCAATATGGTTCAAATTTCCGGCCGATATTATTCAGCAAACATCGGAGTGGAAAGGTATCTTTCTCCGGTATCCGGCAGAAGTGCTACAATCACCTTGCCCTTGTTTTCCGGGCGTTTTGCAAGCTGCGACGCTGCATAAACAGCTGCACCGGATGAGATTCCGACGAGCACACCGCCTTTTCTTGCAAGCGTTCTTCCGGTTTCAAACGCATCCTCGTTTTCCACTGTAATGATTTCATCATAAATCTCTGTGTTGAGCGTATCCGGAACGAATCCTGCACCGATTCCCTGAATCTTGTGCGGGCCTGGAGTTCCTTTTGAAAGAACCGGAGAGCCTGCCGGTTCAACGGCAACCACTTTGACATCCGGATTCTTGCTCTTCAGGTATTCTCCTACGCCGGAAAGCGTTCCGCCTGTTCCGACTCCGGCAACGAAGATGTCAACCTTTCCATCCGTGTCATCCCAGATTTCAGGTCCTGTGGATGCCTTGTGCGCGGACGGGTTTGCCGGGTTTGTAAACTGACTCGGGATGAAGCTTTCCGGAGTTTCCTTGACAAGTTCTTCCGCCTTTGCAATCGCTCCCTTCATGCCCTTCGCGCCGTCTGTCAATACAAGTTCCGCACCGTATGCCTTCAAAAGATTGCGGCGCTCAATGCTCATCGTCTCCGGCATCGTCAGAATAATCTTATACCCTCTGGAAGCTGCAACCGAAGCCAGTCCGATTCCGGTATTTCCGCTGGTTGGTTCGATGATAACCGCACCCGGCTTTAATGCTCCCGACTTCTCGGCATCGTCAATCATCGCTCTTGCGATTCTGTCCTTAACGCTTCCCGCCGGGTTGAAATATTCCAATTTGCCGTAAACTTCGGCCTGTGTTTCTTCGTCCCCCACAATGTGGTTCAGCTTGAGCAGCGGTGTTCCGCCGATTAAATCTGTAATTCTTTCATATACTTTCATTTCCTTCATCTCCTTTTTTCATTATAATTTATATTTATTCCTCAGTGGTTTTTATTTCCCACAAAACCTATCTGTTTTATAGGTATTATACTAGCGCAGCTTTCTTCTTTTGTCAACACAAAAATAAAAAAATCGGCAAAATCTTCCGAAAAAAATTCTGCCGATTCCTTATTCTATTCCATAGCGGCTACATCATTCCCATGCCGCCCATTCCCGGAGCACCGCCGCCCATCGCTACAGGAGGCATCGGTTCCTTGATGTCTACGATACCTGCTTCTGTAGTAAGAAGCATTGCGGATGCGGATGCCGCATTCTGAAGTGCACTTCTTGTAACCTTTGCAGGGTCAACGATACCTGCTTCAATCATGTCTACATATTCTTCCGTAGCTGCATTCAGGCCAACACCTACACCGGATTTCTTAACTTCCGCAACAACAACGCTGCCTTCAAGCCCTGCGTTTTCTGCAATCTGTCTTACCGGTTCTTCCAGTGCACGCTTGATGATTGCAGCACCTGTCTTAACATCGCCGGAAAGGGTGTCAACATATGCTGCCACAGCCGGAATTGTGTTTACGAGTGCAACCCCGCCGCCGGATACGATACCCTCTTCAACTGCAGCCTTTGTTGCGTTGAGAGCGTCTTCGATTCTGAGTTTTCTTTCTTTCAGTTCCGTTTCGGTAGCTGCACCTACCTTGATAACCGCAACGCCGCCTGCGAGTTTGGCAAGTCTTTCCTGAAGTTTTTCCTTGTCGAATTCGGAAGTTGTATCTTCAATCTGCGTCTTGAGACTTGCAATTCTTGCCTTAACATCTTCGGAAGAACCGCCGCCGGATACGATAACCGTGTTTTCCTTGTCAACCTTAACGGTTGCTGCTGTTCCAAGCATGTCAAGTGTCACTTCGTTCAGCTCATAGCCAAGATCCGTTGCAATAACGGTACCGCCTGTAAGAACTGCGATATCTTCCAGCATTGCTTTTCTTCTTTCGCCGTATCCCGGAGCCTTTACCGCAACCACATCGATAACGCCTCTGAGTTTATTGACAACCAGTGTTGCAAGTGCTTCGCCTTCCACATCTTCTGCGATAATGAGAAGCTTACGTCCCTGCTTCATAATCTGTTCAAGCAGCGGAACCAGTTCCTGAATGCTTGCAATCTTCTTGTCAGTGATTAAAATATATGGATTTTCCATAACCGCTTCCATCTTTTCCGTGTCGGAAACCATGTAAGCCGACAAATAGCCCCTGTCAAACTGCATGCCTTCCACAACATCTAAAGTTGTGCCGAGGCTCTTGGATTCTTCTACTGTGATAACACCGTCCTTGCCTACCTTTTCCATAGCCTGTGCAATCAGTTCGCCGATGTTTTCGTCAGCAGCGGAAACTGCTGCAACCTGTGCGATGGATTCCTTGGTTTCAACCGGTTTTGCAATCTTACCGATTTCTTCAACCGCTACATCAACCGCGCCCTGGATACCCTTCTTAAGTTCCATTGGGTTAGCGCCTGCTGCGACATTCTTGAATCCTTCTTTTACGATAATCTGAGCAAGCAGAGTTGCTGTTGTTGTACCGTCGCCGGCTACATCGTTTGTCTTGGAAGCAACTTCCTTAACAACCTGAGCGCCCATGTTTTCCGTTGCGTCTTCAAGCTCGATTTCTCTTGCAATCGTAACACCGTCGTTAGTGATGAGCGGTGAGCCGAAGCTCTTATTGATTAAAACATTGCGGCCTTTCGGTCCTAATGTAATCTTTACTGTATCAGCTAATTTATCAACGCCTGCCTGCAGTTTGCGTCTTGCGTCTTCTCCGTAAAAAATGTCCTTTGCCATTTCTATGCACCCCTTTCAACTATTCAACAACCGCCAGGATGTCATCCTGTCTCATAATCGTGTATTCTTCGCCTTGATACTTAATTTCGGTTCCGCCGTATTTGCTGAAAACAACTTTGTCTCCCGGTTTCACTTCCATGGAAACATCCTTGGTTCCCGGTCCTACGGCTACAACCTCTGCCATCTGAGGTTTCTCCTTCGCTGCACTTGTGAGGATAAGGCCTCCCTGTGTTCTCTCTTCTGCTTCCAGTTTCTTGATGACTACTCTGTCACCCAATGGTTTGATTCCAATCATTTATCATTACCTCCGTTTAGTAATTCTCGTTTCCTTAGCACTCTTTGCTTCTGAGTGCTAACATAATTTTATTATAGCAATCCTGCCGCAATTGTCAATACTTTCTTGCTTTTTTGCATGTGAAGTTTCTGTGAAACAATTTTGGAGCCGCACCACCATGCGGTGCCTTGGCACAATCAATGCAGTCCGCGTATGTAATAAAAAAGGTACTGCTGTGCGATTCCGCCGTAAGGTGCAAAATTTTTCTTCGCAAAATCCTCCATGCCGCGTACATCCTTTTCATCCATACCATAAAGTCTATGCATAACTCTTCGCATCCATACATCAATCGGAAAAGCATCCGGAAATCCCAGGCCGAAAAGGGCTGTGCAGCTTGCGACCTTGGGACCGACACCGGGATATTCCCGAAGAGCCGCCTGTGCCTCTTCAAACGTCTCACAGTTTCGCAGTTCTTTCTCAGCCGCAAGTGCTCCGCCTTTCTCCAAAACTTTCTGTGCCGTTTTGATTAGGTAAGGCCCCCTGTAACCGAGTCTGCACTCCGCCAGTTCATCCGGTGTCATGCCTGCAAGCACTTCCGGCTCAGGCATCGCATAATAGTCCTTTCCTTTATATGTGCCGATTTTCGTGCCGCAGCGGTGCGTCAGAGCCTCAATGCAGCCCTTAATCCGCGGTATATTGTTATTCTGCGATATGATGAATGACAGCAGCGTTTCCCAAAAATCCTGCTTCAGAATCCGAATCCCATATCCGTATTCCACGGCCTTTTGAATCTGCTCGCCTTTCAAACCGCTCTTTATCTTCGCATAATCTCTTTCCAAATCCAAATACGGCGTCCAAATCCGCATGAATTCCTCTTCCGTGCAATTGTCGACTGTCAGCCTGCCCTCCGGCTCAAATCGCATATTGACGATTTTTCCCATCGCAGTGCCCGTATAGCTGCCGTCGTTCTGTCTTTCCCAGCGGAAGCATTGTCCGCATTCAAAGATATGTGCAAGGTTAAAATCTTTTATCCCGGTCTTCGTGTACTGCACCTTCAGTCAATCCCCCTCACTTCTATGTCGATGGCCGAAACATTGAACGCGGTCATTTTTTCTACCATTTCTTTGATTTCTTCCTGTATCTCACACACCGACTCCCACAGGGCAAATCCGTGTTTCATCTTTATAACGACAAAAAGCTCGTATGCCTCGGGCTGCGTGCTGTGGCTCACATATATGACTCTACCCGCTGCGGGGTGTCCCGCCGCTATGCAGCCAATGATATCATCAATTACGCGCTCTGCAATCAGATATTGTCCCATGTAGCTGTATGTCGGCCTGACGACCGTGCGTTCCCCGTCCTGCTCCTTTCCCCTGAAAAACCGAAGCGGATCCATGAAATATCCGGCAAAGTTTCTCTTAAGCTGCAGTGACGGCGCGGGAATGACATGCTTGCCCAGCTGCTCCCTTTGCTGTCTTGCCTTGCGACGCTCGGCCTGTGTCGTTATGTCTTCGATTTTTATACGCCTCGGGCTGTCCTCCGGGGGTTTTTCCAGCCCCAGCCTGTCCATGATCCGGTCTACCATCCCTTCGCTGGTTCCCAGAACCAGGATGGATTCGGGCTTCGTTCTCGCAATTTCATCCCGGACACTCTGGCATTGTTCTTCATTTATGAACAATGCCGTCTTTACTGCTCCTATCTTGGTGCCGGCTCTTTTGGCCGAGGATCCGGCAAGCATCGTATTCCGATATATATATAAGCCGTCATCTATGATAGACTCAATATTTTCTTTCCGGCATAAATCCATTGCATGAAAACTCTTTCCGGTTCCGCTCTTTCCGACCAATGTGTATATTCGCATTTTTTTCGTCCTCTTTATTTTTTACAAAAAAATCAACTTTTTTCTACTTTACTATTATACATCATTCTGTTATAATTGTCTGCGTAAAGATATATCTTTTTAAATAGGAGGAACAATAATGGCTTATAAAATTACAGATGCTTGCATCGCTTGCGGTGCTTGCGCAGCAGAATGTCCTGTAGAAGCTATCTCCGAAGGCGACATCTATGTTATCGATGCTGACAAGTGCATCGACTGCGGTTCTTGCGCAGATGCTTGCCCGGTAGATGCTCCGGTAGAAGGCTAAACACTACATAAAAACAACCGGTCTTTATGACCGGTTGCTTTTTTTGATTTTATTCCGCATCCTGCATGTAATAGGCAAGCGCGTGCAGACTGTCACTCATGTGAACATTCTCAACCGCGACGTCTTCCGGCAGTTCCAAGTCAACGGCGGTAAAGTTCCAAATGCCCTTGACTCCCGCACCCGATACCGTATCGGCAACAATCTGTGCCTTCTCGGCAGGAACCGTGATTACGGCGATGTCTATGTTTTCTTTCTTGATAAATCCCGCCAGTGAGCCGCATGTCATAATCTGCGCGTCCTTGAACTCCACATCCTGAATGATCTGCTTAACGTCAAAAATTCCGCAAATGTGGAAGTTTCCTTCGTTGTTAGCAATGTAGCTTGCCATGGCCTGACCAAGTCTGCCGTATCCTACGATTACAATCTTATACTCTTTATCAAGTCCGAGAATCGCTCCGATTTCTTCATACAGATAGCTGACACTATATCCATAACCCTGTTGACCGAAGCCGCCGAAATTATTCAAGTCCTGTCTGATCTGCGACGCAGTATACCCTATGAGCTTGCTCAGATCCTTAGAAGAAATTTTTTCTATTCCCTTCTTCTGCAGTTCCTTCAGGTATCTTCTGTATCGAGGCAACCGCTTGATTACTGCTTTGGATATCTGCTTCTCTCTCATCTGTAACACCTGCCTTCTGATATTTGTCTTGCGACTATTTGTTTTCCTCTACATACTTAACCAAATCTCCGACCGTCTGAATGTTCTCAGCGTCTTCGTCAGGAATTTCGATTCCGAATTCATCTTCGATTGCCATGATAATTTCAACAGCATCCAGTGAATCTGCCGAAAGATCCTTCATGAGATTGGTATCCATTGCAACATCGGATTCTTCAACCTGTAATTGGTCTATAATGATGTCTTTAATTTTGTCAAAAATCATAAAACAGCCTCCATTCTGTTTAGTAAAAATTACTATGGAATATTATAATAACTTTTTATGTGCATTGCAAGTTTTTTTTATGTGTTTTTACGCTTCTTGCACCTTTGCCCACTCATCATAGGCTTCCGCAAGGCGTTTTTCGGTCTCTTCCCGCTCTGCTCCGAGCCTTGCCAGGAGTTCATAATCGCTCATGTTTTCCGGTTTGCAAAGGTTTTGCTCAAGTTCGGAAATCTTATCCTCAAGTTCGGAAATTTCTGTCTCCAGTTTCTCGGAAAGCCTTGCCCTGCGCCGTTCCTCGGCTTCGCGCTCTTTCTTCAGCCTGCGCTGCTGCGCGGCATCGCCTGTGGGTTTTTCCTGCACTTTGCTGAAGTATTTCTTTGCGGATATTCCCTGCGACTTCTTTTCAAGATAGTAGTCATACCTGCCGAGGTACTCGATTACGCCGTCCTGCGTAAGTTCCAGGATTCTCGTCGGTATCCTCTGCAGGAAATACCGGTCATGCGATACGACGATTACCGTTCCCGGAAATTCCATCAAAGCCTCTTCAAAGACTTCCTTTGATTCGATGTCCAGGTGGTTGGTCGGTTCATCCAGAATCAGCGTGTTTGCGCCCGAAAGCATGAGTTTCAGAAGGGAAAGTCGTGCCTTCTCGCCGCCCGACAAGCTTCCCACAGGCAGGAACACTTCTTCGCCTCTGAACAGGAATCTGCCGAGAATCGAACGCATTTCCGTATCAGTATACAGTCTGTACGATTCCTTCAGTTCCTCGAGAACCGTGTTGGCATCGCTGAGCAACAGCTGCCCCTGGTCATAATAGCCGAAGGCAACATTGTGCCCGATTTTCAGATAGCCCGCATCCGGCGTCAGTTCTCCGAGAAGCACCCGAAGAAGCGTCGTCTTGCCCACGCCGTTCGGCCCGAGGATACAAATCCTCTCGCCCCTCTTGATATCAAGATTCACACCGTGAAAAAGTTCCCTGTGCTCAGCGCCTCTGCCGAAGCTTTTTTCAAGATTTTCTGCCATGATGACATCGCCGCCGGACGGAAAGTTTTCCTTAAAGTTAATCTTCATCTTTCCCATTTCACTTTCCGGGCGCTCGATTCTCTCCAGCATGTCAAGCCGCTTTTCACGCGATGCCGCCCGCTTTGCGAGGTGCTCGGTACCGCGCTGTTTCATGCGCCTAATCATTTCCTCCTGGCGTGCGATTTCTCTCTGCTGGTTGTTATATGCACGAAGTTCGGTTTCTCTTCGAAGTTTTTTCTGCGCCGCATAGTCGCTGTATTTTCCCTGATAGGAGTAAACCTTGTGATTTTCCACTTCGAAAATCCGGTTTACCGTCCGGTCGAGAAAATATCGGTCATGCGATACAATCATAATCGTGCCGCGATAGGCTTCCAAGTACTGCTCCAGCCATTTCAGCGTTCCGATGTCCAGATGGTTCGTAGGCTCATCGAGCAGCAAAATGTCCGGTTTCTCAAGCAAAAGTGCCGCAAGTGCCAGCCTTGTCCGTTCCCCGCCCGAAAGCGAGGAAATCTTCTTGTTGTAAAAACTCTCATCGAAAGCCATGGAGTTCAAAATCCCTATCATTTCCGACTTATAGGTGTAGCCGCCTTCTCTGTCAAAGCGGTGCTGCAATTCGTCCAGCCGGTTAATCAGCCCGGTGTCATGCGGGTTTTCTGCAACCTTGTCCGAAAGCTCCGCAATTTCGTTTTCAAGCTCCCGAAGTCCCGAAAAAATCCCTTCGATTTCCTCGAGGACCGTCCCTTCACTGCTGAAATTATCGCGCTGTTTCAGGTAGCCGATTCTCGTGTTCTGTGACACGAAAAATTCCCCTTCGTCGCACGGAAGCTCGCCGGTAAGCATGTTCAGAAGCGTCGTTTTTCCGGCACCGTTTCTGCCGATGATGCCGACCTTATCGCCGGCATTCAAGTGAAAGCTCGCCTTATCGATTATGACATCCGTTCCGTATGTTTTTGTAAGATTATTCGCTGAAAGTACAATCATAATTCCATATTTGCATAAGCATCAAGTTCAAGCCCGTCTGCCCCTTTTTCCTTATATTTATAGTATGCCGCCGCCCCGATCATGGCACCGTTGTCCGTGCACAAAGCAGGAGCCGGACGGTAAAGTGTGATTCCGTCTGCGCCGCAAGCCTCTCCGAGCATCTCTCTGAGCTTGGAATTCGCCGCAACGCCGCCCGCGAGAACCAGCTTCTTTTCGCCGCGCATCTTTACGGCATTCACGGCCTTTTCGACAATGACATCCATCACCGCCTGCTGGAAACTTGCCGCAACATCCGCACGGTTTATTTCGTTTCCTGCCTGTTTCTGCTGGTTGATGTAATTGAGCACCGATGTCTTCAGCCCACTGAAACTGAAGTCAAAGCTGTCTTTTTCAAGATATACACGTTTAAAGTGAATTGCCTCAGGATTTCCTTCTTTTGCGATTTTGTCGATTTTCGGACCGCCCGGATAGCCGAGCCCCAAAACTCTTGCGACCTTGTCGTAAGCCTCTCCGACCGCATCATCTCTGGTTCCGCCCAGAATTTCGCATTCGGTATAGCTCTTCACATCCACGATTTCCGTATGTCCGCCGCTTGTGATAAGTGCCATGAACGGCGGCTGAAGCTGCGGATATTCGATAAAATTCGCACTGATATGCCCCATCAGATGATGAACGCCCACGAGCGGGATGTCCTTTGCAAATGCAAGAGATTTTGCCGTTGCTACTCCCATCAGAAGTGCCCCGATGAGACCCGGGCCGTTCGTAACGCCGATGAGATCAATGTCATCAAGGCTCACCTTTGCATCTTCCAGTGCCTCCGTGAGAACACCGTTGATGTTTTCCAAATGGTGTCTGGATGCGATTTCCGGCACGACGCCGCCGAAATTCTTAAATATATCGATTTGTGATGAAATGACATTGGACAAAACCGTTCTTCCGTCCGCAAGGACGGCAATCGCTGTCTCGTCGCAGCTGGTTTCGATTCCAAGTGTCAAAAAACTTCCGTCTTTCATTTCTTTTCCTTCCACATGATAATGGCATCCTCTCCGTTATCTTCGTAATATCCCTTTCTCAGGCCCGCCTCACGAAAGCCGAATCCCTCATAAAGTGCGATTGCCGCTTGGTTTCCTGCTCTGACTTCAAGCGTATAGCTTTCAATGCCCTGCGCCCCGGTAACATCAAACAATACGGAAAGCATTGCACTTGCAATATGCATCCGTCTGTATTCCGGTGCAATGGCCACATTCGTGATATGGCCCTCGTCGAAAATTTTCCACACGCCCACATAGCCGCATACCTTGCCGTCTATCTCCGCCACAATGTAAAAAGCCAGCTTGTTTTCCAATATATCGTGATAGAGCGATTCGTAACTCCAAGGAACGGAAAAGCACGCCTTTTCAACCTCTTCAACCGCCGGAACATCAGATTCCGCGGCTTTTCGTATTATCAGTTTCCTGCTCTCTTCCATATGAAACTACTCCTGTTTCGGTCCCTTGCAAATCGGAAGCTCCCCTGCTTCAAGTTTCTGCTCCGCCTCCGCTTTCCGCATGTAATCCGGCAGCAGATCCTCGCGTTTTACCGTATATACATCTGCATTAACCGCAGCACACAAAGCTGCAGCACGAGCGTCCTGATACCTGCAGGAAGAATCCGCAAAGCTGTATTTTCCGGCTCCTGCAAGTCCATCGCAAATAAGCGATTCGTAGGCATCGATACCGTCTCCGAAGAAAAGAACTTCCCGTCCGTCCGCAAAAACGCGATTTCGGATTACTTCCAAAACATCCGTCAGCATATACGGACCATCCGCAAGGTATCCGTCCACCATGCCGTAGACCTGCCCGCGCCTTGCGTTGATAATCGCACAGACCGTGATTCCTTTTGCTCCGGCCTCAGCGGCCTGCTCTTTATATTGGAAGGCCGTAAGGGTAGGCACCGCAATTGCGCGTTCCAGTCCGAACGCCTGTGACAAGGCGCGTGCCGTTGCCACCCCGATGCGGATTCCCGTGAAAGATCCCGGGCCCACGGAAGCTGCAATGTATGAAATTTCATTCTTTGAAACCCCTTGCGATTCCAAGAGACTTGAAACGGAAGGAATCAGTTCTTTGAGATGACTCATGCTTCCCTCTATCCGCTTTTCTCCCAAAACAGCAGGCTCCCCGCCGCCTTCATCCTTTTGCACAAGGCATACGGAGCCTTCTTTTCCTGTAGTTTCAATGGCTAAAATGTACATTTATATACCCTTTCTCCTTCATTTTCTCCGTATGCGAGATAAATGTATTTCGTGTTTTCCGGCAGAATATCCAAAATCAAGTCCGCCCATTCCACAATGCATACTCCTTCGCCGAAAAAATACTCATCGATGCCGATGTTAAACAATTCATCCGGATCACTCACCCGGTAAACATCAAAATGATACAGTGGCATTCTGCCGTCCGTATATTCCTTTACAATCGTAAATGTCGGGCTGTTTACCCGCCGTTTGATTCCAAGTCCCTCCGCAATATACGATGTGAGTGCCGTCTTGCCTGTTCCGAGGTCGCCGATCAACGCAAGCACATCGCCGGGAGCAAGGCTTTCCGCAAGTTCGTGTGCAAACCGCCGGGTTTCTTCTTCGTTTTTAATTGGTATAATTCTCTTTATTTTCATGTGCTTTGTGAAGCCCCTCTCTGTGAAGGAATCCCGAAATTCTCTTATATACCACAAAAGTGATAAGCGAATTTAAGATGCCCTTGATTACGTTGAACAAAAGAATCAGCGGCATCAGGCTTACAACGACCTCTCTCATTGCTTCTCCGCCGTAGTAGAACGGTGTTACAAAATAGTTTGCGAAGCCCATGACAACCGTCATTACAAGAGTTGCAGCCGCCATCGAAATAATTGCGACTTTCTTCGTCTTGTGTTTTCTGTAAATGCATCCGGCTGTGATAAGAAATGCACCCGATGCAATCATATGCATCAGGAAGCCGTAAACGCTGTCTCCGCCAAGGAGAAACGCCTGGATTGCACTCACGACGGTAAGCGCGAGCATTCCTGCCGCAGGCCCGAACGCAAAGGTCGTGATGATAATCGGAATGTCTGCAAGGTCGTAAGTTAAGAATGATACCGCCGGTATCAGCGGGAACCGTACAAGCCCGATTACACATGCGACCGCAGCCATCATCGCCATTTTGACAAGTCTGTCCGACTTTGCCTTCTGATTGTTTAAATTAGTCATTTCTACAGTTTCCTCTCTTTCTGTATCTGCCCGTTTTGAAGTCCGGGCGCTCTAAGATGTAGTTGGAAATCTGTCAGGTTACACAAGTAGAGCCTTGATGGGAATCAAGGCTCAAAAAAGCAACATACGAATTTCGCGCCAAGCCTCCGTCATTCTATTACGCAGGCATCGCGCAATCCTTTGTTTCTCTCATCCGGACTATACCGTCGGTGCAGGAATTTCACCTGCTCGGCGCCTTTCGGCGTTCGCGGACTATACCGCCGGTGAGGAATTTCACCTCGCCCTGAAACAGATTATGTCATTATATTTCCCGTTTGGGAAAACTCACGCTAACTATTATATTCCCCCGAAGAGAGTTTGTAAATAGCTTCCGCATAAATTTTTGTCATTTGCTCGAGTCTCTCGATGCTGAGATACTCATTCTTCTGGTGCATCAAATCTTCATCACCCGGGAACAAAGCCCCGTATGCGATGACATTCTTTGCAGCTCTCGCATAGGTTCCGCCGCCTATCACCTTAGGCACCGACTCGGTATCTCCGCTGTGCCTGCGGTAAATATCAACCAGCATGCGAACCATCGGGCTGTCCGCTTCTACAAAGATCGGTTCGTGGTGTTTCAGCTTCAGAACTCCGATATTGTACTTTTCAAGCAAATCGCTCATCGCATCGTACACATCGTCGTCCGTCATCGTCACCGGATATCTTACATTGATCGTAAGCTTGCCCGCCTTTTCATTCATTTCGGCCATGCCCACATTGAAAATCAACTTTCCGGATGGTTCATCACAGAAACCGATTCCAAGCTTCGTGCCGTCGAGGCAGAAGCCGATATACTTGTTGTAAAAGTCTATGAAATCGTTATGGTCTTCATCCACAAAGTTCAGCCTCCCGAGGAACTGCATCATAATCGAGACTGCATTTAAGCCCGCTTCCGGCCTTGCACCATGCGCTCCGATTCCTTCCGTTGTGATTTCCAAGGATTTTCCCACGCCTTTTGCGTGAATCCGGTAGCCGGTTTCCTCTCGGAAAGCGGTGATTTCCTCGCGGATTTTCACATACGGAGCTTCCTCGTCCTTTTGATTTCTGATTACCACTCTGCAGTAGTCGGCTACACTGTTTGCAGCCATGCCGCCTTTCATTGATCGAAGCTTCAGCCCCTTAACCTGCGAATCGCGGAATTTTCTCGCAAGTTCAAAGACCAGTACGCCCATTTCCCCATTTATCACAGGAAAATCCGCATCCGGTGTGAAACCGTAGTCCGGCTTCGGTGCCTTTGAAAAGTAGTAGTCCATGCCTTTCCAGCCGGTTTCCTCATCGAGTCCGATTATCAGGCGTATCGTTGCCTTCGGCACATACCCGGAGTCCTTTAGGGCCTTCATCGCATACAGGCACGAAATCATCGGACCTTTGTCGTCCGTGGTTCCTCTGCCGTATATCCTGCCTTCCGCTATGCTTGCCGCATAAGGGTCAAAATCCCATCCTCCTGCTGCCGGCACGACATCGAGATGTCCGAGAATACCGAAAATTTTATCGTCTGTTCCCGGAAAGTCCACATGCCCTCCGTAATTGTCCGCATTGAAGGTTTCGAACCCCATGCTTTCGGCAAGCGCAAGAAAAGTCTCAAAAGCCTTCTGGACGCCTTCTCCGAACGGATACACACCGCCGTCCGCCGTCTTTACCGGCTGAGACTGCTCGCTCTCGCACCGCAAAACAGACTGCAGGGATGCAATCATTTCTTCTTTATTCCGCTCAAGAAATTCCTCGTACTTCATTTTTATACGGATTCGACGCCCTGAATTTCAGGATAGCTTTCCTTGAGGATTCTTTCGATTACAGCCTTGAGCGTCATCTGAGCTCCCGGACATCCTGCACAGTGTCCCTGAAGTTTCACTTTCACAATATTGTCTTCCGTAAGTTCTACGAATTCAACATCTCCTCCGTCTCTCTGGAGGAACGGTCTGATCTGCTCAAGAGCTTCTTGAATCTTTTTTTCCATTTTTGTGTTTCCTTTCGTTTTCTCTTGTTTTATTCTATCGTGTAGGTCGGCTGTTCGATTCCGCCCACAATAAAGTTAATCGTAATCGATTTGGTTGCTTCATTCTTTCCGTTGTAATTGATTACACCGGACGCACCTTGGAAATTCTTTGTTTGGCTCAGGGCGTCGCGGATGTGCTCGCCCGCCGGGATTCCGGTTTCCAGTGCGTTCTGGAGAACCTCCTTAGCGGTTCTTCCTTCTGCATCGGTTGCGGCATCTGCCGTAAGCTTATCCGGATCCATGGTCTGCATTGCATCGTAGGCTCTGCTTATCGCATCGATTGCAAGGCAGTATGCATCAAATGCAACGGCCGTTCTTGCCGAAGGTTCTTCGCTCTCTCCGTATTTCGCTTTGAATGCCTGAATAAACTCGTTTGACACCTCTGTTTCCGCGTTCTGGCTCTGTTCCGTAGGAAAAGCTGCCTGAATACGGTCATTTTCTTTGAGGTATTTGATGAGCTTGTCATCGTTCCAGCTTCTTGTTCCGAGAAAAAGCACATTCATCAGCTTCTTGTCCATCGCCTGCTTCATAAACTCGATGGAGTTTTCTGCAGAAAGCGTAACAAATACCGTATCCGCGCCGGATGCCTTGATATCGTCAATTGTCTTGCTGTAGTCGGTGCTGTCCTTCGGAACCGTGAAGGTCCCCGCAACGCTGTTGCTTTGGCCCGACAGCTTCTTGAAGCGGTTCGTAAAACGTTTGATTGTAGCTGTAGCCGTATCATCATCCTCTGTTTTTATCGCCGCCGCAACGATCTTTTTCTGTGATGTATATGCGAAGTCCGCCAAGGCATCACCTTGTCTTGTTTCCGAATAGGTCGCACTGAAATAATAATCGTTGTTGGTCGTAATGAGCGGGTTGGTACTGGAAATCGTGATTGCCGGAATATTGTTCGCTTTTGCGTACTTGCCGGCGATCAGCGTGAGTGTTTCCCCATAGCTGCCGAGAATCACAGAAGGCGAATTCGCGGAAATCAGTTCCTGTATTACCGTCTCGCCCGTGTAAATATCCGACTTGTTGTCTCCGTAAACAAGCTCCACCTTCTTGCCGCAAACGGTAGGATAAAGGTCGTGGGCAAGTTCGATTCCCATGAGTTCCTCGTTGCCCTCCGTTTTATTTTTACCCGAAAGCGGCTCAAAAACCCCTATTTTAATAGTTCTTTCCTGCGCTTCTTTTCCGTCTTCAAAAAACGCGTTTTTAAAGTTGTTGTAAGTTGTGCATGCGCAAAGCCCCGCGGCCAGCGAAACAGTCATGGCGCATGCCAGCACTTTTTTAACTGTTCTGTTCATATCTTATTCCCCTAAATATGCATGTTTTACTCTCTCATCCGAAAGCAGTGCCTTGCCCGGTCCTGCCATCGTAATATTCCCCGTTTCCATTACATATGCGTAATCCGAAATCTCAAGTGCGGCATTCGCATTCTGCTCAATCAGCAGTACGTTTACGCCTGCCTCCTTAATTTGCCGGATAATCGTGAAAATATCCTTGATTATCAGCGGAGCAAGACCCAGCGAAGGTTCATCAAGCATCAGAAGTTTCGGTTTGCTCATCAGTGCGCGTCCTACCGCAAGCATCTGCTGCTCACCGCCGGAAAGCGTCGCTCCAAGCTGCCAGGTTCTTTCTTTCAGACGTGGGAAAAGGCTGTATACCCATTCTCTGTCCTTTGCAATCTCGCTTTTATCCTTTCTGAGGTAAGCCCCTGCGGAAAGGTTTTCTTCCACCGTAAGGTCAGGGAAAATCTTACGTCCTTCCGGACAAAGAATAATTCCTTCGCTAACGATATCTTTTGTTTTCATGGATGTAATATCCGTATCATCCCAGTAAATATGGCCTTCCGTCTTGGCCACAAGCCCCATGATTGCCTTAAGCGTTGTGGACTTTCCGGCACCGTTTGCTCCGATCAGCGAAATAATCTGTCCGTCCGGAACATCCAGGCTGACGCCGTTCAGCGCGTGAATACCGCCGTAATATACATGTAAATCTCTGATTGCAAGCATTATTCATCCACCCCCAAATATGCTTCAATTACCGCAGGGTTGTTCTGAATTTCCTCCGGCGTGCCGTCCGCAATCTGACCGCCGTAGTTCAGTACATAAATATGGTCGCAAATACCCATGATTACCTGCATGTGGTGTTCTATCATCAAAATGCTGAGGTCAAACTCGTCACGGATTCTGCCGATAAAATGCATCAGTTCGTCAGATTCCTGTGGGTTCATACCTGCCGCCGGTTCGTCCAAAAGCAAAATCTTCGGATGGGTCGCAAGTGCTCTTGCGATTTCCAAATGTCTCTGCTTGCCGTAAGGAAGGGATGTTGAGAGATCATCCTTGTTTTCATAAAGTTCAACTTTCTTCAGGAGTTCCTCGGCCTCTTCAATCATATTCTTTTCTTCGGCTCTTGCCGTTTTCGACTTGAAAGTAGCTCCGAAGATGCTCTGCTTCTGGTTCATGTGCATGGCAACCAGAACATTTTCAAGCACGGTCATTTCCTTGAACAGTCTGATATTCTGGAACGTACGCGCAACTCCGAGTTTCGTTACCTTGTCCGGTGTGAGCTTAATCGTCTGCTGATAATCGCCCTGGTGTCTGCCCTTATAGGTTGTCGCCATCTTGCCTTTCGGATAATTTTCGATTTCAATCAGTCCGTTAATGTGGACTGCACCGTTTGTCGGCTCGTAAACTCCGGTTACAACATTGAACGCCGTTGTCTTTCCGGCACCGTTCGGTCCGATAAGTCCGACGATTTCATTCTTGTGGACCTCAAGGTTGAGGTTGTCTACTGCCACAACTCCGCCGAACTGCATCGTAATATCGGAGAGCTTTAATACTACTTCATTTGTCATATTACTGCACCTCCTTTTCGAATACTACGACATGGTCGTAAACCGGAAGCGGCGTAAACAGCTTTTCTCCGGCTGCAAGTGCTTCTGCACCTTTTGTCTTCTTCTCTGCTGCCTTCGCTTTTGCTTCTTTCTTAGCTTCCTTCTGCTCTTTGCGTTCAGCAAGCTGAGCCTTTTTCTTTGCCGGCCATGCCTTGATTCTCTGTGGAAGCGTCTTAAACCAGCGAATGATTCCATCCCATGAGAATTCCTTGTTGCCCATGATGCCCTTCGCAAAGAAAAGCACAACGAGCATAATCAGAATCGCAAATACTACCTTACGGAAACCTGCACGCATGAGCGTGGACTGGATTCCCAGCCACTGCCCCTGGTCGAGTCCTCTGAGCAGCCATTCGTTGAGTCCGATGAAAATGAACGAACCGATGATGGAGCCTGTAATCGAACCGATACCGCCGATAACGACGATAAGCAGAATTTCGTAAGTCATATTCGTTGTAAATGTCGAAGCGGTTGCGGAATTCTGGAACATTGCCAGAAGCGCTCCGCCGACACCCGCAAAGAAGGATGAAATAACAAATGCAAGTTCTTTATGTTTAAACAGGTTTACGCCCATCGCCTCTGCAGCGATTTCGTCATCGCGAATCGCCTTGAAAGCTCTGCCGTATGTGGAATTAATCAGTAATACGATTAATGCTATGCAAATACCCGAGAAAATAATCGGGAACAATGCCGTTTCGTAAGTTGTGAACTCTCTCAAAATGTTCGAGCCGTTTGTAACCGGTCCGATGGCGTTCCACTGGAATACGGCTCTCAGGATTTCGGCAAATCCAAGCGTTGCAATCGCAAGGTAGTCGGACTTGAGTCTGAGTACCGGAATACCGATCAAGTAAGCGATTCCGCCGGTCAAAAGTCCTGCAAAGATAATCAGAATAAAGATACCCGCATATTCGCCGAGGAAACCGCCGAAGCTTCCTTCTCCTCCGAGTGCATTCATCAGAATCTCCGGAACCGAGAATTTAAAAAGTCCGCCGTTGAAATATTGATAAACCGCATCATGCTGAGCCGCAGGAATCGAGAAAATCGCATAAGCGTAAGCTCCGATAAGCATGAAGCCTGCCTGTCCGAGGGAGAAAAGTCCCGTAAAGCCGTTCAGTAAGTTCATTGATACCGCAACCAGTGCAAAAATCGCACCTTTTTTGATTACCGTCATAAGCATATTCCACTGCGATGTCATCGGAATCAGTGTGTCGCCTAAGTACACAAGAACAAGGAACACCAAAATGGCAGCAGCACTGTAGACGGTTTTTTGTTTTTTTGATAATGTCTTTTCCATCTCTGCCCCTCCTTATACCTTGTTGATATCTTTCTCGCCAAAGATTCCCGTAGGCTTAACCATGAGAATAATGATGAGAAGAACGAATGTAAACGCATCCGAGAATGTTGTCCAGCCCGCACCTTTGATAAGGTTTTCGCAAAGTCCGATGACAAATGCACCGACAACCGCGCCCGGAACGGAACCGATTCCCCCGAATACCGCTGCAACGAAAGCCTTCAGTCCCGGCATTGCGCCTGACATCGGGTTAACGCCCGTGTAGTTGGAGAAGAACAGAATCGAACCTACCGCAGCAAGGAATGAACCGATAACGAATGTTACGGCTATAACCCTGTTAATGTCAATACCCATAAGTTCAGATGTTTCAAAATCACGCGAAACCGCACGCATTGCCATGCCGATTTTCGTATGGTTGATGAGCAGAACAAGCAGAACCACAAGTCCGATGGTCAGGAACGGTGTAATAACCGTTACCATCTTCGTATGTGCTCCTAAAACCGTTACGGTCTTCTGAAGGAACGGGATGGACGGATAAGTCTTCGTCAGCCCGCCTGTCACATACAATGCAATGTTCTGCAGGAAATAGGACACGCCGATTGCAGAAATCATGATTGACATTCTCGGTGCCGAGCGCAGAGGCCTGTAAGCGACTCTCTCAATCGTGCAGCCGAGCACAACCGTAAACGCGATAACGATAATTATGCTTACCCACACAGGAAGCACCGTTACCAAATAAATCATAACCAGTCCGGCCATCATAAACATATCCCCGTGTGCGAAGTTAATCAGCCTGAGAATGCCGTAAACCATAGTATACCCGATTGCGATGAGAGCATACTGACCGCCTACGGAAATTCCCGCCAGGACATATGGCAGCCATTTCGTAATTAATTCCATATTTTAACCTCCAAAATAATCATAAAAGACAGGACGCTTTCGCTCAAAATCGTCCTCTCCTTCATGATTCATCAAAAAATCATGCAAAAAAGAGTTTCCCCATAATACAACGATAAGCGGGAGGAATCATCCCTCCCGCTGTATGCCTGAAGTCATATATAATATGTATCTGATTTCAAAAAGCAAGTCATACTATATTGTTATTGTTATTGTTCGATCGTCTGTGTCTTAACGAATTCCCATTCACCGGTTTCGGTGTTGCAGTGCTTAACAACAGCTTCTGTCTTTTCAGCATCGCCTGTTTCGTTGAACTTAACAGTACCGCATACTCCGCCTTCGTATACGAGGTCAGGAAGAACTGCGAGGATGTCTGCAGGTTCTGCGGAGTTCGCTTTCTTGATTGCTTCAAGAGCAACGAAGTAAGCATCATATCCCATTGCGGATACAGCAGCAATCTGGTCGTTGCCGTTGTTGTTAGCCTTAGCTGTGGAATCGGAGTTGATCCATTCTTTGATTCCGTTATCGAAGTCAGGGTTTCCGCCTTCCTGATAGAAAGTAGTAACATTGAGTTCGATGTCCTTGCCCTTAGCAGCCTCGAGAACTACGTTGGAGTCCCAAGTGTCGCCTGCAAGGATCGGCATTCCAAGCTTCTGAGCTTCTGCCTGGTCGATGATAAGAGCAGCAGCTTCGATGGATACCGGTGAGTAGAATACATCGCATCCCTTAGCCTTAGCGTTTGCTACATAGGATGTGAAGTCGGAGTTTCCCTGAGGGAACTGTTCTTCCACAACCTTACCGCCGAGTTTCTCGAAAGCCTTAACGAAGTAGTTTACAAGACCTACGGAGTAGTCGTCACCGAGCTTGGATAAGCAGTAAGCTTTTCTTGCACCGTTTTCATATGCAAAGTTTGCAAGTACTGTGCCCTGGAACGGATCGAGGAAGCAGATACGGAAGTAAACCGGATTGCCTTCTGTTACCTGAGGGTTCGTACAAGTGATTCCGAGTGCAGGCATTCCTGCTTCTTTGAACACCTTGCCTGCTGCGATTGCAACTGCAGAACCGTAAGTTCCGAGTACCATGGATACGCCGGAGGATACGAGGGTCTGAGCAGCGGAGATACCCTTGTTTGTATCGGATTCATTGTCAGCCGTTACAAGTTCAACCTTGTAAGTTTCGCCGTTGATGTCAACGGTAGGCTGTACTTTGTTTGCGTACTGGATTCCCAGTGTTTCCTGCTTGCCGCCTGCACCGTTGTCTCCGGATGCCGGTTCAAACACACCGATTTTAACCGTGCCTGCATATTCTGCGTCATCATTGCTTCCGCAGCCGACTGCAAACAGGGAGAAAATCATAACAAGTGTTAATAATAAAGCAACTTTCTTTTTCATTCTAAATGTCCTCCTAATTTAATCGGTTACAAATATAGGACGATTATATACCTTCTTGGCACAAAATGCAAGCTTTTTTCAATTTATTGTGTTGAAGCAACAAAATATTTTTTCAAAAAATGTTTTTTGGCAATAATTGTTTTCGTTTAAAAACATTTTTGTCCTGCTTTTTATTCCGGCTGCCTTAATCCGAGTGCGTGGCTTACAGGAAGCGAAAAAACGATCGACTGTGCCTTGCTTTCAAGACCTGCTTTTTCCATTATCGCTTTCATTATATTGTTTCTTCCCTGTGCCGGTGTGACAAGCAGATGAATTTCTTTCTCGGAAGCAATTGAAAACCCGAAGAATTTCTCGGTATACTCCGCTCCCGTTCCTTTCGCCTTGATGACCGTACCTCCCGCAGCACCCGCTCCGCGTGCGGCATCCATTATCAAATCGCTGTATCCTTCGTTTGCAATTACAAAAATAAGTTCGTGATCTGTTTTAACGGACATTCTTTCCATCCTTTCCGCCTCTTCCTGGCTTCTCTGAGTTGTGTCTACAGCCTGGCCGTCCAGCATGTATTCCAGACTTCTTCTGCCGCCGATCGTGTTCAGCGGCACCACCGCAACAATTCCGTTCCCCGGAACATCGATAAACATTTTGCGTTTAAATGCTTTGAGCAGCGGCAAAAGCCCCGCCCCTGTAACCACTCCGAAGACAATTGCTTTTTCCGATGGGTTGAGATAAAGGTAATCCAGCATTTCCCTGGATGCCGTTCCCTGCCCGAGCACGATATCCGTCGTAAAAACATTGTTTTCTCGAAACAGATTGATTGCCGTTTCGGTTCTCTCTCTGTCAGTAATGGTAATAACCATATTTAATCCGTCCATGGCAATCCTCCTATAATTCTATAATATCGTCGTCCGCATAATCCCGGATGTAATCCTGAATGAGCGAGCGGGCTTTTTCTTCTCTCTTCTTGCGAATCTTGTATTCCACGCCGAGAAGCTGAATCGTTATGAGCGGTGTCATGGCAACCATCGCCACAACCCCGAACGCGTCGCTTACAATCCTGTCCGCACCGCCGATTGCCTCGCAGGCCCCCATTGCAAACGGAAGCAGGAAGGTCGCCGTCATCGGACCGGAGGCAACTCCTCCCGAGTCAAAGGCGATAGATGTGAAGATCTTCGGTGCCGCAAAACTGAGCCCGAGCGCAAGCACATAACCCGGAACAAGGAAATACATGACGGAAATCCCCGTAATCACGCGAATCATCGCCAGTGCAAGCGAAACCGCAACGCCTATGGAAAGAGATAATTCCATAGCTCTTGCCGGAATGCTTCCTGCCGTCAGTTCCTCAACCTGCTTGTTGAGCACGTGAACCGCCGGCTCCGCTTTTACGATGTAATATCCGATAAGCATTGCGATCGGAAGCAAAATCCAATTATATGTGAGCCGGCCTATCCGGCTGCCGATATAATTACCGACCGGCATGAATCCTACATTTACTCCGGTCAGGAAAAGCACCAGACCGACATAGGTAAACACGAGCCCTATGCTTATGCTTATAAGCTGCCTTTTGGACAGTTTGATATAAATTGCATTAAAAAGGAAGAAAAATACGATAATCGGTGCAAGCGCAATCGCCACTTCTTCTATATACTGCGGGAGTGCCCGGATGAACAGCAGAATCATGTCCTGCGAGTCCTGCATCTCCGGAATCGTGACAGGCACATACGCTCCCTCCGTCGGATAGAGTAGTCCAAGCACGAGTACCGCAAGGATCGGTCCGATCGAGCAAAGCGCAACCAGACCGAAGCTGTCATCGCCTGCATGCCTGTCGCTTCGTATGGACGAAACACCCACGCCCAGCGCCATAATAAAAGGAACCGTCATTGGTCCGGTGGTAACTCCGCCCGAGTCAAACGCAACCGCCCAGAAATTCTTCGGCACAAGCATGGCAAGTCCGAACACGATTGCATAAAACACGATGAGCAGCGTATTGAGGCTGATTCCAAAAAGGATTCTCAGCATCGCTATTACCAGAAATACCCCCACGCCCAGCGCAACCGTGCCAATCAGCACGAGGTTTGGCACCGTGGGTACCTGGTTTGCAAGAACCTGAAGGTCAGGCTCTGAAATGGTTATGATTACTCCGAGCAAAAAGCTCACAAATACGATGAGCCAAATCTTCTTTGACTTTGTGATACAGCTTCCCACCTTGTTTCCAATCGGCGTCATCGCAGTATCTGCTCCGAGCGTAAAAAAAGCCATGCCGATTATCAGCATCGCCGCTCCCGTGAGGAACGATACAAGCATGTTGTTCGGAATCGGTGAAACGGTGAAGCAAAGCACCATCACTATAAAGGTTATCGGAAGCACGGATGTGAGGGCTTCCCGAAACTTATCCTGCAGCAAATTATGGTTGTGCAAACGGAGTCCTCCTTTCGATTGAAACATTGTAACCGGGGTGCGGGCCCTGTGTGGCTTTGGCACATGGCATCGGCTCGCGGTCTTGCCGCATGATGCGACATCCCACTTTATTATATCTGTTTTCTGTGTGCCCCGCCAGATAATTTTTTGTTAAAATGGTGATATCTTCCGCCTGCCGGACACGACGGCTGTGCCGGGCGTGACAGTTTGTAAGATTTTGTGGATTTTTTTGCTTTTATCCAATTGCACCCTGCCCCGGTTTGTGATAATATCGAGGTATAAAAGAATCTATCGTCGTGCGTATGCACGAGAATTACAAGGAGGTAACAGAATATGAAATGGGTTTGTTCAGTCTGCGGATACGTTCACGAAGGCGACCAGCCGCCTGCAGAGTGTCCGGTTTGCCATGTTGGCGCAGACAAGTTTAAAAAAGTTGAAGGCGAAATGACTCTTGCTGCTGAGCACGAATACGGTGTTTACGCAAAGACAGTTAAGAATAATCCTGACATCAAGGAAGAAGACAAGAAATACATCTTCGAGCAGCTTATGGCTAACTTCCAGGGCGAATGCTCCGAAGTCGGCATGTACCTTTGCATGGCCCGCATCGCTCACAGAGAAGGCTATCCGGAAATCGGCCTCTACTGGGAAAAAGCAGCTTACGAAGAAGCGGAACACGCTGCGAAGTTTGCGGAATTATTAGGCGAAGATTTAGAGCCGAACATGAAGGCTGCTACGAAGGACAACCTCGCTTGGAGAGTTGACTGTGAATTCGGCGCAACTGCAGGCAAATTCGACCTCGCAAAGGTTGCAAAGATGAACAACCTCGACGCCATTCACGACACCGTCCACGAAATGGCCCGCGACGAAGCAAGACACGGCAAGGCACTCAAGGGTCTGCTGGAGAGATACTTCGGATAGACATACGTATAAGGATGAGCGCAAGCTGCGGCTTGCGCTTTCTTTTTTTGTAAGGCGGCCGGGATTAGCAAAAACATCCAAAGTGGTTTTTTTAGGGGGGTGTTTCGTGTATCGACCGCCCATATGCACCGGGATATGCTTATCTTTTGTCCGGACGGACATTCCTCAAAAAAACAGTCCGTCAAACCGTTGAAATTTCAACGGTATAATTTGTACTCTTTTTTGGTGCTCCATCCTCCCCCTCTCCCTCCCGACCGGAAATCTCCGTGAAACAATGAAAATTCCCGTGAAACATGTAGTCCCTACACGAAACAGAGGTCATATATGGCGGTTTGGGTGTTTTTGCTAGCTTCGCGGCGGCGAGCCGCAAAACGCGTCTGAATAAAGACAGCATTAAAGACCTCAAGCCAAGCTATGTCATTTTTATCTGCATGAAAGACCCGTTTGAAATGGGCGAAGCAGTCTATCAATTTCAAATGACTGATAAAAATTTACAGTTGCAATTAAACGATGAAACCTATACAATAATCTTAGCAATCGATTGTCCGAAGGGCAAGATTCCGAAAGAACTGGAAACTTTCTTTACCTATGTGGAGCGTGAGGAGGTCGACGAAAATGACGATTTCGTCAAACGCATTCACGAAAAGGTTGAGGAAGTCAACCGAGACGCGGAGGTGACAGAGATTATGACGATAGAAGAAGAAATGAGGATTCGTTGGCGCTATGGCTACGACGAGGGCGAAGCTGTCGGAGCCGCAAGAGAAAAGCGCGAAATTGCGAAAAGCATGAAGGCGAAAAAAATCCCGACCGCTGACATCGCAGAAATAACCGGACTTTCTACTGAAGAGGTCGAAAAGTTGTAATTTTAAATAATTGAATTTGTCAAAATAGGAAGCCTGCGTGGGCTTCCTATTTTTGTCTATGTGCATCCACGCGACTGTGCGTGGATGATTTGTAATCTTACTCCACCAGTATCAGGCCGAAGTTATTGCGTCGATATTGTCCTGTGTGATGTCTTTATAATCCACTGTGACTTCCGCTGCCGGGCCGTATGTCTCTGCGACGATTTTATCGTAAGCGGATTTATCGACCGGATCCACGGACTTGGTCAGATCTTCGTAGATGTAGTAAACGAGCCCGGTTTTGCTCGTGTCAACAGCGTCAGGATACGGGTTGCCGTCGAAGTCTTCCGGGAAAAATTCCTTGCTCCATGCGTCTATGTAATACTTCATTTCGTACGCATCTTTGTCTGCGTCATACTTGTAGATTTCGTAAGGCCAGAAGTCTCCCGCCAGCCCCTGATTATGGGATGCTCCCACCGTCACATAGCCGTTATCGAAAAAGTCCACAGCCGGAAATTCCGAAAATTCTTCCGTAATCGCATCTTTTTCCTGGTCATACTTAAAGATATAAAAAACCTCGCCGACTACCGGTGCGTTGTTGAAATTAATCAGAAGTTCGTCCATGCCGTCCCCGTCGATATCCGTAATCGCAAATTGGTTATCGCCCCATACGGAGTCCTCATCCCCATCGTTCACATAAAGCTGCTCACCGTTTGGAAAAACGCGGTTATCGAGCATGTCCTGCATCGCTTCCTTATATTTCGCATGGCAGGTGATTTGGTCCACCTGCACCTGTGTGCTGCCTAGTTCGACATTTTTGTTGTCATCGCTGTTTCCGCATGCGGCAAGTGTCGTCAGAAGTGTCAGTGCTGCGGTAAGTGCAAATACTTTTTTGATCATGTTTTTTCTTCTCATTGTAAAATCCCTCTTGTGTAAACTATCAAACGGAGAGCCGGGAGGCTCTCCGCATTTTGCGTCTATTGTTATTTTTCGTCTTCTGCCGGTTCAATCGGCGTTACTACAGGTTCTGCGGTCTGCTGCACAGGCGTTACTACAGGTTCTGCGGTCTGCTGATAAACAGGTGGCTGCTGCGGTGCAGCCTGCGGCTGCGGCTGCGGCTGAGTTTGCGGCTGAGGCTGAGGCTGAGTTTGCGGCTGAGGCTGCGGTTGAGGCTGAGCCTGATAGGTCTGCGCTTGTGCCTGAGCCTGCTGCCATGCCGCCTGCTGTGCCTGCTGATATGCAGGGTCCACGCCGGCCGGCGGAATATTCCTGAATGTAACAATATTGTTGAGTTTATCCTGCATGAAAATCGGAGCAAGAATTGCTATAAAGATTTCAAACAGTACGCACATAACCGTAATTTCACCCTGAATGCCATTGTAATATGCTAGCTTGTCGATTCTCTTACAGCTTGCGTAAACCCAGTAAATGATGTAAAACGGAACGAACATGCAAAGCAGGAGCTGAGAAACTCCGCTTCTCGGAGGTTCATTCGGTGTACGGTTTAAGAACTCCGTGGTTCTGTAAATCCAAATAAGCTGCCAGATACCGAAAGTGAAAAGCAGGAGCAATACATGCTTAAGCATATCGCAATAACCGTCCGGTTTCTGCGGCTGTGCATAATACTGGCGTGCCTGCGCCTCGGCCTGGGTACCGTAAGTCTGTGCGCCCGGCTGTGCATATCCGCCCGGTGCCGCATAGCTTCCGTCAGGCTGTGCATATGCCTGCGGTGCGGATGCCTGCGGTGCGGATGCCGGAAGAATTCCCGGGTTGAGCACAAGGATTCCGCCTGCACACATTCCCACAAGCTCAAATACAGTCCAGACTACGCCGAAAAATGACATCCCGTATGCACCGTACCAATCATAATCGTAGATTGCATAGCAGATTACAAAGATAATTCTTGCAAACAGAAGAACCGCTGCCGGTACAAACCAAAGATTCTTAAACAGAGCTTTCTTTGCGGAAAGCGCTTTTAAAAGGCCGAACGCCAAGGCAAGTGCAAAAGCTGCATATGCAAGGAATTCAAAGAAACTCGGCAGGAAACAGAGGAAGTTGAATTTTTCCTCATATAAATAGCTGTTCCATACAAGATAGTTTCCGTATGAAAATCCCATGATGAGAGATATAAACTGAGAAAGTGCTGCGGCACACGCACCGGCAAAAGCAAGGATTCCAAGTTTTTTGTCCACCTTGTCGAGGCCGAGCATCAAAGTTCCGGCTGCCAGTACCAAATATCCGAGCACGCCGACTAAATCTCTCAAAAGGAACGAGAGTCCGCCGTACCCTTCAATAAGGAATCCGAGGTCCTGGACCAAAGATACAAAGCTTCTGATTCCAAGCAAGGCAAACACCACCGTGCCCACAATGCATACAACCAGTTTTGCAGTTGATTTCTGTTGCATAATGATTTCCTCCAAAATTATTAATTCTTATTGCTAAAATTTCGTATAGATATGTTTATTATAGTGGCAATTCAATGCCGTGTCAACTACACACCCGCAAAGGAAAACGCAATTCCCACCACCGCGGAAAAAGCAATAAAAATGACAGGGTGCAGATTTTTTGTGGGTTTTACGGCACGCGTAAGGACGAGCAAAACAGCCGCAAGCACAAAAGCTTTGAAGTTCAAAAGGTTTGCGATATTCTCTGTCTCCGCATACAAATCAAGGTTTAAAAACGTAATCTCACACACCAAAACCCCGGCAGCGGCAATCAACGCCGTCGATGCAGGCCGCAGTCCGTAAAAGGCACCTTCGACGAGCTTGTTTCCGCGGAACTTGCCGATTATCGCCATCACAAGGATGACGAGAATGACTCCGGGAATCACAACACCCAGCGTTGCGGCCAGGGCACCCGTAATTCCGCCGACTTCAAAGCCCACATAGGTTGCCATGTTGATTCCGATCGGCCCGGGCGTGGATTCGGAAACCGCAAGCATATCCGCAATCTGTGCACTCGTGCACCAGCCTGTGCGCTCTGCCATGTCCTGTATGAACGGAAGCGCTGCCATGCCGCCGCCGACCGCAAAGAGTCCGATCTTGAGAAATTCATAGAACAGCCGGAGTTGTATCATTTCGATGCACCCCCTTCCTGCGCGTCATCCGCATGCGCACCGGATGTTTTGCGCGCCGAAAGCATTGTAATTGCAATTCCAAGGAGCGCCGAAACGACAACGAACAGAATCGGAGTCACATCCAGCAAGAGCGACGCAGTCAAAACCGCCAAGAACAACAGAAGACATTTAATGTCCGCAATTGCACTTTTCCAAAGTTTGGTTATGGCATTAAAAATCAGCACGCACACGCAGACCCTGATTCCCGCAAAAGCATTTTTGACCGCGGGAACATCTGCAAATGCCGTGAGCACCGTCGCAATAATGGTGATTATAAGAAAGGAAGGAGCGGCCGCTCCAAGTGCCGCAAAGACCGCTCCGATATTGCCTTTTCTGTTTTTTCCGACAAAAGCAAGGGTGTTCACCATCAGAATCCCCGGAAGGCACTGCGCCAGCGCATAATAATCCAGGATTTCCGCTTCGGAATTCCACCCTTTGTTTTCGACTATCTCTCTCTGTAAAATCGGCAGCATCGCATATCCGCCGCCGAACGTCAAGGCTCCCACCTTGGCGGAAGCAATAAAAATCTCAAATAACTCTTTCATCTGTTTTCCCTTGAAACTTGGCTGTTTAAGCTATCTGCATCCAAGATTTCTTATGGTGCTTTCGAGTTCCTGCGCCTTTGTAATCTGATTTACCATGCCGCGAAAAGCTGCCGAGCCCGGCAGGCCCTTCAGATACCAGCCGACATGCTTTCGCATCTCGCGAACCGCCGCATACTCGCCTTTCAGCGCAAGGACGTCGCGAAAATGCCTTATCATCATCTGTTTCTTGTCTTCCATGCTCGGGGCAGCAGGCGGCTCAGTACCCTTCCATGCGGCATTCAGTTCTCTGAAAATCCACGGATTTCCGAGTGCGCCGCGTCCGACCATGACAAAATCGCATCCGGTTTCATCCATCATGCTCATTCCGGACGCGCCGTCCGTCACATCGCCGTTTCCGATGACCGGGATCGATACTGCATGCTTAACGGCGGCGATGACGGCGCGGTCCGCCCGGCCGCTGTAAAACTGCTCGCGCGTCCGGGCGTGGACCGCGACCGCGGCGGCTCCGCCCGCCGCGGCGGCGCGTGCGATCTCCACAGCATTGACGGAAGCCTCGTCCCAGCCTGCACGGATTTTGACCGTCACCGGCTTGCCGGCACCTTTTACCGCAGCTTCCACGAGATCAAAAACAAGCTGCGGGTCCTTCATCAGGGCCGAGCCTTCCCCGTTTTTTACGACCTTCGGTACCGGGCAGCCCATGTTGATGTCAAAGATTACATTGCCTCGGCCGGCCAGCGTTTCTGCCGCGAATGCCATGATTTCCGGTTCATGCCCAAAAAGCTGGTACGCCACAGGCTCCTCGCCATCTAAGATTTCGAGGAGCCTGCCTGTATTTTTGTCTTTAAACCAAAGCCCCTTTGCACTCACCATTTCGGAGTACACAAGCCCTGCCCCCATTTCGCGGCAGATGCGGCGAAACGGCCCGTCGGTAATTCCGGCCATGGGCGCAAGCAGGAAGGGACTGTCAAGTTCAACATTTCCTATTTTTAAAACTTTCGCATTCATTTCTTCGCGTTTTCCATTCTCTGCAGAGCCAGCGCAATCGTAAGGCCCGGAATGACACGATTTCCCGTGATTTCCGCACCCAAAAGGTCGTTGATTTTTTTGAGCCTATACTGAACGGTGTTCGTATGTATGCCCATAAACTCTGCCGTCTTTCCGCTGTTCATGCCCGCATCCAAAGCGAAGGTTTCAAGCGTTTCGAGAAGCTGCCTGGACTTGTTGTCCCCTTCCTTTTTGAACGGGTCCAAAAGATCCATGTAGTTTTTCTTGAGGTGTCCACCCTGAACCTGAATGTTGATGCAGTTGCTTACAAGTGCAAGTTCGTATTTCGAGAATACTCGTTTGTACGGGAAAATATTTTCGACAAACGCCCAAGTCTCGCCGATCAGCCGGAAGCCGTCCCCGGCTCCTTCGATGCGGTCAACACCGGTTACATGGAAAATACGGACTGTCTTGTTTTCCTTGAGTCTGTCAAAGAAGGAAACGCACACAGCCATCTCTGAAATGTCCTCATCTTCTCCGAGTTTTTCGCCGCGCAGCAGAACCGCGTAGCTTTCGTTGTCCTCGGTTATCTTGATGATGTTCAGAAGGCCCTTTTCCATATATTCGTCGATAATTTCATCCGCCATGCCGGTTTCGATGCCTCTTGCATAGACCACGGACAAAATATCCGAAGCGCGGATTCCCGCCTCCTCGCGAAGAGAATACGCAAGGCTCTTGTTTCCTCTCATGAGCGCTTTGACAAGCTCTGCCTTCGCATCGCGCTCCGGCGTGAACTTCCACATGCCCATTGCAAGCTCTATTATTTCGGCAAGCTTGGTAATTTCGCCCGCCGAGTAATTGTCATCGTTGTCCACGATGAACAGGTAATATTTTTCGTTATTGAGATAAAGAAGTCCCCAGTAGGTGAGCACGCCGTTTATCTCGATAAGGCTGTAGATGTGCCCCAGATTCAGCGCAACTTCCCTGCCGCGCCGGATCACTTCGTTTATGGTTGCCTGATGGCGCGTTTCAACTGTGAAAACCGGGTTGAACTCTTCGCTGAGCAGAACAACCTGGAAGTCGTTGTTCACGGCAGCCTCGTGCAAAGCCTGCTGAAAGCTCGAATGCTTCTCGAAGTTCAGCAGATGGAAAATCGTGTTGTTTATGAGGCTGTTTTTGAAATTGTTGCCGTAAAGGACCTGCTCCATGATCTCAGCGATGATTTTGGAATAGTCCATGCCCTCGCCGTCTACCATGAGGAGCAGCGGAATTCCCGCCGTGTCGGCAGCCGCGGTTACCTCTTTGTCAACCGGACGTGCGCTTTTCTCTCGCTGGAAAAACACAATCGCCGGAACGCCTGCTTTTGCAAGTTCTCTGATTGTTTCGCACTGTGCTTTGGTATCTTTCTTCATTCCCGCAAAAGTCGTGAGAATCATGGTGCCGCTGTTTCCGTTGCAGGCAAGTGCCTCCTCCGGTGTTGCCGCATCCAGCACGGACACTGCTTTGATGCGGTTATCCATGTGCTTCTCGCCGGCCACTACGATACATTTTCTAAAAGACTCCAGCTGCAGGCAGTCTTTAACTGTTACTTTCATCCTTGTCCTCTTCTTCCTGAGGATGCGGCTGACCCGCCTCCGGTGCCTCGTCCTCTCCTAAATAGTCAGAGTCGTACTTTTTGAGTTCTTCCATCAGTCTGCGTTCTTCTTCCTGTCTCAACTCTTCGCGCTCTTTTGCTTCTTTTTCGTCCTTCGCCTTCTTTTCTTCGTCGGCTTTTTCAACGCTTTCTCTCAAATCCTCAGCCGTAATTCTGCCGGTGTAGAGGTCTTCGAACTGCTGCCCGTCGATTGTTTCAACAAGCAGAAGTGCCTTTGCAACGCTTTCCAGAACGCTGTCGTGTTCCGTGAGAATACGCATCGCCTCTTCATATGCTTCATCGATGAGACGCTTGATTTCTTCATCGATTTCCTGCGCGGTATGCTCTGAGTAGTTCTTGTGAGCGGTAAAATCGTTGCCGAGGAAAACTTCATCGTCCCCGCCATAATTTACTGCACCAAGCTTATCACTGAAACCGTATTTTGTAATCATTTCGCGGGCAATTGCCGTAGCCTGCTTGATATCCCCGGACGCACCGATTGAGATATCGTCGAGTTTGAGTTTTTCCGCAACTCGTCCGCCCATACACGAAACAATATGGTTGTACATCGATGTTTTCGTGTCGAACATATTGTCGTCTTCCGGAAGGTACATGGTGTATCCGCCGGCTCTTCCTCTCGGAATGATGGTAACTTCGTGAATCGGCATATGCTTCGGAAGCGTTCTTGCAACGATTGCGTGACCTGCTTCGTGGTATGCCGTAAGTTTCTTTTCTTCGTCGGAAACGACCTTGGACTTCTTTGCAGGCCCCATCTGTACCTTGCGAATCGCCTCTTCGATTTCTTCCATTCGGATATAGCGGCCGTTTCTGCGCGCCGTAATAAGTGCGGCTTCGTTCAGGATATTTTCAAGATCCGCAGGGGTTGAACCCATGGTTCTTCTTGCCAAAATCTTCGGTGTAACGTCGTCCGCAAGCGGTTTGTTCTTCGCATGAACTTTGATGATTTCTTCACGGCCTTTTACATCCGGGATTCCGATGACAACCTGTCTGTCGAATCTGCCCGGTCTCAGAAGTGCCGGGTCGAGGATGTCCGGCCGGTTGGTAGCCGCAAGGATGATGATTCCGGAGTTCTCCGCAAATCCGTCCATTTCAACGAGAAGCTGGTTGAGCGTCTGTTCTCTTTCGTCATGTCCGCCGCCGATTCCTGCGCCTCTCTTGCGGCCTACGGCATCGATTTCGTCTATGAAAATAATGCACGGAGCGTTTTTCTTCGCCTGTTCAAAAAGGTCCCTCACTCTGGATGCACCCACGCCGACAAACATTTCAACGAAGTCCGAACCGCTGATTGTAAAGAACGGCACGCCCGCTTCGCCGGCTGTGGCCTTGGAAATGTAGGTTTTTCCTGTTCCCGGAGGCCCCACAAGCAGAATTCCCTTAGGAATTCTGGCTCCGAGTTCTCTGTATTTTCTTGGGTCTTTCAGGAAGTCCACAACCTCCGAAAGTTCCTGTTTTTCTTCTTCAAGTCCGGCAACATCTTTGAATGTAACCTTCTTGTCGCCGCCTTTGACCATCTTGGCCCTGGACTTTGCGAACTGGAACGCTTTGCCGTTTCCGCCCTGGTTCATCATGATGTAGAAAAGGAACACGAGTGCTCCGATCATAATGATGTTCGGTATCAGCGACCAAAGCCATGAGCTTGTGTCCGGCTTCGGGCTTGAAACGCTCTTTATGATGCCTTTCTCCATCTGGTCAAAAATGTATGTTTCTTCGAGCCAGTTGATTTCGATTACCGACGGCGCATATGCATAGACCATCGATGACTTGCTTACAAGCCCTCTGAGCGTGGTGCCTTCAATCGAAATTTCACTGATTTTCTCCCCTTTCACAAGTTCCGTGAACTGTGAGAAGGAGACTTCCTTCATGGAAACCTGATCTGATCCCATGAATCCTTTACAAAAATATGCAAGTGAAATCACGAGCGCAAAAATCAGGATATATACACTTATATTTTTTGAGAATTTTTTCACTTCTTTCCCCTTTCGCTTTGTTTCCTTCAACAAATATTTCGTTGTATTCTAACACAAATTTCATAAAATTTCAAGGATTAATATTGTTTCCGGCACATTATCCGGCATGTTGTGCGGTCCATCGCCCGAGGCTGCGGCCGCTGTGCTGCCGGTGCCGGCACCCGGCATCACGCCCGGTTTGAACTCCGCGGAAAACCTGCCCTTTTCGCGGTACTGCCTGCTCGCAAAGTGCGGCGACGGGAGCACCCACAAAATCCGGTTTCCGTACGCCAGCAAGTCGATATCGTCGCGCACGCTCTTCGGCACCTTCGCATCCACCAGAAAATCCTGCAGCTTTTTGTGGCGCACCTGCGGCGGAGCCGTGTCCGGGGTTTGGGATGCGCCTTGGGCCGGGGTTTGGGTTGCGCCTTGGGTTGCGCCTTGGGTCCGGCTCTTGGACGCAATCGCAATCACATCGCCGTCCCTGCGCTTCCTTATGCACACTGAATCCTCCGCGCCCGGCGGTAGTGCGAAAATCCCGACAACCCGCGCGGCGGTCTCGCCGCCGTCTGCGTCCGGCGCATGGGCGGTCTTCTTCTCTTTTGCATATTCCTCCGCGCTTATGAACCGCATCCTCAGCTGCCGGCCTTCCTCGGTTTCGGCTTCCCTGCAAAATCGAATTCGGTCGTAAATCTTATAAACCCGGAATCCGTCTGCTAAATCGCACATTGCCGATGGGCTTTGCGAAATCCGCACTTTTTCAATGGCCTCAAGCTGTCCTTCCGTAAGATTTTCTTCCATGCCAACATCCGCAAGCAGGTAATTGTAAACACGCATCCGCACTGCTTTGTGCATCCGGTCAAGTTTTGCGGTTGTGACTTCAACGGTGCAGCTCCTGCCGTCTGCGTCTTCCAGAGCCTCTTCATAAGCGTCTCTCGCCTGCTTCGCAAGATAGTCTTTGTCGGCGGCTGCGTTTTTTCCGAGCCGGTTAATCGTTTCTATTATATTGGGATTGAACTTTTCCCTGAGCATCGGCAAAAGTTCAATTCTTATCTTGTTTCGCGCATAAATCGCCTCATTGTTAGTATGGTCAATTCGCGGCGATAAATTTCTTTCCTCACAGTACTTTTCGATTTCGTCACGCGGCACATCAAGAAGCGGTCTGACGATTGCAAATCCTCGCTCATATCGCTTATATGCGATCCCTGCAAGCCCGTCCGTTCCTGTGCCTCTGAGCATCCGGAACAAAATTGTTTCTGCCTGATCGTTTGCGTTCTGCGCCACGGCAATTGCGATTTTATCTGTGCCCGGCATGGACGGTTCCTGCGTGCAATGCTGTTCGAGTTCTCCTGCAAGTTCCTGCGCGAGTCCCTGCGCGAATCCCTGCGCGAGCTCCTGTGCGATTCCCTGCGTGAGTTCCTGTGCGATTCCCTGCGCCGTCTCGAAAAATGCATCGTATCTCGCCTTCCTGCCGGCCTCCTCGGAGGTCAGTCCTTCCTCGCGTGCCAGCGCATTGCAGTCCACCGTAAAAGTCCGGCACGTAAGCCCCCTCTGCCTACAAAGCTCCTCCACATATTCCTGGTCGCGTTCAGCGTCTCCGGGTCTGAATTTATGGTTTACATGCACCGGGTGAATCCGGAAGTTTTTCACCGCAGAAAGTTCCAAAAGCACATCAAAAAGGCACACCGAATCAGGGCCGCCTGAGAGGCCCAAAACAATGTGCGTGCCGTCTTCCAACAGTTCATGCGTTTTTATTGTTTCCAATACTCTTTGTTTCATATCCATATTTGTATTTTATCACAACGCAGCCCTGATTTCCATGTGTTTTCTGTGATTTTAGTGCTCAGAAAAAACGCGGTGCCAGCCGATGCCTCTGCAGCTGCGATCACATTGCCGCCGCAGCCCGCTTGGCGCGGCAGCGTTCTTACAGCTGTGGGGAGCAGGGTGCTGCGCCTGGTGCTGTGGTGAACGGGGTGGCATGCCCGCTGTTGTGGCGAGTCTGGTGCCATGGCGCGTCTGGCGCTGTGGCATGCTTGGTGCTGTGGTGCATCTGCGCAGTGACGCACTTGGCACAGCGGCGCGCTTGGCGCTGTAGTGCGTATGGAAAAATTAGGCAATTCCCACCAACTGCCCCAAATAGGCCCCCTTTCGTGTATTTGGGTCTGTCTTACACCGCTTTGAACCTGTTTCACGCCGGCTTAGCAAGATGATTTTACCCCTTGCAAAAATGTAAAGTTTTGGGTGGTTGAAATTTCAACGTTTCTCCGACATGGGGTTTTGACATTTTTTTACAATGCAGCTTCTTTCGCCCACGCAAGCCTCCGGATACACGAAGCACCCCCTGAGAAACACACTTTTCGTGTTGGCGCTATCTGCGGCATCGCGGACCCATGCTCTCCGACCCGTCCGCATTTCCGACAGACCGAGCCTTGCATCAACTTTGCTATGACAAAAAAAGAAAGCCGAGGCTCATTTGAAGGTAGAATTACGAAAGAGCCTCGGCCATCATTTATTTGTAACTACATGATATCACATCTTGGAATTAAATTCAAGGTAAATATTTACATTTATGGCCAAAAAGTTTCGACAAATTTCGACAGCTTCAAAAATTTTAAAGATATTTGCACGCTGGCTGTCGGGGGGGATTTCGCTCGCTATGCATTTCGGTCGCAAGGCTTCATTTGTAAAAAATTGGATAATTATGCACAGAGTAATATCTTTTTGCCCCAAACCCCAAAAAGATAGACATCGGGTGCCCCCGTAATGGGTGTTCAGCGCATAAAATGCATAATCCCATAGCGCGAGAGCATGCATGGAATTCCGTACAAAAATTAAATCGTTGAAATTTCAATGTTCTGTTGAGACTCTATTTTTCGGAGCCATCAAGCCCGTACGACTTTTCTATGAGAATTCGTCGTTTTGTGTCTCCAAATCTGAGGCCGATTTCTATCTTTTCGTTGCAAACCGCAAAATGATAGAAAAAACGGCCATTTTATGCACGTGGGGCTGCCTTGCGACCCTTTTTATGCAGGCAAAATCTTTATTGCAGCTACCGTCAGGTCGTCGCGCTCCCTTTCGCCGTATTGCTTTACGGTCTCGGCAAGTATCCATCGGGCCAGCTTGCGTGCAGAAATGCCTGCGAGTTCTGCCGGGGCGCGTTCCTCCAGCAGCTCACGCAGCCAAGTGCCGTCGATGTCGCGATCTGCGGCGGCGGCATCGACCTCTCGGCCGGCCTCATTTTCAAGGATGGCGCGGGCCGCCTCTCGGCCGGCCTCAGTAATGCCGTCCGATGCCATAAGTACAATGTCGCCCGGACGGAGCTGCAAGGCTACATGTGTGAGCCGTATCTCCGGGATGATTCCGATCGGAAGCGCAGCCTGCTCAAACATCCTGACCTTGCCGTCGCGGAGCACAAACGAAGAGGCTGCGCCCATCTTATAAAACTTCGCCTTTCGCGTGTTTCGGTCTATAATCAGCAGGTCAAGCGTGGCGAAGTTTTCCCCTTTCGCATGCGATACCATGAAGGTGTTCACCTCTTTAATCGCATGCGCCGGGGCCATGCCGCCTTTGAGATTTTTGCGCAGGCGGCTCGTTGCGACCCGGCTCAGGGCCGCCGCCCTTATCCCTTTTCCCATACCGTCCGACAGGATAAGGGCGAGGCGGCCGCTGTGGCATATCCAACGCTGACCCGAAAGCCGCAAGCGGCGCACGCAGGTCCGGCTGCGGCCGCTGCTGAATGACATCCTGCCCCGGCGGCCGCTGCCGGGCCGCCCCCTGCTCCGGCAGGCAGTGCCGGTGTGCAGACGGCCCCGGCACTCAATGCCAAAGCACCGCCGCTGATATTGTAAATACTTTTGCTCATAATCGGTTCCCTCAAAGCCAAATTTTGATTCGCCGGTCGACCATGTCTTGCCGAACGAATCGGGCTTTGAGAGCATTTTATCATGCCGCCGTGTCGGGTTTTGTCGAATTGCGAAGCATGCGTATAAAAGCATCCACCGTCGCCGCCACTGCCGCTGCCGCACAAAATCCGCCGTAAACCGTAAGCGGCACCCAAATGCACACAAGCGGTAGTGCAAAAAGCGCCAGTCCTGCAAGCCTGTTCAGCGGCGTGTGCATCGTGACGATTTTTCCGTTCATAACATACCCCGCAATTGCATTCTTGCCCTTAAGATATATCACAAAAGCGACGGCCGCCCAAAGCCAGAACGGCATTTCTTCCTTATATACCGGCAAAAGACGCACCAGCGACACCGCCGCAAAGATCAAATCTGCAGCCGAATCCAGCACTTCGCCAATTCGGCTTTCGGTTCCGGTTTTTCGCGCAAGCGGTCCGTCCAGCATATCGGTCAGTCCTGCCAAAGCGTACACGCAGTAAAATGCCGTACCAAGCGGCTCAAGCAAAAGCAAAATGCCCGAAAGCGCAATCCGCATGCTCGTCAGCACATTCGCGGGTGACACAAGCATGCACAGCCCGCGGCATGCCGCCCGCGAACTCTCCGGGCGGGCGTCCGGCGATTTAAATTCCGAAGAAGTTTTTTCCGTTTTCATAGGTTGCCTCTGCTGCTTTCTCGTAGCTTATGCCTTTGATTTCGGCGATTTTACGAACTACGAATTCCACATATTCGCTCTTGTTCTGCTTCCCGCGATACGGAACGGGTGTAAGGTACGGTGCATCCGTTTCCGCCATCAAAAACTCCAGCGGAATCGCCTCGACGACATGCACCGTCTTCTTATTATTCTTGTAGGTTAGCGGTCCGTCGACACCAATCGTCGCGCCTGCCTTTACATATTCAATAGCCAGCTCGCGACTTCCGCTGAAGCAGTGAATGTCGACCCTCGCATCGCCGCCGCAGCCGCCGAAGGCGACTGCCCGGTGCGACAGCACCTTGCCGCCCGCCCCCATGATGTCAAACTCGGAAGGAGCGGTCGGCAGGCGGCGTGGCGGGAACCACGACTTCCGCTCGTCAGAAAACGCACCCTCCTCTTTCAGTATGTCGAACACTTCTTGGTCGGCTTCCCTGGAATGCACCACAATCGGCAGTTTCAGTTCATTTGCAAGCTGAATCTGCCTACGGAACCAGTGTCGCTGCACATCGCGTGGCGACAGGTCATAGTGGAAGTCGAGCCCGATTTCGCCGATTGCCTTGACTTTCGGTTCGCTTTTTGCAATTTGGCGGAATCGTTCCAGCATCGCCTCGTCCATCAGCTTCGAATCATGTGGGTGCATTCCGATGACCGCATAGCACCACGGATAGCGATTTGCGTGCTCGGCTGCCAGAAGGCTCGAGGGCTCGTCGAAGCCCACATCCATCACCAGCCCGACATCCGAGGCTTCGATTTCCGCTGCCAAAGCCACGCGCTCCTCGTCTGTGAACGAATCATTATTCAAATGTGTATGTGTATCAAACAGCATATTTCCCTCCTGCAATATTTTGTGATGTGAAAAGTTGGACTTTTTCCGCTGGCCACCGATATAAAACTCCAGCTTTTCCGCAGGTACAAGCCAGGGCAGGCACAGTGCAAGCACAGGCCGGCCGCAATACAGTTATATGAAAAAAATTGTCCGGTTTCAGCGCCCAGCCTAGTATCGGACAATTTTTCACTTATTTATCGCGTGCATATGAACGAGATTTCATATATATTTTTTGGCGTTTCGCAATTTGGTAAACGCTCGTTCATATTTTTGCAATTTTTAAAAAAGACATATATATCCCTGCGCTTCGCACGCCCGGCCGCATGCGTCAAGCGTTCCATCATGCCCGGGTGCGTGTGCCAACACGCATCAATGTGCCAACGTGCAACGATTGGCACGCATTTTGCGGCCCAGCAAACGTGCAACGATTGGCACGCATTTTGCGGCCATCAAAAAGCGTGTCCATCAGCCATTCAAGTGCCACGCCCGCCGCCACGCAGGCATGCCTCAGCCGACTGATTCGCCGTCCGGTGCGCTTGTGGTTACGATTTCGCAGCGATCGCCGTTATCCGCAAAGAGCAGCATTCCCTTGGATTCCATGCCTCTGAGCTGGCGCGGCTTGAGGTTCGCAACTACGATAACCTTCTTGCCGACCATTTCTTCCGGCGTGAAGTCCTTTGCGACGCCGCTGATAACCTGGCGATGCTCTGTACCCATCTTAATCCGGAAAACGAGAAGCTTGTCAGCCTTCGGGTGCTTCTCCGCCTTCTCGATTACGCCTACGCGGAAGTCGATTTTGTCGAAGTCTTCGAATTCGATTGCCGGCTTCAGGTCAAGCGGAATGTTTTCCGGTTCTTTGTCTTTCTTCATGGATTCGCTGATTGCGTACAGTTCTTCCAGTTCTTTGTCGATGTCCAGTCTCGGGAAGATGGCGTCGCCCTTCTTCACCTGCTCCTGATACATCATTTCAAATTCAAACGCATCTTCCCATACCACGTCCGCGTACCAAAGCCCCATCTGCTTGCGGATTTCCTTGGAAGTCGTGTGCATGAACGGGTAGATCAAAATCGAGATGATGCGGATTGCCTCTGCGAGGTTGTGCAGAACCGTGTCCAAAGCAGCCTTTGCTGCCGGGTCGGTGTCTGCGGTCTTTGCAAGCACCCAAGGTGCTTTTTCGTCGATATATTTGTTTGCACGGCGAACGACAATCCATATTTCTTCCAGTGCCATGTTGAACGCAAACTTGTCCATCTGCTCTTCCACCTTGGAAGCAGCACCGACGCAGGCAGCGCGGAGATCTGCGTCGATTTCATCCATTGCCGACGAAACCGCATCCGGAACTGTGCCGCCGTTGTATTTTTCAATCATGGAAACGGTTCTGGAAACAAGGTTCCCGAGGTCGTTTGCCAGATCGTAGTTCATTCTCTTAAGCATTACTTCGTTGGTGAAAACGCCGTCCTGTCCGAAGGTGTATTCGCGAAGCAGGAAATATTTCAAAGCGTCAATGCCGTATCTTTCGATGAGGATTACAGGGTCAATAACATCCGATCCCTTTGCCGCTTTGGACTTGGAAACTTTTTCGCCGCCCATAAGAAGCCAGCCGTGACCGCGCACCTGCTTCGGAAGCGGAAGACCCGCACTCATAAGCATTGCCGGCCAGATGATGCTGTGGAATCTTACAATTTCCTTGCCCACAAGGTGAACATCAGCGGGCCAGTATTTGTCGTAAAGCTCCGGATCATCCGGATAGCCGAGTGCTGTGATGTAGTTTGTCAAAGCGTCAAGCCATACATAAATTACATGCTTCTCGTCAAGCGGAACCGGGATGCCCCAGTCGAATGTTGAACGGGAAATGCAAAGGTCGTCAAGTCCCTGATTGATGAACGAAATCATTTCGTTTCTGCGGCTGTCCGGCTGCAGGAAATCCGGGTTCTTGTCGAAAAGCTCAAGCAGCGCCGGAGCATATTTGGAAAGTTTGAAGAAGTAGGCTTCTTCCTTTGCAGGCTGAACCGGTCTGCCGCAGTCCGGGCAGCAGCCGTTTACAAGCTGGCTTTCCGTCCAGAAGCTTTCGCACGGCGTGCAGTAAAGCCCCTCGTACTGGCCCTTGTAAATATCGCCGTTTTCGTAAAGCTTCATAAAAATATCCTGAACACGCTTGATATGGCGCGGCTCTGTCGTTCTGATAAAGTCGTCGTTGGAAATCTCCATCTTCTCCCAAAGCTTCTTGATTCCGTCCACAACTTCGTCAACGTAAGCCTGCGGGGTTACGCCTTTTTCATCCGCAATCGTCTGGATTTTCTGTCCGTGTTCATCGGTTCCCGTAAGGAATCTTACATCATATCCGCAGAGTCTCTTGAATCTTGCCATGGCGTCAGCCATTACCGTGCAATATGTGTGTCCGATGTGCAAGTTGGAACTCGGATAATAAATCGGTGTGGTGATGTAATAAGTTCCTTTGTCTGCTTTCATTCTATTCGTCCTCCTCATTTTCCTGCGGATACGCTTTGGACATGGTTTTGTCCGTCAGCGCAATCAGCGCAATTCCCGCTGCGAGAAAAGCCGCCATGGTTCTTCCCAACGTCTTTGCTACTTTCTTTCCGCCTGCTTTCTTGGGCTTGTCTGCCTCGATTACTCCTCTTTTCATCCTTTGTACCTCCTATGTTCCACATATGCCGCAATCAGTGCTGCGGCTTCATCTTCACTGATATAACTGCTGTTTAGGGACAAATTATAGTTTTTGTACTCACCCCACTTCTGGTCTGTGTGGTAATTATAATAGTTTTGTCTTGCCTTGTCGTATGTAGCGATGATGTCCCGAACCTTTGCAGGATCATCACCGTAAACCTCCGCTGCACGCTTTTCCCTGTCTTCAAGCTCCGCATGGATAAAAACATTCGTAACGCCCGGCATGTCGCGAAGCACATAGTCTGCGCATCTTCCGACGATTACGCCCTCTCCTTTGGAGCCGATTCTCTTAATGGTCTCAAATTGTGCAAGAAAAAGTCTTTCATTGACCGACAGCGGGCTTCCGCTCACGCCCTCGTTGAAGCTGAGTGCAGACGAGAGATTGTAAGCAAAGCTGCTCTTTGCCTTAAGCTCCGTGCCTTCCATCAGCTCTCTCGAATAGCCGCTTTCCTCCGATGCCATATCTAAGATTTCTTTATCATAAAACGGCACTCCCAGTTTGTCGGCAAGCAGTTTGCCGATGATTCTTCCGCCGCTGCCGTACTGACGGCTTATTGTAACCAGTTTTTTCATGCTTCCTCCTCCACAAAAGCCTCGTAAATGGCTCTGATTGCCTTTTCGAAGTCTTTGTTTTCAACCCCTACTATAATGTTCATTTCGCTGGATCCCTGTTCGATCATACGAATGTTGACTCCCGCCGCGGCAAGTGCCTCAAAAAGCTTTGCCGATACACCTTGTCTGTATGACATTCCGTGACCTACCGTTGCGATCAGTGCCATGTCCTCAAACACATCGATGCTGTCCGGGCGAAGTCTTGTGCGGAATTCGTCCAGCACCTCATCCAGTCTGCCGTTGATTGCCTTATTCGCCATCACAACCGAAACCGTATCAATTCCGCTCGGCAGGTGCTCGAAGTTGATGTCGTAGTCATCGAGGATGTCAAGAATTTTTCTCACGAACCCCCGCTCGCTGCTCATCATGTTCTTGTAAAGCGCCACAACCGTGAAATCGCGGCTGCCCGCAATTCCCGTGATAATGTGGTTCTGTTCGCTGCTATAGTCTTCAGAAACCTCGGCAGTAATGAATGTGCCCGGGTCTTCCGGCTGGTTTGTGTTTCGGATGTTAATCGGAACGTTCGCCATTCTTGCCGGATAAATCGCATCCTCATGCAGAACGCTCGCGCCCATATACGAAAGTTCTCTAAGTTCCTTGTAGGAAATCGCACGAATCTGCTTCGGATTTTCGACGATTCTCGGGTCCGCCATGAGGAAACCCGAAACATCGGTCCAGTTTTCATACACATCCGCATGCACTGCACGTGCCACAAGTGCTCCCGTTATGTCAGATCCGCCTCTGGAGAATGTCTTGATTTCACCGTCCGGTGTGCTGCCGTAAAATCCCGGAAGTACCGCTCTTTCGTGTTTTGCAAGTTCTTCCGCAAGTGCCTTGTCGGTCTCCTCCGTCAAAAGTCTTCCCTTTTCGTCGAACTTTATCAGGTTTGCCGTATCCACAAAATCATATTCGAGAAAAGCCGCCACAAGCACGGCGTTGAGATATTCGCCCCGCGATGCGATGTAGTCTGCGGAAGGGTTTTTTCTGAGGTTTTCGCGTATTTCCTCGAAATACTTCAGCAGGTCAACCTTCACGCCTAGGTTGATTTCAACCGCCATGTATCTGTCCACAACGACCTGAAAAAGCTGGTCGTACGGCAGATTGTGCTCGATATGCGTTTTGCACAGGTAAAGGATGTCGGTGATCTTGTTGTCTCCCTCGTATCGCTTTCCCGGTGCGGAAACTACAATATATTTTCTGTCCGGGTCCTCCCGGATTATTTCCTTTGTTTTTGTCAGTTGTATCCCGTCTGCCACGGATGAGCCGCCGAATTTTGCGACCTTAATGCCCATAACTCTACCTCCTACTTTGCAAGCCTTGCCTTCCCGTGGGCTTGTCATATATGTATCTTATTATTTTATAACAAAATCTTTGAGATTTCAAGATTTTAGCCTTTGTTCTTTTTGAGATCGTTCAAAAGTTCTTCGTTGAGTGCTCTCTGTGCTTCCGGAATTTCTTCCTGCCGGTCCAGGTCCACAATCTGCGTCACCCACACCCTTGAGCGATACCAACTCTCCGCAATCGCATCCAGCACGGCTTTCGTGCATGCCGGTGCTCTTTCGCCCGCGCGTATGAGATATACGCGGATAATCATGCCCATGTTTGCCGTTTTGACTTCAAAAACGCTTTCCGTCTGTCCTATTTTCGTCAAGGCTTCGCTGAGGTGGTCCGATACATGCCTCGATACGATGGATTTCCTCTCATTCTCGCACATTACATAAAAAACCGTTGCCGCAATACATGCCAGAATCGTTGATACAATGTCGCCGAACGCATATGCGGTTGCATAGTACATCAGCAGGCCCAGCAGCAAACCCAGCCATTTGATTCTGCCAAGCAAGTCTGCTTTTTTTCTTACGCTTTCCATATTCTTTCCCTCTCCTTTTTTGATATATTTATTATATTCGCAAAGCCTGATTATGGCAATATATCTTTTCATTTTCACGAATATATGTTATACTTCTCCTGTATTGGAGGTAAATGAAATGAATCTTACAAAACCTTTGAATAAATATTTCGATCATACGCTTCTCAAACCGGAAGCGACTGCATCACAGATTGACAAGCTTTGTGACGAAGCACGCGAGTGGGACTTCTACTCGGTCTGCGTAAACAGCTGTTATGTGTCTCGCTGCACGGACAACCTCAGAGGCACCGATGTGAAGGTTGCCGCTGTCGTGGGTTTTCCGCTCGGTGCCTGCACAAGCGCATCCAAGGCGTTTGAGACCGAAGAGGCTTGCAAAGACGGCGCGCGCGAAGTTGACATGGTTCTCAATGTCGGCATCTTCAAGACCGGCGATTATGATTACATACGCGACGACATCGCAGCGGTTGTGGAAGCCGCTTCCAAGTACGGTGCCATCGTCAAGGTAATCCTCGAAACCTGCCTGCTTTCGGACGACGAAATCGTCGAGGCATGCAAGCTTTCCAAAGAAGCCGGTGCTCACTTCGTCAAAACATCCACGGGATTCAACGCAGGAGGTGCGACCGCAGAAAACGTTGCCCTCATGAAAAAAACCGTCGGCGATACTCTTGAAGTCAAGGCAAGCGGAGGCATCCGGGATTATGACACAGCAATGGCTATGATCGAGGCAGGCGCAGACAGAATCGGCGCTTCCGCGTCCGTAGCAATCATGGAGGTATATAATAATGAACATAACTAGAAAAGGAAGTTTCTTCAAAGGCCTGTTCTGCGCACTCATCGCAGTAACCTGCCTTTTCGCTGAAAAAATCGGCTTGGCAGCTCCCGGAGAAGACTGGTGGATTGCCGGTGTAGTTGTAGGCGGCATCGCGGCAATCGCCTATTTCAAGAAATGCTTTGAACGCCGATAGACCGCGCGTGTTGTCCGGACGGCGCGTGCAGTCTGTGCGCCGGCCATCTGTGCGCCGGCCATCCGTGCGCCGGCCGCCTGTGCATATAATGGTCGTTTTTTCCTATCTTTTTGCCATTTGAGCCAAAAAGATAGAAAATACCCTGGGATTTTGACGGACGGCCTGGCAAGATGAAGAGCCCGGTCCAAATCGTCAAAACCACACCATCACGGGAACGTTGAAATTCCAACGATTTGGTTTTTGAGTGTTTTTTACGGGGCTGTCGCATTAACGGAAAATAACCGTTAGGGCGCAGCCCTCTTTCTTTAA
>ERZ827168.615-NODE-615-length-56592-cov-4.443762_pt1 | contig 56592 bp, 48 predicted proteins | sample MGYA00519868_ERZ827168 | MGnify/ENA primary metagenome ERZ827168 (study PRJEB31778, sample SAMEA3449271) | human gut metagenome | biome: human gut; feature: human-associated habitat; material: faeces | place: United Kingdom | collected 2010/2012 ...
TCAAGTGAAGTGGACTGTTTTCCGCTTCATTTAACACGTCTATTGTAATATAACAGTAAAACATAAATTTTTTCAAAATAGTATTGACAAACGGTATATTGTGTGGTATTTTATTTCCGGAAGCCGATTGATTTGATTATCCGATCGGAATTATATTCGGTTCAGAAATCGAAAAATTTCGGCAAGTAACGCCGGCGAACAACCGACGGAAAAAAGAGGAGAAAATGAAAAAAATATTAGCGATGATGATGGCAACCACGACAATAGCGCTTTGCGGGCTTACCGCATGCGGAAAACAGGAGCAGGAACCCAAAAAGCCCGTTTACGAATCGAACGAGATTTACGATATCGGAATGTGGGTAGGAGTGTCGGATAACATTTGCACCTATGACGACGAAGGGAAGAAGGTTTCTTCGCGTCCGATGACAGACGAGGAATTTCTTGAAAAATACCGCGATATTGCGGCGGCGGGAATAACGATTGCTTTCCCGGGGTACGACGTTATGATCGACGGAAGATCGGGTTACAATCTTAAAGCCCTGAGAGCCGCTCGCGAAGTGGGAATCAAACACGTGATCGGAGATAGTCAGGTGAGAGATTATCTTTTCGGGGCGAAAACTCTCGTGGACAGCGGCGTTCAGACGGAAAGTCAGGTAGTTGAAAAGGTGAAAGACCTGATAAAAATGTATACCGAAAGCGAATATTCCGACGCGTTGTATGGTTTTATGGTCCGCGACGAACCGAGCGCGGAACTTTTCGAAGCCTTAGGCTATGCGGAAAGAATATTCAAACAGGCGGCGCCCGGTCTTATGTTTTACGTAAACCTGTTCCCGGTTATCGCGGGCGGGGCGCAACTAGGCGGAGCGACTCCGATCAAATACGACGCCTATCTTTCGCGTTGGATTTCTGCGGTTAAAACCGATTATATTTCTTACGATCATTATCCGCTTTACGGAAACGGGCAGACGACTTCGCTCGAACCGTCTTTCCTATATAATATGGACGTGATTCAGACGAAGATTCGCGACGAGGGCGCGGACAGAAAACTCTGGACGTTCCTGCAATCCATACAGTACGGCTCGAGAAACCGCGCGCTCACATGTAAGGCAGACGCCGCGTTTCAGGCGTATTCGTTCCTTGCTTACGGCGGCGACGGTATTCAGTGGTTCTGTTACGCCGCGCCTCCGGAAAACGACGGAGCGACTCATTTTGAAAACAATGCTTTAGTAACCCGCGAATACGAAAAAACGGAAACTTACGATTACGTATCTTCCGTAAATCACGACGTACAGGCTTTGATGAAGTATTACAAAAACTTTACGTGGAAAGGAGTAATGCTTTCTTCCGTTTACGACGATGACGGAAATTTTTCCATGCTCGAGGGCAGCGAAAACCTGATTTCTGCGAAAAATATGAGCGGAATAACGAGCACGGAAGACTCTTTTGCCGGAATTTTCGAGGATAAGGACGGCAGGGAAGGGTATCTTGTGGTCAATTTCACCGATCCGGCCAAAAAACGTAAAAACAAGGTGACGCTCACTCTGAAAAACGCCACGAGAGCAATTGTGGTGAAAGAGGGCAAAGAAGAAGTTAAAAAAGTCGGTAGCGGTAAATTGGAACTCGAACTCGACGAAGGCGACGGCGTGTTCGTCATTCCGTACTAAAATCAACATAACGTAAAAGTCGGAAAAGGGATCCCTTTTCTTTCCCGAACGTTGTTCGGAAAAGAATCCCCTTATATGGGAAATCGGAAGGCGAAAGAACGACGCTTAAAGAGACGTCTTTTCCGAAAATAAAAACATAATTCAAAAGGAGAAAAAGATGAAAAAAATAATTGCGGCAGCGCTTGCCGCGCTCACGGCAACCGTGTGCGCTTTTGCCGTTTCCTGCGGGAAGAAAGACAGCGCCAACAATTCATCGTCGGGCGACACGGGCGATCTTACCGGCGTTACCTATAACGAGAGAACCGGCGAGATTTACGCGGACACGAAAGACGGGAAAACGGCTATCAAAATTTCCTACACGCCCGGCTTCGGCAATATGTGGGCGATACAATCGGCAAGATCGTTCCTTCTTTCCGACGAAGGAAAGGATTACTATATGATTCTGAACAGCGATTCCGAACTTACGACAAGCGTCAGTTCCAAACTGGAATCCGAAATGAATCTTTCGGATATTTATTTTCCTCTCGCGTCCAACTGGTATAGTTACGCCGCGCTCGGTCAACTTGCCAATCTCGACGATTTATATTCCATGACGATCCCCGGCGAAACGAAAACCGTGGGAGAGAAGATCCGCGGTTCGTGGACCACTTACGGAAAAGCGACGTGTTCGGGCGAAAACCATTATTACGTTTTCCCCGGGAACGAGAATATTACGGGCATCGTATACAACAAAACGATGTTCGACAAATACGGTTGGACGATTCCCGAAACGACGGACGATTTAAAAGCGCTTTGCGAAAAAATCGTTCAGGATACTAACGGGAAAATCGCGCCGTTCGTTTATCCCGGAACGGTTCCCGGCGGTTATTGGGATTTTATCGGAACGAACTGGTGGCTTCAGATTTCCGGCTCGGATAAACTGAACGAGTTTATGAAGTTTGAATCTGCCGACGTGTTCAATCCGATGAAAAAGGACAGTCCGTCGGAAGGAAAACTCGAAATGCTCGAAATTTTCGAGGAAATCACAGTCAATAACCGTTCTAAATACACTCTGAAAGGTTCGGCTTCCAAAAACCACCTTCTCGCGCAGGTATCTTTCATGCAAGGTCAGGCGGCGATGATTCCCAACGGAAACTGGATCGAAAAAGAATCGCTCTCAAATATGACCGACGAATACAGAATGATGGCAACGCCCAGACCTGCTTCCGTTAAAGCGGACGCGGACGGCAAATACAAAACGTATAACTATACCGGTCAGCCCGACTATATGTTTATCCCCGCGAAGGCGAAAAACATCGACGGCGCGAAAAAATTCCTTGCCTGGTGTTGCCGCGATGACGTTCTCGCCGCTTATACCTCCCAGACCGGAACGACAAGACCGTTCGATTACGACGTGGATTCCTGCGAAGTTACGCCCTTTATCGAATCCTGCTTTGAAATCTGGAAAAATTCGGAAACGTGGTTCGAGCAATCTACCTCGAAATTATGGACGGCGGGCAAAGTGAAGAAGTTCCAGACAAGCAATCCGTACGGCACGCTTCTTGCCAACGCGGGAACTATAACGGCGATCGGCTGGTGTCAGAAGGAATACGAAGCCGTAAGAGGATCGTGGAGCGAATTCGTCGCTGCCGTATCGTAAAAGAACGGAGATGACGGAAAATGAACGAAATGATTATGCCGCGTTGCCGGAAAAGAAAGAAAAAATCGACGAACGAAATCGTTTTCATCGCCATTATGATGGCTATTCCGGTATTGCATTTCTGCCTGTTCTGGCTTTATATCAATTTCGACACCATAGCCATGTCGTTTCAAAAGTTCGATATGGATACGGGGAAATGGATCGGAAACGGGTTCAAAAACTACAGAGAATTATGGCGCGAGTTCACAAAGGAAAGCAGCGTTTTGCCGAGGGCTCTTCTCAATTCCGTCAGCGTGTTCCTGTGGAACGATTTCGTGATTGTGCCGGTTTCGCTTCTGTGCGCTTACGTGCTTTATAAAAAAATGCCGCTCGGCGGAACGTTCAAGGTAATATTCTTCCTGCCGTCGATCATTTCGGTTGTCGTGCTTACGCTTGCGTATTCCTTTATGTTCGACGTATCTCTCGGCGCGATACCCGTGTTTCTGGAAAAGATTGGGCTGGGGCATCTCGTGCCGTTCAACGGATATTTCGGCGATAAACGCTATGCCTGGTGGATGGTTCTGATTTACGGTCTGTGGTCGGGAATCGGGTATAATATCGTTCTCGTTTCGGGCGCGATGGCAAGAATTCCGGAAGAGATAGTCGAAGCGGGAAAACTCGACGGACTTTCAACTTTCAAAGAGTTGTTTTACGTCACGATTCCATTGATCGGATCCACGCTCGGAACGTTGCTTTTGCTCGGAACTACGGTTATTTTCACCTATTTTCTTCAGCCTCAACTTCTTCTCGGGGGAAGCGCGGATACCGTGGGCGGTTATACGATTGCGCTGTATATGGTAACGAATATCCGCAGCGCGGGACAGGCGCAAATGGCAATGGGCGCGACTGTCGGCGTGTTGTGCGCGATAGTAGGAACGCCGATAGTGTTTGTCAGCAGAAAATTAATCGATAAATTTCTGCCTGCTTACGAATACTGATAAAATTAAAAATTTTCGCCGCGTTTTCGCGGTGGAAAACTCAAACAAGAAAAATAACGGTCTAAAAATCGACCGGAAGGAGAAAATGTATGAAAAAGAAGTCTTTGCTTTTTGCCGTAGTCGGCGCAGTCGTCGCGGCAAGTATGAGCACATCGATCGTCGCCAACGCGGGGATCAACACAAATCAGCCGTTCGGCGACGGGCTGATTAAGGACGGGGGAGTGAATTCCGTCAGTTTTATCGAATTCGACGAAACCGACGCGATAACCACTAAGAACGGAAACGGAACGCTTACGTTCAACAATGCGGCTTTTGGAGGTATTCTGATGTCGCATAATAACCCCATTCCTAAAGCCGACCTCGTCGAGGGGACAAAGGTTGTATTGCAGTATGATATTTACAACCTCGGAGCAATGTGGTCGCAGATTTTCTATGCGTCGCCTTTCTCGGGACTCGGCGACTGGAGTCAGAATCACATGTCAATGCGCATCAATACCAATTGCGTGCAGGGATACAGCGCGCCGGCTGGATCGGAAGTCTGGATCAACGGAGCGAAAGTGTTCGATAACTCTTCCGCGATGATCGGTACCGAAGCAAATACGAATGACGGCGATTTCGGTTTGCAGGCAAACGTTCTGAACGCGCAGAAAGCGAAAGGCAACGACCATTGCACCTACTGGCTCGAGTACGATATCGGAACTACTTCGCTTACCCTTTACGGCGGCAATGCGGATACGAACGAAAAAACGGAATACGCTACGGTAAAGAACGCTTTCACTCTTTCCGACGCGGACAATTATTATATGAATTTCGTCTACGATAACTCGTATGAAATCGACAACGTGAAAGTTTACTCGGTGAACGCCGAAACCACGAAAACTTATCTCGATTGCGGTTTCGATTCAAAAGACGATTATATGATCGTCGGACCCGTCGCAGAAGCAGACAGGCACAAACTCGTTCTCGTCGATAACGGCGGCGTAAGTTCTTTGAAGACTTACGACACTCTTATCAAGGTGACGAACCCCGCCGAGGACGCGAGAATCACTACGGTGAACAAACTTGCGGTCGACGCGAAACTCGACGTAACGTTTGAATTGAACGCCGCCTATCGTCTGAACGCCATGAACGCGGATCGCAAGATCGGTATCGCTCTCGGACTTGAAAGTTACAGAACGACACTCGCGTCCCCCGCAAAAGGCGCAAGTTTCATATATCTCACGAAGAATGCCGACGGCGCGATTGTTCTCGGCGCTGAAAATATCGACGAAAACGGCACTGTTGCGACGATTGCGGAACACGCTCTTGCAGACAAAACCGAAACTTCGGATATCGAACTTAGCGTGAAAGGCAAAAAGGACGGTTCGGTCGACGTTGCGATCGGAGAGGAAACGTATAATTTTGCCGGCGTCAAGGCGAACGGACACGTATCTTTCGCGCAGACGGGCAGCGGAGACGTAACTTATTCTATCCTTGTCGATAAAGTAAAACTCACCGGTTACGAACTGAGAGAAAACGAGGGAACGGCTCAGACCGCTTCGTTCGATAACAATTATATCTCCACGGCGAAATTCGCGTTGCAGAACACCGTTGCGCCGGAGGCTTATCTCACGAAACAGGAAACTTCCGCTCATGCCGCAAACGGAATCACCGTCGAAAACGGCAGAGTCGGTTTCTACGGCACAAGCACCAACACGAGATTGATGTTTAAAGAAAAGTACGCCGATTTCGTTTTGCAGTTCGATTATATTTCCGAACCCGTGGCTACGAGATATCTTCCCGCAGGTCTTCCCAACGCAGGCTCGGTAAACAGATATTCGCCTTTGTACGTCCTTTTCGGCTCGGAAAACGAATGTCCCGAACTTTCCGCGACTTACGCTTACGGAATTATCGATGGTAACATGACGCAGTATTTCTGGGGTGCGGAATCGCTTATCACCAAAGAGGGAAAAGCGGGTACGGGACTTGCTGCCGTAACCTCCGGAATGACAAAACTCGAAGCAAACGAAGAGGGAGCGATTCCTTGCTACTACGCTCCGAACGAACTCGGATACGGAAAACCGGACAACTCTCTCTATTCTTTCTATAACAGAACCACGAGAGCGAAACTCGTCGTCGTCAACAATCACGTGGCTATGTATGCCGCAGAGGTCGGAACAGACGGAACCGTCGGCGATTATGTAAAACTCTTTGAAGTAGCCGTTTCAGATTCTTACGGCAACGTAGGCTTCGGTACCGACGCTCCCGGCTGGGCGGCAATCGATAACGTCGCCATCACGCCTATCGAAACGTCCAAAGTAATCGAACTCGGTCTTGATGCGAAACCTGCGGTTGATCTCGTGAGCGACGTAGCCGTTTCCGATATGGCAAACGACTCCGAACCTAAGCCGCTTGCGAAAGCGGTTGTCACCGTGAACGCCGAAGCGAAAAAGGCTGTCTGGACGGCTGTAGAAGGCGCCAAGGAGTACGAAGTTGTGGTAAAAGTCGGTACGGAAGAAAAACTCAGGAAAACCGTAACAGGCACCGAAATCGACCTTTCCGAACTGACGGTAGAGGGCGAGTATAAGATTAGAGTAACCGCCGTCCCCGAAGACGAGGATAACTTCCTTAGGAGCAATTCCGCAGAAGTTACCTATACTGTGAAGAGTAACGAATCTTCTTCCGAACCTGAACCTACGGAAAGCGTGGATACGAGCACCGGCGAATCCGTCGAAGAAAATAAAAAAACCGGATGCGGTGGCGCGGTCGGCGCGGCAGGTGTATTCGCGGCATTGCTTGCTGTCGGCGCTGTTGCCGTTTGCAGAAAAAGTAAAGAAGACAAATAAATATTTTAAGCCGTGACGATTGTTCCGTAAAGGACGCGTCGGCGATAAAGCGGACGAAAAATCCGCAAGGTCGGTCTTTCCCTTTGCCGTTTATCAGGCAAGGGGAAAGGAAACCGATCCGCATACCGTTTTGCCCGAAGAAGCGGGCGAAACGAAAATATATCGGGGTTAAAAATGACTCGAAAAAAAGAAAAAATAAAACGCTCGGGGACAGATCTTGCGTTTATGTGGATTATGTTCGCTCTTTTTGTCCTCTATGCGATATCTTTGATGTTTCCCTTTCTGTGGTGTTTAATGAACTCTTTTAAGGGGATGCAGGAATTTTTTTACAACGTTAACGGATTACCCGAAAATTGGTATTTCGACAACTGGAAAAACAGTTTAACTCTTTCGATCGACAACAATATCACGATTCCGCAGATGTACTTAAACAGCGTGATCCTGACCGTCGGTTGCACGTTTTTCAGCATGTTCTCCTGTTCTGCTACGGCGTATGTGCTGACTAAATTCGATTTTTACGGAAAAAGCGCGATTTACACTGCCGCGATCGTCATAATGATGATTCCCACAATGGGATCTATGGCGGCGATGTATCGTTTATATAATACTATCGGACTTATCAATACTTATACGGGTATTTTCATCACGGCTATGGGCGGTTTCGGTTCGGGATTTCTGCTCCTTTACGGGTTCTATAGAAACCTGTCCTGGACATATGCCGAAGCGGCGCAGATCGATGGCGCGGGGCATTTCCGCATATATTTCGGGATTATGCTTCCTATGGCCGTTCCTGCGCTTACGGCAGTCGGGATTCTGACGGGAATCGGATTCTGGAACGATTATTTTACCGTATATATGTACGCGCCGGGAAAGGCGAATATCGCTTACGGTATTCAACGTATTTCGAACGAGGCAGGCGCTGATCTGCCGCAGGTTTTCGCCGCAATGATGCTTTCCGTTATTCCGGTGCTTGTGGTGTTTGCGTGCTTTCAGAAAACGATCATGCAAAACACCGCCGTCGGTGGCGTAAAAGGCTGATTGCGGTCGCCCGGCAAATAAACAAACTGGCAGGCAATGCTTGTGATTAAGGGTAGAGGGAAACAGGTGATGTTATGAAAAATAAGTGGTTAATCGCCTTATTGGCGGCTGTTATGATTTTTTCCGCTGCGGCGTGTTCCGGCGGGGGAAGCGAAAGTTTCTCCGTGAAAGAAAGCGTTTCGGAATCGGAAAACAACGAGAAAGAATCTTCCGCAACCGTGGATTATTCGACTTACGATTCTTTCTGGATGCGCGGTCATGATTACAAAACGATGCCGGTTGCGGTGTTTAACGCTTTGCCGAATATGCGTTCCGGATATACTTACGATTATCTTGCTAATGCGGAAAACACGATCAAAGCGTATTCCGAGGCGGGAGTGAACACCTTGTACGGATTATATGAGTTATGCACGCTCAAAGGCGTGGAAACCGCGCTCGATTTGTGTTACGACCGCAATATCGCTTATCTTGTCAATATGGGCGACGCAGCGAATCTGACCGATTCGTCCGCAGGGCTTCACAATCTGGACCGCGTAAAATATTACGACGCTTTTGCTGGGGTTATGGCTTCCGACGAGCCGGGAAAAACAATGTTTGAAAATCTCGGCAAGTCGTTCACCGTGCTCGACCGTTATATGGACGGCGTTGCGGAAGGCGTTTTGTGGCACGCAAACCTTTTCCCGACTTACGCGTCGCAAAGACAACTTTATAACCGTATAAACGACGGTGAACTTCCCGAAGGCGGCTATACTTACGAAGAATATCTTTCCGATTTTATCGGAGAAGTAAATCCGAAAGTTTTAAGTTACGACTTTTATCCCTGCAGAGGAAAAGAGGGATCTCTTTCGGGTGGATATTTTGAAAATATGGCAATTATCCGTAAGTACGCCGCGCAGGCAAATATTCCTTTCTGGGTATACATTCAGGCTTGTTCATTCGGAGGAAACACGAGAGTGCCGACGGAAGGCGATATCCTTTGGCAGGTGAATACGGCGCTTTGCTACGGAGCGAAAGGAATCCAGTATTTCTGCGGTGTGACGCCCTCGGACGGCGGCGGAGAATCTTTTGTCGGATGTTATTTCGATCGCGACGGAAATAAAACGCCCGTTTACGACTATGCGAAACGAGCGAATCTTCAGATCGCCGCGATTGACGAGGTTCTTATGTGTTCCCGCTTCAAGGGAATGATTGTAAGCGGCTCGACTCCGTGGGGAGAAGCGGCAGACAGCGGGATACCGAAAGAAGATATCGTAAACGAATACGGTGCAATAAAATCGGTTGACGCCGCTCATGCGCTTACGGGGTGCTTTGATTATAACGGAAAAAACGCTTATTACCTTGTGAACGATTCGGCTTCAGAGGAGGATGCGGTTACGATTTCTTTCTCTTCGTTCGTTAAAGGATATTATGTTCAGAACGGCGAAAAAAAGACCTTTTCCGGCGATACGCTTTCTTTTTCGTTCACGGCAGGAGAAGGCGCGCTTATCGTTATCGGATAACCGTGAGATCAAATCTTTAACAAATAAGAATCGGAACGGGCAAAACGGTTGATTTCTTTTTAAAAATATATATAATGATATAATAACGAAGTCGTTTCGCTTGATCGGAAAGAAATCGCCGTAAAAAATAAAGAAGGGAGAATAGCTGTATGAGAAAAATTACGGTTTCGGCGGCGGCTGTCGCTTTGGCTCTTTTATGCGGCGTCGGCGGATATGCAAAAGTCGGAAAAACATCTGCAAAGACAGAAACGTTGACGAGATTACCCGATTTTACGGAAGATTTCGAGAGTTACGCCGTAAGCGGAAAATTCGCCGAACAAGACGACGCTTTAACGAAAAAATGGGATAACAACGTGTTCCGCGGCGGCGAACCGCTCGGCATGGATTCCCATATTTACGAAAAGGCGAAAATAGTTTACGAAAACGGAACGAGCGGAAACAAAGCGTTGCATATCAACAACGTTTCCGGGGCAGATACGTTCTTTTATATGGGGCCTGCGGGCGACTACCGCGTGAAGAATTTTACGGTTTCGTTCAAAGTTAAATTTTTAACGGAAGGACTTGAAGTAAAAGCCGGCGACGATAAGCGCAGTTGGGTGGGCGTTTCTTTCCGCAAAAAATCGAATTCGCATTACACCGGTACGAACAATCTGATGTTCACGATGCAGAGATATGCGGAATCGACACAGGTTACGGGGCATGCGTACGCCGTTCTCGGCGGTGGTTCTCCGACAGATCTTGCGGGCGTCGGCTCGCTTTACGGCGATAAACTTTCTCTTGAGAGGGATGTGTATTCCGTGCCGTCTGCATCGCCGAACGAAGCAACGCCGTGGATCGCTTATACGCTCGAAGTTGCGGAGAGCAGATACGTTCTTAAAGCAGACAACCGGATAATTGCGAATTGTTCGTTTTCCATTCCGAATTACGATTATTTCGGCTATCTCAGTTTAAACTGCTGTACGGCGAATATTCTTGTGGACGATTTTGCCGTTTCGGTGAAAGACGAAACGCTTCCGCCCGAGATATTGCCGCTTACCGCGCCGGTCGTAAAACTCGACGAGGCGGCGAAAAAAATCGCATGGGACTATGTGGACGGGGCAAGCAATTATACGGTTACCGTGGACGGAAAAGAAAAAACGATTTCCGCTAATTTTTATTCGCTCGATCGTCTTACGGCAGGCGAACACCGCATCACGGTCCGCGCTCTTTCGGACGACACATTCGAAGCGTCGGACAGTGCGGAGAGCAACGAAATAGTTTATACGGCGGCGGGGACTTCCGGTAAACCGACGGGAAGCGAAAGCGGTAAGGGCTGCAAGTCGGCGGCGCGCGCGGGAATTCCGATTGCATGTTTCGCTGCGGCGGCAATCATCGGGATAAAAAGAAAAAAATAATCGTTCCGGAATCAAATCTGGCAAAGAGAACGGCTGAATAAGGATGGGAAAAGTAGTGAAGAAATTTTTGGGATACTTGCTCGCCGTATCGATGGCGTTTGCCTGTGGTTCTTGCGGAAGCGGGGTAAGCGGAGGCGGAACGGCGTTGAAACTTGAAGACGTATGCGATTTCGTGCTTGAAGTCGAAAGCGGACGGGATGTTAAAATTTTACAGTTGACGGATATTCAGATTATCGATTCCGATCAGCAGCGCTATAAAGGCAGACTTCATTCCTGGTCGATAGACAAGTGGAAACCCGAATATATGGAAGATCGCGCGTTTAAGTATATGAGAAACGTGATGAAGGAAACATCGCCCGATCTCATCGTGCTTTCGGGCGATAATATATACGGCGAGTTCGACGATAACGGAACTTCATTGAAAGCACTCGTCGAAGAAATGGACAGTTACAAAATTCCGTGGACGTTTACGTTCGGAAATCATGACAACGAAACTAAAATCGGCGTTGAAGCGACCGTTAAGGAATATTTAAAGTCAAAATATTGTATGTTTACGCGCGGTCCCGTCGAAAAGAACGAAAACGGGGAAGAATATTTTACCGTGGCGGGCAACGGAAACTTTAATATAGGAATCACGCAGGGCGGAAAACTGACGGAAGTCGTGTGGCTGATGGACAGCAACGGACATACCGATTCCGACAGGTCGCAGAATATGTATTCTTCCGTCGGGCTTCAGGAAAGCCAGATTGAATGGTTTACGCAAAGAAACGAGAAATTAAAGGAATATAACGGCGGAAAGTCTCCGAAATCGATTGGATTTTTCCATCATCCGATGCGCGCTTTAGGCGACGCGATGCAAAAATACGGTTATGTTTCCTCTCGTCATGATTTCTTTGACGAAAACGGCGATTACGGCATTTTCAAACCGATCGAAATCCCCGAAAATCAGAACGGCGACAGCGGCTGTATGCATGCGGACGTTGGTGGATATATCGACGCGAATTACGATTTTCATAATTTGTTGAAAACGTATTCGTGTGAAGGTTGGTTTTTCGGGCATGATCACGTAATCAATGCGAGCGCGGAATTCGAAGGCGTCCGCTATACTTTCGGCTTAAAAGCAAGCGAATACGATGAATATACCAACGGCGAGGTCGGCGGTACGTTGATCAAAGTCGGCGAGAATAAAATGACCGTTACTCAAATTTTTGGCTAAAAATAGTCGTCCTTCTTCATTGGATGTGTAGCCGCAGAAGATTCGGGTAAAATGCGATCGATGGATATGCCGGCGGGATACGTCTTATCACGGAGAATTATGCAGGTAAGAAATCAGACTTATTTACGAAGAAAAAACAAAGAAGAAATAATTAAACTTCTGAGAGAAAAGAGCATGTCTTATTCGGACATCGCCCGGACGCTTATGCTGTCCAACACCGCTATCGCGAAGATTGCCGACGATCTGATTTCGGACGGGCTGATCGTGCGTGACGGCGAGGCGAATGGCAGAACGGGTATCGAACTGAAGATCAACGGCGATTACGGATACGTGTTTGCCGTGGATCTTTCGGGTAAAAAAATCAATATCTGCGCCGCCGACATGCAAAGCAATATTCTTCTGCGCCGGACCATTCCGGATATCGTGCATATCGAAAGAACGGATTTTGAAAAGGTCCTCTCGATCATGAAGGAAATGACTGAAAGCGAAACGCTTGCAGGCAAAGTATTGCGTTGTATTTCCATCGCAACCCACGGGAAAATGGACGAAGAGGGAAAGTTTATTTTAAATCCCCGTTTCGGCGGATTCGGCAACGTTTCGCTGAAACAACTCACGGAAGAAAAGTTTCCGTGCGCGACGGTTATTAAAAACGACGTTAAACTTGCGCTTGAGGGAGAAAAAACTTACGGTTCGATTCTCACCGACGTTTCGGACGCGATTATGTTCCATATCGACGTTGGAACGGGTTCCGCGCTTATGTTAAATAACAAAATTTATTGCGGAACGCGCGGTTTTGCTGGAGAGATAGGTTATTTCAGGCTGGACGCTTTCCGCACGCGCGACGACGATTACGGCAACTTGAAATATTCCAACTATTTCGACACTCTTTCGCTTTATTCTGTGCTTGATATCGTGCGCAGGGGAGTTAGCGGCGGAGAGAAAGGATATCTGACGGATCTTGCCGGAAAACGCGGTGTTGACGCTTACGGTATATCGATCAAAGATATGACGGACGCCTACATCGCGGGCGATCCGGTTACGGCGCGCGCTCTCGACTCGTCTGCTCGTGTTTTGGGGAGCGTGGCGGCGAATCTTGCCGAATATCTCGATATCGACATGATCGTGATAAACGGAGCCGCGGTAGATCTTGGCGATAATTATCTGAATGCCGTGCGTGAAACGGCGAGAGGGAAAAGAGTGGAATATTCGAGTTTAATGTGCGATACCACGATTATGGGAGCCGTGAACGCGGGAATCACGCAGGCTTTTTCCCTGCGGTTATAGGAGTTTTGCATCAATGACGACCACGGAATTTTGCAGACGGGAACTGGATCGGTATTTAAGTATGATCTGCCCCGAAAAAACGGAAATCGAATTGCGAGTTTTGCCGGACGAGAGTTCTTCGGCAGACAGGTTTTTCGAATACGGTGAAATAAGAGTTGAAAAAGGAAAGGGGGCGATAACGGGAAACCGTCCGCGCGCCCTTCTTTTAACTGTATACGAATTTTTGCGCTGTCTCGGTTGCGTTTTTCTCCGTCCGGGGAAAGGGGGAGAGGTGATCCCGAAGAAGGAGTTCGAGGAGGTGACCGTGTTTGCCGATTTTACCCCTGCAAACAGGCATCGCGGCATTACGATCGAAGGAGCGGTTTCGCTTGAGAATGTGCTGAATATCGTCGATTGGGCGGCTAAGGTCGGATTTAACTCTTACTATATACAATTTCGTACCGCTTATGAGTTTTTTAAACGCTGGTATACTCATTCTTCCAATCCTTTGATTGAAAAAGAAACTTTCGGCGGTGATCAAAGCGAGGAATACGTTAAAAAAATAGTTGCGGAGATCAAACTTCGCGATATGATTTATCATGCCGTCGGACACGGATGGACTTCGGAATGTCTCGGTTTTCCTTCAAACGGATGGAGCGGTTCGGCGGCCGAGTTGTCGTCGGAGCAGAAAGAAATGATTGCCGAAATCGGCGGAGAAAGGAAATTATTCAAGGGCATTCCGTTAAACACGCAACTTTGCTATTCTGAAGAGTTTGTGCGTGAGAAACTTGCTGAAGAAGTCGCGGTATATGCTGAAAATCACCCGGAAACGGATGTAATCCATTTCTGGCTTGCGGACGATTACAATAACGTCTGCGAATGTCCGCAGTGTGCAAAAAAATCCCTTTCCGACTGGTATGTTATGATTCTTAACCGAATCGACGACAAACTGACGGAGAGACATATTGACACAAAGATATGTTTCTTGGTTTATTTTGAACTTTACTGGGCGCCGACAACCGAGAGAATAGTTCACGAGGATAGATTTATCATGATGTTCGCGCCTCTTTTCCGCAGTTATACGACGTCGTTCGGAAACTCCCGCATCGACAAAAAAACCGAGTATAAAAAAAATAAAACAGAATATCCGACCAACCCGGGCGCGTATCTGAATTTCTGGCAGGACTGGAAGAAAATTTTTCACGGCGATACATTCGATTTCGATTATCACCTTATGTGGGATATCAACCGCGATTTCGGAGGAGAAACTCTGGCAAAGGTTCTTTTCGACGACGTTCGCTCTTTAAAAAATTTCGGCATGAACGGCTTTATGAGTTGTCAGTTGCAACGCGCGTTTTACCCGAACGGCTTGCCGTTTTATCTGCTCGGCAGAGCGCTTGCGGACGGCTCGGAGACGCTTGACGACATCAGGAAAACTTACTATAGCGCGGCTTTCGGGAAATACGCGACGTTTGCGGAAGAGGCTTACGGTATGCTCGAAAAGTACGTCCCGTTTTCTTACGTACGTGAAGAAACGAGCGGAAAGAAATATATTTCCCTTATTGAAACGGGCAGAGAAAAGATAAAAGAAAAGCTAAAAGAAATGCCCGAAGAAAAAGATTCCGAAGTTGTTTCCGTCAGTCTGTCGATTCTGGAATTTGCTTTAAAAAACACACTCGGCATAGTGGAATGTCTGATAACGAAGGCGAACGGCGCCGAGCCGGACTTTCTTGAAAAAGAAGAGTCGAAGCGAATGGATTTTTTCAACCGAAACGAACGGAAATTTCAGCCGTATGTGGACGGGTTTTATTTCAGAATGATTACCGAAGGGATAGTAAACTCAAAAAAAACAGGCATTTATGCAGGAGATTGAGATATGATGAAATTTCATTCTTGTTTCAGAAACGGCGCGATTCTTCAGAGAGGGAGCGCGTTTGTCGTAAAGGGATATTCGGATGGCGAAACCAAAGTGACGTTATCCGGAGATAATTATAAAAAAACGGTTATAACGGCAGCTAAAAACGGTGTTTTTCGCGCCGAGTTTCCACCTGTGAACGACGTTACGACGCATTTTCTTCTTTCGGCGGAATGCGGCGGGGAAAAAGTGTGTTCCGAGGTTCGTTTCGGTGACGTGTTTTTAACCGTCGGGCAGAGCAATATGTCATATTCGCTTTCCGCAACGGAAAATTTCGAAAGATGGCTGAAAATGGCGAAAAAATCGGAAACGAGTTTTTTGTCGGTCGGAGAAAAACCTTTCAATTCCACGGAAGAAATTACGAGATCGTATGACGAATTGTTTGATTTCCCCGTTGAAACTGCATGGATAAATGGTGACGACGAAGAAATCGCAGGTATTTCCGCGATATCCGTACAACTCGCCGTTTATCTCCGGCAAAGAACGGGCGTTCCGATCGGAATCGTGAACGCGGCGATGGGCGGGCTGAGCGTGGAATCGTACCTGCGAAGAAAAACCGCCGAGAGCAACGAAGAACTTCTCGGAAGATTAAAAGCCGAGGGGCGCTACGTCGGGCGGGATAAATGGAATCGCTCGGGAATCCGTAATTTTACGCAATTGTCTTCGGTATGGAATGAAAAAATCGCGCCGCTTGACGGTTTTCCCGTCAAAGGTATCGTGTGGTATCTCGGCGAGAGTTCGGCGTGGGATTATGAAGCGGCGGTAACTTTTCGCATTGCCCTGAAAGCAATCGTCGGCGACATGCGCGAGTTGTTCGGTGACGTTCCGTTCGTCACGACGGAGATCGCGCCCGAATATTATCCTTATGGCGACGGGTTCGGGTATCTTTACATCAACGAAGCGCTTGCCGACTTTGCGAAAGAAGCGAAAAAAGTTTATCATATTCCGATTTACGATATCGAACCGCGCTGGCTCAAATACGACGGGGATGAGTATTATCACCCCATTCATCCGGTGAACAAACAGCCGGTTTCGGAAAGGATCTGCGAAGTTTTTCGCGGAACGGTAACGAAATACCCGTCTATAAGCCGATTAACGCAGAAAAACGGACGATTGATTCTGACTGTGGATAACGTGGAAACGCAACTTTTAAAAATACAACCGAACGGTTTTACCGTGGCAGGGAACACGGGCAAATATTTCCCCGCGCAGGCAAAAATAATTTCCGATAACGAGATTGAACTTTTCTGCGAGGACGTGCCGTTTCCGACGCGCGCGACATATGCTTTTTTGCAATACCGCGATTTTTGTAACGTGAGAACGATTGACGGCGTTCCTTTGCTCCCTTATCGGAGCGAACGCGGCGCGGTGACAAAGGATTATTGTTTTACGCCGGCTTTTATCACCCGCGGCGCGGATGAAGTTTACGAAAATAATTTCGGTTACGAAGTCGGTTTCTGCCGTAAAATTCCGGTATGGACGAGCGGAAAGATTTATCGTTGCGCGGCTGTGGGGATCGATGTTCGCGCCAATGGAGATATTGTGGTTTCGGCGACTCCCGGAATCGACGACTATAAATTTTTCGGTGTTTCTCCCGAAATATGCCTTTGCGGGCATAAGAATCATCTTGCGGATTACGAATACCTCCGCTTTACGGTTAATTCGGAAGACGATTGCGAGTTCCGCGGCATTATCTGCAAACTTGCGGACGGCTCGATTTATCGTTACGATCTTCTTTCCGGCCGTGAAAAGATTCCTTTTTTTGCCGTTACGAAAGAGAAGGTCCTTTTACGTTGCGATTTGAAACGCGTGACGCGAGGGGACGGATCGCCTTCGGAACTTACGGACGAAGAACGAAGAAAGGTCGTTCAGATCGAATTTTTATTCCGCGCAAGAAAAAGCGTGAAAGTCACGCTCGGAGATCTCGCCTTTACCGACCTTGCGGGAACAGACGAAGAGCGGAAAATCTCCGGTAATAACGGCAAAGAAGGGGCTAAACCCGCCCGCGCGGATGTTTGTCTTCCCACCTGATTTGTTTTTGCTCCTTGCCGGCAGGTTAATTCAGCCGCAATGCGGAATTTTACGTATCATAGCCTTTCCGATTGTTGACATTTTCGTTTTTGTCTACTATAATAGTTGGTAATTGAAAGTTGTTTTTTCGGAAACGAAAACAACGTCCGGCTTATTTTTACACAGGTGAAATATGAAAGAGTTTGAAGTAAAAACGAAGATTTATTTCGGCGAAAATGCGCTTGCGCGGCTCGGTGATCTGAAAACCGACCGCGTGTTTATCGTAGCCGATCCGTTTACGGTTTCGAGCGGACTTATCGAGCACGTGCTTGAACCGCTAAAAAAGAACGGTATTGATTACAGTATATTTTCCAAAGTCGTGGCGGATCCTCCGGTTGACGTTGTTATTGCGGGTGTTAAAGATGCGCTTGCATGCAAGGGAAAATATATCGTGGCTGTCGGCGGAGGTTCGGCGATGGATACTTCCAAAGCCATACGCAAATTCGTGGGGCAGATCGACGAAACGTATCATCCCGAACTTATCTGTATTCCCACGACGTCGGGAACGGGCAGCGAAGTGACGTCTTTCGCCGTTATTTCGGATACGGAGCATAACACCAAGATTCCTTTGATTTCGGACGATATGACGCCGGAAGAGGCGATTCTGGACGAAGTTCTCGTGAAGAGCGTTCCGAAGAGCATTACTGCGGATACCGGAATGGACGTAATCACGCACGCTATGGAATCATACGTTTCTCTCAATAATAACGAGTTTTCCGGCGCGCTTGCCGAAAAAGCCGTGGAGATTTGCGGGCAGTTCCTGCTTCGTTCATACAATGACAATAACGATACTCACGCGAGGAGAAAAGTACATATCGCATCCTGTCTTGCGGGGCTTGCGTTTAATTCGTCCTCGTTGGGTCTTAATCACGGCATGGCACATCAACTCGGGGCAATGTTCCATATCCCCCATGGCAGAGCGAACGCCATTCTTCTTCCGTATATCATTGAATATAACAGCGAGATAAGCGTGTTTAGCAAAAGCAAGGCGGATTACGCTCCATGCGTGAGAAAATATTGCAATCTCGCAAGGATTCTCGGCGTTTCCAATCTTAACGAAGTGACCACTATCCGCGCGCTTGTCAGTTATATTCAATTCCTTCTTCACGAAATGTCCATTCCGTTGCACATTTCCGAACTCAACGTGGTGGGAGAAGGCGATTATATGTCGGCGATCGGCGAAATGGCGGATCACGCGTTGGAGGATAGATGCACCGCGACCAATCCGCGCAGACCGACGCGTCAGGAGATTATCGATATTTATAAAGAAATATGGTAATGACAGATTAGTATAAGTTGATTTTATAAAACCCGTAACGTTTCGCGTTACGGGTTTTTTCTGCCGGCGTTTTATTCTATAAAAACGCCTGTTACCTTAATGGTGTAACTTTTGAGATTTGTTTTCTCTTTCGGCAGTGATTCTTTTTATCGGTTACAATCTGCGGTTATCCGACCGGTGCGACAATTTTTTCGAATTGTTTTGCCGTCGTTTCGGTTGCTTGCGGATGTTTTACAGAGAGATGCGCATTGCGGGAAGAACGTGTCCCAATTCGCTGTATTCAGGGTTCTTGCCCGGAATTTCGCCCGAACCGTCGGACGCTAAAATCCTCTTATCGCTATTCTGTTGGAATTTGCAGTGCGAACGCATCCATGTATATCCTTTGCTTAACGTTGCCACGCAATAACTGCTTGTGCCTATGCTTCCTATAAATTTACTCTTATACAATTCAAACTCCGCATAACTCAGCAGGAAGAGATAATCATCCATTGCATAAGTTGTGAAATCTTCATGCCCGACGCCATAACCGCCCATGCTTTCGATATCGTTGGCAACGGTTGATTGAAGAACTATTGCTTTTTGCGCGTCGTTAAAAATAACGTTGTAAATTTTATCGTTAAGGTACTCTCTTATCGGACTCTGCGCCCACGTGTTATTTCCGAATGTTATGGTTTCCAATCTCGTTTTGCAAACGAGGAACGCCTCGCCGTTTCCTTCGTCAACCACGCTCCATTTAACAGGATCGAAATTAAACCAATGAATTTTAACGTTATAATTCTTTCCTGTGTCGAGGATTGACGGAGCGTAACCTGCCTGTTCTTGTCTGTAACTTTTGTCGCGTGATCTGACAACGAAAAGTCCGCGGTATTTTTTTCCGTTATATTCCACGTCTTTATACCAGTATTTTTCGCCGCTGTTCGTCCAGCCTTCAACCAAAGGCGGTTCTTCGTTGCCTTTGTTAAGTTTGAATGAATTAAAGTAACTTTGCATATTGAATTCAAATTCGGCAAGTCTGGCAAGAGTATCTTCGTCGGTCACGTTCGATTGCGGGTAAGAGCCGATAAGCAGATCGTTTCCGTTACGGCAATAGGGCGAAGTTTTCGTCTGAACGTTTCCTTCGTTTACAATCCAGTAAGCGACGAGGTTCAGATCTCCGTCCGTAAGTTGCACGGAATCGTAACGACGCGTTCTTTCAAGGTCGTCGGCTTTGAACCAGCCGCCGAAGGTAAAGTCGGTAATGGTGTATTCGATATCGAAATTGTTGTCCGACCGCAACGTGTAGCTTTTAATTTGTTCGCCGCCGGTGTTGCTCGGATCGGGCAAGGGCAGATCGTCGCTGCTTTCAAACGAGTCTATCGTGTATTCGTATATCGCGTCGTCGGGGTTTGTTCCGCCGCCGAGGTCGTAAGTTATTTTGTATACTATCGCCGTCCAGTTGGCGGTGTATTCCAGATTGCCGTGCGTACCGCTCGTTATGGTCAACGTTTTTTCGGGCGCGGTCGTTCCGTTGCCCGTCCAGCCGTCGAACGTATAGTGGTCGCGTTCGGGTTGGGGAAGAATTATATCGTCGCTTTCGATATTATACGACGTGGGCGCGGCGATAGTCGAGCCTTCGATACCCGCGTAATTGATGCTGTAAGCGGTGGGCGTCCATTTAGCCCAAAGTTCGAGATCTTCGGCTTTTTCGCCGCTGTTAACTTCGCTTAATTTGCTGTTTTCTTCAAAGTCGGAGGTTGTATACCAACCGTTGAAGTCGTAGTAGTCTTTGGTCGGAGTTTGCAGATCGAAATTTTGTTCAATCGTGTAGGTCGCCCTGTTGTGCTGAGAATTGACTCCGCCGTTCAGATTGTACTTAATGTCGTACTCTGCGGCTTCCCATATAGCCGTAAGCACCGTGTCTTGTCTGATCGGGTAAGCGAAAGGCCATTCGTAGCCTTGATAGCCCCACGCGATAAAATTGTATCCGCGCTTTTCGGGTTTGCCGGGAAAAACAGCCGTTTCGCCGTCGTCAAGGGTTTCTTGCATCCACGGTTCCTCGTCGTTTTCGTCGTACATAAACGAAACGGTGTGCTTTTTTTCATCCGGAGTATTGTCGTTGAGTTTGCCGTCGAGCAGATCTTTCAGCCATTCCTCCTCCGTGCCGTCGTAGTCGGGATATTTCTCTATATACTGTTGATACGCGCTTTTTGTCGATTCTCCCGATTCTGACGATTCTGACGATTTTCCGCCGCCGCATGCCGCCAGAAGCGCAAGCATAGAGCAGAGCGTCAATACGAAAATTACGACGGAAAGGCGTTTGTTCTTTTTGTTCATGATTAATCCTCCTTTTTCTCGTTGAAACTGAATTGAAAACCGAAAGTCATTTCCAGTGAAGCGAAGAGTTTTTCCAGAACGTCTTTCGTTGTTTGTTCGGGGTTTATCGTTTCAACAAACGCGACGGCTTCGTCGCGCTGTTTTTGCGGAACGTTGTATGTTTTAAGCGACATATCCAGAAATCGACGAATTTTTTTACGCAGGGTGAAATATTTGTCGCACCGTCGCGCCATAAAAGCGCGCATCATGCCCGCGCTCCCAATTTCGCTTTCGTAAAAATCGCTGTCTGCCCAGTCGGGGTTAAATTCGCCGAATATCCTGCAAAGTTCGGTAGACGTTTCCTGATAGATATATTCCGCAAGGTGTGGCTGCGTGTACGCTTCCACGTAAATTTCCCGCAGGTTTTCGTTTGATTCGGCTATAGCCATCTGGATTGCCGTTTCCGCCGCGTAAACAAGAACGGGGTTCTGTTTGTCGGTGAGGATGCGCCGCGCCGCGCCGAACTGATTATCGAACATAAAACGTATGAGTTCCATCAGTACGCCGTCTTTTGTGTGAAATATGTTCTGAAACGTTCCGGACGATACGTCGGCTTCTCGAATAATGTCGAGCATTGTGGTTGCTTTGAAGCCTTTTTCGATGAACATACGCACGCACACGGTGAGAATTCGTTTTTTGGGGTCTTTGATTTGTTCTCTTGTTATCATAATGTTTAAAAGTTGAATTTTGTTAATAAATTGGTTTGCAATTTGAGTTGCAACTCAATAATAACACTTGACCGGCAAAAAGTCAATGGGTTCGGCGAAATTTTGCAAATAATTTTTCTTAGTGATGACGAATGGAATCCCTATGCTTTTTTAACGAGAAAAGATATAATGCAAATATGGTTGATAATAAATCCTTAACGGGCGCGCTTGTGAAAATTGGGCTTGATCGTGAAGCGGCGGAGGAAAATGCTTGCAGAATCGAACACGTCATCACGGAAGAGGCGTTTGTAGTCATAAAGAAGTGTTCTGACGTGTGATTTCGGAACAATTATCAGTTGTTTGCAATAAAAATCAAAAACGGATAATTGAATATCCAAAAACGGATAACACGTATAAGCGTTGCAAAATCAACGAATTTTTAATTTCCGTACGATTAAAAAGTTGATTTAAAGCCGATAATATGGTATAATTTTTTTTGCGTGTCGGAAAACTTAATATCCGAACGACGAAAAAAAGAGGAGTTATATTTATGAAGAAAATTTTCAGAGTAATGATTGCGGCTATGCTTATGGCTGTGATGGCTGTTTCGCTTTGCTCGTGCGGAATTCCTTCCGACCCCGAAAAGGCGAAAGCAAACCTTGAGAAGAACGGTTACGCTATGGATACCACCGTAAGCACCGTTACCGTAAAAACTGTTTTTACAACAAAATACGGCTTGTCTTTCCTTGATAAGGTTGATACGGTTATTTTTGCCGTCGATAAAGAAACGGGTAAAGAAAACGTTCTTATTATCTATTGTAAGGACGCTGATTCCGCAAAGACGGTTAACGGCGACATTAAGGAACTTTACAAGAGCATTAAGGATAACGCGAAAGAAAACGATTCTGAAGCGGACGTTAAGAGCGGTAAATCCGGTAACGTCGTTTATATCGGAACGAGCGCGGGCGTTAAAGCCGCCGGCTGATTAAACCAATAAAAAAGAGCCTTCTCGCGAGGCTCTTTTTTTGTGTCCGTTAAATTATTTTCAGCAAGTCAGTCAATTTTTTAATTTTATATGCTGGAGTGATATTATCCGAATATGGTAAATCATTTGGGTTGAAATGGCAAGTTGCAACATCGTTATTGATTCCGAGGGCAATATCGGAGATAAGCGAGTCGCCCACGATGAGCGATCTTTTTTTCTCGAAGTCCGGAATATGGGTTGCAACGTAGTCGAAGTATTCCTTTGATGGTTTTTTGAATCCGATTTCGTCGGAAATAAATACGTTTTCGAAGTAAGGTTCAATTCCCGAAAGGGCGAGCCTTCCGCGTTGAACCGCTTTAAGTCCGTTCGTTATCAGAAAGCACCTTTTGCCGCGTTGTTTCAATTCTTCCAGCAGCGCGGGAGTTTCGGGCATAAGGATAGACGTTTCGGCGAGATTATGCTCGTAAATATCATAGAACTTTTCGATATCGAACGAGATGTTTTTTACCTTGGCGTATTCCTCGAATCTGCCGATAACGACGTCGTGTCTTGAGATTTTTCCGAGAGAATAGAGGTCCCATCTTTTCTGGTTTATATCGCTGTAAATATCGTAGTCCTTTTCTTCGGCAGGGATGCCGAGCGTTTTGCACGTTCTTAAAAAACTTTTCTGACCGGTGTGATAAAAATCGAACAGCGTATCGTCCGCATCGAACAAAATAATATCGTAACTCATAACATAATGATAACAAAACCCGGGTAAAAATGCAAGTTTTCTTGCCCGGCATAAGTTGACAATATCGTTAAAAAATTATATAATTTAAGCGTAAACGATGAAAACGCTCAAAAGGAGAAGAATATGTCGGAAAATAAAAAGAAATACTATATCGGGATAGATCTCGGCGGAACGTTCATAAAAGGCGGAATAGTCGACGAAAAAGGATCGATAGTGGTTGACGATAAAATTCCCACGGAATCGGAAAAAGGCGGAGAAAAGGTTATGGACAACATAGCCTCGCTCGTGGAAATTCTTTTAAAAAAGGCTGATCTCAGAAAGGAAGAAACCGAAGGGATAGGCATGGGCGTTCCCGGAATGATAGACAGCAAAAACGGAGTTGTTATTTTTTCCAACAATCTGAAATGGCATCATCTTAAGATTTCGGAGGGCGTGGAAAACCGTACCGGAATAAAAGTGAAAATCGCCAACGACGCTAACGTCGCCGCGCTCGGCGAGGCTGTTTACGGCGCTGGGAGATATGTCGACGACAGTATTCTGTTAACGCTCGGCACGGGCGTGGGCGGAGGAATTATCGTCGGCAACAAACTCGTCGAGGGTAACAAGTCCGCCGGCGCGGAACTCGGGCATATGGTTATCGCTCACGGCGGCGAACAATGCACGTGCGGCAGAAAAGGGTGTTTAGAGGCTTACGCTTCGGCAACCGCGCTCATAAGGGATACGAAAAGAGCGATGGAAGCCCATAAGGACAGTAAAATGTGGGAGATAGGTTCTCTCGACGCCGTAACGGGCAAAACCGCATTCGATTATGAAAAAACCGATGTATATGCGAAAGAGGTCGTCGATAATTACGTCGAAATGCTTGCCTGCGGAATAGCGAATATTGCTAACGTTTTTCGTCCGCATACGGTTATGCTCGGCGGCGGCGTGTGCGCGCAAGGGGATAATCTGATCGTTCCGCTCCAGAAAATCGTGGACAGAGAAATTTTCGCGGGCGATCTCGGACCGAAATGTCCGATAACCGTCGCAAAACTCGGCAATAAAGCGGGAATTTTAGGCGCAGCCGCGCTTATTTCGAATTTATAAGAAGCTCGTTCAAATATAATCATTATAAAATAACAAAAGCAACTCGTTTCGGGTTGACAAGACGATTTAAAAATGCTATATTAAAAATATTATGCGGCTATTGCGGGAGGAACAGAGTTAATGGCATATTTCAAGGTGTCGCTCGCGGGTGATCTCGGCAGCGGAAAAAGCACCGTCGGCGCAATATTGAAAGAAAGATTTTACGCCGATGTCGTTTCCGTCGGGAAAATTCAGCGCGAAATGGCTGAAAAACTCGGAATGAATACAAAAGAATTCAACATTTATCAGGAAAAGCATCCCGAACTCGACAAACAACTCGACGATATGCTTGCCTCTTACGAGAATAAAGAGGGCAGTTTCATTTTCGATTCGCGTATGGCGTGGCACTTTGTGCCGAGCGCGTTCAGCGTGTATCTCAAATGCAACGCCGAAGAAGCGGCGAAACGCGTTGTCGAAGCGAAGCGCGCGGATGAAAAATATTTGTCCGACGAGGACGCTTTCGAGCAATTGAAGGAAAGAAGAGCGAGTGAAATTCAGCGTTATAAAAAATTTTACGGCGTAGACATAACGGATATGTCGAATTATTGTCTTGTCGTAGACACAACGGGTAAAACGCCGGAAGATGTGGCGGATTTAATCGTGCTCGCCTGGGCGAAAACGATTAAACCGATATAAATCCGTCGGGCGTTTGCCGCCCGAAAATAAAAGAGAAAACATAAAAGGAAAAGATAAATTATGCATTGGGCAGAGAGAATTGCAGAAGAACTCATTAACGAAAATCCCGGAAAGGAAGAATTTTTATGCGTTGCAGGGACAAGCCCTTCCGGATCGGTTCATATCGGAAATTTCAGAGACGTAGCCACGCCTCTTTTCGTTGTGGAAGCATTGAAAAGAAAGGGTAAAAAAGCCAGACTTATGCTTTCGTGGGACGAATTCGACAGGCTCAGAAAAGTGCCGAAAAACATCGCGGCAATCGCTCCCGATTTCGATAAGTATATCGGTATGCCGTATTGTATGATTCCCGATCCTCACGGGGTTTATTCTTCGTTCGCGGAGTATAACGAAAAGGAATACGAGCAGTCGATGAAAGAACTCGGCATCGATATCGAGTACAGATATCAGGGTAAGGAATATCGTTCCGGGAGATACGTCGAAGGCATTATCACCGCGATGAAGAGAAGAAAGTATATTTACGATATCCTTATGAAATACAAAACTCAGGACAGCGACGAGGGCGAAAGAGAAACTTATTACCCGATCAGCGTTTATTGTTCCGCGTGTAACAAAGATTTCACGGAAGTTCTTTCTTATAACGAAGAAACCGACGAAATTACTTACAGATGCAAGGCTTGCGGAAAAGAAGAAACCGTCAATCTCCGCGATTATTATATGGTTAAACTTATGTGGAAGATCGACTGGCCCATGCGTTGGGGTGTGGAGGGGGTAGACTTCGAGCCGGGCGGAATAGATCATGCCGCCGCTTCCGGATCTTACGTTGTCGCGAAGGATATCGCGAAAGAGATTTATGGCGTAAAAGCGCCGAAATTCCAGCCTTACGGATGGCTTTCGATTGCGGGACTCGGCGATATGCATTCTTCCACGGGAAACAACATCACTCCGGCAACGGTTCTCGAGGTTTACGAACCCGAAATGGTCAGATGGCTTTTCGCAAAATACGCTCCGACGGACGGCTTCGCTTTCAATTTCGACGATACGATCATCCGTCATTACAGCGAATTCGATAAAGGTCTCGAAGCCGTTAAAAATGGCGAAGCGGATGAGTACAACACCGCCGTTTACGATCTTTGCATGATAAACGGAATCAACGTCAAAGCAAAAGTTCCGTTCGGCGTTCTCGCGTCGGTTGCTCCGATAGTGGATTTCAATCCGCAGGCGGTAAGAGAAATGCTTGCAAAAATCGGCGTGGAATTCGACGCCCGCGATGAGGAGAGGCTTGTAAGAGTTAAAAATTGGATAACCAAGCATCAGCCTTCCAAAATGTATAAACTTCTTGAAAAGCGAAACGACGAGTATTACTCCGGGCTTTCGGACGAAGAAAAGGCGGCGGTTAAAAAACTCGCCGATTATATCGAAGAACACGACAACGTCAAAGAGCAGGAAATACAGCAGTATCTTTACGGTATAATAAACGATCCGTCGCTTACCAAAAAGGAAAATATGGCAAGACAGCAGAAATTCTTCGCCGTATTCTACAACGTTTTGTTCGGTTGCGATAAAGGGCCGAGATTGTATTTGTTCCTTTCGGCTATCGACAAATCGAAATATCTTAATCTTCTTAAATTTTAATTTTAAATAGAACGCGGAGCGATATTTCGTCGCTCCGCGTTGAGGTGATAAAATGGATAAAAACTTTAAATTCGGAACGATAGAGTATGTTCGTCCCGACTTTGAAAAAATGAAAAAGTCCGCGTTCGGGTGCGCGGAAAAAATCAAAAACGCAACGAGTTACGACGAGGCGAAAAAAGCGTTTCTCGACTTCGATAAAGAAGAGTGCGCTTTCTTCGATATGGTTACCGTTGCGAGCGTAAGACATACGATAGATACGAGCGACGAGTTTTATGACAAAGAGGACGAGTATCTCAACGAGCAGATTCCCGAATATTCGAGCGCGTATATGGAACTTGCGAACACGCTTTACGATTGCGCGTTTAAAGACGATTTTGTCAAAGAATTCGGCAATTCAATGTTCTCGAATATCGAAATTCAAAGAAAATCGTATTGCGAAAAGAATATACCGCTTTTACAGAAAGAAGCGAAACTTTGCAGCGAATACGAAAAGATCATCGCTTCGGCGGATATTGTGTTCGACGGCAAACACCTGAATCTGTACGGGATAATGAGTTATTTCGAAAATGCGGACAGGCAGGTTCGTCACGACGCTTTTAAGGCTTATTCGGATTTTTACGCGTCGCATGAAAAACGTTTTGAAGAGATCTGGGACGAACTTATAAAGATCAGAACGGAACAGTCGAAAAATCTCGGCTTCGACAACTATATTCCGCTCGGGTATTTAAAGCAGGGAAGAACCGATTATGACGAAAAGGACGTTGCGTCTTTCCGCGAGCAGGTAAAAGACGAACTCGTTCCGTTCTGTAAAAAACTCTACGAGGCGCAGGCAAAACGTATAGGCGTCGGCGACTTTAAAGCGTACGACGAAAAACTTATTTTCGGCGACGGAAACGCAAAGCCCGTCGGCGACGACGATTTTCTTATCGCAAAAGCGAGCGAAATGTATCACGATATGAGCAAGGAAACGGGCGAGTTTATCGATTTTATGCTCGATCACGAACTTCTCGACGTGAAAAACAGGCCGCATAAGGCTTCGACGGGATATATGACTTCGTTGAACTCGTATAAGGCGCCGTTTGTTTTCTCGTGCTTCAATCAGACAACCGCTGACGTGGACGTTCTCACGCACGAAATGGGACATGCCTTCGCCGGATATACGGCGATGAGAAATCAGCCGATTTCGGCGTACTATTCCGAACCTACCGATATTGCCGAAATACATTCGATGAGCATGGAGCAGTTTGCATATCCTTACGCGGAATATTTCTTCGGCGACAAGGCGGATAAGTTCAGATTCGCGCACTTGCAGGAGGCGTTGACTTTCGTTCCGTTCGGCGTTGCAGTAGACGAATATCAGCATATAATTTACGCAAATCCCGATCTTACGCCAAAGCAGAGAACCGCCGAGTGGAAAAAACTCGAAGAAAAGTATATGCCCTGGAGAGAATACGGCGATATAGAGTTCTTTGCAAAAGGCGGTTGGTGGTATCATAAAATACACATTTTCCTTTATCCGTTCTATTATATAAATTACACGCTTACCACGATGGGAGCGATGGAATTCAAGAAGAAGATGAACGAAGACAAGGAAAGCGCCTGGAAAGATTATCTTAATCTTTGCAAAACGGGCGGAAGCCGCGGATATATCGAAACGCTGAGATTCGCAAATCTTGCCGTTCCTTTTGAAAAGGGCAGCGTTAAAAAGGCGGTTTCTTACGCCGAGAGGATACTTCTCGAAGAAATAGAAAAAAATAACTAAGGGTAAACTTATGAATTGCATTTTTCCAAAAAGAATCGTCGAAGAGAAAGGAATAACGAATTCCGCCGCTCTTTTGAGAATAAAGCCTGTTCAGATAGGATTGAACGAAAGCGATCTCGCCGTTTTTGAAAAAGGTTCGCATATAATTCTCGATTTCGGCAAGGAGTTATCGGGTAGTTTGAGATTTCTGTGTTTTCGCAGCGACGGCGCGTCAAAAATCAGAGTGAGGCTCGGCGAATCTGTTTCCGAAGTTTGTCATGACGTGGGCGAATGCGGCGCCACAAACGATCATGCCACGAGGGACTGGGTGTTTTTCATCCCTCATTACAGCGATCAGTTGCTTATGAACGGCGGTTTTCGCTTTGCGAGAATCGACCTTTTAGGGGATACCGTTCTCACGGTTAAGAGCGTAGTCTGCCAGAGCGACGCTTATGATAAACCGTTTGACGGTTCGTTCTGTTGTGACGACGAACTTGTAAATAATATTTTCGATACCGCCGCTTACACGCTCCGCCTTTGTATTCACAACGATATGATATGGGACGGAGTAAAAAGAGACAGACTCGTCTGGATAGGGGATATTCATCCCGAGCAGATGGCGGCGAACGCGCTTTTCTCGGATACGACGTTTATAAAGAATTCCATTAAATTCGTCAAAGACCAGACTCCGCTTCCCGGGTGGATAAACAGTATGCCGACTTATTCTCTCTGGTGGATTATCAATCTCAGAGATTATTATTTCAGAACGGGCGACAGAGAGTTTATCGAATCGATGAAAAACTATCTCGTTTCTCTCGTCGGGCAGATAAGCGAATATATAACGGACGACGGAGAAACGACGTTCGATTACGATTTTATAGACTGGCCGTCCCATCCGCAGGATGAAACCGAAACGGATAAAAGAGCCGACGAAAAAGCCGGCGTTCACGCGCTCTTCATATGGTGTTTCACTTACGCGAAAGAACTTCTCGAAACACTCGGAGAAGATACTTCAAAGGTTATTTCATCTCTCGTAAAACTTTCCAAAAAGTCTTATACCGTAAGGAAATTTAAGCAAATTTCCGCAATGAGACTGATGGCGGGAATCGGCGATGAAAAAGACGTGAAACTCATACTCGAAAACGGGGCGGAAGGGTTATCTACTTTTATGTCGTATTACATTCTCGATTCGATTGCCGAAAGAGGTTACGGGGCGGAAGCGCTCGGTATGATGAAGGAGTATTACGGTAAAATGCTCGAACTCGGCGCGACGACTTTCTGGGAAGATTTTGACGTAAAGTGGGCGGAGAACGCAGGCAGAATCGACGAGATTCCGACGAGCGGCAAAAAAGACGTCCACGCGGATTACGGCGCGTTTTGTTACAAGGGATTGAGGCACAGTTTCTGCCACGGCTGGTCGAGCGGAGTAATACCGTTCCTTATGCGTTTTGTTGCGGGAGTGAAGGAAGTCGGCGTGGGAGGAAACGAACTCGTTGTTTCGCCCAACTTGTGCGGACTAAAAAAAGTCGACGTCGTTTATCCGACGAAACTCGGCAAGGTTAAAATTTCTGTCGAAAACAAAGACGGAAAGGTTTTGACAAAAGTCGACGCGCCTGACGGAATAAAGGTAAATGTAAAATAAAATGACGGCTTCGGGTTATCCCGGAGCCGTTTTTTTTGTTTAACCTTATTATAATGAGTTGAAAAAAATTTTTTTATATGTTAAAATAGATAAGTATAATAAAGGGCTTTATGCCCGATCGGAGGAATAAATGGCGCACGATTATAATTCTCAGGACATTAAAATTCTTGAAGGACTCGAAGCCGTCAGAGTAAGACCAGGTATGTATATCGGTTCTACCGGACCGAAAGGATTGCACCATATTTTATGGGAGATAGTCGACAATGCGATCGACGAAGCGGCAAACGGTTTTGCCGATAAAGTGGAGGTTGTTCTTTATAAAGACGGGAGCGTTTCCGTTGAAGATAACGGAAGAGGTATACCCACGGATATTCATAAGCAGGCGGGCGTTTCCGGCGTTCAGGTAGTATTCACGCAGCTTCACGCCGGTGGCAAGTTCAACAATGAAAACTATAGTTTCTCGGGCGGTCTGCACGGCGTAGGCGCGTCGGTTACGAACGCTCTTTCGGAATGGCTCGAAGTAGAAGTTTATAATAAGACTATCTACAAAATGAGATTCCACAGTTATTACGACAAAACCCGTAAAAAGATGATTTCGGGCGAGCCGGAAGAACCTTTACAGAACACCAGGATAAAGACGGACAAGCACGGCACTTTCGTCCGTTTCAAACCGGATAAGGACGTTTTCGAAACTGTAGAGTTCAGCCTTGAAACGATTGCAAAACGTCTGCGCGAACTCGCTTTCCTTAATAAGGGTATTTCGATTAAACTCACCGATTTGCGCGACGACGATAAGTTTTACAGCAAAACGTTCAAGTATGATGGCGGTCTTGTCGATTACGTTTTATATCTCAACGAGGGTAAGATGAAACTTTACGATCTGCCCGTATACGCAAAGACTGAAAAGGACGGCATACTGATCGAATTTGCCATTCAGCACACGGACAGTTATACCGAGAGCGTGTTCTCATTCGTAAACAACATTCCCACGCCGGAGGGCGGAACACACGAGGTGGGTTTCAAATCGGGCGTTACGAAGATTCTTAACGATTACGCAAAATCGAACAATCTCGTCAAAGATAAGGACGTCGTTTTCACCGGAGAAGATTTCCGCGAAGGTATGACGGCTATAATTTCGGTCAAGATGAAAAACGTCGAGTTCGAAGGTCAGACCAAGACCAAACTCGGCAACCCCGAAGCGAAAGCGGCGGTCGAAGCGGCGACAATCGAAGAACTTGACGTCCTTGTGAGAAACAAGAAAAACAAGCCGATATTCGACGCTATGATCAAAAAGGCGGTCGGCGCGGCGAAAGCGAGAAACGCGGCAAGACACGCCAAAGAAATCGCAAGAGCGAAAAACGGTGCGGATTCGGCAAAACTTATCGGTAAACTTGCTTCCTGTTCGAGCAAAAAAGCCGAATTCAACGAGGTGTTCATCGTCGAGGGCGATTCCGCAGGCGGCAGCGCGAAGCAGGGCAGGGACAGACAGCATCAGGCTATCCTTCCGCTCAGAGGTAAGCCGCTTAACGCCGAAAAGAAGAGCATAGCGGAGGTTCTCAAAAACGAAGAAATAAGAACGATAATAAGCGCGCTCGGAACGGGAATCGGAAACGATTTCAATCTCGACAATCTTAATTATTATAAAGTTATTATTCTTTCCGATGCCGACCAGGACGGCGCGCACATCAGAGCGATACTCCTCACTTTCTTCTTCAGATATATGAAGCCGCTTATTCAGGAAGGGCACGTTTATATCGGAATGCCGCCGTTATATAAGGTCTATAAAAAGGACGTTATCGAATACGCGTACGACGACAGCGAACTTCAGAAAGCCATCGATAAGGTAGGCAGAGGATATCAACTCCAGAGATATAAAGGTCTTGGCGAAATGAACCCCGAACAACTTTGGGATACGACTATGGACCCGCAGAAGAGAGTTCTTATGCAGGTTACCATAGAGGACGCCGCAGAGGCGGAAAAACTCATAACGACGCTTATGGGCGACGATATCGACGGAAGAAAAGCGTATATCGCCGAACACGCCGATTTCAATAAAGAAGATACCTTCATGAGTAAGGTCAACGTTTAAGGAGGATAGATAAATGTCTGAAACGAAAGACTCGATAATTACAAGCCCGCTTGAGGACGTCCTCCACAATTCGATGATTCCTTACGCGGAATACGTTATTCTCGACAGAGCGTTGCCGAGAGTTGAGGACGGATTGAAACCCGTTCAGAGAAGAATTCTTTACTCGATGTACGAGCAGGGAATGACTCCGGATAAAGGCTATAAAAAGAGCGCGAGAGTAGTCGGCGACTGTCTTGCGAAATATCACCCGCACGGTGACAGTTCCGTTTACGACGCAATGGTTCGTCTTGCTCAGCCGTACAATATGAGAAACACTCTTGTCGACGGTCACGGAAACTTCGGTTCGATCGACGGCGACAGCGCGGCGGCAATGAGATACACCGAGGTAAGACTTCAGCAACTTGCGCTCGAACTTCTTACCGATATCGATAAAGACACGGTTAACTGGTCGCTCAATTTCGACGACTCGTTAAAAGAACCCGATACGCTTCCGGGAAGATTTCCGAACCTGCTCGTAAACGGCGCGACCGGTATTGCGGTCGGTCTTGCGACGAATATCCCCACGCACAACTTAGCGGAAGTTATCGACGGCGTAGTTGCTTATCTTAACGACCCGAAGATTTCGCTCGACGAGATGATGAAAATCGTCAAGGGACCGGATTTCCCGACGGGCGGATATATCATTGCCGGCAGCGAACTTCGCAACGCTTACGAAACGGGTAAAGGGAAGATAACCCTCAGAGCCAAAATCAGCATAGAGGAAGGCGAGGGTAAAAAGAAAAACATAGTCATAACCGAACTTCCTTATCAGGTAAACAAGGCTCAACTTCTTAAAAAGATAGCCGACCTTCAGGAAGAAAACAAAGAGGCTCTCGCAGGTATAGCCGATATCGCGGACGAATCGGACAGATCTGGCATGAGAGCGGTTATAAGAGTGAGAAAAGACTATAATCCGCAGCCGATTCTCGATTTCCTTTTCAAATACACTCAGTTGCAGTGTACTTACGGCATAAATATGGTTGCCATAGCGGACGGCAAGCCCAAACTTATGGGGCTTCTGGAGATTATCAAGTACTACGTCGATTACCAGATAAACATCGTTGTAAGAAGAACGAGATACGACCTTAACAAAGCCAAAGAAAGGGCTCATATCCTCGAAGGTCTGATAATCGCCGTAAACAATATCGACGAGGTTATCAGGATAATCAAGACTTCTCCGGATACGCCCGCCGCAAAAGCGAATCTGAGAGCGGCTTTCGATCTTTCGGATAAGCAGGCTCAGGCGATACTCGATTTAAGGCTCGCGAGAATTACGAAACTCGAAGTCAACAATCTCAAAGAGGAACTCGAAAACCTTAAAAAACTCATCGCCGAATTGCAGGCTATTCTCGACAGCAAGAAACTTCAGAAAGACGTCGTCAAAAAGGAAATTCTCGCCATAAGGAAGAAATACCGCGACGACAGACGTTCGGTTATCGTTTCCTCGGCAGACGAGATAAGTTTCGATAAGACAGCAGAGAAGTCTTACGTCGAAAATATCGTCATAGGCTATAACCTTAACGGAGTAATAAGAAAAGTCAAAGCGGCTACGTATAAAAAATACGCAAAGAACTCTGCGCCTAACAAAGCGGAATTGTTTGCGTTCAAAGTCGATACCGACACGTCGTATATGCTTTACGCGTTTACGAATCTCGGTAATTGTTACAAGATAGACCCCGAAGCGTTGCCCGAAGCAAGCGGCGCGATGAGCGGCGGTATAACGTTCAACAAACTTATCAAGAATTGCGGCAAGGACGAAGTTCCCGTTGCGTTCTATGCGGCTAAAGACGACGATTTCCCGACGACGAGATTGTTCTTCTTCACAAAGGGCGGAATGGTTAAACTTACGCCGTGGAGCGAATACGACGTCAAAAAACCGGTATTCCAGGCTATTAAACTCAAAGAGGGCGACGAACTTCTCAAAATGGAAGAGGAGATCCCCGATTCCGATTATTTCTTCGCCACCAAAAACGGATATTGCCTTAACTGTTCTGACGAATTCCCGCAACAACTCAGAGTTGCAAGCGGCGTGAAGGGTATGGATATCGAGGACGGCGACGAAATTATAACGGCGACGCAGATAAGTAAAAAACTCGATTACGAAATAGTCGTCGCAACGTCGTTCGGAACGTTTAAAAAGGTAGACCTCGGAACGATTTCGAAAACCGCGAGAGCAAGAAAGGGCGTAAGGCTCGTGGACGTCGGCTTTGACGGAAAGGAATGTGTTAAACTTGCCGTTCCTAAGGACGAAGCGGAGAGTATGACTCTTCTTATCGAGGACGGCGACGGAAACATAATGCACGCGCTTTCGGAAGATCTGGCTTCGGAGAGCAGAACGACGAAAGGCAGACCGATTGCGAAACTCGGAATGTTCAAAACGAACTTCGCTTGCTTTTTTCGCGGAGCAGATAAAAAATAACCCGGCGGCGGATAGCGTTGTGACGTGTGATTGTATAACGGATAACGTGACGACGAAAAATTTATCCGCAAAACAAGAAACGAGCGGAGAAAATAGGTTTAACGAAAAAATGGAAAAGACAAGGACGGATATTTTAATCGAAAAATCAAAGAAAAATTACAACGCGGCTATACAGGTAATAACCGATTTGTATGACAACGTCTTTTCTAAAGACGGAAATTTCAGATACGAGAGAAGGCAACTTCTCGCGGAGTACGACGAATATCTTCAGGCCGCGCTCATAAAAATATGTTCGCTCAGAAACAGATTTCTTGCGGACGAGATGCTCTTTGTGGAAAATATCGCCGATTACGGTAAACTCATCGAGGGAACGGATTACACTCTGTTTGCAGGGTGCGTGAGAGATATGAGCGACAGGCTTGCCGAAAGGGCGGACGAACGGCTGAAAGTCGTTCCCGTCTGCTTTAAACTCGCGGGAGCGGTCGATTCGTCAAAAGGAACGGCGTCTATGCGCGTTCTTCTCGATAACACCGTTAAAATTGCGTTTAATCTCAAACTGATTGACGAAAAGGCCGACCTTAAAGACAATTCGGACATTATCGCCGCGTTGAAAGCGGTGTATTCGTTCGCAAAATTCAACGGCATAAGTTTAAAATAAGGAGCGGTTTACCGTAATGAAAATTATAATTGTCGGCGGCGGAAAAGTCGGGAAAACAATTATAGAAAGCATGCTTAAGGAAAAACACGAGGTTATTCTCGTGGATAACGATCCCGCTGTCGTCGGTAACGTCACCAATCTTTATGACGTCATGGGTATATGCGCGAACGGTACCGAATACGAAAAACTTTTAGAGGCGGGCGCGGATAAAGCGGACTTGTTTATAGCGGTCACAGGTTCGGACGAGTTGAACATGCTTTCCTGTTTTGCCGCAAAAAAGATCGGCGCGCGCCATACCGTGGCGAGAGTCAGAAATTCGGAGTATAACACCGCGAGTTGGGGGTTTATGAAACAACAACTCGAAATTTCCATGGCTGTCAACCCCGAAAAACTTGCCGCCGAAGCGATTTACGATATTCTCAAACTTCCCTCCGCAACGAAAGTTGAGTCTTTCACCGCGAGAAGTTTCGAAATGATAGAAATCATCGTTAAAAAAGGCTCGGCGATCGACGGAATGACGCTTGTGGATCTGAGGAAGAAGTTCAGCGAGAAGTTTCTCGTCTGCGTTGTTCAGCGCGAAAACGACGTGTTTATCCCGAACGGAACTTTCAAGGTTTTAAGCGGCGATAAAATCGGCGTTATGGTCACGAACGACGACGCTCATTCCATTCTTAAAAAATTCGGTTATCCCGCAAAAGAAGCCAAAAACATCATGCTCATAGGGGCAAGCAAAACGGCGTTATATCTTGCCGATATGCTCATCAAAGGCAGGAGTAGCGTTAAAATAATCGAGAAAGACCCCGAGGTTTGCGATATCGTCTGCGAAAGACTTTCGTCCAAGGCTTCCGTTGTCTGCGGCGACGGAATGAGCCGCGAAATTCTTCTCGAAGAAGGTGTGGACGGGCTGGACGCTCTCGTCGCGCTTACGGACAGGGACGAAGAGAATATACTCATTTCTTTTTACGCTTTGTCGAAACAAGTTCAGAAAGTCATAGCGAAAGTCAATCGTAACGAGTTATCGTCCATTTCCGAAAATCTCGGGTTGGAAACGACGTTTTCGCCTAAGAATATCGTCGCCGATATACTTGTAAGATACGCAAGGGCGATAGGGAACAGCATAGGAAGCAAGGTTGAAACTCTTTATAGCCTGTTCGGCGGCAATGCCGAAGCGCTTGAATTTAACGTGGAACAAGATTTCGAGTTTGCGGGCGTACCGATTAAAAAACTCGAAACCAAACCGGGAATTCTCATCGCTGGAATAACGAGAGGAGACGAAGCGCTTATTCCCGGCGGCGACGATTGCATTTTATCGGGAGATAAGGTTATCGTTGTGGCTAAAGGCGAGAGGCTCTGCAATTTATCCGACATTTTGAAGCGTTAAGAAAATTATGAATTACAGGATGATTTTTTCAACCGTCGGCAAAGTAATCGTAACCGTCGGATTATTGCTTGTTTTGCCGCTTTTAACGGCGGTTATTTACGGGGAATGGCGGTGCGCCCTTGCGTTCGGCGTAACTATTGCCGGCGCTCTTGCTCTCGGCTCGTTGACGGTTCTGACCTTAAAACCGAAAAATATGATTTTTTTCTCGAAAGAGGGTTTCATAACCGTCGCGATGTGCTGGATGGTCGCGTCGCTCGTCGGTGCGGTGCCTTTGGTTGTCAGCGGTGAGTTTACTTCTTACATAGACGCGCTTTTTGAAATCGTGAGCGGACTTACCACCACGGGCGCGTCGGTTGTTCCGAACGTTGAGGTTCTTTCAAAGTCGATTTTATTCTGGCGTTCTTTTTCGCACTGGATAGGCGGTATGGGCGTTATAGTTTTCATAATGGCGATAACGGCGCGCGCGCCGGACAGATCGATGCATATTTTAAGAGCGGAAATGCCCGGACCTATCATCGATAAACTCGTGCCGAGGTCGAAAGATACGGCGAAAATTCTTTACCTTATATATATGGTGATGACGGTGGCGATGGTTATCGCGTTGCTTTGTTGCGGTATGCCGTTTTTCGATAGTCTGATTCACGCTTTCGGAACTGCGGGAACGGGCGGTTTCGGAATAAAATCGGACTGCGTGGCGAGTTATTCTGCCGCCGCGCAGTGGGTTATAACGATAGGAATGTTTCTGTTTTCGCTGAACTTCAACCTTTATTATCTCGTTCTTATAGGGAAGATAAGAACGGCGTTGAAGAGTTCGGAACTACGCGTTTTTTCGGCTATGGTTGTTGTCGCCACGGCGATTATAACGCTGAACGTCGCTAATCTTTTCACTTCGTTCGGCGATGCGTTAAGAGCCGCGGCGTTTCAGGTTTGTTCTATCGTTTCGACGACCGGTTTTTCGACAGCTGATTTCGATAAATGGAATTCGGTTTCCAAAGCCGTTCTGATTCTGTTGATGTTCACGGGAGGAGGCGCCGGTTCGACGGCGGGAGGACTGAAAGTTTCGAGGCTCGTCATTTTGTGGCGCGGCATAAAAAGGGAATTGAAAAAAGCCTTACACCCGCGCACGGCAAGCGTTGTTAAATTCGATGGCAAGAGGGTAGACGAGGACACGATACACGGCGTGGGAACGTATTTGGGCGTTTATGTCTTTATATTGATAGCGGTTGTATTTCTGTTATCTTTCGATCCGTGGTGCGACGCTATAATTGCCGAAGGAACTTATAACGTTTTCGAAACGAATTTCACGGCGGCTCTGACGTGTTTCAATAACGTCGGTCCAGGGCTTGCGGCGGTGGGCCCCACGCAATCGTTTGTGGAATACGGTCCGTTCTCGAAACTTATTTTAACGTTTACGATGTTGCTTGGCAGACTTGAAATTTATCCGTTGCTTCTGACGATTATTCCCGCAACCTGGATAAAAAGATAACAAGTGATAAATATATAAAAAGAAAGCGGTAATCCGCTTTTTTTTATGCCTTGCGTTGACTTTTGATATCAGATAATATATACTTTATCATAGTTGATTACGGAAAAGGGTAACGCAATGGTCGGATTGAAAGAAGTTTTAAAAAAAGTTAAATATATTTTGCTGGATATGGACGGAACGGTTTATCTCGGGGGAAGGTTGATCGGCGAAATGGATAAAACGCTCGACGCGCTGAGAGCGGCGGGGAAAAAACTTATCTATCTCACGAATAATTCTTCGAAGAGCGTCGAGAATTATTATGATAAACTTAAAAAGATGAATCTCTTAAAAGCCGACGACGAAGTAAAAACCTCGGGGACTGCCGCAATAGGATTTCTTAAAACGGAGAGAAATGGTAAAACGGTAAGACTTCTCGGAACGGAAGGGCTGAAAAAAGAATTTGTTGACAGCGGCATAAACGTAATCGAAAACGGCGTTGCGGACGTAAGCGTTCTTGCTTACGATACGGAATTATCATACGTAAAACTTTGCAAATTTACAGATAATCTAATGGAAAATTCGGAATATATCGCAACGCATCCGGACATTAATTGCCCGTCTGAAAATTATCCGCTTCCTGACGTCGGAGCGTTCATTGAACTCATAAAAGCGTCCACCGGGAGGACACCGGATAAGATAATCGGTAAGCCTTACGCGTTGTTCGGAACGGAACTGATGAAAGAGTATAACGCCCGTCCGGACGAATTTATGATGGTCGGCGACAGACTGTATACGGATATTGCGTTCGGCGTTAATTGCGGCTTTCACACGCTTTTTGTTTTATCGGGCGAGGGAACGGCGGATATGATTGCGGATTCGGAGAAAAAGCCGGAGTTTGTTCTTGACAGTCTTAACGACATAGTTGCTTACTTATAAACGATTAAATTCATTATGAATCCGGAGGGAGAATATGTTTGACGTCGTAGTTATCGGCGGAGGAGTCGTCGGAGCGATGATTCTTCGCGAGTTATCGAGATATAATCTTAAAATTTGTCTTCTCGAGGCGGAAGACGACGTATGTATGGGGCAAAGCAAAGCCAACAGCGGAATCGTTCACGCGGGTTTCGACGCAAAGGAAGGAACTAAAAAATCATTCTTTAACGTTTGCGGAAACCGTATGATGAAAGAGGTCTGCAACGAACTCGGCGTAAAATACAGAAACAACGGCTCGCTTGTTGTCGCCTTTAACGACGAACAGAAAGAAACCGTTAACGAACTGAAAAAAAGAGGCGAGGCGAACGGCGTCGACGGACTTGAAATTTTAGACAGAGAAGAGTTGTTCAGTCTCGAGCCGAACGTTTCCGAAAACGCGGTCGGCGCGCTTTACGCAAAGACGGGCGGAATTGTTTGTCCGTATAATCTTACGTTTGCCGCAATCGGCAACGCGATGGATAACGGAGCGGAATTAAAGTGTAATTTCAAAGTTGTAAAAATTGATAAAATTAAAGACGGGTACAGGATTTTTTCAAGCAATTACGAAACGTTGGAATCGAAAATCGTCATTAATTCGGCGGGGATAAACAGCGGTAAAATAGCCGCGCTTACCGGCGATGATTATGCCGTTCACGCCCGCCGCGGAGAGTATGTTCTCCTTGATAAAACCGCAGGTTGGTTGACGAACGCGACGTTGTTTTTTACACCGACAAAACTTGGCAAGGGTATTCTCGTTTCGCCGACGGCAGACGGAAATATTATTTTAGGACCGACCGCCGAAGATATAGAGTACAACAATACGGACACTACCGCGAAGGGGCTTTCGACTATTATCCGGAAGGCTTCGGAGATGATGAGAAACGTTCCTTTCGGAGAAGCCATAACTTCCTTCTCGGGAGTGCGCGCTTATAACGACCGGCACGATTTTATTATCGAAGAGAGCAAAAACAACGCCGGAGTTATTCATCTCGTCGGTATCGAGTCGCCGGGGCTGACGGCTTCGCCCGCGATAGGCAAATACGTTGTTGAAGAGATTGTCGGCAAAAAAATTAAACTTGAGAAAAAATCGGATTTCAATCCGTACCGCAAACCGGAATATTTCTTTAACGAATTATCGGATGATGAGAAAAACGAAATCATAAAACGTAATCCCGAATACGGCAAAATAGTCTGCAGATGTGAAAAAATTACCGAGGGCGAAATTGTTTCCGCGATTCGGACAAACCCGAAAGCGACTTCGGTTGACGCCGTCAAACGCAGAACCCGAGCGGGAATGGGAAGATGTCAGGGCGGTTTTTGTCAGCCTTCCGTCGTGGAAATTCTCGCAAGAGAACTCGGCAAAGATTTGACGCAAATAACCGGAAAAGGCGAAAAATCCGAAATCTTGGCGGGGAGAACGAAATGAAAAAATCATACGGAATCGTCGTGATCGGCGGTGGACCGGCAGGGCTTGCCGCAGCGATAAAAGCCTATGACAGCGGGGAGAAAAACGTCCTTATAATAGAAAGGGACGATAAACTCGGCGGTATTTTAAATCAATGTATTCACAACGGATTCGGGCTGACTCGGTTCAAAGAGAGCCTTACCGGTCCGGAGTACGCGTACAGATTTATCCTCGAAGCCAAAAAAAGAGATATCGAAATTCTGACCGGAACTACGGTTTTGTCGCTTTCCGCAAATAACGAAAATAATGCGGGCAATAAGATAACTGCGATAAACCCCAAGGACGGAGTGTTTACCGTTTTTGCAAAAGCGGTCATTCTGGCGATGGGTTGCCGCGAGCGGAGCAGAGGCGCGCTCAATATTCCGGGTTCACGTCCGGCAGGTATTTTCTCGGCGGGCGCGGCGCAAAAATTCGTCAATATAAAAGGTTATCTCCCGGGTAAAAAAGTCGTGATTCTCGGCTCGGGTGACATCGGGCTGATTATGGCGAGAAGAATGACGCTCGAGGGCGCGAAAGTTCAGGCGGTCTGCGAGATAATGCCTTATTCGAGCGGGCTGACGCGCAATATCGTTCAGTGTCTTGACGACTTCGGCATACCGCTTTATCTCAGCCATACCATAACGAAAATCGAGGGTAAAGACAGAGTTGCGGGGGTTGTTGTTTCTGCCGTTGACAAGGATAAAAAACCTATACCCGGAACGGAAATACGCTTTGATTGCGACACGGTGCTTTTTTCCGTGGGACTTATTCCCGAAAATGAATTGTCGAAAGAAGCGGGAATCGAATTGTCGCCGCGTACCAAAGGCGCTGTGGTCGATCAGACGCGCGAAACGTCGGTCAACGGTATCTTCGCCTGCGGAAACGTGCTTCAGGTTCACGACCTTGTGGATTTCGTTTCGGAAGAAGCGGAAATCGCGGGGCAAGCCGCCGCGGAATACTCTAAAAACGGCAGTAGCAAGAAACGATTCGTTCTTACCCGCGAGGGGGCGGAAGTTTCCTATGTTCTTCCGCAAAAAATCGATTTAAACAAAGCGGAGGACGTGGCGATTTATTTCAGAGTACGCTCGACGGTTGCAAAAGCCGCGGTTATTCTGAAAAGCGGCGAACAAGTTATCGCCGAGTTCAAAAAACCTATTGTCGTTCCGGGCGAAATGCAGAGGGTTAAACTTTCCGCTTCTCTTTTTGGCGATATTTCCGGAGATATTACGGTTGAGGTAAAAAAACAATGACGAAAGAATTGACTTGCATAGAATGTCCGAAAGGCTGCCGAATAACCGTCGAACTTATTGACGGCGAAGTTAAATCGGTGAAAGGAAACGACTGTCCGAGAGGAAAGAAATACGCCGAAAGCGAAGTCGTTTGCCCGATGAGAGTGCTTACTACGACCGTGAGATGTTCTTCGGGCGAAATGGTTTCCGTTAAAACCGATAAGCCCGTAAAAAAAGCCGAATTATTTGAACTTATGGAAAAGATAAACGGTAAAATAGTCGCCGCGCCGGTAAAAACGGGGCAGATAATTATTGAAAATATTACTGACGGAGTAAATCTTATCGCCACTTGCAGCATAGAATAAACAGAGCGTATATATTAACGTATGAAAACAGTATCTTCAGAATATATCAACACAAAATTTAATAGCAAAGAGGATTACCGCAGAGAGGACGAACGGTTCGACGGGGAGATTTTCCGTATTGCCGACGATATCGCTTTGCGGTGTAAAGATAAACCGATCGTACTTCTTTCCGGACCATCGGGCTCGGGAAAAACGACCACGGCGCACAAAATCAGCAGATATCTCGACGAAAAAGGTCATAAAACACACGTTATATCTTTAGACAATTATTTTAAAACGATATTGCCGGACGGGCAGGATGAAGTGGATTTCGAATCCCCGTCGCGGATCGATTCGAAAATGTTGTCCGAGCATATAAAGAAAATTTCGGAATGTAAAGAAATCGAACTGCCGATGTTTGATTTTCTCAGCAAAAAAAGCGTTTCTTCGGGCGTTAAACTGAAGAGGAAAAAAGGAGAGGTTGTTTTATTCGAGGGCATCCACGCTCTCAATCCGGACGCAGTTCCGATCGATAACGAAACGTCCGTTAAAATTTACGCGAGCGTAAGAACGCGGATATCATGCGGAAACGAAATAATCCATCCCAAATTTATCCGTTTGTTGCGGAGAATGAGCAGAGATGAAATTTATCGAGGGAGAAGTATTTCCGAAACCGCGGATTATTTCAAAAGCGTTGAACGAGGAGAAGAACTTTACGTTGCGCCGTTCAAACGTTTTGCGGATTATTCGATCGATACGTTTATCGCGTACGAGCCGAAAATATACGCCGGTTTGCTTCTGGATGAAATACGAAAAGTTACGGAAAGCAAAAACGACGACGTGATGAAATATCTCGAAGCGTGCCTCGCAAACTTTGTTGCAGGCGATAAGAAGTTAATTGTAAAAAGTTCTATAATCAGAGAATTTATCGGTGAAAATTAAAAGTTTTACGATAAATGATATTGCGAATGGCGAAGCCCCGACGGAATTCCGTCGGGGCTTCGCCATTCATCGATCAAACTTATAACAAAGCAAAGTTAACCGTTGAGTTCGTTATAATCGTCTTCCTTTTTTCCGGACTTCTTCTCGGTCATTTCGGAAACTTTATTTTTAATCTCCTCCTGTCCGTCTTTGACGAGTTTTCTCGCCTTGTAAGAATTAGTCACGAGAATCGCGCCTCCGAGTAACCCGAGTATCATTCCGCAAACAAAACTTTTTTCCATAATATTTCCTCCTTTTGTATTCTTCCTGCGAGGGTAAAACAATCTGTCGTTTGACGATATTTTTTCCCGCCGATATAAGTATGCGCGAAAAGATAATTTTCATACTTTCGGATTTCATTCATTCGTCAGAAAAAACGCTTGAAAAAAAAATCGAAATATGATATCATTATAAACGTAAAAAGATGTTACGGAGTTTGGCTATGGGGAGAATAATTGCGTTCGATATAGGAGATAAAAGAATAGGCGTCGCGATATCCGATCCGTTCAACGAAATGGCTCTGCCTGTGGAAACTTACTGGAGAAAGTCGCTTACGAAAGACGTCGATTATCTCGTAGCGTTGGCAAAATCCCGCTATTCGGAAACGATTGTCTGCGGTCTGCCGCTCAATTTCGACGGCAAAGAGTGCGAACAAACCGAAAAAACAAGATTTTTCATCGAAGAACTCAAGAAGAAAACCGACATAAACGTCGTCACGCAGGACGAACGCTTTTCCACAAAAGAAGCGAAAAGAATTCTCATCGAAGCAGATATGCGCCGCGAAAAGAGGAAAGACGTTATCGATAAAGTCGCCGCGTCGTATATTCTCGAAGATTATCTGAGAAAGTTAAAGAGGGTTTAAATCGCTGCGCCGAATCGGTAAAACGTATTAAACCCGAAAAAGGAATATTAAATGAACGATAAATTTGTTGAAAACGAAAAGAACGAGCAAGACGGTTTCGTCGCCTTAACGGGAGAGGACGGAAGCGTAGAAAAGTTTTACCATATAGGAACTATCGATTATAAAGGCGAATGGTACGTCTTTTTTCAACCTGCCGAACCCAAGGATGGGATAGATCCCGACGAACTGGTCGTATTCCGCCTTTCGGGCGACGAAAAGGACGAAACTCTTTTGCCGATAGACGATGAAGATTTGCTCGAAGAAGTTTACGGAGAATTTATGCGAGAAAACGACGACGATGCGGAATCTGAATCCGAAACGAGTTATTCGTGCGAAGGTTGTTCCACAAAGCGGGAAACGGACGGCAGAGGTTGCGAGTCCTGCGTTCACTGCGCGTCGTTAAATAAATAACGTCAGAACGTTAAATAAATAAAGTCAGACAAATTAAAAGGCGAAGCCCGCAATCGAGAGGGTTTCGCCTTAAATAATAAAAGAGAATAAAAATTATCTTTTACAGATCGTCCATGTCCTGTACGGGTTCTTCGTTAACGCCCGCAATGTAACTTCCGGTGTAACTTCCCAGAACGTCGAACGACGATCTCATTTTGCTTTTACGGGGCGGAGTAGCCGCCTTTTTCTTTTTCATCAGCGGCAGTTCTTCGTTTCGGAGCATCCTCCGTTACCCGAACCGTTCTTTCCGCAATTTTTAGGATTTGAAGTTTTAGTGTTTTTCGTGTTTTTTTCGGTAGATTTCTTCATAACGATTATTCGGGGAGTTTGATTTTAACAAACCCTTGACTGACTTTACATAACGGACATACGCTGAAAGCCTGTTTTGCCGTGAATCTGAAGCCGCAATTACTGCATTCGTAAATAATATCTTTATCGCCGGAAAATAACGTTCCGTTTCTGAAGTTTTCATAAAGATATCTGAAAATCGTTTCGTGACGTTCTTCCACGTCGGCAATTCTTAAAAATAAATCAGAAATATCTTTAAATCCTTCGTATGCGGCTGTTTCCGAAAATTGCCGGTAGATTTTTATTTCTGCCGCTTCGGCTTCCGCTGCCGCCAAAAGACCGTTTTCGATCGTGTCGCCTTCAAAGGGGTAGCCTGCCGAAATATCGATATTTTCGGTATTTCCGTTCTTTTCGATAATCGTATCGAAAATGATTTTTGCGTGAGCCGTTTCGTTGCGGGCGATATATTTTATTTCATCCGACAGAGTTTTATATCCTTGTTTCATCGCGAGTTGCGCTATAAACTGATATCTTAGCCCTGCCTGACTTTCTCCTGCGAAACTGCGCGCAAGATTCCCGAAGGTTTGTGTTTTGTCGAACTCCATTTGTTTCCTCCTTCGTTATTATCTTGCGCAGTAAAAAACTAATTATTCATTTTCGACATTTTTTCTCGTCAACTTTTTTATTTCTTTTTGGCGATGATTTCGCCCGTAGTTCCGTCTATGAGAAATCCGACGAATTCGTCTTCGTTATAAAATCCGATAAAATAATAGTTGTAACCGTCGGACGAAATAAGCCTTAATTTCACTTCGTAAGGTTTTTCGCCGTTCAGAAATCTTTGAGCGTCCTCGTCGTCCGATTTATCGATAATGCCGAGAACTTCGGTGTAATTCAAAGTTTTTTTGTTTAAAACGGTGAGAAGAGTGTGGTTTACCGCTTTTTTATCGAATTCCAGAGAAACGTCGAGTTTGTTGCCCGGTAGCGCGGGCAGAAACAAACTGCAACAAACGAAATTAGAAAGGGGTTTATACTCGAATTCCTTGCGGTAAGTTATCCCGTCGAGAGAAAATTGTATAACGGGGCTTGACTTCAAAGGTATATCATTTTTAAAAACGATTTTGAAAGTGAGAACGTTTTTCCGTTCTCCGATTTCGCCGTCGTCTTTCTGCGGGTTTTCGCAGATTTCTTTAAAGGCGTAAACGTCGTAATATTCGTCGCCGGAGAACAGAATGTCGAATCTGAGTTGGCTCACTTTTTTTTCAAGCGCGCTTTTTTGCGAGCAGGCGGCAAGAATAAGAATAAGCGATATAATCGTGATAAGAGATATCTTTTTCATAAAACGATTTCCTGTTAATATTTTTATGAAGTAAACGATTTTATAATGATTAAAGTTGATTTTTATTCGGTTGTATGCTAAAATATCAATAGGTATTTCAAGCGTCTTTCCGGCAATCGGCAACGACGAACGGAATCCCTTAACGGAGTTAATATGAAAAAGACAATTGTCAAAACCGCCGTTATAACTTTTGCCGCGCTGATTGCGGCGTGCGTTACGGTTTTTTTGATCGTATCCGTCGTTTCTCCGAAAACGATCGGTAAATTTTATTATAATCTCGGAATGAAGTCGTCCGCCGTGAAACAGTATGAAATGCAGTACGAAAACAAAGGCCACGCTTTTTCGGATCTTGTCGATCTGACGGATATTGCCATTTCGGTCGATGACGAGGAGAGAATCGCGCGTTACGGTAAATCGCTTACCGTTGATTTCAAGACAAAACTTAAAGAATTGTCCGCGAAAGAAGAGAATTCTTACGGACGCAATCTTTACGATTTTTACGCCACGAGAACGGTTGAAGCCGTTTATCTCACCGCCGAGACAACGGAAGATTTAGAGGAGTGCGTTAAAATCGCGATTTCGACAACGGAGAAATACACTTCATATTCTTCGCTGAAATTTCTGGTAAATTTAAGCCTCGGCAAAAACGATAAAAAACTTGCCGATTGCGTTTACGATTTGTATAAAAAAGGAAATATGAACGGTATTTCCGAAGGAAAAGACGATCTTGTCGCCGACATGCGGAAACTTAACGGCGCGTTCGTAACCACAACAATCGAATAATTATTAAAGAGAGGAAATATATGCAGCACGAAAGAGTTTTGGTCCTTGATTTCGGAGGACAATATAATCAACTGATTGCAAGAAGAGTGAGAGAGCAGAGCGTTTACTGCGACCTTAAACCTTGCGATATGACGATTGAAGAGATAAAGCAATATGCTCCGAAAGGCATTATTTTTACCGGAGGCCCGAACAGCGTTTACGATGAAAATTCGCCTCATATCGATCCCGAAATTTTCAGGCTCGGAATACCCGTGCTCGGAATTTGTTACGGCGCGCAACTTATGGCTTACACCCTCGGCGGAAAAGTCGAAAGCGCGACTACAAGAGAATACGGCAAAAGCGACATCGAATATTTCGACAGTGAAATTTTTGAGGGCGTGGATAAAAACAACGTGTGCTGGATGAGCCACACCGACTATGTTTCCGTTGCGCCCGACGGATTCAAAGTTGTCGGGAAAACGGCAACCTGCCCCGTCGCGGCAATGGAGGACGCAAACCGCGGATTTTACGGAGTGCAATTCCATCCCGAAGTAATGCATACAAAACAGGGAACGACGATTCTCCGCAACTTCCTTTATAACGTTTGCAAAGTTTCGGGCGACTGGACTATGGCAAATTTCGTTGCCGAGCAGGTCGCGAAAATCAAAGAAAAAGTCGGAGATAAAAAAGTGCTTTGCGCGATGAGCGGAGGCGTGGACAGCGCGGTTGCGGCTACGCTTGTTCACAGAGCCGTCGGCGACAATCTTACTTGTATTTTCGTCGATCACGGGCTTCTCCGTAAAAACGAAGCGGATGACGTTTACAGGGTTTTTAAAACCGAAAGGGGAATGAATCTTATCAAATCCGATTCTGCCGACAGATTTTTGGATAAACTTGCCGGAGTTTCCGATCCGGAAACAAAACGTAAGATAATCGGCGGCGAATTTATAAAGGTGTTCGAGGACGAGGCGAAGAAGATCGGCAAGGTCGATTATCTCGTTCAGGGAACGATTTATCCCGACGTTATCGAAAGCGGAAAGGGGAAAAGCGCGGTAATCAAATCCCATCATAACGTCGGCGGCTTGCCGGACGTCGTTGATTTTAAAGAGATTATCGAGCCGCTCAGAGATTTGTTCAAGGACGAAGTGAGAAAAGTCGGGTTCGAACTCGGCTTGCCCGAAGATATCGTCATGCGTCAGCCGTTCCCCGGACCGGGACTTGCAATAAGAATAATCGGGGATATAACCCGCGAAAAAATAAAAGTTTTGCAGGATGCCGATTATATTTATCGCGAAGAAATCGCGAAAGCGGGATTGAACAGAGAAATCTGGCAGTATTTTGCCGTTTTGACGAACTGCCGTTCGGTAGGCGTTATGGGCGATAGCAGAACATATTCTTATACGTTAGCGCTCAGAGCGGTTACGAGCGTTGACGGTATGACGGCGGATTGGGCGAGGATTCCTTACGACGTGCTTGAGAAAATATCCACAAGAATCGTAAACGAAGTTCAGGATATCAACCGCATAGTTTACGATATCACGTCGAAGCCGCCGGCAACGATCGAGTGGGAATAACTTGAACGGTCGAAGAAATCCAGTGTTTATGAGGGTTTGCGGACTTTGGAAAATTGGTTTACAGTAGAAAAAATTGACACTGATACTTTTGCAATCAGCGAGTACAAACATTGGGAAGAAACGCATTGCTATCTTTTGTGTGGAACAGAAAAAGCTATTTTGATTGATACAGGGCTTGGTGTTTCCAATATAAAAACAGTGGTTTGTAATTTGACAAAGTTACCAATTACCGTAATTACAACACATGTACATTGGGACCATATTGGCGGACATAAGTATTTTGATAGTATTGCAGTTCATAAAGCGGAACAGGAGTGGTTATCCTGTCATTTCCCGATACCTTTGCAAGTGGTTAAACATAACCTAATTTGTAAGCCATGTGACTTTCCAATAGACTTTGTAATTGATGATTATCAACTATACAATGGCGTTCCTGACCTTGTATTTAACGATGGGTATTCTTTTGATTTAGGAAACAGACAGTTGACTGTTATCCATACACCGGGGCATTCGCCGGGACACTGTTGTTTCTACGAAGCTGACAGACAATATCTTTATTCGGGAGATTTAATTTATATGGGTTGCCTTAACGCTTTTTATCCTACCACAAATCCACAACAATTTTATCAGTCTGTCAAGAAAGTTAAAGGTTTGAGGATTGAGAGAGTATTGCCCTCGCATCATCAGCTTTCAATTCCTGTTTGTATCATAGACAGAATAGAAAAAGCGTTCTGCGAATTGGAAAAACAGGGTAATTTAGAGCAAGGAAAAGGTGTTTTTAACTTTGGAGACTTTCAAATACATATATGAAAAAGTAAATCTACAAACTATGATGGAGGATTGAAATTGGAAATTGATTGGATAAAATGCCCAATTTGCGGTGGCAAAACACATAACAAGGTAAGAGAAGATACAGAAATGAAGAATTTTCCTCTGTTCTGTCCGAAATCTAAAAAGGAAACGCTTATAGATGTGAAGAATTTAACTATGACTGTTTATAAAGATTTTTTTGGAAAATGATAGGAAGTTTTTCTGAACATCTTGATTTTCTAAGCAAAAACGCTTATAATTTGAGTTGAAAACATATTGCTATTATCCGCAGTTACAGAGCCGGTGTTATCAACAGCGATAACAAAATGATAACATTAGCCTATATAGGCAGGATAATATGGATATATCAAATAATCAAAAGAACTGCAAACACGACAAAGAATATTTCCTAAACAAAATTGATTAAGCTTTGTCGAATGGGAATAATCATATATGGAAAAAGAATTTAACGCGAGGTGTCCTAATTGCGGAACCGAATTCGTCGTGGAAGAAACGGGCGGTAAGGTTATGTGCCCCGGTTGCGGGGAGGAATGTTCCGCAGTTCAGGCAAAAAAATATTATTCAACGATTCACGCGACGAAGGGAGAGTTTAAAGAGGCTCACGGTGAAGAATATCATAAAGAAATGATGATTCTCGACGAAGTTTACGGCTATATACGGCTCGGGGACTTTGAAAACGCCGAAAAAAAAGTTTACGAAGCGTTGGAACTTACCGATTCGGATTATAAAGTTTTTATGGCGATGGTTGCCGTAAAAACTAAGAATTATACCGATCTGAAAGACGAAACGCACAAAGAATACGTGAATAAGGCGATCGCGCTTGCGGATGCGGACGGAAAAAAGGAAATCAAACAGATATACAGACCTTATTATCTGAAACGCAGGTTAACCGACGGCGAACTTGCCGAATATCACAAGGAAGAAAAAGAGGCGAAAAAAAACAAACTCGAAAAGAGCCTTAAGGACCTGATTCCCGAGTTCGATGCGAAGGAAAAGCGCAGAAAACTTTTTTTGATTTTGTTTCCGCTTCTCATTGCGGGCGGCGTCGCGCTGTCTTTGATTTTGTTTTTTGCGGCAGGCGAAGCGTTGGCTATAATCGGATTCCCGTTTATCATTGCCGGCTATGTTCTGTTCAGAAGTTGGTTTCTTACTCGCGATACGGTTAAAGCGTTTAATTCTTTGCTTGATTTGTTCGACGTTTTAGACGGTGAGAAATCGGATGAAGAAAATAACAAACTCGTTGACGTTTATAACTGCATGCAAAAACTTTGCGAGAGGTTTGCGGAAGGTGATGCGCCCGTTTCTATGTCAACCGATGTGTCCACGCTTATAGACGCGCTTATCGTCCTTGACAATCGGAACGTAAACACTTTCTTGTTGGGAGATAAGTTCTTTTCGCAGTACGTGAGCGAATAATTTGTAATCGGAAAAAATGATATATACTATTGAAAATGCTTTTTTGTCCGTATCGGTGGAAGACGCCGGCGCGCAACTTAAATCGATTTTTGACAAAACCACAAAAACGGAACTTTTGTGGCAAGGCAACGCGTCGTTCTGGAAGGGGCGCGCTTATAATCTTTTCCCGATAGTCGGCAGACTTTATGACGGAAAGTATTCTTATCGCGGCAAAATTTACGAAATGGACAGGCACGGCTTTGCCAGAGGTAAAAGATTTTGTTTGTGCGATAAATCGTCTGACGCGATGACGTTTGTTATTTGCTCCGATGACGATACCTTGAAATCTTATCCGTTTGAATTTATTTTTAAGGTAGGTTTCACGCTTGCCGGAAACAAACTTAAAATTTCGTATCGGGTAGAGAACGTCGGTAAGGGTGATATGTATTTCGGGCTTGGCGCGCATCCCGGGTTTAACGTTCCGTTTAACGGCGGAAAATTCGAGGACTACGAGATTCGCTTCAACGCTCCGTGCAGTCCGCAGAAAGAGTTGTTTGGCGAAAACTATCTCATGGCGGACAAAAGAGAACCGTTTGAAATCGACGAAAACAATTCGTTTTCCCTTAAACATTCGCTTTTTGATAACGACGCCGTGGTTTTAAGAAACGCGGCAAGGAGCGTCACGCTGAAAAAGAAAGACGACAAAAAAGGAATAATCGTCGATTTTCCGTCGATGCCTTTTGTCGGATTCTGGCATACGCCGAAAACCGAGGCTCCGTTTTTGTGCATAGAGCCGTGGGAAAATCTTCCGTCAAAGGAAGGAGAAATCGAAGATTTAACACAAAAAGAAAATATCGGTTTTGTGAAAGAGGGAATGTCTTCGGAATGTGAAATAACGGTCACAATCGGATGACGTTTTAAGTATCAAGGCGGCAAAAACGATTTTACGCATATCGTAAAATGTTTAAAAATCATCGATATTTTCTTGTTTTTCACTTAAATATTTCCAATAACGTTCAGGTAAAAACGCGCGCATTAAACGCGTGTTTTTTCTTTCTTCGATACTGATTTCTTTATAGTAGGTTTTCCATAAATTCCGGAATTTCTCTTCTTCTTCCGAAAGATACACGGTAACGTTCTGCGCCGGGTTTCTGATAATCTTAAAATCGGAGCCGTTGCACAGAGCGATAACGTTTCGCTTTACGTCATGAATAACGAAAGGACTTTTCAGTCTTGCTTTGAAGTGCGGGGCGAGAAGATCCGTTATGTCGTTGTCCGGCTCGAAACAAGCGTAAAAATAACCGTCTGCAGACTCCATAAAACGCAAAAATCCTTTAAACCTGTGAATTTCCGTTCCGATTCGCTTTTTAAGGTCGAAAAAAGCCAGCGATTCTGACAGGGAAAACGCCGTGGATATATCGTTGTTTTTATATTCCACGGCTTTTCTGATATAATTAAAAATAACGGTGAATCTGTTTTTTTCGCCGCTGCGGAAGGCGTAAGCGACGTCGGAGAGTATATTTACGGTTCTGCATTTTCTTAATGAAGCGCAAACTCTTTCCGCCTTTTCTTTGTCGGTCATAATAGTTTTGTTTATATCGAAAAGCCCCGTCTGGCACGCTTCATTGCTGACGTCGTCGGGAATTTCTCTCGCATAAAAACTTTCAAAAATGCAGGTAAACAAACCGTTTTTCGTTCCGTCGAAAATATATGTGATCATAATTGTCCCGATATGATACTCGTTGAAATTTCGTCCGTCGAGAAGAGCGAGAGTTGTTGCGGTTCGGCGGTGTTTTCAAGTAAAAGGCTCTTTCTGATAAGAGAGGGGTTGTCCGTTCCGAAAAATTTTCCGGAGCATGTAATAAAACTTTTCGCCCGTTTCAGCACGACTCGCATCTTTGCGAGAGAGAGAAAATCAAGGCGGCAGAATTTTCTCGCCTGAACGATTTTATACGCGCTTTTAAATCCTATTCCCGGAACTCTGAGAAGAATTTCAGGCGGAGCGGTGTTGATTTCCACAGGGAAAAATTCGGGGTGGCGAAGCGCCCAGCCGCATTTCGGATCGAACTCTTCCGATAAATTTTCGTTTTCGTCAAGTATTTCCTCTGCCGAAAACCCGTAAAATCTCATAAGCCAGTCGGCTTGATAAAGGCGGTGTTCTCGGAGAAGCCCCACCGGAAGAACGGGCAGAGCGGAGTTTGAATAATTGGCAGGCACGTAAGACGAAAAATAAACGCGTTTCAAAGTGTATTTTTTATATAACGCTTGCGATAGGCGCATTATCTGTCCGTCCGATTCGGGCGACGCGCCGACGATCATCTGCGTGGTTTGCCCTGCCGGCAAGAAGTTGTTCGATTTCAGCCTTTTCGCCTGCCGGTATTCTTCCGCCATGTTACCCATGGGGAGAAGAATCGCTTGTTTCGATTTTTGCGGAGCGAGCAGTTTAAGACTCTTTTCCGACGGGAGTTCGATGTTGAAACTCATTCTGTCGACGTATTCGCCCGCTTTTTTTATGAGCGCGTTGTCCGCCGCGGGAATACCTTTAAGGTGAATGTATCCGTTAAAATTGTAAAGTTTTCGTAGTTTTTTAACGATTTCGAGCAGTTTCTCCATCGTGTTATCGGGACTTGACTGAATTGCGGACGACAGAAAAAGCCCCTCGATGTAATTTCTTTTATAAAAATTGATGACGAGTTCGCATATTTCGTCCGGCGAGGCCTCGGCTCTCGGTACGTCGTTACTGCGCCTGTTAACGCAATATTGACAATCATACGCGCACTTGTTCGTCATAAGAATTTTGAGCAGAGAAATGCATCTGCCGTCCTCCGTAAAAGAATGGCAGATGCCCCCGTATTCCGCGTTTCCCACACCGCCGGATTTGTTTTTTCTGCTTGACCCCGAAGAGGAACAGGACACGTCGTATTTAGCGCTTTCGGTTAAAATTTTTAATCTTTCTGAATCTATCATAATGCGAACATTTGTTTGTTTTTCTGTATTATATCACCCATACAAAATAAAGTCAAACATTTGTTCGTGTTTATTCAAAAGTTATATAAATCTTTTTCGGTGTAAAATCCAGGTTGTTGTTCGGCGATGAAAAGAGCCGCTTTAATCGCTCCGTCGGAGAAGAGTTTTTTGTTTTGAGCAGAATGAATCAGCCTTATTTCGTCGTATTTTCCGTAAAAACAGACTTCGTGTTCGCCGACGACCGAGCCGCCGCGGACGGAATGAATTCCTATCTCTCCGTCTTTCCGTGGTTTTTCGCCTTTTCTGCCGTAAGACAACAGTGAGATCGCGCGCGATTTTTTTATCGCTTCCACAATCATTTTGGTTGTACCGGAAGGCGCGTCTTTTTTATATCTATGGTGACGCTCGATTATTTCGACGTCGTATTCATCAAGAACCTCAGCCGTTTCGCCTACGATTTTTGCAAAGAAGTTTACGCCGAGCGACAGGTTGGACGTTTTCAAAATCGGAATAATACTCGCCGCTTCGGCGATTTTAATTTCTTCTTCTGCCGAATAACCGGTCGTCGCTATCACGGCGGGAGTTTTATTCTCAACGCAATATTGCAAAAGACCTGTTAAATTTGACGGGGAAGAGAAGTCCACAACTACGTCTGCATACTCGTTTACGTCGGCAAACGATTGATACACGGGGCAGTCGAAATTTCCGTAATACTCTCTGTCGATTCCGCACGCGACGTTCAGCCCCGCTTCTTTCGCGCTCTCGTAAACGTTCGAGCCGGTTTTGCCGCATATGCCGCTGATGATTATGCTTTTCATAGATTATTTATCTCCTTTAATATTTTGTCGAAATCTGATATAAGTTTTTTCTTTTCTTCTGCGGTTTGTTCGCACAAAGGCAACCTTAGTATGTGTCCTTTCTTAAAATAATACCCGACAAGAGTTTTCAGCGGAATCGGATTTACGTTTGAAAAAAGCAATTCCGAAAGTTGTTCGAACAATATGTCCGCCTTGTTTCCGACGTTTCTGTAATTGTTTTTAAAATCATAGTAATAATCGTGAATTTTGCAAGGAATTATGTTTGATAAAACAGATATCGTTCCGCTTGCGCCTCTTTTGAAAAACTCAAAATTCATTTCGTCGGAGCCGCAGTAAACGTGGAGTTTTTCACCGATTAATCCGAACGTTTCGTCGATATGTTTTATATCGCAGTCGGCTTCTTTTATACCGACGACGCTGTCGAGTTCCGCAAGTTTTTCGTAAACCGTCGGTTTGACTTTCAACCCTGTTCGCGACGGAACGTTATAAACTATCATAGGAAAACGGCACGCTTTATCCGCTTCCCGAAAATGTCTGAATAATCCCTCGTCGGAACATTTGTTGTAATACGGCGTTACGCCAAGCGCGGCGTCCGCGCCGCAATCTTTCGCAAGGGAAGTGTAGTCTATAAATTTTTTTGTGCAGTTCGAGCCGCAACCGACGATTACCGGAATTCTGTTGCGAACGCGCGAAACGGTAAACTTGATAATTTCGGCTCGTTCTTTATCGGTCACGGTCGGGGCTTCCCCGGTTGTTCCGAGAATTACCACGGCGTCGATTTTGCCCGCAATCTGTCTTTCGATAAGTTCGCCGAGCGCGTCGTAATCGATTCCGTCTGAGGAAAACGGGGTGTAGAGCGCGGTTGCCGCGCCTTCGAATATTTTTTCTTTCATTAGAGAACCTCTTTACATTTTATTCGTCGATTTGCCCGTTGAAAACGTGGTTATTGTGAAAAGTAATATTTTTTTCGCTTTTTCCGCGTAAACGATTGAGAAAATTCGGCTTTTAGTATATTATATATTAGACAAATTACTTTAATATTAATAACGAAGTTTAGACTTCGCGAAAAAGAGGTTAAAATGGCTAAAAAAGGCTTTATTGCAAGAATGATAGAAGGACCGGAGCGTTCCGAATCTTACGCCGCGTCTACTTTGCCGACCAACAGATGGCAACTCGGATGGGACGTTTTCAAAACCAACACCGGCAAGCATTTCAAACTGAATTTGCTCACGTTGCTGTTTTTCATTCCGTTGATCGCTCTGATTGTTTTCACTTATCTTTACAAATCCTTTCTTGTGTCGCAATATCCTTTCTCGCAGAATATGGGAATAGGTTATCCCGCGTATCCCGCGGTGTTCGGTCTTACGGCTACGCTTTCGCTTAACACGAACGTTGAATTTTTCAAATTCGCGATTATTGCCGTTGCCGTAGGGGCAGTGGGGCTTTCGGGCGGCTTTTACGTTATGAGAAACATGGTCTGGGCGGAAGGTGTTATCGTAGGAAGCGATTTCTGGAAAGGCGTTAAACAGAACTACTTTGTAGTATTCTTTTCGCTGTTGTTCTATACGGTGATAATGGGCTTTTCGCTTATTTCCGTAAACCTCGCGCAGGTGCTTATCGACACCGCTTCGGGAACAAGATGGCTGCTTATCGTCGCTCAGGTTATCACCTATCTTATTATGGGTATAGTTTCCGTTATGACGCTTTATATGATTACGCTCGGCGTAACGTATAAACTCTCGTTCGGCAAACTTATAAAAAACGCGTTTATTCTTACTATCGCGCTCGTGCCGACAAATATATTCTTCGCGTTCCTCGCGGTTTTGCCGTTTCTTCTTTTGTTTATAGGCGTTCCGCTTCTTATGTCGTTGGTGTTGGTTCTTCTGGTCGTCTGGGGATTGTCGATTTTTATGCTTATCTGGACAAATTATTCCAACTGAACGGAATCTGGCTTGCATTTCCTGTTGCGGAAACCGC
>ERZ827168.627-NODE-627-length-55953-cov-4.718112_pt1 | contig 55953 bp, 46 predicted proteins | sample MGYA00519868_ERZ827168 | MGnify/ENA primary metagenome ERZ827168 (study PRJEB31778, sample SAMEA3449271) | human gut metagenome | biome: human gut; feature: human-associated habitat; material: faeces | place: United Kingdom | collected 2010/2012 ...
GCCTGTAATCCGCCGCTATCCGCGAGTTGTCCATGAACAGCCGCCCGCTCTTCGCGGAAACCGTTCCCCGCTGGCGCGCGCTGTATTGGGACTCGGAAGCGGTTGAAAACATGGATTGGAATATCCTTTGGGTGCCGGCACCGTCCATTGCGATATTCACCACGCCGTCGTGGTGGTACTGCAAACTGTTTCCGTCGTCGCAAATGTTCCCGATAAACATGAAGTCAGTCCCCGCCGCATTCTTGAACACGATGTCCGAGGAAAATCCGCCCGTGTTGCATATGGTGAAATCGTTGCGTTCTGACGTCGCGTTCAGGCCGCCTACTTCAAAAACTATGGTCTTTTGGAAAAGAATATTTGAATAACTGCCCCCGTTTAAGTCCATATTTACTACGCCGTCCACCGCCATTTTGTCGGCGGCAATGCGCAATACTGACGAACTGTATATATCCAGCCCGCCGCCGACATTCACGTCTCCCTTTACGCGGATAATCGAACTCGAAACCCTACTGTCGGAAAATATGAAATCCAACTGGGTTTTCCCGTACGAATCGAACGTTTTCCCGCTATAAACTTGCGCGCCGACATCTATGCCGCCGACTGTAATGTCGATTCCCACCGAACCCTCCGCGGAATCGAATGAAGTCCCGAATGCGGCGGTGACGGAATCGCCGCATATTTGGGCGGAAATTTTTCCGCCCGCGTCAAAATATGCCGTATAATTGTCGGCTTTGGGAAGCTGGTTGCCGAATTTTATGGACGCGCTTCCGGCGAAAACCACATCGCCCACATACGTGTCGTATTGGGATATCCAGGCGTTGGCGGAGGTTTCATAAAAAACGGCGGAATCCTCGTATCGGCCGGGAACGCCCGAAGCGGGCTGCGTCCTTGATTCGTCGGCAAACCAGGATCCGCTGCTGTTGTAATTTCCGGACGAGGTTCCGAAATAATAGTCAGCCGCGCATAGGGCGGCGGATGAAAAAAACGCAGGGAGAATTGTGGCCAATTTGATTGTTTTCATATAAATTCGCGTAAAATAAAGCGCTATCAATGTCAATACATTTCTCACAAGCGACACACCTTCAAAAATTCGGCAATTTCCATAACGCTTTCCGCAAACGCTTCCGCACCGGCGGGAAAGTCGCCGCCGCCGCCTCCCCCAACTACGGAATCGAGACGAACAACTCGCCGCCCTTATTTTCGCCCTACATTGCCGGGGCGCGATCGTCCCGCGCGAGACGCCGATGTGCTACCCTGCACCCGCCACTCCCATTCCGGATTCGCCTGCGGGTACGCGACAGCTCCCCCACTTGCCAAGATTGAAAAATACTCAAACGTCCGGCACACAGACAATGTTCTCGATGAGAAGCCCGTCAACTGCGCTTAAATTACTTCTCCCCACCCACCGATATTTAAAAATTTTCAAGCCCGTTTAAGACTAATTTAAGCCTTCTGCATATTATCTTTCGTCCCATATATGCCGAACCTCCTGCGACACCTATCGCGGAATCCGCGAATTGCGCGTCAAAAAAACGCCCTGCAAATAACCCGCAACCCGCCGCCATCGCAACTGGGTTTTAACAGATTTGCAAGCCCCCCCTCTGAAAAAGCTGCAATTTGCAGCGGCAAAACCTTATTTTACAGAAAACATCCAAACGGCAGAAGCATACCAACCTTTTGAAGCGATACGGAATGCGCCTGCAAAACGGCAACAAAAGCCGCCCCGTCTTTCACGCGCGAAAATTTCGGGAAAGAAATCCGCCGGCCGCGGCGCAGAACATAAACCCAATGCCGCAGAACCGGCGCGCGGCCGGCGCCGGCGCGAAACCCGTCTCCCCGCTTGTCCCTCCGCGCACCAGGCCGCCCGCACTTCCCTATCATGCGCGGGAAGTTTTACGGCGCGGGAGGCGCGCCAAATACCGGCGACGCGGGTTTGCGCGGCGTCAGCGCGCCTCGTCGGCGTGGCGCTTTGGAAAACATATGCGCTCCACCGCCGACTCAAAGTCGTCGCAGCCATCGAGAATTTCTATTTCGAGCTTTGTGTAGTAAAACGGAATTTTCGCGCCGTAGTCGGCGCGGATTCTCACTGCGTCCTTTTCCGTCGTCACCGCGAGCTCCGCGCCGACCTCGGCGGACTTCCGGAAAAACTCGTCGAGCTCGGAATCGTCGAAGCGGTGGTGGTCGAGAAACCTCTTTTTGTACACTATTTCCGCCCCGAGATCGGCTATGAATTTTTCAAAGCTCTCGGGGGAGGCGATCGCCGAAAAACACGATACTTTCGCGCCCCTCAAAACCGCAAGGGACTCGAACTTCCCCGACGCGAAGTCCACGAGCTTTTCCGGGACGTGCGCGCACTCGATTATTTCGACCGTCGGATTGTGCCTGCGTATCATGCGCTCGAGCTCGGGGTCTTTTGCGCCGTCGGACTTGGTGATGAAAATGTAGGACGCGCGCCTTAGGTGCGATATGGGCTCCCTCAAAATCCCCCGCGGGAGCATGGAACAGTTGCCGAAAGGGTTTGTCTTGTCCACGAGAAGCAACTGTATCTGGCCGCGCAGCGGCAGGTACTGGAAGCCGTCGTCGAGAATCAGCGTGTCCGCGCCGAAGCGCGAAACCGCGTAATGGCCAGCCTTCACGCGGTTCTTGTCCACAATCACCACGACCCCGGGCAGGTTGCGGGCCAGCATATAGGGCTCGTCGCCGGCAAGCTCGGAGTCGAGAAGCACCCTTTCGCCGTCCGATACCACTTTCGGCGGCGGCGGCTCCCCGTGCGTAAGCCACCTTGCGAACTTAGAGAGCGCGCCCTCGGATTTGCTCTTATAGCCCCTACTCAAAATCGCGACCTTTCTGCCGCGCTCGGAGAGGGAGCGTGCGAACTTCTCCACCACGGGCGTCTTGCCCGTGCCGCCGACCGTGAGATTCCCGACGACAACGACCGTGCACCCGAGGGGGAAGTCGCGCAGAATGCGCGCGTCGTACATGCGGTGGCGGAGCCTGACGATTCCGGAAAATACGTACGAGAGCGCCTTCAAAAAAACCGCGTATGCGCGGACCCAAAATCCGTCGACGCGGTCGTACACCACGTCGGAAGTCATGTGGACGAAATCCTCCGCGGCGCGGCGGATTTTTTTATTGGCCTTTTCTATGAAATTCAATTCCCTGCCTGTCTGAAACTGGTCCGCGCTAATTTTCGGACTCCCTCTCCTTGTCGAGCTCCGCCCATGCGGCCTCCTCGGCGCGGATTTTCCTTATTTCGGCGCATTTCTGCGCGAGAGAGTTTTTCGCCGCGTCGAGCTTTGCGGGCGACATCGGAGCGGAGCGGGTTGCCGATTCGAAAATCGCGAAAGCTTTTTTCGCGCCGGCATCGTCAAGCTGCTCGGCAAAAAGCCCTATCAGCGGCTCGGCGATTTTTTCGTAAGCGACGTCCGGCTGCGGCGCAGCCGCGCGCATCACCTCGGAATAAAGCGGGAATATGTCGCTTTTTGAATCGAGGGCGGCGAAATCCTTTTTGAGCTCGCCGCCGAATATATGAATCGCGAGCGCCGGGTCGGATTTGACGATGTTGCGCATTTCGGCTATGAATATGCGCACGCCCTCTTTCGGATTCCTGCGCGCGAGGGCGGCCCTGTACATTCCGATTATGTCGACGCACTTTTCCGGATATTTTCGGAACGCCTCGTACGCCTTGCGCCAGTGGGAGTCGAGCTCCGGAGTGGAGGCTCCGAAGCGCGCGCGCGCCATTATGTACTGCACGTACGCCTTCCAGTTCTCGGGGTTCGCCTTTTTGGCCTTGTTGGCGAAATACGCGCTGCCGTCGTAGTCTCCGGACTTGTAGAGTATCTCGGAAATCCGGAGAAACACGAGAGAATATATGCCCTGCCTGTACGCCATGTGCCTGCGTTCCAGCATCTGGAGGTCGAACATCTGGATCGGCTTCCACGTCTGCGGATTTACTGGGCGGTCGAATACCGAGAGCGGCGCCGAGTGGTCCTTGCCGATGTCGTACTTCCATACTCCCGCGCGCGCCATGTACGCAAGCCACGCGGTCCCGACATCCTTGGTGTCGGTCTTGCTCTTGTATGAGAAATACACGCACGGGATCCCGTTGGCGTTGGCCGTCCTCCACGCGCAATACGCTTTGTCGATGGGAGCCCCCCCGCGCTTTTTTATGTTTTCGGGAGTGTACGGGATGCCGTCGGGCCACGGTTCAAACTTCCCGCGGGAAACCCTCGACATGTCGTTCTTTATCGACGAGACAAGCTTTTCCACCGAGTACGGGGCGATGTTGGGATTGCGCAGCCCTTTGAGTTCGTCCATCGGCCCCCCTACGCCCATCACCCATATCAGCTCCCCCACGGTGAGCCTTTCGAGCGGGAAAATGAGAGTGGACGGATTTTCCGTAAAATAAAAAAATATTTCCGTCGGCACGCTCATGCGGGTCGGATTGGATGGCACATTGCATTCCGGCCAGTCTATCGGGGGCTCGTCGTCGTATATCAGCGCGATCGCGTACGCGGCACGGCGGTATTTGCGGAACTGCGCCGGATACAGCGAATGAATGGAAGCAAGCATTCTGCACACTCCTGCCGGCTTGTCGCAGGGCGCCATAGTCTCATAGAAGTCGAAAAACGACGGCAAATCTTCGAGAATCGCAGATTTCAGCTCAAACGGCATTTCACCCCCGAATTCCGCAAACATCTCCGCGGCAAACGCCGTGTATATCCAGGACGCGGATTCGTCGTAAAGCTGCCTCTTGAAAAAGTCTCCGGCGTTCTTTCTGGAACGCTCGGCGAACGCCTTCCAGCCCTCCGGAGTGTCGGACTTTGCAAGCGCCTCGAAATCGGCCCCGCCGAGCGGCGATACCGGAAAATTCGGAAGCTCCGGCAGCGACTGCGCCGCAAGATGAGACGCGCAAGCGGCCGCGAGAACCGCCGCGCACAATATTTTCCGTATTATCCCCATTGCTGTAAAAAAACTCCTAATGTGTACAGGCAGGCAATCCGCTTTACAAGTTTTTTATCGGCGAGCCTCCCCGAAACGCCAAGGAATGGAGCAAGCGCAAAAAACGCCCGCGCGCTTGCGGGCAGAATCCAACCCAAAGGATTAACGCCCCGCCGGAGGGGCGCCGCGGCGATAGGAGTTCCTCCACTTGTCGCGGTGGTTCATGATCCAGTCGAGGAGCGCCCTGTCATACCCTATATCGTGGCCGGCCTTCTCGGACTCGAGCCACTTGTGTTTCAAGATTTCCTCGCGCTCGGCGAGGAACTCCTTGTAAACCGCCGACCTTCTGAGCGCTATGTCGCTGAGAGTGTCGGCCGTTGTCTTTGCGCGTTTCATATGAGATTCAGTCGGGAGCCGCGCCCCCTTTTTCCATTGAAAGAGTGCGCGCGCGGCAAAGTTTTTTCAACAAAAATTTTCTTGAAAAGCAATCCGCGCGAAAACAGCATAAACGCATGTACGACTCTTTCGAAACCCCGATGGTTCTGTCTCTCATAGTCTGCGACACCGTAATAACGGACGCGCAGAGCGGGAAAAAGACGCTCGTCGGCCTTTTCAACTCCGTCGGGGCGGCGCGCTATCCGCACGTGCTCCCGAGATTTTTCATATTCGCCTCCCTCACCAACGGCAACGGCGAAGTGGAATTCAGAATCCGCCTGAAAGCCGGCAACGGCGACACGGTATTCGACCTCCCCGGGAAAGTCCCCTTCAACACTCCGCTCGACGCGCCCGAAATAGTTTTCGACATACAGAACCTCGCGATAAAATCGACGGGCTCCTACGAGCTGCAAATCGTCCACAACGACATTCCGATAGCCTCGCGCATTCTGACTTTCCGGCAGATCGAGCCGCCGCAAACCGCCGGGCGACAACCGAAAATACAACAGTGAAAAATCCGGTTTAGCGCAAAAATGAAAATCCTCGCAGCAGTCCTCGCCCTCGCGCTCGCAAGCGCAGCTTCCGCCGCCGAACAGTCGGTCGAAAGAGACATTCCATATTCGCAATCCTCCGACGAATACGCCAGGCAGAGGTGCGCGCTCGACGTAAAATACCAAAAGGGCGAGAGCGGCAGGCGCGTGCTCGTGTGGTTCCACGGCGGGGGGATAACTTCGGGAAACAAACACTTTCCGGCGAACCTGCCAAAGGACTTCGTCGTTGTGGCCGCCAATTACAGGCTCTCGCCGAAAGCCTCCGCCGAAAAGGCCATAGAGGACGCCGCCGAAGCCGTCGCGTGGACTTTCAAAAACATAGAAAAATTCGGCGGCGACCCGAAAAAAATCTTTGTGAGCGGGCATTCCGCCGGCGCGTATCTTGCGGGCATGGTCGGGTTCAACCCGGAATACCTCGGCAAGTTCGGCATAAAAAATACCGACATCGCGGGGCTTGCGCTCGTCAGCGGGCAGGCGACCACCCATTTCAGAGTGCGTTCCGACCTCGGCGACAAGTCGAACAGCCTCAAACCGAAAATAGACCGCTACGCTCTCCTCGGCAGCCTCGACAATCCGATACCGCCCCTGTGCCTGATACTCGGCGACCGCAACATAGAATTTCCCGAAAGGGTGGAGGAAAACCTGCTTCTCGCCTCCGCCGTAAAAAAGCTGAAACTCTCCGACATTGTGGAAATCTGCGAGATGCAGGGGCTCAACCACTCCCAGGTCGGAGTTCCCGCGGGAATTGTAATCGACGGATTTGCCAAAAGGGTTCTTGCCGTCAGAAAATGACATGCCGCAGCATATCGGGATACGCCACTTTATTCCCATAAAATATGGAACATTTGCTGAATGTTTGCAATCGGGAAGACTTCCGCAAATGGCTTGCCGCGAACCACGCGACCGCATCCGAATGCTGGGTAAATGTCAAAAGGGGGAAACCGTCCGGCAATAATGCATTCTGGTATATTGATGCCGTTGAAGAAGCTTTATGTTTCGGCTGGATAGACGCCGCATTGAAACGCATTGGCGGAGTCGCCTTTCAAAGATTCGCCCCGAGGAGAAAAGGCGGCCGATGGTCCGAATTGAACAAGGAACGCAGCCGAAGAATGGAACGCTTGGGGAAAATGACAGATGCGGGAAGAGCGGCATATCCCCCGAATATGGATTGTTTCATAATAGACAATAAAATACTAAACGCCCTAAAAGAAGACGAAACAGTCTGGAATAATTTCTGCAATTTCCCGCCTCTTTATCGGCGCGTCCGCATAGATACGATTCAGATAAAAAAGGCCAATTCCGCCGTATTTGCAAGCAGGCTGTCCAAATTCATTGAAAACACCCGCAATAACATAATGTTCGGTGAATGGAACGACAATGGGCGGCTGCTGGAATATTGCGGGGAATAGCCCTGCCGCATTATATATTGCCGCGCGCAAAAGTATTTGAAAGACAATCCGGCAAAATACAACGGCATTGCGGCAAACCGTCACCCCCCGAAACGCGCGCTCCCCAATATCCTTTGCTTCGCAGTACGGAACACCGATTCGCAGTACGGAACACCGATAACCATTCCAAAACTGCAAGTCCGCTGCGCGAGAAATAGACGGCAGGCCGCGCTTTTACCCGCGCGCTCCCCGCGCTAAACTTCGCACGCTATGCCCTGAGAAATCCTGACGCTTCTTGACGTGCGCCGCGCGAAGTCCGGATTGTGCGTTATGAGCAGAAGCGACGCCCGACCCTCCGAGCATAGCGAGAGCAGCATTTGCATCACCGCCTCCCCCGTCCTCTCGTCGAGGTTGCCGGTCGGCTCGTCGGCGAGAATTACGGAGGGCTCGTTCATCAGCGCGCGCGCTATCGCGACCCTCTGCTTCTCACCGCCCGAAAGCTGCGACGGCAGGTGGCGCATTCTGCCCCCGAGCCCCGCAAATTCCAGCAGCCCCTCCGCGCGCTCCCGCGACTTTCGCCCGATGTGCCGCCCGGCGATTCTTGCGGCAAACTCCACGTTCTCGCGCGCGTCAAGTTCCGGAATGAGGCAGCAGTTCTGGAACACGAACCCCATGAACTCCGCGCGCAAAGCGGCCTGCGCCGAATTCGAGAGCGCGTCTATCCTCCGGCCGAGCCAATGCACTTCGCCCGCATCGGGGGATTCGAGCGCGGCGGCGATGTTCAGGAAGGTCGTCTTGCCCGCGCCGCTCTCGCCGGATATGCTCACGCTCTCGTTTTCAAACACGTCGAGCGACGCGCCCTTCAAAACCTCCGTCATCCCGCCTCCGGGAGACTTGAAAGACTTGCGGATTTCGACCGCCGAAAGGATTTTTGCCCCGCTACTCATTGCGCATGGCCTCCGAAGCTTTCAGCCGCGCGGCCCTCAGCGCGGGCAGCAGCCCCGCCAAAGTGCACAGCACAACCGAGAACCCGCACGCCCAAAGCGCGTCGGCGGGCTCGTATTTCACTGGCAGACGCGCGAAGTGGTAGAACTCCACGAGGGCGTCGCGCCCGACGATGAATTCCGCTATCGGCGCGCGGAAATGCAACAGCGCCACTGTCAGCAGCAGCCCGAGCGCCGAGCCGAAAACGCCTATCGCAAACCCCTGGAAACAGTACGTTCCCGCGATTTGCAGCGGGCGCGCGCCCATCGCCGCCGAAAGGCCTATCTCGCGCGTTTTGCGCAGCACCGACGTGTAGAGCGATATGCATATGGAAAACGACGCCACCAAAATTATCAGAAATATTATCAGCGACATCATCACTTTTTCCATTTTTATGACGCGCAAAAACGCCTCGTTCGCCCCGAGCCACGTAGAGACGGAATAGCGGCGCGGCACGATTCCCCCGCCCGAAAGCCTCTTTGCGAAGGCCTCGGCCTCGCCCGCAAATTCGTCTTTCAGCCGGACGACTACGGAGTGCGAACCCTCGCCGAGGTTGTACAAATCCCTCATTCTGCGCAGCGACACTATCGCCACGTTCGAGTCCGCCTGCGAGTAGTCCGTCGCGAGCAGCCCCGCAACGTCAAGGGACGCCGCCATCGGCACCTCGTCCCTTTTTAGCCTGTCGAGCATCGTCGGCGAGAACACCTCCACCTTGTCGCCGACCCCCATTCCCGCCGACGCCGCGAGTCTCTGCCCCACTATTACGGAGTCGTCGTCCAAGTCGTCGAGCGAGCCCATCTTCACGAAATTTTTCTCCTTTATCGGCAGCGCGCAGTCGCCGGAGATGGTGTCGTAGCTGCGCAGCATCGGGAAAATCGGGACATTGTTTGCCACCATCATCACGGGCCCTTGCGCCACAAACTCCACCGACGCGACCTCCGGCAGCGCTTTGAGGCGCGCCTTCAATTCGTCGAGCGAATACATCGGCCTGCCGTAGTCGCGTATGATTATGTCGCCTGACGTGTCGCGCAGCTTTACGGAAATTTCGGAGTGGAAGCCGTTCATCACGCTCTGCGTCCCGAAGAGCCCGAGCACGCCAAGCGCCACGCCCAGCACCGAGACCGCCGCGAAGAACGATATTCCCCTGCCGGTCGGGAAGAGCTGTTTGAGCGCGATGTAAAGCCACCACTTCATCGGGCTATTCGGGCTTGAGCGACGGGAAGAGTATGGTGTCCCTTATGTTCGCGGCGCCCGTGAGGAGTATCACAAGCCTGTCTATGCCGATTCCCATGCCGCCGGCCGGCGGCATTCCGTATTCGAGCGCGGTTAGGAAGTCCTCGTCGAGCTTCTGGCGCTCCTCGCCGACCTGCGCCTCGAACATCTCGCGCTGTATGAGCGGATCGTTCTGCTCGGAGTAGGCGGGCGCGATCTCCTGCCCGTTTATGCAGAGCTCGAACACGTCGAGAACCCTTCCGTCCTCGCGGTTTATTTTCGCAAGCGGGCAAAGCTCTTTCGGCACGTTGAGGACGAAAGTCGGCTGTATGAGCTTGGGCTCCACAAGCCTGCCGTACACGTCGTCGGTGATTTCGTGGTGCTCCTTTTTCTCGTCGGTCTCCACGCCGAGACCCGCGGCAATCTTCGCCTTTTCCGCGCGCGAAAGCTCAAACCAGTCCGGCGCGCCGGTCGCCTCCCTGACGAGATCCATGTACGTCGCCTTGCGCCATTCGCCGCCGAGGTCTATCTCGCCGCCGTCCGCGCGCTTGATGACAGTTGTCCCCAAAACCTTTTCGCAAATCGAGGCTATGAGCGAGCGTATGAGCTCCATCATTCCGTTGTGGTCGGTGTACGCCTGGTAGACCTCGAGCATCGTGAATTCGGGATTGTGCCTGCGGTCGAGACCCTCGTTGCGGAAGACCCTGCCCATCTCGAAAACCCTGTCGAAGCCGCCGACGAGCATTCTCTTCAAATAGAGTTCGAGGGCTATGCGCATGTAAAAGTCGCAGTCGAGCGCATTCATGTGCGTTATAAACGGCCTCGCCGCCGCGCCGCCGGCGACGTTGTGGAGAGTGGGAGTTTCGACCTCCACGAACCCGCGCGACCAGAAGAACTCGCGTATCTGCCGCTGGATGGCGCTGCGCAGGAAAAACCTTTTGCGCGACTCGTCGTTCACGATGAGGTCGAGATACCTCTGCCTGTAAATCTGCTCGCTGTCCGTGAGCCCGTGCCATTTCTCGGGAAGCGGCCTGAGGCTCTTCGACAATATCTTGAAGTCGGCGGCGCGCACGGTGATCTCGCCGGTCTTGGTCCTGAATAGCTTTCCCCTAACCCCGATGATGTCGCCAAGGTCGAGAAATTTTTTAAACCAGTCGTTGTACGCGCCCTCCGGAAGGGCGTCGCGCGCGAAGTAAACCTGTATTATCCCGTCGCGGTCCCTGATCTTCACGAAGCTCGCCTTGCCCATGAGGCGGAACACCATTACCCTGCCCGCCACGCTGACCTCGTGCTCGGAATTTTCCCCCTCGGGGATTGACATGTCGAAAGATTCTATAGCCTCCTTCGAAGTGTGCGTCTGTTCCCAATTCTGCCTGAACGGGTCGTATCCCAGCGCGCGCATCGCGTCGAGCTTCCCCTTTCTGACTGCAAATAAATCGTGGGAATTGTCCTCGGTTGTCTTAGTTTCCTGGCTCATTTTAAAAATATTTAATTTCCCACTGTTTCACACCATAAGCCGATTCGCAACACTTTTATGAAAGAACGACGCAAGGCGCGGCGCAGGGCGCGCCAACCAATGAACTGGCAAACCCCTTACGCCCATTGCCCGGCAACAGGGTTATACCCCACCATTCCGTAATTGGTTTGAAAAACAAGGGTACCAAATTTTGCGCAATGATTTCGGAGGCAGGGCAAGGGCGCGTAGCGTATTTGACATACGCGAGCGGTCTCGGCGGCTTTACTAACGGAGCATCAGCGGCATGCCCTCCCCCAAACCAAAATTATTCGCAAAATCGGTTTGGGCGCGTCAAAAGGGGGTTCAGGCGAGTATAGGAAAGCCGCCGAGGGCGCGTGGCGTATTAAACATACGCGAGCGGTCTCGGCGGCTTTACTAACGGAGCATCAACCCCCTTTTCACGCGCCCTAGCGAAATTAGAGGGCGGACCACACCAGCGCGGAAGCTCCCAATATCGCAGCGTCGCTGGCGGGAAGCTCGGAGGGAAGGAGCTTAACTTTGTTTCTGAAAACGGGCATGAGATTCTTCTCCATGGACTCGCGAGTGGGGGCGAGGAGAAGCTCGCCGCTCTTGACGGGGCCGCCGAAGAGGAATATCGACGACGGGCGGGAGAAGTGTATGAAGTCGGCGAGGCACCTTCCGAGAATATTGCCGGTAATTTGGTAGGTTTCGGAGGCGGCGATGTCGCCGGCGCGGGCGGCGTCTTCGATGACCTTGGCGTCGAGGTCGCTCCACGGGACGTTGGCGGCGGTGGACTGCCCGTTGTACTTGGCGACCATTTCGAGGTATGTGCGCTTTATGCCGGTGGCCGAGGCGTAGGTTTCGAGGCAACCGCGCTTTCCGCAACCGCAGACGCGTCCGTTGACGACGGCGCAGACGTGCCCGAGTTCCCCCGCAAATCCGTCGGCGCCCAAAAGCAGCTTGCCGTCCACGACTATGCCGGAGCCAAGTCCGGTGCCGAGGGTTATGACTATGAAGTGGTCGAGATTTCTTCCGCCGCCGTAGATTTTTTCGCCGAGGGCGGCGGCGTTGGCGTCGTTGCTGAGGTATATGTGCTCGTAGCCCATGGCCATGCGCAGGGTTTCGACGAGCGGCGCGCAGCGGCCGAACGGCAGGTTCGGGGCGTAATCTATGGTACCCTTGTAATAGTTGCCGTTGGGGGCGCCAACGCCAATCCCGAGGCACTCGCCGTCGGTGTCGGCCGTCAGAAAGGATATTGCCCGTTCGAGCCCCTCCATATACGAGGCAAAATTGTCGTAGTCGGTCGTCTTAAACTCGTGGCGTTTGAGTACCGAGCCCTTGTCGTCGACGGCGCCGAGCTTGGTATTCGTCCCGCCGATGTCTATTCCGATTGCGTATTTCATATAAAATTACTGCGTGTTTTTAAAGGTTTTCACATTGTACGATTTCGGGGAAATCACAAATTAAAAGTTGAACTTTTTTATAAAGGATAAAAACTGAAATTTATGGACGTTGAAATTCTCAGCAGATTGCAGTTCGCGCTGACGGCGTGTTTCCATTTTCTGTTTCCGCCAATTTCAATAGGGTTCGCCCTCTACATTGTGATGGTGGAGGCCATGTGGCTCAAAACGGGCGACGAAAAATATCTCTCCGCGGCGAAGTTCTTCTTGAAGCTCTTCGGAATGATATTCGCGGTCGGGGTGGTGACGGGAATCGTGATGGTGTTCCAATTCGGCACGAACTGGCCGGTCTACTCGACTTTCGTAGGGGACGTTTTCGGAAGCCCGCTCGCGATAGAGGCGGTGTTCGCGTTTTTTATGGAATCCACGTTTTTGGCTGTCGCGCTGTGGGGGTGGGACAGGGTCGGCAAAAAGGCGCACTTCTTTTCGACCGCCATGGTGTGCGTCGGCAGCCACCTGAGCGCGATATGGATTCTGATAGCAAACTCCTTCATGCAAACCCCCGCGGGCTTCCGCCTGCAATACGCGGACCCGCAGACGGGAATAACCTCCCTCCTGCCCGAGGGCGCCGTTCCGGCGCCCGAGCAAATACCGCACGCAAAAGCCGTCATAACGAGCTTCTGGGAGCTCTGCACGAACCCCTCGTGCCTCGACCGCATATTCCACACGGTTTCGGCGTGCTGGCTCTGCGGGGCGTTTCTCGCGCTCGGGATATGCGCGTATTATATAATAAAAAAGCGGACGGACTTCGCAAAGCCGTGCGCGAAAATCGCGCTTGCGTACGCGGCGGCCGCGGCGGCGGCAATGCTGCTTACGGGGCATTCGAGCGCGCAGTCGCTCGCCGTCAACCAGCCGGAAAAGCTTGCGGCGTTCGAGGGGCACTACCGCTCCGGACAAAACGCCCCGCTGTGGCTCACGGGAATTGTCGACGAGCAAAACCGCAAGGTTTACGGCATTCCGCTCGGCGGGTGGCTGAGCTATCTGGCGTTCGGCTCGTCCGAGGCGAAAGTCTCGGGGCTTGAAGACCTGCCCTCAGACGAATTTCTGCTGAAAATGCACCCGAACGCCTCCCCCGAGGAGCTTGAAAAGATAAGGCCGCAATACTGGGCGCCCGTAAGTTTCAGTTTCCACTCGTTCAGGGGAATGGTGTTTTTGGGGAGCGCTATGGGGGCGCTGATAGCGCTTGGGCTGCTGCTATGGAACCGCGGAAAGCTCTTCGACGCAAACTCTAACCTCTCCCGAATCTTCCTGTACTGCTGCGTGCCGTCAGTCGCGCTCCCGATAGCGGCGAGCCAAATAGGCTGGGCGGCTGCGGAAGTCGGGCGGCAGCCGTGGATAGTCTGGCATGTCCTCAAAACTTCGGACGCCGTGACGACGGCGGCGTCCGCGGGCGAAATCCTGCTCTCTACGGCGGCGTTTACGCTCGTGTTCACGGCGGTATCGGCGGTGTTCCTATACGCGTTTTTCAAGAAAATCAAAACCGGCCCCGAGGGCGCGGGAAACGGATATTAGGAGTTCGAGACCATGGAAATTTCGATTTTGGAAGCAGTCTGGTTCGCGCTCACGGGGGTTTTGCTCGGGGCGTTCACGGTGACGGGCGGATTCGACTTCGGCGCGGGAATCGCCCTCGGATTTCTGAAACCCGGGCGGCAAAGGGACTTCGCCGCGCGCTCAATAACCCCGTTTTGGGACGCCAACCAAGTCTGGCTGATAACCGCCGGCGGCGCGCTCTTCGCGGCCTTCCCAAGTGCGTATTCAGCAATCCTTTCGACGATGTATACGCCCGTAATGCTGCTGCTGATGCTGCTCGTGCTGAGGGTGGTTGGGATAGAGTTCTACCCGTTTGAAAGCGGCAAAAAGTGGCGGGCGTTTTGGGGTGGCGTCATATTCGCATCAAGCCTGCTCTCCGCCGTCCTGATAGGGGTCGCGCTCGGCGCAATTTACGGCGGCGCGCTGCTCAAACCCTACGGCGGATTTTGGGAGGGATTTTTGAGGCTCTTTACGCCGCTGAGCATATGTTCCGGAATATTGTACGCGGCGTTTTTCGCGGCATACGGCGCGGCATTCCTGCGTCTGCGCGCGCCGGAAACGGCTGAGTTTTCGCGCGTTCCGAGGGCGGCGGGAATCGCGCACGCAGTCTTGATGCTGGCTTTCGTAGCGTATGCGGCGGCGCTCCTTTTCAAATTCAGGGAAAATTCCCAGCCAATGGCGATGGCGGCCGCCGGAATAGCCGCCGCCTACATATGCCTTTCGGCGTCCGCGAGGTTCGCGCGCAGGCGCAAAAACGGCGCGGCGTTCGCGCTCGACGCCCTGTTTGCGCTCGTCCTCGTCGCCGTCCACTGCGCGTCGGCATACCCGAATATAATTCCCCCTTCCCCGGACGGCAGGAGCATGGGCATAGCGGAGGCCGCCTCGAGCCCGACAACGCTTGCGATAATGCTCGCCGTGGCGGGAATAGGCGTGCCGCTCGCGCTCGCCTACAATATTTATGCGTGGACGGTATTCCGCTCCGGAAAGGGAGAATATTAAGCTTCTCCGCCGGCGCGGGGCAAAAAAAATGCGCCACTCGGAAACCCGCGCGGCGCATCAAAACTGCAAACTACAAAACTTATTTGCCGATTAAGACGAGCCTCCCGCAAGAGTGTTCAAATAAAATAAAAAATTTTTCAGAACTTTGGAAAAACCCGCAAAAGGTCCGAAAAACAGGCGCATAGGGGTGCTCGGGGGAAGCTTCGACCCCGTCCACAACGCTCATATCGCGCTGGCCGAGGCTGCGTACCGGCAGCTCGGGCTCGACGAAATAATATTTATGCCCGCCCGCCAGGCCGCCCTAAAACCCTCCGACGCCTGCGCTTCCCCCGAACAGCGCGCAAAAATGCTCGAAATCGCGCTCGAATCCGCCGATTTTCCCCATTCCATAAGCGACATCGAGACGCGCCGGCGCGGAATCAGCTACTCGATAGACACGGTTCGAGAACTGCTCTCCCTCCGCCCGGACTCGGAAATTTTTTGGATTATCGGATCCGACCACCTTCCGAAGCTGTCCAAATGGAAAGACATCGCCGAGTTCTGCAAGCTCGCGAAATTCGCCTGCGCGCGGCGCGGCGGAGTTTCGGCGGACTTTTCGGACGCGCCCGGCTTCGCGCGAATCGCGCCGGTCGGCTTCCGCCCCGTCGAGCTCTCGTCAACCGGCCTGCGCAATGCGCTCAAAAGCGGCGCGGCGGAAGATTTGGGGCTCGACCCGAAAGTTTTGGAATATATTTTGAAAAATAAACTCTACACCTGATTATGGAAAAATCCGCAAAAACCACCGCAAAGAAACCAGCCGCCAAGAGAGCGGCAAAAACTGCGCCCAAGACCGCAATCAAAAAGGCGGCGTCCAAAACCGCCGCGACGAAAAAGGCAACCGCAAAAAAGGCGGCGGCAAGAAAAACCCCTGCGAAAAAAACGCCTGAGAAAAGGGTTTCCGATCCGACGCTCGAAATAGTAAAAAAGTGCCATAAGGCGCTCGACGACAAGAAGGCGGAGGACATAAAGATTCTCGACGTTCGCGGGAAATCCCCGATTACCAACTACTTTATTGTGGCGACCGCCACTTCCGCCCCGCACATGCGCGCGCTTGCGGGGGAGCTCGACAAAACTTTAAAAGATATGGGAGTGAAGGAAATCCGCCGCGAGTACAACGACGGCAGCGGCTGGATAGTCGTGGACGGCTTCGACTTTATGGCGCATATATTCCTGCCGGAACAGCGCGGTCTCTACGGGATAGAGGCGCTTTGGAAGGACGCCGAAAACGTCGACCCCGAATCGATTTAGCGCTTCCGCCCATTTTTAATTCCCGCCTGTTTCCGTTTTGCGCCCCGCTTGATGGACATGTTTTGGCGCGCCTCCATATCGCGGCGCGCACGGCGCAACATTCACGGGCGGCGTTTTTTAAACATGCCTTGAATCGAACTCCTCCCGACTGCCGGGGCGCCTGTCGGGACGTTCCGGCAATATTTTGACAAACGCGCTTTATGACTATAAATGCAAAAGCGAATCGGCATGCCCCGAAGACGCGAAGTTTTCGACCGACGCCATAACAACCGGCAAACGGAAAAGATTTTCCGCGCGCCGCATCTTGCGCTCCGCGTCCTTTAAAACGCGGAATGCAACGAATGCCGCAAATCTCCGAGCACGCACCGAAGTCCCGTTCCATATCAAATCCCACACATGTCGCAACCGCAAAATAAGACGCCTTTCGGCAAGGCTTCCGCAAAACAGAAAGCAAACCCTGCCGGACACTTTCCAAAATAAAAAGCAAAAAATACCTTTCGCGTATGCGGATGCAAAACCCCTACGCGAAAACTCCGCGGTCTTTTATATCCGAGGGCGCGCATCGCCGGCTCGCCCATAGTCCGACTGCCAGCGCGGCGTAATCTCTCCGCGCCTTCACCGCAAAAAAATCACAGAATCCAGCCGCCGTCGGATTTTTTTACAATTTTCCGGATTTCCAGCATGAGCAGCACGGCAAGGCATTTCTGAACCGCCATTCCGCTGCGCTCGGAGATTTCGTCGGCGTACGAAACCCTGGAAGAGTCCATGCACTTCAATACGCGCGATTCGTCCTCCGAGAGCGGAAGCGCGGCGGACGGTTTTTCCGGCGCGGGCTCTTCGGGCCTTTCCGCCGGCGAAAAATCCAGCTCTACCTGTCCGGTTGAGCGGAGCTCGTCGATGATATCCTCGGCGGACATGGCGAGGGTGGCGCCGTCGCGTATGAGGGCGTTGCACCCGCGGCTCGGGCGCGAGTCTATCCTGCCCGGGACGGCGAATACGTCCCTGCCCTGCTCCGCGGCGAGGCGGGCAGTTATCATGCTTCCGCCGTGAACGTCCGATTCCACCACGACCGTGGCCGCGCTCATTCCGGAAACTATCCTGTTGCGTATCGGGAAAGTCTGTCTGTCGGCGCGGGTTCCGAGCGGAAATTCCGATACGACCGCGCCGCTCTTTTTGATTTTTTCGCACAATTCGGCGTTTTCCGGCGGATATACGACGTCCGCGCCGCAGCCCAAAACGGCTATGGTTTTGCCGCCAGCTTCGAGCGCGCCGATGTGCGCGCAAGTGTCGATTCCGCGCGCCATGCCGCTCACCACGGTAAAGCCGGCGCGCGCGAAAGACGCCGCAAATTTGCGCGCGACCGTCTGCCCGTAAACGCTGCACATGCGCGAGCCCACTATGGATATGCACGGGGCGTTGAAGTCGCAGTCGCCGATGAAATAAAACCCGACGGGCCTGTCGGCGAGCGGCAAAAGCCTGCGCGGATAGCGGGGATCATTAAAATGGACATACTTTGCGCCTATTTCCGACATGCGCGCGAAAACCTTTTCGCATTCCGCGGAATCGCGCGCGGCGAGAACCGCCTCCGCCGTCTTAACGCCTATTTTGGGGACGGAGAGCAAGTCGGATTTCGAGGCGGCGAAAACGCCCCCGGGCGATCCGAACGCCTCGATCAGGCGCATGGCCGTAATCGAGCCGATATCGGGTATCGAGCATAATTTTATATACGATTTCCAATCTTCCACGACGCTGAAACTTCAAATATTGATATTTTTTATTTTTTTCAAAGACGCCGGATTTTGCAAGAAATTATTTTTCAGGATGGGGCGAAATCCGCAAAGGAAGTAAAACCTCCACAGTCCCGCCGCGTTCCGTAAAGCGCGCATTTTACAGCCGCAGCGCCGCCGACGGGCATAACGGCGGCAGTATCTGCGCGCCCGACGATTACGCGAACGACGCCGACGCCCATATGGAAAGCGGCAGCGGATACGACAGCCCGCCCTCGGGCTCCAACACGAGCTCACCGCATTCGGCGGAAAATCCGGCGCGCGCGCCAAAGCGTTCGCGGAGCACGTTTGCCGCCATTATCGGCGAGGCGTCTATCGAATAGAGCGTCATGAGGACAAAAAGCGGGGTGTCGGAAAGTATCCGCGAGCACGCGCCGAGAAGCTCGGGCAGCATCTTTTCGAGCTTCCAAAGCTCGTTTTTCGGCCCCCTGCCGAACGCGGGCGGGTCGAGGACTATCGCGTCGTATTTTCTGCCCCTCCTCGCCTCGCGCGCGGCGAATTTCAAGGCGTCGTCCACTATCCACCTTATCGGGGCGCTACCGAGCCCGCTCGCCGCCTGGTTCCTGCGCGCCCATTCTACGGAGGGCTTGGAGGCGTCCACGTGAACCGCTTCGTACCCCGCCGCTGCCGCCGCGAGCGTCGCGGCCCCCGTGTAGCCGAAGAGGTTCAAAAGCGACGGCCTGCGCGGGGGAAGGCCCGCCTTTGCGAGCTTCGCGCCGAAAACCCCAGCCATGGACATTATGAACTCCCAGTGCGGCTCCTGCTCCGGAAATACCCCGAGGTGTTTTGAGCCGTCCATAAACTTGGTCAGGAACTCGACCTTCCCGAAGCTCAGTTTGGGCGGTGAAACTTTTTTGAAAAACTCCCACCGCGCGCTCTTTTTGTCGTCGTCGAAATACCGCGCGTCCGCCGAAGCCCACAGGGATTTTCCGGCGGGGCTCCACCACGCCTTCGGCTCGCTGCGCACTACCACGCAGTCCCCGAACCTCTCGAGCTTCAAGCGGCCGCCGCTGTCGAGCAGCGCGTAGTCGTCCCACTTCGCCGACAAAGTTTGTACGTTCAGCGGCATGACGCCATTTTTATAATCTTCGGCAGATCCACCCTGCGCTCGTAAATCGCCTTGCCCACTATGAGCCCATCGAGATTTTCATGGGAACGCGCAAGTTCCAGAAAATCCGAAACGTCCTTTTCGGAAGACACCCCGCCCGATGCCACGAGCCGCGCGCCGAAAGGCGAAAGGGTTTCGAGCATTTTTTTCTGGGCGGCGAGGTTCGGGCCGGCGAGCATTCCGTCGGTGTCGATGTCGGTATAGACGAAAGTCCCAACCCCCGCGCGCGCGAGGCCTGCGGCGAGGCTGAAAGCGTCCAGATCCGACACTTCCACCCAGCCCTTTATCGCGACCTTTCCCCCGCGGGCGTCTATGCCGACAGCTATCCTGCCGCCGTACTTTTCGGCGAGGGCGACCGCGAAATCCGGATTCGTGCACGCTTTGGTTCCGATTATCGCGCGCCCCGCGCCGGCGTCGAACGCGCGCCTTACCGAAGCTTCGTCGCGCAGGCCGCCGCCGAGCTCGACAAACATGCCCAGCGCCGCTATCCGAGATATCGCCGGAAGGTTGGCGGATTCCCCCGAGAACGCCCCGTCGAGATCCACGACATGGATTGCGTCGCTCCCCGCGTCCGCAAATGACTTGGCGGCGTCGAGCGGGTTTTCGAAATACACTGTTTTGTCGGCGGCGTTGCCCATTTTAAGGCGCACGCACTTTCCGTCTTTTATGTCCACTGCCGGATATATTTTCATAAGGCTATTCGGAAACCGTTATTCTGAAACCGGTCATGCGGTTGCGCTGGTTGGCGTCCGCCATGGCGCGCGGCAGAACGGAAATCGCGTCGGCGGAAGTCTGCGCGCCGCCCCCGAGCACCCTCGCGCTGCCCTCCTCCACGCCGAGGACGAACTCCCCGACATTGCCGAGCAGGTCGAAAAATCCCTTGTCGTTTGCCTTCTTCGCCGCGACGGGGTGTATGGAGCCCCCGCTGTTGGAGGCGTTCCACGATATCGCGTCTATGTCCGCATAGCGCAAATTGCCGACGGCATCGACAAATTCCGCCTCCGTCGGCAGCGACACTTTCATTCCGAGAATCCAGCCGAGGCGCTGGCAGAATGTCATCGCCTCCTGGTAGGTGACAGATTCCACGGGGTTGTCCTCCGACGACTGGTTGCGGCTCGGATTCTCCTGCATCACGAGCGAGTAGAGCTTTTGCGTGACCTCCGTTTTGAGCATTTTCTTCCCGCCGGAGCCGACCGGAAGGAGGGCCGACTTCACGAGCTTCTGGATATCCGCGATCTGCCTTATGGTAAAATTGAGGTAGCGCACGCGGATGAGGTCCTCGGAAGTTATGTCCGAATTTCTCGGGAAATCCTTTCTGAACTGCTCGACGCGGGCGACGAGGTTAGACGAGAGGTCGGAGGCTTTGGCTATGTCGGAAGACCGCACCGCCTCCGTAAACTCCCTGTCGATGGCGGAAACCTCGGCGGCGTATATGCGGCTTTTGGCCTCCGTCGAAAGGTTTGAATACTCAGAAAGCCTTTCTTCGGAGGCGTGTATGCTGCGCGGGAAAAGCTGGTTTATATCCTTTTGGCGGACGGCCGCCATGGCGTATCTGTCGGACGCCGCAGCAAATTCGCCCTTCTTCTGGAGCCCGTCCGCCTCGCCGAGCAGCTTTTCTATCTCGACTTTCAGGTCGGAGGATTTAAGGGAGTCGAGCTCTCCGCGCATGCGCTGTATGCGCATGTAGTCGTTGTATCCGGAAGTCGGGAATTTGAGGCTTATGTCGCGGCTGATCTGCACCGCCTTTTCGTATTCGGCGACCGCCGCCTTCCAGTCGGATTTGGAGACGGCCTCTTTCGCGCGCTGTTCCGCGGCGAGGCTTTCCTCGTACATCGGGCGGACTTGCAGGTTTTTTATCGCCTTGTCGATCTCGACGACTTTTGTCACGCTCTTGAAATCCGAGAGCCAGTAGCCGCGGTTGATTTTATCCTGTATGTCGTACGCCTGGCGGTAGAACCTGTCGGCGGCCTCGGAATCGCCGGACTCCTCCGCGGAGCGCGCGTTTTTCTCGAAATCCGCCACAAGGCGCGAAAGCGGCTCGGCCTCCACGTTGTGCAGGCGGGTGCGCAGGCGCGTCAGCCGGTTCATCGGGGCCCTGTCCGAGGAAGTCGCTCGCGCCTTTTCTATATAGATTTCTTGAAGCCTTATCGCCTTGCGCAGCTTGTCCACTTCCGCCGCGGAGACGATTCCGGCGGAAGCGGACTTTTCAAACTCCGCCTCGAGCTCTTCGGACTCTTTGAGCAGCTGGGAGCTTTCCACCGACGGGTCGATGTATTCGGACGGAGCCTTTACCGACTTGCCGGGAGACATGAGCGTGAGAAAGTAAAAGAAGCCGATTACCGCGGCGGCGGCGAGGATAACGAGCAATGTCTTGACAAGCTTCATCATATCGGGAAAGTCTTGCCGAAAGGCGCGCGCAAGTCAAACAGATACTTGGCGGGGTTTCCGTTTTCAACGCCAAACCGCGGGGTTTCCAGCCCCCCGCCGGAGGGAATACGGCCGCGCGGGAGCTGCCGCCGATTCTCAATAGAGCGTCTTGTAAAAGCGCGCAACGCGCTTCGTAATGGAAGTCAGCGCCTGCGCCGGGGTTATGCCGAGGCGCCCGCAATACTCCTCTATCGAGATCTCGTCATTCCCGCACGGGCCCACGATGACGGCTTCGTCGCCCTCGCGCACATCGGCGAGGGCGCTCGCGTCAACCGCGGCCTGGTCCATCGAAACCCTGCCTATGACGGGGACGCGCGCGCCCCTTATGAGCACGGACATCCTCCCGCCGCCCTCGCGCGGCACGCCGTCGCCGTACCCAACCGAAAGCAGGGCTATTTTTGAGTCCCTTTCAAGCCTGAAAGTCCTGCCGTACCCGACTGTCGCGCCTTTGGGGAGGTCTTTTACGAGGCTGACGGAAGTCCTGAAAACGAGAACCCGCTCGGGCTCGAAGCCGCGCAATATGGACTTTTCCGACGGCCTTATCCCGAAGAGCACGAGCCCCGCGCGAAGCGACCTTTCAAATGCGGGCGGCAGCGCGGAAAGCTCGCAGACGTCGCCGTGGTGTATATACACCGACCCCGCCGCGGCGCCGAGCCTGCGGGCGGCGTATGAGAGGAATTCGGCGTCGGGTTCCGAACCCTCGACGGGCGCGCCCGACCCCGCCCCGGGCAGGCAGAACGCCTCGAGCCTCAAAAACGGCGACTCCAAAATCTTTTCGAGCATTTCCGCGGCGTCGGCGCGCGACGGCAGCGCGTCCCCGAAAACCGGAAGCCGCAAATGCACCGGAAGCGTCCTTCCGGCGGCCTTTGCCGCGGCCTCGAACCTCGACACCTCCTCGGCTCCCGCGAGCACGGGCGTCAGGGAGTTCTCAAAATACGCCGGCTCCTCGCCCGGCAGCGACGAGCTCATCACTATTATCTTCCACCCCGGGCCGACCTCCCTGACGCGCGCGCCCTCTTCGGCGTTCGTCACCGCGAAGGCGTCGGCGCCGCTTAGCATTAGGCGCACGACGGCCGCCTCCACGCCGTAGCCGAAAGCGTCCGCCGAAAGCAGCGCAATGTAGCCCCTCTCGCGCCCCATGAAGTGCCTGAGTTTTCCAAGGTTCCTCTCCATGGCGCAGAGGTCTATGTGCACGGAACACCTCAGATGCGTGCTTGAACCTTCCATTTTACATACTCCCTTTTTGAAAGCGATTTAGGTTCCGGAGGCAACGCGCAAAGTTCCGCGAGCCCCGGATCCGCCAGAAGCGCGCGGGCGGCGGCCGACGCCGGCAGGTCGAGCCTCTTAAATCCCGCAAGCCGCGGGTCGGCGACGGCGCGCTGGTCGAGCAACGCCGCCGGAAGCGGCTCCATTGCATCAAGCCCGCCTATCTCGACCTCCTCTTGCCGCGCGGCGCACCCACCGCGGAAATCGAGCGCGTTGGCGTACCCCTTGCGGGACGGGGCGACTATCCGGAAATCCCCGCGCATTTCGGGAAATCCCGCGACGAACCCGCGGTGGAGGGCGGCGGCGGCAACCTGCATGGCGTCCCACGAAAAAAGTTTCGCGCCAGTAAGCGCCGCAACGGTCGAGAGCGCGCAGCTTGCCACGCGCGTCGAAAGCATGGAACCCGGGCCGACGCAGAGCGCGAACGCCCCGATTTCGCCCAAGCCCGAACCGCATGCTTCGGCGAGCGCCGACGCGAACCCCTCCATCGCCATATTGGGCCGCGACGCCTCCATAACCGTCTCTCCGCCCCGCACGAGGGCGATTTTCACGCTCGAACCCGACGCGTCGGCGACGGCAAAAGTTTCAAAATCACGGAGCATTCAATACCTCCTTCTCAAATTTTTCGGGGCTATGCCGAGCTCCTCGCGGTATTTGGCGACCGTCCTGCGGGCGATGTCCACCCCTTCGGACGAGAGGATTTCCGCTATTTTAGAATCGCTCAGCGGCGCGCGGGGAGACTCTCCGCCAACTATCGCGCGCATGCGCTCCTTTACGGACGAGCTGGCTACGCCCCCGCCGGAACCGGAATCGTAGCCCGCGCCGAAAAAGCTTTTGAGAGGCAGTATCCCGAACGGTGTGTCGGCGTATTTTTCCGAAACCGCGCGCCCGACGGTCGTCGGGTGGACGCCCACCAGATCCGCCACGTCCTGCATTGTCATGGGTTTGAGCGCGCCCGCCCCGCGCTCGAAAAACTCCGGTTGCAGCTCGAGAATCGCCAGCGCGATTTTAAGCAGCGTCTTCTGGCGGTGTTCTATCGCCTCTATTATGAATTTGCCCTCGCGGATTTTTGACGAGATGTACGCGGCCCCGTCCTTCGTGACCGCGGCGCCGGATGCCATTTTGCGGTATTCCTGGTTTATGCGCAGCTTCGGGACGTATTCGTTCGTCAGCTCCGCCGTCCACGCGCCCTCGGGCGTCTTTTTGTACGCAACGTCGGCGTAGACAAATCTGTCGTCGTCGCGCGCGAACTCGTGCGCGGGAGACGTGCTCAGCTTGGCGATTTCGCCTATGGCGCCCTCCACTTCCGCCTCAGTGGAGTTTTCAAGGCGCGCGATTTCCGAAACCCTGCGCCTCATCAGAAGGTCGTAGCGGCTTTCGAGAATCCTGTGGGCGAGGCTGCCGCCCATGCCCTTGCGCTCGAGCTGCAACATGAGGGAGTCGCGCATGTCGAAGGCGCCGATTCCGGGCGGGTCGCTTTCGCGCAGAAGCCTTATCGCCGCCTCCGCGTCCTCTTTGGAAAATCCAATCTCCTCCGCGCGCGCCGCGGCATCGCGCGGCAAAAACCCCCTGTCGTCGAGCTCTCCCGCGAAAAACGCGAACGCCTTGGCCGCCCCTTCGCTCGGGGCGTCGAGATTCGCCTCGTTGAGGAGGTGTTCGCGCAGGGAAATTTTGTCGGGAATCGAGTTGAGCGCAAAGTCGCGCCGGGCGGCAGCGTCGTTTGCGGCGTCGGAATCGGAGGATTCCCCGTACCCGTCGTCGAAATCCGAAAACTCCCCGTCCGCCGGCCCGCCAACAGACTGCGGGCGGTCGGCGAAGTCCTCGGCGGAAACGTCTTCGAGCAGCGGGTTGGTGCGCAGCTGGGCGGAGACCTCCCCCGCCAAATCGAGCGCGGAAGCCTGGAGAATCTCGAGGCTCTTTTTCAGTTGCGGCGTGAGCGCGAGCCCCTGCTCGACACGCTGCGTCTGTTTCATTTCCGGCGGCATTGCGCGTTTTAAAAAGAGAAAATTTTTTACATCAAACCGGCGACCGCCTTCAAGCATTAAGAATCGGAAGCTCTTTTTTGTTGCCCGCCCGCTCCCGAAAGAAAGAATTGCGCGGATATGGAACGCAACGCCCGCTTCCCCTCCCCAGTCCGGCGCCCGGAAATAATGGCGCCCGCCGGAGACTTCGTGTGCCTCAGCGCCGCCCTGCAAAGCGGCGCGGACGCCGTATACTTCGGCATAAAAGGCAGCAACATGAGGGCCGGGGCGCGGAACTTCGACGTTCCCGACCTCCCGCGGATAGCGGACGAATGCCGCAAGCGCGGGGCCAAAGCGTACCTTGCGCTAAACAACATATATTTCGACTCCGAAGCCGCGACGCTCGACCTCCACATCCGCGCCGCAAGGGACGCGGGGGTGGACGCCGTAATCGCGTGGGACTTCGCAGCAATAGAGCGCGCTCTCGGCGCGGGGCTGGAAGTGTTTTTGTCAACGCAGGCAGGCGTCGCCAACTCCGACGGGGTATGCGCCTATTTCAGGAGGTTCGGGATACGGAGGTTCGTCCTCGCGCGCGAGTGCGCGCTCGAAGACATCGCCTCCATAAAAAAGCTCGCCGCCGAAAAAATCGGCGCCGAAAACGCCGCGAAAATCGAAATCGAAGTGTTCGCCCACGGCGCGATGTGCGTATCCATAAGCGGCAGGTGCTTCATGTCCCAATACGCCTACGGCAAGAGCGCGAACAGGGGCGAATGCCTCCAACCGTGCCGCCGCGAATACTCCGTAAAGGAGAAACGCGAAAACGGCGCGGAATTTGCTGTGGGCGAAGGGTTCGTTATGAGCCCCAAAGACCTATGCACCCTCCCATTTGTCGAAAAACTCTTTGAGGCCGGCGCCGACGCCCTGAAAATCGAGGGGCGCAACCGCAACGCGCAGTACGTCTCGGCGGCCGCGGGCGCATACCGCGCCGCGCGGGACTTCTGGTTCGAGCGCCGCGGCGAAAGCGGATTTTCCGAAAAGTTCGCGGAGCTGAAAAAATCGCAAATGGAGCGGCTGTCGCAAAATTTCAACCGCGGCTTCTCGGACGGCTTCTACATGGGCAGGCCCGCGGGAGACTGGACTTCCTCCGGCAACCGCGCGACCGTAAAAAAGCTGATTCTCGGCCGCGTGCTCAACTATTTTCCGCGCGCGGGAGCAGCCGAAATAATAGTGGACGACAATTCCGCGAAAATCGGAGACACGCTGTGCGTGGAGGGCAACGCGACCGGATACGTCGAATTTGAGCTCGAAAGCGCGCAAATCGGCGGCGCGGACGCCGGCGAAGTGCGCAAGGGACAGACGGCCTCGATAAAAGTGCCGTCTAAAATGCGCCCCAACGACAGGATATACCTGCTCTCAAAATCGTAAAAATTTTTACTATTTTGACTTTGCGCCCGATTCGCGCGCGCGGCGGGTTGACAACGGCAGCCCTCGGGCTATCCTCGCTTCCAGAAAAGGGAAAATTATGCAAAACATTTCGAGAAGGCAATTTTTGGGGCACGCCGCGCTCGCCGGATGCGCCGGCGCGCTGTCGCTAAACTTCCTCTGCTCCTGCGGGAAAAAGAAAACCTATCCGCTCGGCGTCTGCGACTGGACGCTCGGGGGAGTCGGCAACCCCGGGGCGCTCGGGACCGCCAAACTCGCGGGGCTCGACGGCGTACAGGTCTCCTCGGCGGCGCCCAAGCCCGAGGGCGAATTTTTCACGAAAGCGCAGATCGCCGAATACAAAAAGGCGATGGCGCAAACCGGCATGAAGATAGCCTCGACTTCGCCGACGTGCATGAACGCCAACCCGTTTTACAGCGCGTCCGGCGCGGTGGAATTCACATGCAAGGCCATAGACGCCGCCGCGGAGCTCGGGGCAAACTGCGTGCTCCTGCCCTTCTACGGGCCCGCCAACATGCAGAATCCCGACAAGACGATGAACGAAAAATTCTTCGCCCCGCTCGTCTCGCGCCTGAAAGAGGCGGCGGCCTACGCGCAAAAGAAGGGCGTGATGATTTCAATGGAAAACTCCGTGTCGGCAAAGGACAACCTGCGGATAATCGAAGCCGTCGGCAGCGACTGGGTAAATGTCTACTTCGACATATTCAACTTCCAATACTACGGGCACGACACCCTCGACTGCCTGAAAGCGCTCAAAGGGCATATAGGGCAAATCCACCTGAAAGACTCCAAGCACAAGCTGGACTCCAACTCGGGGCTTCCGCGCAATATGGACGAATGTTTGAGGACGATTGAAGCCATAGGTTACGAGGGGTGGCTGGTATTCGAGTTGCACGGATTCAACAGAAAAAGGGACGGCGAGGAAATCGACACGATACGCCACAACGCGCAATTCATACGCAAGTTTTACGCATAGGCGACCCGCTGACGGCGGCGGAAATCGTGATTAGGAACGGCGCGCCCGCGGCGGGCCTGCCGGAATTTTCGGGCATTTGCCGGTCGCCGTTCGAAATCCCGCGCCTGCGGCGCATATAGACGCCGCCGCGCGCAGCCTCAATCTTTCTCCGTCCTCCCCAATCAAATACCGCCCCGTATGCGCGCGGATTGCCCCGCGCGCAGGGGAGGGTTTCCGGCAGGGCTAAAAGTCTGCGTTTTGCCGTCGGGCCTTCGGGGAGCGGACTTTCCGCCCATTCGGTGCGAGAAAATTGGAGTAAATCTTCCAATCCCTGCCGAAGCTTCCTGCGTATTACCCAAAAAATAGGGCGAAGAAATAGGGAATAAATTGACTTGATTGGCGTTATTGCCGATTAGGTTGATCGGTAGATTAAATACATTCGCAACGCCCCCATTGGGGAGGCGGCGTGTGCCCGGAGACCACAGTTCAGCCCCGAGCACGGTTGCCGTTATCGCATTTTCCCGCCAGTCCTTCGGCATATCCCGAACCCCGCGCAAGCTCCCAAATTTTCATTCTCTCGGCAACCCGTTGCGCATCGCCCCGTTGAAGCTTTCTGCCCGTCCATTTCCGTCGGTTTCTCAAACATGTCGCGCATAAAGTCCATACTTCAACGTTCGTTTATTTGCTTGGGGTGTCCGGTTTTTATTCGCTCAAATCTTAATCCCTTGCGCCTGTTCCGCTTGCCTGTTTGCAGATGCTCTTCGCGGCAGACTCAAAAGCTTCCTGCCGTTGACGTTTTCGCAAAGTCGGCGGATACGGTTGAACAATAAGCTCGCGTTTTCTCGCCCGATCTCCCGATGCCGCAAGGCGTCTTTCGACTCCGTTCCGCCGTGCTTTCCGCCCATTTGAGTTGTCTTTCCATTTTGCAAACCGTTTTACCCCCCACAGCCCTGTCCCGTTTTCGGGGCACGGACCATTCCGACCGGATTCAAACCCTTAGCGCTTTGCCTCCCTCGGTGCGCTTTCAACCACGCCGGAAATTCCCGCGCCGATTCAAGCCCGTTCACCCGAAATCCGGTTTCCCCGGGACGCGCAGTATATGAAAATCCCCCGAAATCCCGACGGGAACACTTCGATTTTCCGCCGAGACGCACAAGCGGGTGGAACCTCGACGCGTTCTTGCCCGCGCTTCCCCTCCCCGACGGATTCCGCCGAGAAATGCGGCGGCTCTGCAATGCGTGTGCGCAATCAAAGCGGCGGCGCAAAAGCCCGAAAAACTCCGCGCTCCGAGAGATAAAATGCGCCCGTCGGCCACCGGAAGATTTTTCTAAATTTAAAAAAAATCACTTGACACAACAAATAAAATATACCTTTTTAGTAGACATTATGAAAAAAGACGCCCCATACGCCGAATTTACCGAGAGGTTCGCCTCCACATCTTTCCGCATCTGTCGAATGCGAATGCGTGCCGCGGCGGATTGCGCGTTTCGGGGATATTTCCTTTTTGTATCCGTCGCGGCAGAAATCTGAAATGCCATTTTTTTAAAAAGAATAACTACTGTTTTAGTAGACTTTAAAATAACTTCAAGTAAAAGGAAAAATTTCAATGAATCTAAAATACGCAATTTCCGCCGCGGCTTTTTACGCCGCGCTCCAACCGATGACCTACGCAGGGAATCCGGCGTCCGCAACCGAAACGCCGTCCGTCCCCTCCGAAGTTCAAGACGCCGGAACCGGAAAAAAGCCCGGCGAAAAACTTCCTGAACAAAAGGGGGCGCCCCTGCCGCTACTCACCATCGACGGCGTCGGAGGGGTCGTCATTACTCCCATAGCCTATCTCGTAAACCCGGGGCCGGAGGGAACCGAAATAGGGCTTCCGACATTCGGAGCGACATACATAAACGCCCGCCAAAAAAATGTCGAAAGCTTCGGGGTGACGGAAACCCTCTTCGGCCGCCTCGAACTCGGCTACAATGCGAGCCGCTTCGGGACGGGCTCGCTGCAAACCGACGTCTTAAAATACGCCGGCGCGGACATCGAGAGAAACGACGTGTGGCTGCACACCCTCAATGCGCGCTTCGCCGCCGTCAGGGGAAACGATTTTGGCTCCGAATACGTCCCTACCTCACATTGGGGATACACGCGAAATACAACGACGGGATCGCCGAAATAAACCGCAACCTCGGGGGGTTGCTCAACTCGGTCGGATACAGCCGGGACTACGGGGTGGAATTCACCGCCACAGTCTCGAAGACATTTTCCGTATACGGTCACCCGCTGATTCTGTCGGCGACGGGGCGCGCGTCGGACGCCTCCAATCTCGGATACACTGGATATTCCGGCAAGTACGACTTCACCGTCGAAGGCAACGCCGTATTCGGAATAACCGACTGGCTCTTCGCCGCGTTTGAATACCGGCAAAAGCTGAACAAGTACGACACCGTGGCGGCGGGAGGGCGCGAGCTCATCGGGAACGAAAACGACTGGTGGACTGTGGGGCTCGCCGCGATATTGTCGCCGCATCTTACGGTGACGGCGGGCTACGGGCACCTCGGGACGGTTCTCAACACCACGGAAAACACGGCCTGGGCGGGCGCGATAAAATACGAATTTTAATCCGCGCAGCCGCTCGCCCCGCCGCCGTCCGGCTCCCGCGGCCCTGCGGAGTTTTTTTCCCGCAAAAACACTTCGACAGTTCCCCTGACGGAGTTTGCCATATATATCCTGTCCGCCGAAAACAAATCTTCGGCGCGCAGGACTTTTTCAGCCAGGCGCGGCAGCATCGCCCGCCGCATCACGCCGTCCAAAAGCCCGCACGACAGCGGGGGCGTATAGAGAACTCCGCCCTTCTCGATTATCACATTGCAGCGGGAGCCCTCGCAGACTTCCCCGCGCTCGTTCAAAAAAATCTCGTCGTAGACCTCGCCGGCGGCTATCCTGCGCGACGCCCGCGCGTACCAGCCGCGTTTGGAAGTCTTGTGGCGCAGAAACGGATTGCGGGAATCCAGGCGCTCGCGCGCGATTTCCACGCCAAAATCCGCGGCGGCCGAGAGCTCCCGCCAAGCCGCGGAAAAGCTTCCCCCTCGGGAAAGGCCGAGCCTCAATATACCGTCGCGCGCGCCGGCTAAGGCGCGCGCGGCTTTTGAGGCGTCGAAGGCGAAACCGAGCTCGCGGGCGGAGTTTTCCATGCGCGCCAAGTGTTCCCGCAAAAATTTGGGCTCGCCGTTCTCGACGAGAAAGGTTTCGATTATTTCGAACTCTCCGTTTATAAACCGCGCCTTTTCGAGCGTCTCGGCCCACTCTTCGCCCGCGGCGGAATCCCACACAACGGCACTTCCGGAATGGAATCTGAACCGCTCCCGTCCAGAGCGCCGCTGCAATATGCGTATCGGAACGCTGCACACGGTTTCCTCCGGCGATACGAGCAGAATCGCGCCGCAGTATACCCCGCGTTCCCCCGCCTCCAACGACTCTATTATGCGCATTGTCGAAAGCTTAGGCGCGCCCGTCACGGAGCCGCACGGGAAGATATTTCTAAAAATATCCGCCAGTCCGACCCCGCGCGAGAGCGTCGCCGAAACCGTCGAAGTCATCTGGTGGACGGTCGGCAGGCTCTCGACCTCGAACATCTTTTCGACCTCCACGCTGCCGGGCTCGCAGACGCGGCTGAGGTCGTTGCGCATGAGGTCGACTATCATGAGGTTTTCGGCGCGGTTTTTGGGGTCGGAGGAAAGTTCGGCGGCGCGCCGCGCGTCGGCCCGGGGATCCGGAAGGCGGGCGGCGGTGCCCTTCATGGGCTTTGCGGTAATCCTCCGCCCGCTGACGCGGAAAAACAGCTCGGGCGAAAACGACAGAACCGTCCTCCAACGGTTTGATATGAACGCGGAATACGCCGCATTCTGGCGCGGCAGGAGCGCCTCGAAAAGCGCAAAGTCGTCTGGAAATTCGGCGAGCAAATCGGAAGGGTAGGAATAGTTGACCTCGTAGGTTTCCCCGTCCATGAGGGCGTCTTTTATTTTTCCGACGGCAAAAAAATATTCCTCTTTTGAAACGAGGGGAACAAGGGCGGCGGAAATTTCCGGGCGGGCGCGCGGGACAAACGGGCGGAAAGAGCTGAAGACTTCCATGTACAAAAGCGGCTCTTCCGGCATGCGGGTTTCAATGCCGCAAAAGCTTTTCCACGCCTCGTAGAGAATGTACCCCAAACAATATTTTCCGCCTGCGGCATACCTTTCCGCGCGGTTTAGCGCCCGCGCCAGTTCGCCCGCCGTGCGCGCTTCAAGCGTCGCGGCGGGCTCCGAAAATTCCATACCCATAAAAACGGACATCGCCGGAAAACCATAAAAGATTTTTAAGATACGCCCGCACAGCGCCGCCGCAAGCCAAAACAGGCAAACGCGCAGCCGCGCCAATATGCCGCAGCGCGCCGCGGCTTTCATTCCAAAAGAGAAATACGCGCAAACCTCAAAACCTTGCGCGCCGCCGCCCGCAATCCGCAAACCGCGCTGCGCGGATATTCCGGCGGGCGCGCGGAGCAAACCCGCTTTTTACCGCCGCCTCCCGCCGAACGGAAAGCGCCCGGCGCGCTTCGCCCTCACGAAAAGCGCCGCGGCGGAACACGCGAAGCCGAGCATCAGCGCGCATTCCGCGGGCTCCGGAACGGAAACCATCCAATAGCCGCCATTATTCACAAATGTCATGCCGCCGTCCGAAACGAGCTTGTTTCCGTCGTATACAAAATGCTCTGCTTCCATATCAATTCCGGACAAAAATTTCGATATGGACGAAATGTCCGCAAAATCCCAAACCCCGCCCGCCATTGAAAAATCCACTGTGAAATTTATCGGCGCGCCCGACGAATTTTCCATTAGGCAGCCCGAGACCATTTGGCTTTCGGCGGGGTCGTAGAACGAAAACGCGAAATAGTCCAGTTGCGCGGAGGCGAAATAATCCAGCGGATTGCCGCCATCGGCGACGTCGCCCTCGAACGCAAAGCTTATGTTCACAAGCCTCATTCCGGCGAATTCAAAGCCCCCTCCGTCAACATTCATGGAAAACATGCCGTCCGCCGGATTATAGGATAGCGAGGCAGGCGGAGCGGCGGATTCAAAATGGAATCCCGCGCCTGCTACGGACAAGCTGAAATCGGTTATCAGATTGGAATATTGGTATCCGAAAAATACGGAAGATTCGGCTTGCTCGTCGAAATAAAATTCCGCCTCCACCGCCTGCCCTATGGCAAACTCGGAAGGCATATTTTCGCCCAAAACGCTTATTTGCGCGGAAATGCTTTTATGCGAGCTGCCGGCAAACGCGAAGAAAGGCGCGGCGAGAAAGAGCGCAAAAACAAACGGCTTCATTGCGGAATATTCAGGTTTTTCAACCATGGCGCGATTTAATTTCGCACACACCGCAGTTATTTAATCCTACAAGTCTTTCCCGATAATGGGATTATATTGAAACGCCCAGAAAACCGCACCGCCCCCATCGAGGCAAACCCCGCGTATGCGTGGCGTGCGAACTCTCTACCCGAAAGTCCCGCAGTAAACCCGAATTTCCGCGCCGAAAAAATGGCCTTCCCCGAACTCCGGAACGCGCCATTTCCGCGCGGCAATCCCCGATTATCCGCCCCAAAAAACGGCGGCGCATTTCAGAAAAATTCTCTCCGGCCGGCGCGCACAAATTCAAATGCCCCACCGAAAGGAAAACTCGCGCCGCCCGAACCGAGCGCAAAGTTTAAACCGCGGCATGGAAACCGCCGCGACAGTTTGCGCAACCGGATCTATCGGCGTCCGCCTACCGCCCCAGAATATGCTTTTGGACTATTTCCGAAGCGGAGGCGACTATCCTGGCGCACGGGCGGGTGGCGTAATATTTTGCGTCGCGCGCGTCGGGCGCCGCGGAAACGGGGGCGTCCTTTTGCAGGTTGAGGAGCTCGCGGCAGATTATGGAGCCGTTGGCTTCCCTGAAAATTTCGGCGAGCCTCTGGACCCTTTCGTAAGTCCTTTTCTTCTCCTCGGGGGACGGGTCGGAAGAGCAGTTTTTGAGGCCGTCGAGCATGGCGCACGCGCTGAAAGCCCCGCAGACTTCCCTCATTCTGCCGACGCCTCCGCCGAGCGGCGCGGAGACTTTCAACGCCGTCTCAAAGTCCATTCCGAGCTCCCCCGCGTGCGCGGCGAAAACCGACTGCGAGCAGTTGTACCCGCGCATGAAAAGCTCCTCCGCCGCGCCTCCCGAATTTTTCCCGATTGATTCCATAACTATTTCCCCTCCCCAGGTTTTTTGCCGAAAGCCTCGCGGATTTCAATGGAAGCGCGCATGGAACAGAACTTCGGGCCGCACATGGAGCAGTGGTGCGGGCGGGAGTTGTCGCGCGAAAATTCGGGGTCGCCCTTCGCGCGGTATTCGCGCGCGCGCTCGGGGTCGAGCGAGAGGTTTATCTGGTCGTTCCACCTGAATTCGGCGCGCGCAAGGCTCATGGCGTTGTCGCGGTACTGGGCGGCAGGGTGCCCCTTGGCGAGGTCGGCCGCGTGCGCGGCGAGCTTGAAGACGACCACGCCCTCGCGGACATCGTCGCGCTCGGGGAGGCCGAGGTGCTCTTTTGGGGTCACATAGCAGAGCATGGCGGTTCCGCCCGCGCCTATTTGAAGCGCGCCCAGCGCCGCCGTCACGTGGTCGTAGCCCGCGCCTATGTCGGAGACGAGCGGCCCGAGCGTGTAGAACGGCGCCTCGGCGCACCAGTCGAGCTGGCAGCGCATATTTTCGTCCACCATCTGCAACGGGACGTGCCCAGGGCCTTCGCACATCACCTGCACGTCGTGCTCCCACGCGATTTTCGCGAGCTCCCCCTGAACTTTGAGCTCTCCGAGCTGGGCGGAATCGTTGGCGTCGGCTATCGCGCCCGGGCGCAGGCCGTCGCCTATCGAAAACGCAACGTCGTAGGAAGCCATTATTTCGCAAATGTCGCGCCAGTGCTCGTAGAGGAAATTCTCCTTTTTGTGGGCGAGCATCCACTTCGCCATGATGGAGCCCCCGCGCGACGCTATGCCCGCCATTCTGCCGGCGGCTGCGGGGAGAAATTCCCTCAGCACCCCCGCGTGGATTGTGAAGTAGTCCACACCCTGCTCAGCCTGCTCTATGAGCACGTCGCGGTAAGATTCCCACGAGAGCTCTTCCGCCACGCCACCGACCTTTTCGAGCGCCTGGTAGAGCGGAACCGTCCCGAGCGGCGTCGGGCAGTTGCGTATGAGCCACTCGCGGGTGTCGGTGATGTCGGCGCCCGTCGAGAGATCCATCATGGTGTCCGACCCCCATTTTATCGCCCACAGCATTTTTTCTATTTCCTGCGGTATGGACGACGCCATCGAGCTGTTGCCGATATTGGTGTTGATCTTCACCAGAAAATTCCTGCCGATTGCCATCGGTTCAAGCTCGGGGTGGTTGACGTTTGCTGGTATTATAGCCCTGCCCCGCGCGACTTCGCCGCGCACGAATTCGGGGGTTATCTCAAACCCCTTGCCGAACCACGTTCCGGCGTGCTGGATTCTGAGGCTCGAACGCGGGGCGTCCGGCGACATCGCGCCCTCCACGCCGTTGTGGAGCGCGAGATTTTCGCGCAGGGCGACATACTCCATCTCCGGCGTGATTATCCCCTTTTTCGCGTAGTGCATCTGCGTGGGCCTGCACCCGGGCTTTGCCCTCCTTACGGCGCGCCCCCCGAACGGATTTTTTGCGGACTCCGCAAGGCGTCCCGCCGCCTCCGTGTCGCCGCGCGCATCCAGCCACTTCTCGCGGATTTTGGGCAACCCCCTTGACGTGTCGAAGTGGAAGCTTTCGTCCGCCCACGCGCCGGCGGTGTCGTAGACGCGCACGGGCGGATTGGGCCTGCAAGTTCCCCCGCAAAGCGTGGGGGAAAGCTCTATCTCGGCGAGGGCGACTTTCACGCCGTTGCTTTCGGCGTACACCCTGCGGCGCGCCGGATTGTCCAGAAAAAGTTTTTTTATGTCCATTGTTTGCCGTTTTGAAACGCCGCCAAAATGGCGGAACGCCAATTAAAATATGTCCGCGGGATTCGCCTTGCGCAGCTTGCGGGTGGCGAGCAGACCCGCCGCGAGGCACATCGAAAGCGATAACCCGAACACCGTCGCGAGGCTCGCCAGCGACATGTAAGTCTGCATTCCCGCCACGCTGCGGGTGAGCATGTACAAAATCTCCGCCAGCCCCGCGCCGGGCACAAACCCCATCACGGAGAGTATGAAAGACTCCTGCACTATTATCCACACGAAAAACGAGTCCGAAAACCCTATGGCTTTCAGGGTGGCGTACTCGGACAGGTGGTCGGTGACGTCCGTGTAGAGAATCTGGTAGACGATGACCGCACCGACGAATATGGCCACCGCCATCGACGCGCCTATCACAAAGCCTATCGGCGTGCGCTTCGCCCAATAGTCTTTCTCGTTTTCTATAAAGCGCTCTTTGGTCATCGCGCTAACGTCGCGCGGCAGAATTTTTTCGAGCCTGCGGACCACATCCTCCGGATCCGCGCCGCCGCGGAGCTTCAACACCCCCACGCTGTACACTCCGCCGGGCTCCGGCCACATTTCGGAAAAGGTGCGCAGGCTAGTGAGGACGTTTCCGTCGGCGGCGAAAGTCGCGCCGATCCTGACGAGCCCCTTTACGGTCGCGCGCCTGCCAGCTATCTCCGTGCGCGCCGAGCCCTCCGCCGCGAACTTCCCCGCCACGTCGCCGTACTGCGAGCGCGAAAGGCTGTCGAACAAAACGGCGCCGTCGCGCTTCAAAAATTCCTGCGCGCCCCTTATGTCGTCCGACAAAAACACCTCTTTCGACGGGTCGAAAGCTATCACGAATATGTCGCGCTCCCTGCCGTCGTCCACGCTCTTGAAGGACATGCACCCGAGCTTTATCCCCTCGGCGGACTCGACCTCCGCGACGGCGCGCGACTGGTGGAGGCGCACCTCCGGAAAGCCCTTTCCAACCCCAAAGTACTCGTAGTTCGCGCCCACTATGACGACCTGCCCGTCGAGGAGTTCGAGCGGGCCGACGACCTGCTTGTAGAGGGCGTTTTTAAGCCCCATCTGAAACAGCATCATCGCCACAGCGAACGTTATGCCGAGGAGCGCCACGAAAAACCGCTTCCTGTCGCCGGCAAGCTGCAGCCACGCCACGGGAATCCCCAGCGGCACAAGCCTTTCAAAAAAGCCTTTGCGATTTTTCCGCACTCCTCGCGCCTATTGCTTTTTGACCAGTATGCGGACGCTCACCTGCGAGCCTATCAGGTTGCGGAAGCTCCCGGGGGAATCCAGCTTTATTTTTGCGACTACGACCTTGAGGTTGGAATAGTCGCTCGGGTCGCTGCTGAAAAGCCTGTTGGACTTCACGTAAGAGGAAATCTGCACCACTTTCCCGAAAAACTTTTTACCCTCTAACGCGTCCGAAAATATTTCCGCCGAGTCCCCCACCGACACGCGCGAAATGTCCGAAACGTACACCTCCGCCTCCGCGTACATGGAACTCGTGTCGGCGATCTCGCAGATGCCCTCCATGCCGACGGCTTCCCCCGGGACGACGTTCGACTCCACAACCTCTCCGGATATCGGCGCGCGCACCTCGTACTCCGCGAATGCGGCCCGCGCCTCATCGGCGGCGGCGGCGGCCTCCGCCACGGCGAGCTCCTGCGCCCGCTTCACGAGCGGAACCATGGACTTCGCCTGCGCTATCTTGCGCGCGAGCGACTCCTGCTCGTAGTTTATCTCCTCGCGTTCGCGGCGGGGGGGATCCTTTTCGTCGAGAATCTTCTGGTTTTGCGCAAAAGACCCTTCGAGGTCGGCGGCGAAATTTTCCTGTTGGAGGATTTTCATGTCGGCGTTCGCCCTCGCGGCGGCAAGCGCGCTCTCTGCGCGCGCGAGCGCGGCCTTCGCCCTCGCCGCCCCCCTGAGAACCGCCACGACATCGCCCTCATTGACAAAGCTTCCCCTGCGGATATTGAGCGTTTCGACTATGGGCTGCGACCCCCCGAGCGACGGGGCTGCGAGCGCCGCTATGCGCGCGCCAGGCACGATTTTCCCGACGCACGCCACCGCCGAGCCTCCCGCCGTTTCCGCGGCGGAGAGGGCCGCCGAGAGCCCGAGGCATATCAGACAAAAGAAATTTTTCATAGGCGAACAAATTACTCCGGCAAACGCGCATTACAACACAAAAAACCCGCGCGCAAAATTTGCTTGCCCGCCGCGCCGAAAAGCGGGATAATACCGGAACTATGAGAAAACTTGCGCATATAGGAATCCCGACGGACAAAAAGCCCGAAAAGGCATCGTATCTTGCCGGAGCAAAGCTCTTCGTCACAGATCCGGCGGACACGAAAAACAACATAGAATTTCTCTATTTTGAGGAGGGCAGCCCGATGCCCGAAATTCTGAAAAAAGCCACCCACATAGCGTATATGGTGGACGACATCGAGGCGGAGCTCAAAGGCGCCGAAATCCTCATGCCACCGTTCGAGCCGTTCCCGAACCTGAAAGCCGCGTTCGTAATCGAGGACGGCGGGGTTCCCGTGGAGCTTATGCAGAAATTCTGACGCTCCGGAGCGCCCGGGGCGGAATCGGATATTTTCCAGGCGGGCGCGGGAATCGCGCCCGTTTTTTGCGGATCGGAAATTCCGCGCGGCGGAACGCAAAAAAGCGGGGAGCGGGCCGCGTGAACTTGGCCGGCGCCCTCCCGCGCGCGGAAGCTCCGCGGCAGACGCGGAAATCAGTTTTCGGAAGCGCCCATTGTCCTTTTTATGTACTCCGCCTCAGCGGGGTCGTAAGGCGAGCCGTCGGGCTTTAAAACGTCGTGGAACCACCTGTCTTTGGGATAGTCCTTTTCCATATGCGCCCACGGGCGGTCGGTGTGCGTCCTGCCGTTGACGAGCCCCCAGTTGTACGCGGCGACCCCGCATTCTTTCATAATCCCGAGGCAAGGGTCGAACGTGCTGAAAGGCCTCGCCATGTATTCGGTGCAGAAAACCGGCCGGTTGAGCTTTTTGAATTTTTCGATGTTCGCGCGCATGGATTTTCCGCCCCCGTAGCAATGGAAGCTTATTATGTCGGACTCCGAAAGCTGTATGGGGTTCATCGTGCGCCCGACGGCGGATTTGTCGCCCGCGTAGACGCCGGCGGTTATCGGCTGCGAAGGATTCGCCGAGCGCGCCCATTCAAACGACAGCTTCAAGAGCTTTTCGGTTTTCTTAAACATCTCCACATTCCCCCGAAGAGCCCCGTGCTCGTCCACGCTAACCCCTATTTGGCCCGGCTCGTTGAACACGTCCCAGCCGACGACGCGGGGGTCGTCCTTAAACCTCGAAACCACTTCGACAACGTATTTTTCAAGCTCCGGCCAGCGCGATTCGTCCCCTAAAATTTCAAACGACGGCGATTTCAGCCAGTTTGAGTTGTGGCGTCCGCTCGGCTCGGGCTGTTTGCCGTATTTTGAATCGGCGTTCCAGCAGCTGTCGAAAAACACGAACAAAGTTTTTATGCCGCGCGAATCCGCGATTTGCAGGTATTTCTCCACGCTGTCGAGAAACTTTTCGCCCTCGTTGAGCCAAACCGCATCGCTCAGGAACACGCGCATGGAATTAAACCCCAGCTTCTGCGCCATCGCCAGCTCCCTGTCTATAAGGGCGGGATTGAACGTCGCGGAGCTCCACATCTCTATCTGGTTGGAGGCGTCGGACGGAATGAAGTTGCAGCCCGCCATAAAAGGCTTGCCGGCATACCATGCGTTGGCCTCCTCCTCCGTCCACTTTTCGCGCGAGAACGCCGGAAGAAAAGCGGACAAAACCGCCAGACCCCCCCAAAATTTGCGCATTAGCTCAATTCCTGTTCGGAGTCTGGACGGACACGTTCAGAATCTGCCCGTCCTTTTCGAGAGTCTTGGAGAGCTTGGCGTAGTCCACGTCCTGGACGGCGCAACCGTCGTCGATTGCCTGCGCCGCGGCGGTCGCCGCGCTCTGCCCCAGTATCATGAACACCGGCTCCATGCGTATCGAGCCGTAAGCTATGTGCGACGCCGAGCACGCCACGGGAACCAGAAGGTTGTCCACCTGCCCCTTCTTGGGAACTATCGCCCCGTATGAAATCTTGTACGGGGCTTTCAGGCGAACCTGCACGTCGCCCTCGTTCTGGACGTATCCCTCTCTGGTAACGTAGCGCGAAGTGTTGTGCGAGTCGAGCGTGTAGGAGCCCATTCCGACGGGGCGCGGGGTCATGCGCGAGTTCTGGCAGTCGTGCTGGGTCATGACGTATTCGCCGTTCAGGCGGCGCCCCTCGCGGATGTACAGGGTGTACGGCCAGTGGCCGGTTGAGGCGAACTCGTCCTTGGACAGTCCGAATTTTGCTATTGCCTTGCGGGTCTTTTCGGGCACGCGGGGGTCGTTTTGGAGGAAGTACATCAGCCCCTTCTGGTATTTCAGATGCGCGTCGAATATCTCCTTGCGCCTTTCGTAGGAGGCTTCGGGCCACTCGTAATTGCCGCCTATGAAATCCGTGCTGAAAGCGTCTTTGTTGTTTATGTCGGTCTTGCCGTTGGGCATTCTCGAAACGGTAAGCGGGAAAATATTGGGCTCCGCCTCGAGATAGCGCGCGCCGAGCTCGTAGTCCGCGGGGTCGTAGCCCTCGGGCTTTTCGATTTTCACCATGTTTTCCGGAACGTCGGTAAGGCACATTCTGAAACAATACGCCTGAACTTTTTTGTCCGCAACGCCGTCCGGCAACGGGGATTCGGGGCTTATAAATTTGAGCAGCCCGCTCGACTTGTCGCCCTTTACCTTATAGGGGTCGACCTTGGCGTGGAAGCGGTGGCCGTTGTATTCGTTGGTGGCGCGGAAGCCGTTGTAATCCTCGCCGAAGCGCGAATTGCTCTCGCGGCCTACAAAGTAGTCCGCGCCCGCGGCCGCCATCAGGTCGCCTTCAAAAGTGCAGTCTATGAACATTTTTCCCGGGTACCTGCCGCCGTCGAGCGTGGAAATGGCGACTATCCTGCCGCCAACCTTTTCGACGCCGGACTCCCTGTCGAGCCGCTCGCCGCGCACGAGCCTTATGTTTTTGTGCTCCTTAACCCAGTCTTCAAAGACTTTTTCGGCGACTGACGGCTCGAAAATCCACATCACCTTGCGCTCGTCGTCGATTGCCTTCGTTCCCTGCCCCCTTCCGGCAAAGTTTTCGCGCTTCTGCCACTTCCATGTCTCGGGCTTCCGGTACTCCCTCCACACCCTGTGGTAGAATTCGCGCGAGAGGCCGCCTATCGTGGCGGTCTTTCCGGAGTCCGTCATGCCCAATCCGGCGCTCGACATCGCCCCGAGCCTCCCCTCGGGCGCGATGAGGACGACGCTCTTGCCCTCTTTGGCCGCCTGGACCGCGGCGGTGACGCCAGCGGAGGTCCCTCCGTAAACCACGATGTCGGCGGGCTTTTCCTCAAAGAGCGACGCGCAGCCCCAGAATGCCGCGGACGCGGCGGCGAGAAACGAGAAAAACGGAATTTTTTTCATAAGATTGTCGGCGTTTTGTCGTTGAAAAGGTGCGGCGAAAACCGCGCATGTCTTGCCGGAAATAATGCGCGCCCGATCGTTTTCTTCAACAATAAAAATCTCGCAGGTCTTGAAATCCGCGCAAAAACCGTAAATAATGGCGCCATGAAAATTCTGAAAACGGCAATCGCGCTCGCCGCGTGCGCGCATTTCTGCGCCACGGCGGAAGTCAAAACCCCAGCCATATTTTCCGACGGAATGATGTTGCAGCAAAACTCCGCCAACATCTGGGGAACCGCCGAGCCCGGGGCGAAAATCGAAATCGAAATCCTCGGCGAAAAATCTTCCGCGCGTGCCGGAGAAAACGGCGAGTGGAGCGCGCGCGTCAAAACGCCCGAGGGTTCCCCGGAGCCGCGCGAGGTCAAAATTTACGAAAACGGAAAGCTCGCAAAGACTTTCTCCGGCGTCATATTCGGCGACGTGTGGATCGCCGGAGGGCAGTCGAACATGGATTTCGCCCTGCGGGGAATCGACGGCGCGAAAGCCTATATCGACTCATCCGCTGGTTCCAACGTCAGATACTTTGCGCAGGGCGCGTCGAGCAGCCGCATGTTCAGCGCGCGGGGAATCGGCAAAGACCCCGAGAGGGAATTTCCCGAGGGGAGCCGATGGATCTCCCCCACCCCGCAAAACGCGGGGGGCTTGCAGGGCATACCATACATATTCGCGGCGGAACTCGCAAAGGCGTCCGGCAAGCCTGTCGGCATAGTGTATACAGGAACGCCCGGCACAAAAATGGCCGCATGGGTGAGCCGCCAAACCTACGAAAATTCGCCGCTATTTAAAAGGGAGCGCGAAAATTTCGCCGAGCGTTCGGGAAAATACGACTACAAAAAGGAAAAGGCGAAGTTCGACGAAGACGTGCGCACCTACGACGAGCGCGTAAGGAAGGCTAAGGCCGAGGGCAAAGAGCCCCCGCCAGCGTGGACCGTTGCGCCGTTTCTCGCGCCGTGGCCGGACTCGCCCGACAAGTGGTCTACGCCGTCGATGCTCTTCAACCTGCGCGTGAACCCGCTGCGCGGATACGCCGCGCGCGGCATAATCTGGTATCAGGGCGAATCGGATTCGCACGATGGGTTTGCCGACAAATTCGAGGGGTTAATAGGCGAGTGGCGGGAGGTTTTCGGCTCGCCGGACATGCCGTTTTTCTTCGTCCAGCTTCCGTCGTACAACTCATGGAAGTGGGAGCTCACGCGCGCCGAGCAGGAGAAAATCTCAAAAAAGCTCAAAAACGTCTCCATGGTATGCGCCATAGACACGGGCGAGGAAAACGACGTCCACCCGCGCGGCAAGATTGAAATCGGCAGGAGACTCGCTAAGGCGGCCCTTGCTGGGAGCGGAAAAATCTTCCCGTCGCTGCGCTCAATAGATTTCAGGGGCGGAGTCGCGACAGTGAAGTTCAAATACAGGAAGGGGCTGGAATGCCGCGGCAAATGCAGGGGATTTGAAATGCTGTCCGGCGGCAAATGGTCGGCCGCCGACGCGGAGTTCGACGGAAAGAGGGTCGTATTGAAATCCCCCGACGGCGCTGAAATAGAGGGCGCAAGATACCTCTGGAAGCCGTGGGCGAAGCCCGACGCCTGCCTGTTCGACGCCGACGGGAACCCCGTGCCGCCGTTCCAATCCCTCAAAGGAGAAAAATAGCCGTCAGAACGGCGCGGGAAGAAGAATTCCTATCCCGAGCAGCAGCCCGAAAAGCAGCATGTTGCGCGCGGTGCCGGCGAGCGCCGCCCCGTATTCTTCGGGGGTTTTCGCGCGCAGCATTTCAGCCCACACCGCCGCGTGAACCGGCAGGTAGAGCTGGGGGAAGAGGGCGCCCCACAGGTTTTCCCAAAAGAACGCGGCGCATATAATGCACGCGGCCGCGCCGAAGCACAGATACATCGCGCTCCCGACGCGCCCGCCGAACAGGACGACCGTAGTGCGCTTTCCGTTTTCGGCGTCCTGAAACCTGTCGCGGTAGTTGTTCAAAACCAGCAGGGTATCCACGACGAGGCCGCACGCCAGCGCCGCCGCCAAAACCCGCGCCGTCACCGCGCCCGCGCAGACGTAGTAGGTGAAGCACACGGGCACAAACCCGAAGAACGCGACCACCGCGACGTCGCCGAGCCCGCGCTCCGAAAGCGGGAACGGCCCGCCCGTGTAGAAGTACGCGAAAACCATGCATGCCGCCCCGACGAGCGCGAGCTCCGCCCCGCCGTAAAATAACAGCCCGCAGCCGCAGGCCGCCGCGCAGAACGCGAAAATTGCGATTCCGGCCCGCATTGACCCCGGTGAAATCCACCCCTGGGCGCACGCGCGCCTCGGGCCTATCCGGCCCTCCCCGTCCGAGCCTTTCTTAAAATCTATGAGGTCGTTTATGAGGTTCGCGCATATCTGCATGAGAAACGCGAACCCGAAGCAGAGCGCGACCGCGGCGGGCTCGAAAAACCCGTCCGCCCTCGCGAGCGACCCCCCGACGATAACCGGAACGGCGGCGGCGGAAAGCGTCTTGGGGCGCGCCGCCAGAAACCACGCTTTCAGCGCCCCGGGCTTTTCGGATTCGCGGTTCACGGCTCCGGCCTCCAATCCTTTTTGAGCGTGGCCTCGCCTCCGCACAAAAACTTTTCCCCGCCGTCTTCGAGCGCCACGCGCAGCCTCCCGCGCGAATCCACCCCGCGGGCGACTCCGCAAAATTTCTCCGCGCCCGCCTCGGCGTTCACGCGCCTGCCTTTGAGCCAGTCGAATTTTTCAAACTCCTCTCCGGTCTGCCCGAGGTATTTTTCCGCGCCCAAAACTCCGGCGACCGCCGCCACCGCGACATCGCATACGGAAAAATCCCCGCCGGAGAGGGAGCGCAAATCGCATGCCGCGCCGCGGATTTCGTCGGGAATTTCGCCCTCCGAAAGTCCGGAAAAATCCACGTTCACGCCTATCCCGAAAACCGCCGCCGCAGAATCCGCGCCTATTTCGAGTTCCGCGAGCATTCCCGCGACCTTCATTCCCCCGCGCGAATAGATGTCGTTGGGCCATTTTACGAACAGCTCCGCCCCGCAAAGTTTCCTAAGCTCTTCACAGACGCCGAGCCCCGCCCTCACGGTAAACGACTCCATGACATCCGCCGACTTCGCAAGCTCCACGCACACCGACATGGCAAGAGACGCCCCCTCTTTCGAGAACCACCGCCTGCCGAGCCTCCCGCGCCCCGCGCTCTGGCGCAGGGCTACCACCGCAAACGGAGGGCGGGCAGATTTGGAGCGCAAAAGCCGCAGCCCCTCCGAATTGGTGCTGTCGAGGCAGCCGCGTACGATTGCCGCGCAAGCCGCCCCGCGGGCTGCGAGACGCGCGGAAAATTCGGCCGCAAAGCGCGAAATTTCAGAAAAATTTTCTTCCATCAGAATAAAAATAAAGTGCGGTCGGAAAAAGAGTCAAGACGTTGCCGCCGCGGGGACTGCCGAAAGCGCGATTGATGGCGCGTAGGACGCGATTGTCGAAGCCGCCGGAAAAGGCGCGCAGACGGCGAAAGATTTGACGCGGGGAAAATGGCGCAGGCCGCCGCGGGGGATTTAAAGAAGCCGTTCCCGCGATGCGCCCAATGGCGTTGTCGGGCAATGCGCGGCGGATGATTGAAAAGCTGAAAACGGCAGACGAAGAACTGGATAGGCGCATTGCGCAAATAACCGCCGCAAGGGCGGAGGCATTCGATGGAAGCGGCACTGCTGCGAATAACGGAATGGCGCATTGTTCAGACATATTCCGCGGTATGCCGTGCCATGGCGCATTGCCGAAAGAATCCGCCGGAACATGAGCGCAAAGTCCGGCAACGGCTACGCGGCGCCCCTGAAAGTCGCGGCGGCGGACTCAAAAACTTCAATCCGAAGATAGACGACCGAAACAATTAAAAATAAATAGAAACGCCGGCTTTCCCGCTGCCGCGAATTTTCATATCAAAACGCGGTCGGAGAGAACGGGCATTTTGGAGCGGATTTCGTCCGCCTCCGAGAGGTCGATGTCTGCGAACGCGAGCGCCTCGGCGTCGGGCGGGCACTCGGCGACAATTTCGCCCCACGGGTCGAACACTGCGGAGAGGCCGCAATACTTCGCGGTTCCGCCGGGCAGACGCTCCTCCCCGCACTGGTTTACGGCGGCGACGAAAAACTGGTTTTCTATCGCGCGCGCGCGGCAAAGCACACGCCAGTGCTCCGAGCGGGGATGGGGGAACGCCGCGCAAATTACCGCGAGCTTCGCGCCCGCCCGCGCGAGGCGGATGAAGAGCTCCGGAAAGCGCAAATCGTAGCAGACGGCGAAACCTATTTTTCCGAACGGGGTGTCGGCAACGACGGTTTCGCGCCCCGCCCCGACATGCCTGTCTTCGCGGAACATTCCGAAGAGGTGGATTTTGTCGTAGTGCGCTATCTCCGCGCCGTCGGGGCCCATGAGGCAAAGCCTGTTGCGCGGCAGCCCTCCGCCCGCGCAGATGTGCGGAACCGAGCCCGCCGCGGCAATGGAGTTTTCGCGCGCAATCCGCGACATTTCCACTTCAATGGCGCGCGGGCTGCTTTCGAGAAATTCCGCATTCTTTTTGTAGTCGAAACCCGACGCGAACATTTCGGGAAACACCGCAAGCTGCGCGCCGCCCGCGCGCGCGGCGCGCGCCATCTCGCCTGCGCGCGACAGATTTTCCCGAAATTCGCCCCTTTTGACGTTCATTTGCGCGAGCGCTATTCTCATATAAAGCGTATGGATTTTACGGAGGAACAGCCCTCTATCCCCCTGATTTTTTTAAGCATTTCGCGCGCGGCGAATTGGAGCTCCTGGCGGATTTGCGGGTTGTCGGCTGCCACATAGAGGACGCCCGCGCGCACGTTCACCGGCGAAGATTTCGACGCGAATTTTGCGGGGACGCACTTCTTCCAGTTTTCGGAAATAGAGGAAATCGGCGAGGCCGCCTTTGCCGCGAATTTCGCCAGAAACCTGCGCGAGAGATCTTCGGACGAAACCGGCAGCCCGCCGCTCGAACGCGCGCGCGAAAATTTCGGGCGGTACGGCATCGACCGGAAGCCGCTGAGAACCTCGCTGTCCTCGTTCAGCGGCACGCCCCGCCCCCCGCATTTCCGCCGAACGCGCCGGCCAAAAATTTTTCGAGAAAAAACGCGCAGTTTATCGCGATCGAATGGTAGATTTCGCCCGACTTCACCATCGGCCAAAGGCCGGAAGCGCGCACGAGCCTGGACTGGATTTCCTCGTTGGAATCCCAGCGCGGGTGCGCGACCCTGCGGCAGTTCTCGATGACGACAAAGTGCGCGAGGTTTTCGTGCAGGGCGGGATTGGGAGAATAGGACGCCAGCAGGCGCGGGCTGCCGCCGGCATAGCCGGTTTCTTCGAGTAGCTCGCGCGCGGCGGCGGACTCGGGAGGCTCGCCGGCTTCGACTATGCCGCCCGGGAACTCCCAGGAAGTCCTCGCGCTCCCAAACCTGTACTGGTTGACGAGCAAAACGAAGGGGTCGGACGGGTCGCCGGAATCGGAGAGGGCCGCAACCTGCACCCAGTCCGCGGAGCGGTTGACGTAAAAATCGCCCGTCCGCCCGTCGGGGTGACGGAGGGTTCTTTTGACGATTTTGAAGACTTTACAGTCCGCGACCGGCGCCTCGGAGAGCAGTTCCCACGCGCGCGGGGCTTTGTCCGTATCCATAAAAGACAAGAATGGTTTTGGCGGGGCGCGCGGCAAGCAAAATGTGACCGCGCAAATGCGGCAAGTTGCGTAAAAAACAAAGCGGGCGCGGCAAAAATCCGCTCAAAAACGGCGGAAAAATTTCAATGCGCCCGTTTATTTGTACGACTTGTTTGGATTACGCGGATATGCCAATCCGGCATGAATTAAATCTTGACATATTTAACCGTCGGCTTAATTTGAAATTAAATTTACCCAAAGACTACCTATGAAAAAAATCGCACCGTCGAAATTCGCGCCCTCCTGCGCGCTCCTGCTATCGCTCGCTCTCGCGGCCCCGCTTTCCGCCGAAAGCCTTTCGCTCAAAACGGGCGAAGACAAAGTCGTCACCGAATGGTGGGACTGGAGCGACGCCTCCAAATGGTCGCCGTCTGTTTCGGAAGTCGCCGGAAACGATTTGTCGGTGGATATAAACAACGGCGGACAAACCCTCAATTCCACAATCAACCCCGGCTTTCGCGCCGGAGACGTGTCCATAAAAGTCGCGAATCCGACAAACCATGTTTATTTCGACGTCGAAGGCGACGCCGTTTTCGATTCGCTTTCAGTAGGCCAAAATTCGAAAGATTATTATGGAACCTACATCCGCGTTCTAACCGGCTCGACGCTTACCGTCAACGGCGACGTAAATGTGTCGCCGAGCAGCCCGTATGCCGCCAACGCCATATCCTTAGGACACAATCACTCAGACTACGGCGGAAGCTTTCACATAGGCGGGAATCTAAACCTCAACGCAAATATCGGCGACGCATGGTATGATTTGATATTCAATACAAACAACGCGTTTATTGTCGACGGAACTGTAAATACAACGGAAGTTCAAAATGGAAGACAATTCGGAGTTATATGGAAAATTGGCGGCGAAACCACGCGCATAGGCGGTTTGCAGGGTTCCAACCTTTACGGATACAACAAGTTGTCGATAAGCGAAAGCAAGGGCGACCGCACTTTGACTTTTACAAATAAAGCCGGAACTACCGCAAGCTGGAGCGGCGCGATAGAAAACGGCGGAAACAGATTCAACATAGTTATGGACGAATCCGCCGCCGGCTCCCAAGATCTGGATATTGTCTCCGGAACCGTGAACGACATCGCGCTCAAAGGCGGAATTTTTTACATATCCTCCGTATCCGCAACAACGGGCACGCTGTCGATCGACGGCGGTTTTTACAACGCAAAGGGCTCCGGCGCAAAATTCGCGGCAATCGACCTCTCCTCGGGCGGGTTCATATTTGAAAGCGGCGCCCTCGAAAACGGATACGAAGTTTCGGCGGGAGAAATTTCAAAATCCGGAACCGAAAAAATAGTGGTAGACTTCAACGGCCTATACGCCCCCGAATATTACGGATATGAATTTGTACTGATTTCCGCCGACGCCGTTGACGAGACCATCGACCTCGAAAACGCGAACGGCGACTTCGCCGCCGCCAACCTCTACGACGGCTACGCAATATTCAAATGGGTTGAAAATGAGGGCAAGTACGCGCTTTCGGTGACGTTCTCGGAAGTGCCGGAGCCCGCGGCGGCCGCCATGCTCCTCGGAGCGGGCGCCCTGTTTTTCGCTCTCCGCAAAAGGAGGGCGTAGACGCGCGGAAAGGCGATAAAATCCAAAATTTATCGGGCGGCGGCGAATCATTCGAAGCCGCCTTGTTTTGCGATAGCGCGGCGCAACTGCGCTTAAAAAAACGCGCGATAACACCCTACAATGCGGGGGAAATATTTTTCCGGCGCAAAAAATCTTCGGAAGGCAAATAATTTAAAAAATTTTGAATCTTTTGTCTAAGAAAATTGTTTGACAATTAACACTCTAAGTTTAGTCCGAATTTAAAACGAAAGGAAAACAATCTCATGAAAATTCCCTATTGCCGCTCATTTTTATATTCCATAATGGCCGCTTCCGCAATCGCGCTGAACGCGGAAAGCCTGTCGCTCATCACGGGCGAAAACAAGGAATTGACCGACTCGGACTGGAATTGGTCGGACGCCTCCAAATGGTCGCCGTCGGTATCGGATGTCGCCGGCAACGACCTCACTATCGACGCCGTTACGACCACCGAGATAACTTCAACTATTTCCGGCGGATTCACCGCAGGCGACGTAAACATAATCCTCAACCAGAACGCCCCGTCCGCCAGTTCCGGCGGCTCCGGACACTTCACGCTGAATATCGACGGGAATGCGGCTTTCGACAGTTTTACCTGGAAAACCACGTCTGTCGGATGGTGGGGAAGCTACATAAAAATAAAAACCGGCTCGACGCTCACGATACGCAACGACCTCACGGTGGGAAATTCCGCATCCAACGCTTATTTCATAAATTTTGCATCCAACGGCGATTCAAATTATATCGGCAATCTCCTCGTTGAAGGCGGCGTAAATATCAATGTCACAAACGGCGCGAACTCCCACGTATTCTGGACGGAGCTCAATTCGTTCACCGTCAAAGGCGCGGTGTCCATGATAACCCAAAACGCCGGCGACGCGGGAAGATGGCGCATAAGCAATACCGCCACCACAATCGGCGGGCTGTCGGGCGCGGCCGCGTCGAACCACCAACTTTATATCGACAAAGACAACACTTCCATCACCTTCACGAATTCGGGCGACTACTCTTGGAACGGCATCATAACCGACGTAGACAGCGGCGCGGCAAACTCCAAAAAGCTCAACATAGCCATGGACGCCTCGGCGACGGGCAGACAAACCATGACGCTGACGGACGGCTCGCTCAACGACATCACCCTCAACGGCGGCAAATTCGTCCTCGCCTCCGCCAACGCCACCACGGGAACGCTCTACCTCAACGGCGGATATTTCGGAACCGCAAACAACAGCACCGTCATAAACTCCGCGCAGTGGAATTCCGGCGGCCTGCTCTTCGACATGGCCGCCCTCGAAAACGGATACAAAATTTCCATCGCGGGGGAATTTTCGAAGAACGCCGACGGGCAAATTGAAATAAATTTCGACGGGCTCGACGGCGCCAACTACATCGGCGACACTTTCGAGCTAATCTCCGCGGGATCTCTCGACGGCTTCAATCTCGATGACGCCAATGCCGACTTCGCGGCGGTCAACCTCCTGAACGCAATAGCGGAATTTTCGTGGAACGACGGAACCCTTTCGGTGACGTTCGGGCAGATTCCCGAACCCGCGGCGGCGGCCGCGGTTCTCGGCGCGGCCGTCCTGTTCTTCGCTCTCCGCAGAAAGAGGGCGCAAAACGGCAGGTTGAATTAACGCCGGAAAAATAAAACAATTCCGCATGGCGGTTCCGTTTTCGGAACCGCCTTTTTTTGGCAGAAACGCGGCGCGACAACGGGGAAAATGGACAGCAATACCCCCGCGGCAGATGGCGCTCCGGCGTGCAAAAAGCTCGCGGAATCGGATAATCCAAAAACTGTTTCAGATTTTTCCGTCAAACAAAATACTTGACATCTTACACCCCAAGTTTAGACCAATTTTTACAGAAATCGAACTAAAAGGTAATTTCATGAAAATCTCTTATTGCCGCACACTAATATATTCACTTGTAACCGCCGCCTCCGCGATTGCCGCAAACGCGGAGAACCTGTCGCTCATCACGGGCGAAAACAAGGAATTGACCGACTCGGACTGGAATTGGTCGGACGCCTCCAAATGGTCGCCGTCGGTATCGGATGTCGCCGGCAACGACCTCACTATCGACGCCGTTACGACCACCGAGATAACTTCAACTATTTCCGGCGGATTCACCGCAGGCGACGTAAACATAATCCTCAACCAGAACGCCCCGTCCGCCAGTTCCGGCGGCTCCGGACACTTCACGCTGAATATCGACGGGAATGCGGCTTTCGACAGTTTTACCTGGAAAACCACGTCTGTCGGATGGTGGGGAAGCTACATAAAAATAAAAACCGGCTCGACGCTCACGATACGCAACGACCTCACTCTCGGGAACTCCGCATCTAACGCGTATTTTATAAGCTTTATCTCCGACAACGACATAAATTACATGGGAAATCTCCGCATTGAGGGAGACATAAACTACTATGCAAACCGCTCTAATAGTTCCAACGCACTCTGGACGGGGCTCAATTCGCTCACCGTAAAAGGCGCGGTATCAATGATAAATCAGAATGGCGGCATCGGGAAATGGGAGATAGAAAATAACAATACCACAATCGGCGGATTGTCGGGTGCGGACACTTCAAACAATGCAATAGTCCTTCGTAAAGATACCGCCATCACTTTCACCAATTCCGGCGACTACTCTTGGAACGGCAGCATAAATTCAAGAAAGTTTGATATAGCCATGGACGATTCCGCGACCGGCAAGCAGACAATAAAGCTGACGGACGGCGCCATCAATAACCTAACCCTCAACGGCGGCAAATTTGTCCTCGCCTCGGCCAAAGCAACCACGGGAACGCTCTATCTCAACGGCGGATATTTCGGAGTTGCCGACAGCACAACGGTTATAAACTCCGCACAATGGAATTCCGGCGGGCTGCTCTTCGACATGAATGCCCTTGAAAACAACTACAAGATTTCCGTCGCGGGAGAATTTTCGAAGATCGGCGACGGACAGGTTGAAATAAATTTCGACGGCCTTGACGGCGCCGAATACATTGGCTACACTTTCGATCTCATCTCCGCGGGATCTCTCGCCGACTTCAATACCGGCGACGCCGATGCAGATTTCACGGCGGTCAATCTCACGAACGCCCTGGCGAAATTCGCGTGGAACGACAAAACCCTCTCGGTGACCTTCGAGCAGATTCCCGAACCCGCAACGATTGCGGCGCTCTTCGGCGCGGCCGCCCTGTTCTTCGCCATCCGCAGAAAGAGGGCGTAAGGCGGCAAGTTGGACTTTCGCAAAAAGCGGGGCCGGAAAGCTCCGCTTTTTTTACGCCCAAGCGGGATAACCGCTTAGCGCCCCTTCTTTAAATGCGGGCTTTTTGCGCGAAAATTTCCGGCGACAAATCTTTACAAAACCGGACGTTTTGCGCATTATTTCAAAAATTTTCTTATGAACGAAAACCATTTGATTTTAATCGCAAAAGAGCTCTCAGTTCCCGTGATGCAGGTGGCCGCGGCCGCCAAGCTCCTCGGAGACGGGGCTACGGTGCCGTTTATCGCGCGGTATAGGAAAGAAGCCACGGGTTCCCTCGACGAAGTCGCGATAGCCGCAATACGCGACGGGCTCGAACGCCTCAAAGCACTCGACGACAGGCGGGAGGCGATAAAAAAGTCGCTCGCCGAGCGCAACCTTCTCACCGACGAACTCTCCGCCGCAATCGCGGCCGCCGAAACGCTCGCGAAGCTCGAAGACATATACCAACCATTCAAGCCAAAGCGCAGAACGCGCGCTACCGTCGCGCGGGAAAGGGGGCTGGAACCGCTCGCAGACTTCATTTTCAACAACCAGTCTTCGGAGTGTTCGGCAAAGGCCGCTGAATTCGTCTCCGCCGAAAAGGAGGTTCCGGACACCGAGGCGGCGCTAGCCGGCGCGCGCGACATCATCGCAGAAGCAGTGAGCGACTCCGCAGACGCCCGCCAGTCAATGCGCGACTACTTTGAAAGGGAGTCCGTAATGTCCTCGAAAGTAATGGCCGGCAAGGAAGAGGAGGCCGCAAAATACCGCGACTACTTCGATTGGAAGGAGCCCGCAAAAAACGCGCCGTCGCACAGGATTCTCGCCGTCCGCCGCGGCGAAGCCGAGGGATTTTTGATAATGCGCGTAGTCCCCGACGAAGCCCCCGCAGTGGAAATCCTCAAAAAAATGTACGCAAAGGGTTCGGGAGAATGCGCGGAACAGGTAAAGCTCGCGGTGGAAGACTCGTACAAAAGGCTGCTTGCGCCCGCCTCGGAAACGCACATGCGGCTGGAACTCAAAAAGCGCGCCGACGCCGAGGCGATTTCCGTGTTCGCGTCAAATTTGAAAGAGCTGCTTATGGCCTCCCCGCTCGGGCAGAAAAACGTGCTCGCCATCGACCCCGGGTTCAGGACGGGCTGCAAGGTCGTCTGCCTCAACAGGCAGGGGGACTTGCTCTTCAACGACGTAATTTACCCCGAGCAGTCGGCGATGCGCAAAAAAGAGGCCGCCGACAAAATCCTCGGCCTCTGCGCGCGCTTTGAAATCGAGGCGATAGCAATCGGCAACGGTACTGCGGGGCGCGAAACCGAGGCCTTCGCGAGGTCGCTCGGGCTGCCCGCGAGCCTGCCGATAGTGATGGTGAACGAAAGCGGCGCGTCGATATACTCCGCAAGCGAAGTTGCCCGCGAGGAATTCCCCGACAAGGACATCACCGTGCGCGGGGCGGTCTCGATAGGCCGCAGGCTCATGGACCCGCTCGCGGAGCTCGTGAAAATCGACCCGCAGTCGATCGGCGTCGGACAGTACCAGCACGACGTCAACCAGACGCAGCTGAAAAGGTCGCTCGACGACGTGGTGGTAAGCTGCGTCAACAGCGTCGGCGTGGAAGTCAACACCGCGAGCAAACAGCTGCTCTCCTACGTCTCCGGCCTCAACGCCGCGACCGCCGCCAACATCGTCGCATACCGCAACGAGCACGGGCCGTTCAAGTCGCGCAAAGAGCTCATGGGCGTGCGCGGGCTCGGGGCGAAGGGCTTCGAGCAGGCGGCGGGCTTCCTAAGAATCCGCGGCGCCGAAAACCCGCTCGACGCCTCCGCCGTGCACCCCGAACGCTACGCGCTCGTCGAGCGCATGGCCTCCGACATGGGCGAAGACGTGAAGTCGCTCATGCGCGACGCCTCCGCGCGCTCGAAAATAAAGCTCGAAAACTACGTCGGCGAAGACATCGGGCTGCCTACCCTAAAAGACATCATGCAGGAGCTCGGCAAGCCCGGCCGCGACCCGCGCGAAAAATTCGAGGCGTTCAAATTCTCCGACGAAGCCCGCTCAATCGACGACCTCCGCGAGGGCATGAGGCTGCCGGGGATAGTGACGAACGTCACGGCATTCGGGGCTTTCATAGACATAGGCGTGCACCAGGACGGGCTCGCCCATATAAGCGAGCTCGCCGATTTCTTCGTCAAAGACCCGAAAGAGGCCGTCCGCCCGGGGCAGAAGGTGAGCGCGTACGTTTTGGAGGTGGACAAGGCGCGCAAGAGGATATCGCTGTCGCTGAAATCCAACCCCGCAAAGCGCGTTCGCGGGGCGGGAGAAACCGCGGGTGCGGGCGGTCGAGACCGCTCAAAAAGCGGCTTCGGCGGAGGGCGCGGAAAGTTCGGCGGGAGGGGGGAGGCCGGATTCAACTCCTTCGGCGACGCATTTTCAAAACTCGGCAAGTGACCTGCCATGCGGCGGAAATTGAAAAAGCTTTTTCTCTGCCTGATGTTCGCGGCCGCCGCGGTTTCGCCCGCGGGCGCGGACATCGACTACTCCGCGCTCGCAAATCCCGAAAGCTACAAAAATATCGACACAACCTACCGCTCCGCCTCGGGGGAGACCGTGGCGCGGATACGGTTAAAGTCGATGAACTTTGAAAGCCGCGTGAAAAAGTGGGGCATACCCATTCCGCAAACGCTGCTCATACGTTCGCTCGCGGTGGACGTGTACTGCCGCAACCTCAGCGACCCGGAACTTCAAAAACTAAAAGCCCCTCCCCTCTTCTTTATAGCCGCCGAAAAATTTTCCCTCACCCTCTACGGCAGGAGAAACAAAATGACGCTGCGCGCAGACCACGCGCTGCTCAAAAAGGATCTCACCATGGTACTCTCCGGCGATGTGAAAATTTCGACCGACAAGGGCGAAATGCGCCTCGGGAGCCCCGCGACAGTGTCTCTGGCCGGCCGAATGTTGAAGTTTTCGTCGGAAGCGGGAAAGTTTGCGATAAAATTCTGACGCGCCGCCCCGCTTCCTCGAATAATCTTGCGATTTCCGCAAACCGGCGCTTTGATTTTGCGCATGAAAAATCTCGCGAAAAGCATTTTCGGAATATTGGCGGCAATGTCGCTCTCATGCGGAACGCTCGCCTTCGCCGCGGCGGAAAAAAGCGGGCGCTGGACGATAAACGGGAAAGTCTCCGCGGAGCCCGACGGTGCCCTGCTTCTCTCGAAAGGCGCAAGCGCGGTTCTGAATCCCGAACTGAACGAGGGGGCGTTCAAGGACTTCGAGATGTCCTTCAAAGTCCGCACTCTAAACGGCTCGACGGGTTTTGCCGCGTTCCACTCCGACGCCGCATTCTCAAAGGGCTACAAAATCGCCATCGACAATTCGCGCGGTTCCAAGGCGTGGTGGCGCAAAACCGGCAGCCTTCTCGGGGTGAGAAACGTCGTAAAGCGCATGGCGAACGACGGCGAATGGGCGGAAATCAGGGCGAAAGTCTCGGGGAACCTCGTTGAAATTTTCGTGAACGGCAAACAGCTCGTCGAATACGCCGAACCGGAAGAGCCGTACAGAACGCCCGAAAACAAAGACATGCGCCTCGGCGAGGGCGCAATAGGCGTAAAATGCTCTTCCGGCGGGGGAATCGAAATAAAGGATTTCAAGGTGAGGAGGCTCAAACCCTCGGCGGCGCGCGCGGAAGCGGAACCCGAAAGCGCCGACGGAGCCATTGGGCTGCACCAGTCCGACTTTCCCGCCGTGGACTACCACGTCCATTTGAAGGGCGACCTCGACGCGCAAAAGGCGCAAAAGCAGGCGCGCAGGTACGGCATAAACTACATAGTCGCGGTAAACTGCGGCAAAGACTTTCCGGTAAACAAAGACTCACTCGCAATCGAGTTCATCGAAAAAAACAAGTCCGAACCCTACATACTCGCAATGCAGGCGGAGGGGCGCGAATGGATGAAGTTGATAACAAAGCCCGCGCGCGAAAAATTCGCATACGTGTTCACCGACGGAATGACTTTCGAGGACCGCGACGGCAACCGCGTCCACCTATGGGTGCCGAAAGAGGTGAAAATAAAAGACCGCCAGGAGTACATGGACATGATAGTCGAAAAGATATGCGGAGTGCTCGGCGAGCCCGCCGACATTTACGCAAACGCCACATACCTGCCCGACGCCCTATCCGCCGACTACGCTAAGCTCTGGACCAAAGAGCGCCGCCAAAAGGTTCTCGATGCGCTCGCGAAAGGCGGAATGGCGCTCGAAATCAGCGCAAAATACGGAATCCCCGACGCCGAATTTATAAAAGCGGCGAAAGCGCGCGGAGTAAAATTCACGTTCGGCAGTAACAACAGCGACTCGAATTTCGGAAAACTGGAATACTGCCTGAAAATGAAGCGCGAATGCAGCCTTACGCCGGAAGACATGTACAACCCCACCCTGCGCCAATAGAGGCGCAAGGTGGCCAGCCAAGCCCATAGCGCGCCGACCATAGAAAGGGTACGGCAGTACCGCTTCCATGAAATGGCTGATACCCCTTGCGAAGATTGGGTTTCTCTCCCCCTCTCTAATCCTCAACAAAAACGAATCTCCTGATAAGGTTCGGACGGTAC
>ERZ827168.630-NODE-630-length-55820-cov-12.134206_pt1 | contig 55820 bp, 55 predicted proteins | sample MGYA00519868_ERZ827168 | MGnify/ENA primary metagenome ERZ827168 (study PRJEB31778, sample SAMEA3449271) | human gut metagenome | biome: human gut; feature: human-associated habitat; material: faeces | place: United Kingdom | collected 2010/2012 ...
TGAAACCTTTATCTTTCTTTCTCCCATGTTCCACGTGAAACCTTTATCTTTCTTTCTCCCATGTTCCACGTGAAACCTTTATCTTTCTTTTAAAAATGTGCTAAGAAAAAAATGCTGCTTATTCAGCAACATTTTTTTCTTCATTTAAATTATCCATATCTGGTGTCTCAACAACTTGATCATCATTACTTTGAGTATTTTTGTTTTCAACAATAGCATTTTCATTACTATCAACACCTTCAGTACCATCAACAGTTTCTTTATCAATAACAGATATTGAACTAACATATTGATTTTCCTTTAAATTAATAAGTTTGACACCTTGAGTAACTCTACTCATCGTAGATATATTATCAACAGCTAATCTAATTATCATTCCTGTATTAGTAATAATCATTATATCTTTATCTTCATCAACAGTCTTAAATGCTTTAATACAACCGTTCTTTTCAGTAACATTTAAAGTTTTAACACCTTTTCCACCACGATTAGTAATTCTATATTCATCAACAGCTGTCTTTTTACCGTATCCATATTCAGTAACAACTAAAACATATTTATTAGGTAAAACAACTTCCATATCCACAAGTACCCCATCATCTAGATTTATGCCTCTAACTCCAGAAGCACCTCTACCCATTACCCTAATAGCAGTCTCAGGGAATCTAACCATTCTACCATTAGAAGATGCCATTAATATTTCATCATTTCCGGTAGTTTTTCTAACAGAAATTAATTCATCATCTTCCCTTAAAGCAATAGCCTTTTTACCATTAGCTCTTATACTATCAAATTCACGAATATTTGTACGTTTTATTAGACCATTCTTTGTAGCAAACACTAAATAATCACTTTCTTCTTGTGAAGAAACGCTCAATAAAGATGTTACATATTCACCTTTTTCCATATTCAATAGATTAATTATCGGTAAGCCTTTAGATTGACGACTAAATTCTGGAACTTCATATCCTTTAATACGATATACTTTACCAAAATTTGTAAAGAATAAAACATAATCATGTGTTGTAACATTAATAATATTTGTAACAAAGTCTTCCTCATTTGTAGTCATGCCTTTAATACCAACACCACCACGATTTTGAGACTTATAATTACTCATCAACATACGTTTTACATAACCCTTATTAGTTAACGCTATAACAACTTTTTCCACAGGTATTAATGATTCATCTTCTATATAATCAACAGCAGTCATATCTATATGAGTTCTTCTTTCATCAGCATATTTACGTTTGATTTCTAATAATTCTTGTTTAATAATAGCTAGAACTTTCTCATTAGAAGCTAAAATAGACTTTAATTCCTCAATTTCCAATAATAATTCTTTTATTTCTTCTTCTATTTTATCTCTCTCTAAAGCTGTTAATCTTCTTAAACGCATCTCTAAAATATTATTAGTTTGAATCTCAGATAAAACAAATTTATCCATTAATTTCTTCTTAGCATCCTCATCATCTTCAGCACTTCTAATTATATGAACAACTTCATCAATATTATCTAAAGCAATCTTTAAGCCCTCTAAAATATGGACTCTGGCTTCATCTTTTGCTAAATCAAATCTCGTTCTACGAACAATAATTGATCTTTGATAATCAATATATTTAGAAATAATATCTTTTAATCCTAATGTTTTAGGTACACCATTATCAAGCATTAAGAATATTATTCCATATTGTATCTGAAAATTAGTATGCTTATACAAATTATTCAACACAACCTGTGGATTAGCATCTCTTTTTAAAGTAATAGTAATTTTTACACCATCTTTTAAGTCCGTATGATAATCAGAAATACCGTCAATTAGCTTATCTCTAACTAATTCAGCTACTTTATTCTTAAGTTCCATTGTATTAACACCATATGGAACCTCAGTTATTACTATTGAAGTATGATTCTTATTTTCTTGAATCTCAGCTTTACTTCTTATTGTAATAGATCCTCTACCAGTATCATAAGCACGTTTAATGCCAGAATTACCTAAAATAATACCACCTGTAGGAAAATCAGGTCCTTTAATATATTGCATTAAACCAAGTGTATCAATTTCAGGATTATCGATATATGCTACACATCCATCTACTACTTCACCTAAATTATGAGGTGGAATGTTAGTAGCCATACCAACAGCAATTCCCATAGTACCATTTACTAATATATTAGGAAATCTACTAGGTAATACTGTAGGTTCATCTAAAGTTTCATCAAAGTTTTTAGTCATATCAACAGTATTTTTTCTGATATCTGTCAATAATTCCAACGATAATTTTGATAAACGAGACTCTGTATAACGCATTGCTGCTGCTCCATCACCCTCAATATTACCAAAATTACCATGTCCATCAATAAGCAAATAACGTTGATTAAAATCTTGTGCCATTCTAACCATTGCTTCATAAATTGAAGAGTCGCCATGAGGATGGTAATTACCCATAACCTCTCCAACGGTCTTTGCAGACTTCCTGTGAGGTTTATCTGGTGTGTACCCTGAATTATACATACTCCATAGAATTCTTCTGTGAACGGGCTTTAAACCGTCTCTCAAGTCAGGTATTGCTCTTGATGTAATAACACTCATCGAATAATCCAAAAATGAATCTTTAACCTCTGATACTATATCATTAATTGATAAACTATCTCTTTCATGAAAAGTACCACCATAATTACTACTATTACTACTATTATCAAGTTCTTCTTCAGTGTTATCTACTGTTTCATTTTCAATATTCTCTTCAGTATTATTATCTATTATTTCATCATTTATATTTTCTTCATTATCTTTCATCATTAAACCTCCTAAATATCAAGATTTTGTACATACCTAGCATTTTCTTCAATAAAACTTCTTCTAGGTTCTACTTCATCTCCCATAAGTTTTTCAAATATAGCATCAGCAGAAACACAATCATTAACAGTTATTTTTCTTAAAGTTCTCTTATTTATATCCATAGTAGTTTCATTTAATTCTTCAGCATCCATTTCTCCTAAACCTTTCATACGAGCTATTTCAGCACGTGATCTAACATTCTCCGGTAAAGATGCTAAATACTCTTCTTTTTCTTTTTCATCAAGTACATATTTACGAGTTTTACCATGCATTATTCTAAATAATGGAGGTTGGGCTGCATATACATGTCCTGCTTCAACAATAGGTCTAAAGAAACGATAGAACAATGTAAGTAATAATACTCTAATATGAGCCCCATCAACATCGGCATCGGTCATAATTATTATCTTATCATATCTTAATTTAGATAAGTCAAATTCATCGCCTATTCCAGTACCAAAAGCAGTTATAATTGTTCTAATTTCTTCGTTGGATAAAGCTCTATCTAATCTAGCTTTTTCAACATTTAATATCTTACCACGCAAAGGTAATATAGCTTGTGTTAAAGAATCTCTTCCTTTTTTAGCAGATCCACCGGCACTATCCCCCTCGACTATAAATATTTCAGAAACACTAGGATCTTTACTCTTACAATCAGATAATTTTCCAAAGAAATTAGATAAACCTAAATCACTTTTTCTAGTTATTTCTCTTGCTTTTTTAGCAGCATTTCTTGCTCTACTAGCCAAAATAGCTTTATTAACAATAATTCTAGCTTCATCAGGATTTTCTAATAAAAATCTTTCAAATCCTTTAGAAAAAACATCATCAGCAAGTTTTCTTACCTCAGAATTACCTAATCTTCCCTTAGTTTGTCCTTCAAATTGTGGATTAGGATGCTTGCAAGATATAATCATTGTTAAACCTTCTTTAACATCATCACCACTTAAAGATTCATCTTTTTCTTTTAATATACCATTCTTTCTGGCATAACTATTAATTACTCTTGTTAAAGCTCTTCTAACACCATCTTCATGTGTCCCACCATCATGCGTATTAATATTATTAACAAATGAATATATATTGTCGTTATAACCTGTGTTATATTGCATAGCAACTTCAAAAAAAACACCATCTTCTTCACCTTCTAGATGTATTATCTGATCATGAATAGGATTTTTTCCTTGATTAATAAATTTTACATATTCACTAATACCACCTTCATAAATAAATTTTTCTCCAGTAGTATCTTCTTCATCTCTATCATCTCTAATAGTAAGACATAAATCTTTATTTAAAAAAGCTAATTCTCTAACCCTTACTTTTAGTGTTTCATAGTCAAATATATCTGTATCAAAAATATCAGGATCAGGTTTAAAACTAACTGTTGTTCCTGTTCTATTTTCAGCACATTCCCCAATTACATGTAAAGGCTCAACTGTATGTCCACCATTTTCAAATCTAATAGCATATATTTTAGAATCTTTATATACTTTAACTTCTACCCACTTACTTAAAGCATTTACAACGGAAGCACCTACGCCATGAAGACCACCAGATACTTTATATCCGCCACCGCCAAATTTTCCTCCGGCATGTAATACTGTATACACTGTTTCAACAGTTGATATTTTAGTTTTAGGGTGAATATCAACAGGAATACCACGGCCATCATCTTTAACAGTAACAGAATTATCTTTATTAATTATTATTTCAATATTCTTACAATAGCCGGCTAATGCTTCATCAATAGAGTTATCAACAATTTCCCAAACAAGATGATGAAGACCTTTAACATCAGTAGTTCCTATATACATTCCCGGTCTTTTTCTAACAGCTTCCAATCCTTCTAATACTTGTATGGATGAAGCATCATATTTTTGTTCTTGATTATTCATTATTATCACGTCCTTCTATTAAATCAATTATCAACAACTTTTTCTTTAACTATATTACCATTTTCAACAACATAAATATTAGCTTTATCAACTAATATTTTATCAATATTGTTTATATCAGTTGTAGTTATTATTGTCTGACTAGTATTAAGTAAATATTTAACAAGGTTATTTCTCTTTAACAAATCTAATTCACTAAATATATCATCAAAAAGCAAAATAGGATCCATATCGGTATAATTTTTAAATATTTGTACTTCTGCCATCTTTAACGATAATAAAGCCATTCTGTTTTGCCCTTGAGACCCATAAACAGATAAATCATTATCATTTAAATATAGCTGAAAATCATCTCTATGTGGTCCAATAGTAGTTAATCCTAAGCTTAAATCTCTCTCTAAATTATCATTTAACTTCTTACAAATATAATCATCAGAAACTGAATTATCTTCTTCATTAATAATATTTGAAAAAAATCTAACCTCAAGTCCTTCAAATCCTGAAATAGAACAATATATTGAATCAATTATTTTATTAACTTCTTCAATAAATCTCTTTCTATATTTGAACAAACTAACTGATAATTTAGCAAATTTAACATTTAACACACTCAAATAATCATAATCTACTTTACTAAACCTAGCAATTTTCAAATATTCATTTCTTTGCTTAAGAAGTTTATTAAAATCAGTTAAAATCTTTAAATAGCTTGGAAATAACTGACTTAATTCAATATTTAAAAATTTTCTTCTAACACTAGGGGACTCTTTCAACATTCTCATACTATCTGGAGAAAACACAATAACTTTTAAATTAAATATATAATCACTTAATTTTTTAATTTCATTAGAATTGATTTTAACTACCTTACCTTTATCATTAATTATAATTTCTAAAGTTTTATTAGTACCATCAATTTCTATATCTCCTTTTACAATAGCAAACTTTTCACCATTTTTAATCAAATTCTTATCATATACAGATAAAAAAGATTTTGTTGAAGACAACAAGTAAATAGATTCTAAAATATTAGTTTTACCTTGAGCATTATTGCCAATAATAATATTAAGTTTAGAATTAAAAGATACATTTAATTCATCATAATTTCTATAATTTTTCAGCATTAATTTCTTAATAATCATACTAATCTTTTAACCATTTCAAATATCACCTTAATTTCATCATTCTTACATATTAATTATACCATAAAATGCTTATAAATAAAAGAAAAAAATACCTTTTTAAAAGCACTTTTTTCTCTTATTTAGCTCTTTTTCCAATATAATACTTCTTGCCATCTGATTATCTATAATATTATACGAAACAGGTATCTCAATATAAGTATCATCTCTAAATATTATTCTAGTTTTATCTTCCTTTTTCAAGTACTTTTTTATAGCATTCAACGATAACCAAATACAATCATCTTCACGTGGCGATGAAGTTGGAAAGAAAATTATTGAACGAGATTCCTCAATTACAATTGGTGATTTATAATTAATATTAATAAGTCTTTTAGTCATTGCATGGCGACTTTCAAAAGTATTGCCAAAATAATTACATGCATTCTTAATTATAGAAAAAGCATCTTTTTTTATTAAGCGACTACCATCTTGATCAATTATCCGACAATGCCCCTTTTTAACCGGTATTACCGCAAATGTTGAAGAATTAATTTCATAATCATTTAAAACCATATCTATCCCCCCTTTCGACCGTATATTAAATCACAAAAGAATGTCGAAAAATGTCAAAAAATGTCGAAAAGGAAAAATTTGTCAAATTTTTTTAGCAAAAATAAAAAAACTACATCAACAAATCTGTTGATATAGCAAATTTCTAAATATAATTAATATGTTTTTATAGGTACTACTAATTGAATTAAACTCTCATCAGCATCAGATTTTACAATAATTGAACTACTATCATTATTCATATACAATGACACCTCTTCAGAATTAAAACTCTTAATAGCATCTAACATAAACTTAGAACTAAAAGCAATTGTAATTTCATCAGTAGAATCAACAACCATTTTTTCTTCAACACGTCCTATTTCAGGAGAATTAGAAGAAATAACCATATTTCCATCATTTAATTCCAACTTTATAGTATTTTTATCACGATCTGATGTAAGTAAAGAAGCTCTATCTATCATATTATATAAATCTATGTATTTACACTTAACACTTACTCTAAATTGCGTAGGAATTATATTAGTAGTTGATGGATAATCTCCATTTAATAATCTTGATAAGAACAAAATATTTTTATATTTAAATAATACCTTATTATTAAATATATGCATTTCTACAGTTTCTTTATCATCATCTAGTATTCTTGACAATTCCATTAAATTTTTTCCTGGAATTACTATATTAATATCGTTTTCCACAGTTTCGTCCAATACAACACTCTTCTTTGCTAAACGATAACTATCTGTTGCAATAACATTTAATAAATTACCAACAATAGTAAAGTTAATACCTGTTAATAAAGGTCTAGATTCATTTTGAGATGTAGCAAAAAATGTCTGATTAATAATAGTTCTAAAAACTTCTGTTTTAAGAATTATAGGATTCTTAGTACCATCTAAATCTAAATTAGGAAATTCGTTAGGATTAACACCATTTAAATTAAATTCTGTACCATTAGTACTAATAATCATTTTATAACCATCAATTACTTCAATTGTAATTTCTTCATCAGGTAACTTTCTAATAATTTCTACAATATACTTACCACCAATAACAATGCTTCCTGTATCTTCTACCTTAGATATCTTTTCTTTAGGAATAAAACTTCTAATAGAAATATCGGAATCACTAGCTGATAAATATAAACCATCATTTTTTAAATCAAATTTAATTCCTGTTAATATAGGAATAAGATTCTTAGTTGAAATAGCTTTAGCTGTATTAGTTAAGTTTTCTAATAATATATCTTTTTTAATAATTAATTTCATTTCAATACCTTCCTTTACATTTTATTTATTATTATATATATAATTATTATTATACAGTGGAAACTGTTGATAACCACTATAAAGCCTTATTTATCAAGATATTTATATCCACAAAACTGTTGATAAATCAAATTGTTATCCACAACAGAGTTTATTTTAAGTAGATAATATCTTTTTTAGTTCATTTATAACTTCTCTAATTTGTTCTTTTTCTTTTATATCTTGTTCAACTTTATTACAAGCACTAATTATTGTTGAGTGATCTCTACCTCCAAAGTAAGTTCCTATTTTAGGAAAAGACTCATTAGTTAATTTTCTACATAAATATATAGCAACTTGTCTAGGATAATTGATATTTTGACTTCTCTTTTTACCCTTTAAATCATCAATACTAATCTTATAGTAATCACAAACTACTCTTTGAATTCGATGTATATCACTCTTAAAAACACTTTTGTCAGTTAATTGATCTTTTAGAGCCTCTACCGCAGTATCTAATGTTATTTCACCTTTGTTCATCATTGATGAATATGCAAATACTCTAGTAATAGCTCCTTCTAATTGTCTTATATCTGATTGAAAGTTATTAGCTATATACTCAATTACCTCCATAGGAACAAATTCTGCGGCTTCATTACGAGCAATTTTCTTTTGAATAATATTCATTCTAAGTTCTAAATCCGGAGGGGTAATATTAGCCGGAAGCCCCATAGTAAACCTTGTTAATAACCTATCTTCAAGTGATTTTAAATCATTAGCCGACCTATCAGAAGCAATACAAATTTGTTTATTAGAGTTATATAATTCATTAAATGTATGGAAAAACTCTTCTTGCCCCTTTGTAGCAGTACATAAAAATTGTATATCATCAATCAATAATACATCAACATCACGATATTTTCTCTTAAACTTTTCTATTTTATTAAGCATATCTTTTTCATTACTTCTAACTGCTGATATATAATCATTTACAAAAGTTTCACTTGATACATAAAGCACTTTTAAATTAGTATTCTCGAATATATAATTACCAATAGATTGCAGCAAATGAGTTTTACCTAAACCACTTTTACCATACAAAAACAGTGGATTATATGCTCTTCCTGGATTCTCTGCAACTGTTCTAGCAGCCTTAAAAGCAAACTCATTAGGTTTACCAACGATAAACGTTTCAAAACGATAATTAGAATTCAATTTAGCATCATCAATGCTTCTTGAAACGGATTCCTTAGAATTAGACTTATTACTAGGATTTTCTTTAATTTCTTGCACAGTTTTAAAGCAGAATTCAAAATTTGTATTAGTTATTTCATTAAAAACTTCAACAATAGTATTATAATAATTCTTCTCTATATGCTTTCTAGCATAATCATCAAGTACTATAACAGTAGCTATCCCATTATCTAGAGAATATAAATAAGTATCTTTAAACCAAAGTTCATATGCATTCGGAGAAAGCCTTGCTTCAATATTTGCTAAAAACGAATTCCATAAATTTTCAGTATTCATCCTACACCTCCTAAACATTTAATTTTATTTTACCACAATTAATTCAATTGTCTACTTATTTTTTTTAAAAAAAGAAATATCATATAAACAACTTCATCAACAGTTTATCAACACTATAATAGCACACTAATTAAGGGAAAAAAAGAGTTATCCACAATTTTGTGAAAAAACAATACAGTGGATAACTTATCCCCAATTATATTAACATGTTGATAACAGTGGAAACTGTGGATAAGTATAAAATATAAAAAACAACCCTTAAAAATATAAGAGTTGTAAACATTTAATTATTTGTTATTCCATTCAATAATCCACTTGTCATAAATCGAAGCATTAGAACTTGTTGGAGGTGGATTAGGAATTTGCATTTTAACAACCATTGGTATTTTCATCATCAAACCGAATGCGACACATGTACCTGCTTGTAATGCTTTTTGTTTTTCTATTATATCCTTACTAATATTAGGAACCATCTTTTCGACATACTCTAAATCAGCAGGGTGATTTAATTTAAATATTAAGAAATTACTACATTGTGATAAAACATTAGATGATAACTCAGTAGGTCTCTGCGTAATTAAATCTAAAATAACACCAAATTTTCTACCTTCCTTAGCAATTCTTTCAAATATGTTATATCCAAGTAATTCGCTATCTCTATCATTTTGTACATAACGGTGTGCTTCCTCTAACATAATATGTATAGGAATACTACCACGAACTGCTTGCATTTTACTAAATCTTAAAACCATTCTTGAGAAGATTTTAACTAAACTTTTAGCAAGTCTATCATCAATTTCATCAAAAACAAAATTAATAATTTGCGCTCTACGAGAAGAGTCAACAAGTATTAACGAAGAAATATATTGATCTAAAGTCATAAATTGACTAACTTCAAAAAACTTTTTATTAGAGCTATTATTTAAAGTATGTAATTTTACCTTTAAAGCAATTGCTTCACCATATGATTTTTCATTTAGCAATAGACCTTCACTAATTAGCGTAAAGTTTAGAGCAACTTCTAATTGATCTAATGTAAAATACGTTGGTGTATACTCCTCTGACCATTTTGTTTCATCATCAATAAAACTTTGAATATACTTTGTTACTAAAATTCTTTCAACAAACTCTCCAGTATTATCGATATCAAAACATTTTCTAAATTCTCTAGTATATCCAATTCCGGGTACAGGAACATCCAAATTAAGTTCATCTGTATAACAATCTTTTAAGATATTAAAAATCTGATCCCTTATTTTTGCAGATACTTGATTTGAGTACAATACAGAAATAATAGCTTTAGCAATTAAATGATTCTTATATTTAATAGCATCTTGATCATTTTTAGCAAAAGCCGAAACATAACATAACATTTTTTCAATAATATTAATTTGAAAATAATCAGTAATATCTAATAAGTTAGCATAATCATCAACATCAAGTAGCCACAAAGGAATTTTTAAATCTAATCCCTCATTATTATCAGATTTACTAGTAGAATACATTTTATAATTAAAATTACTATTGTATTTATTAATCGAACTAAAAGCATTATGATATTCATCTGTATTATTAAATATAAATATATTACTATTAAAAGCAATCTTGCCGTTTAAATTAAATAAGTTTTGAATTAATCTTGATACACCCCATGTTTTACCAGAACCAGTATTACCAAATATAGCAAGGTGATTACTAAACATTTTATCGATATTTATTTTTACAGGATAATTATTATATAAAGGAGATAAACCAAGTAGCATACTTTTATCATCATTTTCTCCGACTAATTCGTTAAGTTCATCAGTATTTATTATTCTAATGTTTGATTTTAAACTAGGTCTTCTAATAATACCACTATAAAACTTGCCTTCATGAAATTCACCTAAAAAAGCAATTTTAGCTAAGCCATTATCAATATCTTCTACTTCACCTAATATTCTTAAATCATTATCTTCTATGACGACATTAATATTTAATATATCACTATTAATATCACCATTAATTTCTACAATAGCATAGTTTTTAGTAATATTCTTAATTTCCTTAAACATTAGCATTCCCCTACCTTATTCATACTCATTATATCAAATAAGTAATAAAAAATAAAGTAAAAAATTATAATTATAAAGGTAACATGTAACTATAACCATAAATTTTAAATAACAAATAGCAATAAAAAATGTTGACATTAACAAAATAACCATATATAATAAAGTAGCATTTAGTTTTGGAGGTGTTATAAATGAAAAGAACTTATCAACCAAATAATAGAAAAAGAGCTAAGAAACATGGATTTTTCGCACGTTTAAAGGGAAAAGTTTTAAAAAATAGAAGAAACAAAAAAAGAAAAAGTCTTTGTGCATAGTAGTATTTTAGAATAATAACCACTTCGTTGTATAGTGGTTTTTTGTTTAATATTGAAAGGATATTTGATATGAAAAAGGATAAAATTATCAAAAAAAGTGAAGAATATACTAACATTATTAATACAGGTAATGTTGTTAAAAGCAAATATTTCTCTATATTCTATAAAAAAAGTGAAGGAAGAAAATATGGAATTTCAATTCCCACTAAAACCGGTAAAGCAGTTGTGAGAAATAAAATTAAAAGAAGAGTAAAAAATATAATCGATAAAAATGAAAACTATATACAAAACAATTATTATTATGTTATAATTACTAAAAGGACAATATTAGATATAAGTTATGAAGAAATGAAAGAAAATCTAATTAACCTTTTTAGTAAGATTGGAGAATACAATGAAAAAAAATAATAAATACAAATTAATAATAGTTATTTTAAGTATATTTTTATTAACAGGTTGTGGTGATAAAAGTCTAAAAGATGAAAATAAAAAGATAGTTAAAAATGAACAAACAGGTCAAGTATTAAAAACTGATATTATTTGTCAACCAACAGATAAGGAAAGTTTAAAGTTATATGAAAAATATAATGTTGATTTATCTGACCTTCCAAAATGTGAAAACTTTAGCCCGTTAAAAAATTATGAAGGCTTGTGGACAAGTATCTTTGTTAAACCACTTGCTTGGTTCATTATTCAAATCGGTAAATTAGTTAAAAACTATGGTTTAGCAGTTATATTATCTTGCTTAGTTATTCGTTTATTATTAATGCCAATAACTAAGAAAACGGCAGTACAATCAGAAAACATGAAAAAAGCTCAACCAGAGTTAAATAAATTGGAAAAGAAATATGCTAATAAAACTAGTGAAGATGACCAAATGAAGAAAGCTCAAGAAATGATGCTGATATATCAAAAATATCAAATCAATCCAGTATCAGGATGCCTTCTAGCTTTCATTCAAATCCCACTATTAATTGCATACTATTCAGCTATTAATAGAACACCTGCTATTTTCGAAGATTCATTCTTAGGATTAAAATTAGGAATTACTCCTATGATTGGAATTAAAAGTGGAAATTACCTATACTTACTTCTAGTAGTATTAATTGGTGTTGTTACATTCTTCTCATTTAAAAAGACAATGAAAGATCAATCAACACTTGGTGATCAAATGAAGTATTCACTATATTTTATGTTAGCATTAATTTTAATAAGTTCCTTCCAAACACCATCAGCTATTGGAGTATATTGGATAACATCTTCGACATTTACAATAATCCAAAACTTATTAGTGGAAAGAAAGAAGGAAAAATAAATGAAGAAATACGAATTTGAAGCTAAAACATACGAAGAAGCCGTAAACAAGGCTATTAACGAATTAAATACACCACAAGAAAATCTAATAATAAAAATACTTGAAGAAAAAAATGGCTTATTAAAAAAATCTACAAAAATAGAAGTAATTAAACATAATGATTTAGTTAACTACGTTAAAGAAGTACTGAATGATATTACATCTAATATGGGGATTGAAGCTAACCTAGAAATAAGAAAAAGAGATAATAATTTAATGATAAAAATATTTTCAAATCATAATGCTGTATTAATAGGTAAAAATGGTTATACTATTCAAGCACTACAAAATGTAATAAGACAAATTGTATATAACGCTGTTGAAAACAATAATTTACTTATTACTCTAGATGTTGAAAATTATAAAGAAAAAAGAGTATCTAACATTGAAAGATTAGCTAAAAGAATGGCTAAAGAAGTACTTGCTACTAAAACGGAAGCAAAACTAGATAGTATGAATTCATATGAAAGAAGAATAGTACATGCTATCCTAGCTGATAATCCACATCTTACAACTGAAAGTACTGGTGAAGAACCAAATCGTTGTGTTGTAATAAAATACGTTGAAGAATAAAGCATTGATTTTACATCGTGCTTTTTTAATATCTAAATTACTACCCTATTTTTCTTTACAACAATTATCAATAATGTTATAATCTATTGCAGAAAACCAAAGAAGGAATGATTTGTATGAACGATACTATTGCTACAATTTCAACGGCTCTAGGTGTTGGTGCTATCTCTATAATTAGAGTAAGTGGGCCAGAATCTATTGAGATAGTAAATAAAATATTCACTAAAGATTTATTAAATATCGAATCTCATACCATAAATTATGGCTATATAAAAGATGACGAAAATATAATTGATGAAGTTTTAGTAAGTTTAATGAAAGCACCTAAGACATACACTAGAGAAGACTTAATAGAAATAAACTGTCATGGTGGAATTGCCACTACTAATAAAATACTAGAGCTTCTAATAAAAAACGGTTGTCGTCTAGCTGAACCCGGAGAATTCACAAAAAGAGCATTTTTAAATGGCAGAATAGACCTAGTCCAAGCCGAAGCTGTAAATAGTTTACTAAATGCTACAACTGATATCTCAAGAAAACAAGCTATAAATGAACTACAAGGTAATAATTCTAATTTAATAAAAGAACTTCGTGAAAAGTTAATTCAAATGATATCTAACATCGAAGTAAATATTGATTATCCCGAATACGAAGATATTGAAGAACTAACAAACAGTAAAATACTTCCTAAATTAAAAGATTATTTATCTAATTTAGAAACCATAATATCTAAGTCAAAAGAAGGACGTATTATTAAAGAAGGAATCAACGTTGCCTTAATAGGAAAACCTAATGTTGGAAAATCTAGTCTACTAAACACTCTACTTGAAGAAGAAAAAGCAATAGTAACTAATATAGCCGGTACTACTAGAGATATAGTAGAAGGTCAAATAAACATCTCAGGAATAGTATTTAACTTAATAGATACTGCCGGAATTAGAAATACTGATAATGTAATAGAACAAATTGGTGTTGAAAAAAGTAAAAAAGTAATAAAAGATTGTAATTTAATCCTATTAATATTTAATAATAATGATATATTAACTGACGAAGATAAAGAAATATTTAATTATGTAAAAGAAACTAATAAACCAATAATTATTATAATTAATAAAGTTGACTTAGAAACAAGACTAAATAAAGAATACCTATCAAAAGATTATAAAATAGTTGAAATAAGTACAAAAACTAAATTAGGAATTAATGATTTAAAAGATACAATTAAAGAAACATTTAATTTAGAAAAAATAATTACTGATGATATAAACTATTCATTTAATTCAAGAAGTATTGGCCTATTAGAAAAAAGTAAAGATAAAATAGTCGCAGCTATTAATGCTATAAATGATAATTACCCTGTTGATATAGTTGAGTTAGAAATAAAATCGGCATGGGAAATTTTAGGAGAAATAATTGGTGAAACATATACTGAAGAATTACTTGATAATTTATTTAGTAGATTTTGCCTAGGAAAATAATGGAGGTAATATTATGCAGTATGAAATAATTGTTGTTGGAGGCGGTCATGCCGGATGTGAAGCTGCTTTAGCAAGTGCGAGAAAAGGCCACAAAACTCTTTTAATAACGGGAAGAATTGAAAATATTGCTACCATGCCATGCAATCCATCTATTGGTGGCTCTGCCAAAGGAATAGTAGTAAGAGAAATTGATGCTCTAGGTGGTGAAATGGGAAAAAATGCTGACAAGTCTATCCTACAAATGAAAATGCTTAATTCATCAAAAGGACCAGCAGTTCGTTCTCTACGTAGCCAAGCCGATAAAATTACATATCCCAAAAATATGCAATCTACTCTACTTAATACTAAAAATCTTACTATTAAAGAAGATATGGTTGAAGATTTAATTGTAAATAATGATACAGTCGAAGGTATAATAACTAAAAATCAAGAAAGAATTACATCGAATATTGTTATTTTAACAACAGGAACATATCTAAAATCTGATATTTTAGTAGGTAGTACTCGTACAAGAAGTGGCCCACATAATGAAGAACCATCTATGCATTTAAGCGATAACTTAAAGAAATATGGCTTTAAAATATTAAGATTAAAAACCGGAACACCACCACGTATAGCAAGAGATAGTATTGATTTTTCTAAAACTAAAGAAGAAAATGGTGATAATATACCATATACTTTTGGGCATTATACAAAGCACCAATATGATGTAAATAATCAAGTACCATGTCATTTAATTTATACTACTCCTACTACTCATCAATTAATAAAAGATAATTTATCAAAATCTAGTATGTATGGAGGATTAAATGACATTACCGGAGTTGGTCCAAGATATTGCCCATCAATCGAAGATAAAATTGTTAGATTTAGTGATAAAGAAAGACATCAATTATTCTTAGAGCCAGAAAGTTTATACTACGATGACATATATTTACAAGGATTCTCAACAAGTATGCCAACTGATATTCAAGAAAAAATGGTTCATAGTCTACCAGGATTAGAGAATGCAAAAATATTAAGATATGCTTATGCTATTGAATATGACGCTATTTATCCTACTCAATTAAATGCTTCTCTTGAGACAAAAGTATTAAAAAATTTATTTACAGCTGGTCAAATAAATGGTACAAGTGGTTATGAAGAAGCTGCCTGTCAAGGATTAATTGCCGGGATTAACGCTTCCCTAAAATTAGAAGATAAAGATCCATTAATTTTAAAAAGAAATGAAGCATATATTGGAGTATTAATTGATGATTTAATAACTAAAGGTACTAACGAACCATATAGATTATTAACATCAAGAGCAGAATATCGTCTTCTACTTCGCCATGATAATGCTGATTTAAGACTAACTGAATATGGAAGACAAGTAGGCTTAATTAACGATACTACTTATGAAATATTTAAAAAGAAAAAACAAGCTATAAAAGAGCTAATCGAATATTTAAAATCTGCAAAAATAACACCTTCAAATAATGAAAAGCTAAAATTATTAGATACAAAATTATTAAAAGATGGAATTTCTGCCTACGAATTATTAAAAAGACCTGAAATATCTATTGCAAAATTAAAAGAACAAAATTTAATAACTAGTTCATATTCAAATGAAGTCGAAGAACAAGTAGAAATTCAAATAAAATATGAAGGATATATAACTAAAGTCGAAAAAGAAGCCGAAAAAATGCTAAAATATGAAGAAAAGAAAATACCTAAAGATATTAACTACGATAATGTTCAAAATCTAGCAAGTGAAGCTCGTCAAAAATTAAAAAATGTTAACCCTACTTCTATTGGACAAGCACTAAGAATATCAGGTGTTAATCCAGCAGATATTTCAATACTAATGGTATATTTAAGGAAGAAATATAATGAATAAAAATGACTTTATTAATGAACTAAATAAAATAGGCGTTATCTTATCTGAGCATCAGTTAAATCAACTAGATAAATACTATAATATGTTAGTAGAATATAACAAAAATGTTAATCTGACTACCATTACTGAGTATAATCAAGTTCTCTTAAAGCACTTTTATGACAGCTTAACGCTAACTAAAGCTATAGAATTAACTAATCAAAAAATATGTGATATTGGCACAGGAGCTGGTTTTCCCGGAATCGTTCTAAAAATAGCATATCCCAATCTTGAAATAACTCTAGTAGAATCTCTTACTAAAAGATGTGTATTCCTAAATGAAGTAATAAAAGAATTAGGTTTAGAAGATATTAAAGTTGTCAATCAAAGAGCCGAAGAATTTAGCCACAATAACATTGAATATTTTGATATCATTACATCCCGTGCTGTGGCAAAATTAAATATTCTACTAGAACTATCTATCAAATCTTTAAAAATAGGTGGCTATTATATAGCTTTAAAAGCTAATGTTGATGAAGAAATAAAAAGCATATCTACTTGTCTAACAAAGTTAAATGCTTCATTAGAAAGTATTACAACTTTTAATTTACCTATTGATAATAGTCTAAGAAATATAATAAAAATTAAAAAAGACGGTCCTACTCCATCATCATATCCAAGAAGATATAATGAGATAAAGAAAAGACCATTATAGAAAGTATTAATTTATATTTGTTATTTACCAAAATAATAAAATAAATAAATTAATACTTTTTTATTGTAAAAATAAATTATTTAGTGTATTATTATTATATGGAAGAATAGGAAGTGGTCAACTATGACATTGTCAAGTCAAGTTATCCAACTTAATATAAGTGATATAGTATCTAGCAAAAATCAACCACGAAAAATATTTGATGCTACAGCTTTAGATACGTTATGTGAATCAATTAGTAAATATGGAATAATTCAACCGCTTATAGTAAGAAAGATAAATGATAAGTATGAAATAGTATCCGGTGAAAGACGCTATCGAGCTGCTAAAAAAAATGGTATGTCAAATGTTCCAGCACTCGTTGGAGAATTTAGTGATGTAGAATGTATGGAACTATCATTAGTAGAAAATATTCAAAATAAAAGCCTTAATCCATTAGAAGAAGGCAAAGCATACAAAAAAATCTTAGATACTTCAAATATGTCAATAGAAGAATTAGAAAAAAATACTAGTGTGCCAAAAGATACAATACAAGAAAAAATAAAATTATTAGATTTAGATAAAGAAGTGCAAAAAGCTTTATTAAAAAACGACATATCCGAATCTCATGCCAAGCTTTTATTAAAACTAGACTCAACTAAACAAGTTGAAGTATTAAATAAAATACTTAATGATAAATTAACTGTAAAAGAGACAAGTGATTATATAAATAGTATATTAAAAGAAGAGGTAAATGAAATGAATAGTAATATGTCATCAGCATTAAATAATTTGAATATAGACAGTAAACCATCAAATATATTTAACGATGAAATAAATGTAATTGAAAAGAGGAATGATAATATGAATAATAATAATCAAACTATGTTTTTTGGAAACAACCTTCAGTCTTTAGAAAACCAATCAGTAAATATGAATACTCAACCAACTAACAATATAAATCAGAATCAACAAATGGGATTAAATAATAATCAAATGGGATCAATGATAAATATTCCAACGCCATCTTTTGCAACAGGTCCAGTACCTACACCTAATAGTTATGTAAAACCTACTCCAATTATTCCACCAACACCATTAGACATTCCAAATATACCATTTCAAACACCAATTATGGCAACCCAAGAAAGTCATGAATCAACACCACAAGAACAACCAATACCAGTAAATCCATTCATGAACTTAGAAAATGTAAGTTCTGCTCCACAGTCAACTCCACAATCTGTTCCAGTACCTGAAAATAATCAATTTATGGCTAATTCGCAACCAGCGGTTAATAAGGAACAACCGGTGTCAGTTATGGAGCAACCTGTTAGTAATCCAGAAACAATAAATCAATTTACAAATCCTGTACCACCAGTAGTAAACCCATTTGCTACTCAACCAATGCAACCAGAAATGAACCCAACACCTGTTCAATCTACTTCAATGCCTGAACCAGAAAATAATCCATTCGTGGCTACACCACAACCAACAGTTAATATTGAACAGCCAGTATCAATTACAGGAACACCAATCAGTAATTCAGAACCAACACCAATGCCAGAAACAACTACTACACCAACACCTAATCCATTCGTTATGCCAGAACAAACACCTACAACTATACCTTCAACAATGACTGATGTTCAATTAGATAACGCCATATCAGAAGTAAGAATGGCCGTTAAAAACTTAGAAAATCGTGGAATAACAGTTAAATTAGTAGAAAATGATTTAGGAACTTCATATCAAATAGTAGTAGAAATCCAAAAATAAATTGAGACAGATAAAAGAATAGAATCCTTAAAACGATTATTCTATTCTTTTTTATTACCCTCAATATCCTCTTTAAAAGCAGCATCTAAATCATAACTAACGTATTGTGCAGTAGGCTCAGTTCCCTTTATAAAATAAAACATCTTAGAATTTTTAGTATCTTCTTTTGCCAACATACCTGTAATAGGATCAACTAAAATACCAACAATATTACTAGGCACACTATACCAACTATTATCTTTATCTTTTAAATAAGTCTCCATAGTATCTATCCATACGTCTTTATGTAAATAATAATCATTAGCATCTATCTTCCTATTATCATCATACCCTGTCCATATTCCCAAAACCGCATTTTTATTATAACCAATAATTAACATATCACTATCCGTAGTACCTGTTTTAATAGAATATTTATGAGTAATTTTAGGTAGTAAACTAATTAATGTCGGATAATTATAACTAATAAAAGCAGTATCATAAGTAGATGTCAACATTTCACTCAATATATAAGTTAAACTAGGATTCAATATTAAATCTTTCTCTTCTTTATACTCATATATAATATTTCCTTTACTATCCTCTACTCTTTTAATGAAATGAGAATCAACTTTATATCCTTGACTAGCAAATGCTCCATATCCACATACCATCTCCATTAAACTAATTTCTTTAGTACCAAGTGCTAATGAAGGAATAGCAGACATATTACTATTAATACCTAATCTATTAACCATATTGACTAGTGTTTCTTCACCTAAAAATAAATGAGTTTTAACTGCAAAAATATTATCAGAATAGGCAATTGCCGCTGTCATTGACAAAGGGCCATTAGCGTAATGATCATTATAATTTTTAGGAGAATATGTTTTGTTATTAGCAAAGTAAAAAGTTGTTGCCTCACTTATAAATGAAGATGCTGAAGTAAATCCACTCTCTAATGCTGCATAATACAAAAATGGTTTCATTGTCGAACCAACTTGTCTTTTAGCCTTAATCGCACGGTTATATTGACTCTTACTATAATCAGTACCTCCTAATAAAGCCATAACCTCTCCAGTATTAGGATCAATCATTATCCCAGCTAACTGTAATTCACTACCCTCTTTTATATTATTTTTAACAGCATTCTCTAAGTCTACCTGAGCTTCTTTATTAAGCGCTGTATAAATCTTTAATCCACCAGTCTTTATTAATGAACTAGGAATAGTTTCAATACCATTAAGTTCTTCAATAACAGCATCTCTATAATATAATAAAGAAGTTATATCATTATCATCAGTTTTTCCTACATATTCCAACGGTGTATTATAAGCAACTATCTTATCTTTTTCTGTTATTTTTTTATTATTAACCATTAATTCTAATACTACATTCTGCCTCTTTTTAGCATTTTCCTCGTTATTAATTGGCGATAATTTAGCTGGTGCCTGAGGAATTCCCGCTAACATACTAGCTTCAGCCAATGTTAAATCACTAGCACTCTTATTAAAATAGTACCAAGAAGCATTCTCTATCCCAAATATTCCACCATAATTAATAGTATTTAAATATCCCTCCAAGATCTCATCTTTCGTATAATGTACTTCTAATTCAATAGCTAACATAGCTTCATCTATTTTTCTTTCCCAAGTTTTATCATAATTTAAAAACAAGTTTCTAGCATATTGCTGTGTAATAGTTGAAGCACCTTCTGACAAAGAACTACTAACAATATTTGTCACCAATGCCTTAGCAATTCTTAAATAATCAAACCCAATATGATGATAAAAATGCTTATCTTCTGTTGAAATAGTCGCATCAATCAAATAAGGACTAATTTTATCTAAACTAATCCACTTATTATTATTGTTAAAAACCATCTCTTCTTTATTATCATATAAATAGTATGATTGTGATTTATTAATATCCATTTTTGGAGTTATATAACAGTAACCATATAGACCAACCATTCCTATAACAATTATTAATATAAATATCCCAATTATCTTCCCTATTTTTTTAATAATTTTCATATAATCACCTCGTAAAATTATACCTATATATATTATTTGATAAAAAAGTAAAAATATAAGTTTTATTTTTCTATAACTTGTGATATAATGTCAATTGAATTATTTGGAGGTGTCAAAATAAGAGTAAAAATAAATGGTATATTAAGTAATACTACTAATCAAGAAAATGAACTAGTGGAATGCACAGGAATAAAACAAAAAAATAAAATAATATACAAACACGAAAATGTAAAACACAGTTTAATAATTAACGAAAATAATATTGAGTTAATAAGAGAAAATGATATTTTTAAAAATATTTTATCTTTTCAATTAAACAAAGAAACAAATAATGAATATTATATTAAGGATAATAATTTATCTGTGTATATTAATATAATAACCAATGAAATAAATATTTATGAAAATGAAATAATAATTAAATATAAAGTTCTAGATAGTGATACAGAGTATATATATAAAATAGAAGTGAGTGATATTATATGAGTATAAAAAATGAAATAAAAACTAATATAAAGAGTATATTAGATAAACTAAATATTGAAGTTCCAGATAATCAAATAAATGTTGAAGTTCCCGCTAATAAAAAGAATGGCGATTATGCTACAAATGTAGCCTTAGTATTAGCAAGAACTTTAAAAAGAAGACCAATGGATATAGCTAAAGAAATAGCTCCATTATTTGATCAAGAATTATTTGAAAATGTCTTTATAGCCGAACCCGGATTTATAAATTTAGTTATCAATAAACAACATTTATTAAATAATATTAATAAGATAATTCAAGAAGGAAACAATTATGGAAAATCTAATTATGGACAAGGCAAAAAAATAAATATTGAGTTTGTTAGTGCTAACCCAACTGGAATATTACATATTGGTCATGGTCGTGGCGCTACTTATGGGGATAACCTTGCTCGTATCTTAAAGTTTACTGGCTATGACATTACTAAAGAATATTATGTAAATGATGCCGGTAATCAAATGAATAATTTAGGTATATCTATAAAAGAAAGATATAAAGAAATATGTGGTATGGAAGCTCATCTTCCAGAAGACGGATATCATGGTAAAGAAATAATTGATATAGCTAAGAATATTTATGATTGTTATGGTAATACTAAGTTAGAAGAAAATATTGAGTTTTTCAAAAAAGAAGGATTGGATATTCTTTTAGCGCAGATTAAGAAAGATCTAGATGTTTATCGTGTAAATTTTGATATTTTTACAAGTGAACAGTCATTATATGATAGATCATTAGTAGAAAATGTTTTAGATAAATTAAAGAAAAGTGGCAAATGCTATATTGCTGAAAATGCTTTATGGTTAAAAACTACTGATTATAACGATGAAAAAGACCGTGTATTAATTAAATCTGATGGTAATTATACATATCTATTACCTGATATTGCTTATCATGTTGATAAATTATCACGTGGTTATGATGAATTAATCGATGTCCTAGGATCTGATCATCACGGCTATATTAACAGATTAAAAGCTTCTCTTGAAATATTAGGTCAAGATAAAGATAAACTAGATATAAAAATATTACAAATGGTTAGATTAATAAAAGATGGTGAAGAATTAAAATTAAGTAAACGTACTGGTAAAACAATAACATTAAATGATTTAATAAATGAAGTTGGTGTTAACGCAACAAGATACTTCTTCTCATCACATAGCTTAGACGCTCAAATGGACTTTGACCTAGACCTAGCTATGAAACAATCATCAGATAACCCTGTTTACTATATTGAATACGCTAACGCTAGAATTAGTTCAATATTAAAACATTATCCAGAAATAAACAGTGTTGATAAGTTTACTACGATAAACGATCAACAATCATTTGATATTTTAAATAAATTATATGAATTTGAAGATACAGTATTATTGGCTGCTATAAAAAAACAACCACATATTATTGCCAACTATGCTTATAACTTAGCGACATTATTTCATTCATATTATACAAAAGAAAAGATAATTACAGATAATATAGAATATACTAATGAAAGAATATTATTAATTAAAGCTATAAAAACAGTTTTAGTTAATTCATTAGATTTAATTGGTATCATACCAAGAGAAGAAATGTAGGAGGAAAATATTATGAAATTAAGTAAAATGCCTAAAGAAGAATTAGAATTATTATCTTACACTAAGATAGCAGAATTATATTTAAAAGAAAATAAAACTCAAATGAATACAGCTGACTTATTCAAAGAAGTATGCCGTTTACTAGGATTATCAGATAGTGTATATCAAAATCAAATTGCTGATTTCTTTCAATCATTAACAACATCTAAAGAATTTATTTTGTTAAATAATGGTAAATGGGATTTAAAAATAAACCATTCTGTTAAAGTTGATATGGATGATATCTACGAAGATAAATTAGAAGATGAAGAATTAGATGACTTTGAAGATGAAGAAGAAGAAAACGATGAAGAAGTAGATAAATATAATTCACTAGATAACGAAGATGATGATGACTTTGACACAGATGATGAATTAAATGATTTAACAATAGTATCAGAAGACGAACTAGATGAAGAATAGTTCTTCTTCTTTTTTTAGTATATAACCATTAACTTGAACATATATTTCTTTAGGTGATACTAAGAAATGAAAAAAACAAGAATAGGAATACCTCGAGCATTACTCTATTATAGGCATCATATCCTTTGGAAAAAATTTTTTGAAAAACTTAACTGTAAAGTAATATTAAGTCCCACTACCAATAAAGATATTGTTAATATAGGTATATCTAACTCTGTCGATGAATCTTGTCTATCCGCTAAAATATATCTTGGTCACGTCTTATATTTACAAGATAAATGTGATTATATCTTAATTTCTCGTATATCAGACTATGGTAAAGGAGAAAAAGTATGTGTAAGATTTAATGGGCTATACGATAATATTAAAAATATGGACTTACCATGCCAATTATTAAACTATAATATTGAACATACCAAACTACACTATGAATTTATTGAGTTTGTTCGTATAGGCCTAAAAATAAATAAAAACATCTTTAAAGTAATATATAGTTACATATATGCTAAAAGGAAAGAAAAACAACATAGATTATCTCTTGAACATGAACAAATAAATATTACCAAAAATAATAATAAAAAAGTATTAATAGTATCGCATCCCTATAATATTTATGATAAATATTTAGGTACTTATATAATAGACTACTTTACTAAAAATAACATAAGTATATTATATGCTGATAGATTAAATAGAAAAATATCTAAAAACTATGCTTATGGTTTATCTAACACTCTTTATTGGACCTACGCTAAAGAACAAATAGGTGCTATTGAATACTACAAAAACATAATTAGTGGCATAATATTTATCTCTACTTATCCCTGTGGTGTTGACTCTCTTGTCAATGAATTAATGCTCAAAAAAATAAATAACATTCCTACCATAAACATTATATTAGATGAATCAACAAAAGAAATAGGCCTAGAAACTAGATTAGAAAGTTTTCTTGATATCATAAAGGAGGAAAAAACTAATGACTAAATTAATAAGCTTCCCCCATCTTGATAACTATTATATCCCAATAAAATATTTAATAGAGAAAATTACTAAGCAAAAAGTTTTAGTAGCGCCAAAAATTACTAGAAAAACACTAGAGTTAGGTGCTAAATACAGTCCTGACTTTGTATGTGCTCCATACAAATATAATCTAGGTAATTATCTTGAATCACTAGAACTCGGTGCTAACATCTTACTTCAAGCCGGTGGTGGATGCCGCTATGGTTATTACGCTGAACTACAAGAAAAAACTCTCAAAGATTTAAATTATCAATTTGAATTCGTTAACTTTATTAAAAATAATCATGTCTCTATCATCGAAATATATAAATTTGCAAAAAAATATAACAAGAAATTAAATATTCTAACATATGCTTATTATCTATTAACAACATTTATAATGATAGTAGTATCAGACAAATTAAGCATTAATATTAGAGAAAATATTGGCTTTGAAGTAATTAAAGGTTCTTATGAAACAATTGAAAAGAAGTTTTATAATGACCTATCTAATACAAAGTCCATAATAAAAACCTTAAAATTATATCGAAAATATAAAAAGTATTATCAAAATATTAAACTAAATAAACCAGATAATTGTATTAAAGTATTAATTGTTGGTGAACTCTATACCATTATGGAACCCAATGCTAGTTGTTATATCGAAAGAACTCTCGCCAAAATGGGTGTTATGGTAAAAAGGTATACCAATTTAACATACTTACTCCTAACAAAAAAGTTTAAACTACCCTATCATTTAAAGAAATCTAAGAAATATATTAAATATCATCTTGGTGCGGACGCTACCGAAAGTATTGCCTATTCTCTAAAACATATCAAAGAAGGTTATGACGGAATTATTCACTTAAAAAGTTTTGGCTGTACCCCAGAAATTAATGCCATGCCCATTCTAGCTCAAATAAGTGAAGACTATCATATACCAATACTATACTTTAGTTTTGATACTGAAGACAATACTGAAGCCATAAAAACTAAATTAGAAGCTTTTACTGACATGCTAAAGAGTAATAAATATAAGGATACACAGTTATAGAATTGTGTATTTTTTATAATTAATTGACATTTTATATTAAACTATTTGTATCTTAAATAAAAATATGATATAATACTTATTGAATAAGAAGGTGTGAGATGAATGAAATAATCTTAGCTGTGATACTAATCATTAGTCTTATGTCAATATATTGTCTATATAAAATATTTGATAAGATGGGACTGTATTATAGTTTAATAATATTTATAGGAACTGCTATTATAACATCATTCAAAATAATGAAAATATTTAACTTTAACTTAAATATTAATATATTATTTTTGGTTTGTATAATGACGATAATCTATATAATATTAGCTAAATATAATACCAAAGAACTTAATAATATTATTAAAGTATCTTGTATAACTACAATTTTCTCAGCACTAATAGTCTTATTATTAGGATATTATATACCATCTATTAATTCAACAATAGCTATAAATATAAAATCAACATTTATTCATAACTATAAAGTATTAATAGCCTTACCAATAACTCTATTAGGAGGAATTATAGCAACCACAAAACTATATCAATTTATAAGTAAACTACAAGATAATATCTATATTAACATAGTACTAACTTATATTATTACTGGATTAATATATACAGTTATTTTCCAAATATTTGGCTATCTAAACATTATAAAAATATATAATTCGATATATATTGGCCTAACTTCTTACTTATTTGGGTTAATTATAACAATAATTCAATTATTTACAATTAATCTAATCTTAAAACAAAAGAAGGTGCGAGAATGAACTATATATTAATAATTATCGAAGTACTTCTTAGTTATTTAACCTTATTATTATTTCATAAGAAGTTTAAATTAGATGGTATATATTACTATATAGTAATGGCCACTATTCTATCAAATATTATGTTATTAAATACTATTGATATCTTAACATATCCAATATCTGTAGGATTTGGTATAACATCTTCAATAGTAATAGCCACCATAATTCTTACTCATAAAAGAGGACCTAGTGAATTATCAAAACTAATAATAACCATAATTATAAGTTCAATAATAAGTTATAGTTATTTAACATTAAGTTCATATATGGGCATAAGTGATACTAATAAATATACTAATATTTCATATAGTATTATCTTTAAAAATAATATCAGAATATATTTAGCCAATACTATATCATTAATATTAAGTATTTATTTATCAACTAAGTTATATCATACCATGAAACAAATAAAAAATAAGATATGGATAAGCAATATCTTTACCACAGTAATAGTAGAATTCATAGAATCCATAATATTCTGTGTCATAGCCTATGCTTTCTCATTAAAAGTAATAGATCTAATAATGGTAATTGTTATTCGCTATGTAATAAGAGCTTTAATAGAATGCTTAGGTACCACAGTTATTTATATAGATGATAAAATAGTTAAATAGAAAGTAGTGATGATGTATGAGAACTAGAAAAAAAGAATTAGTAAGTGATGAAATAAAACCATATGTAGGAAAAATTATTAAAGAAGAAAGAGAAAAACATAACTATTCTCTAGAAGATTTAGCCAAAGCCTTAAATTATACTAAAAATAGACAAACACTTCATAAGTATGAAACAGGTTTATTAAATATTCCTTATGATATCTTCTTTGATATATGTCGTATCTTCAATATCAGTAGCGATATAATAAATGAAATACCCGCTAGTGAAGAAGAAAAGAAAATTCTCGAGCAAAAACTATTAAAAGAATATAAAAGTAGTAATAAGAATTATAAAAACTTAACCGTATCAATTGAAAAATTATTAAATACTTATAAGAATGTTAACTTTGAACCCATTAATAATTTATCAGAAGTATCAATAAAAATGTTAGATGACTCAATGACTCCTTACTATGAGAAGAATGATAAAATATATTTTAGCAAACAAGATGATTATAAAAATGGTGATGACATTGTTATTGCTATTAAAAATAATGTATTAACAGTAAGAAGATTATATCGTTATCAAAAAGGTATAATTCTTCAAGCAATGAATCCTAAATATCCTACTATTAATATTAACGTTGTTGCTAATAACATGATTTTAGGAAAAGTAACTGCTATATATCGAGAAAAATAAAATATTTACTCCTCAAAAGTAAATATTTTTTATATTAACAAAAACTATTCACCTTATATCGTGAATAGTTAAATGTTATTAGTTTAAAGCGTCTTTTAATTTGTTTCCAGCTTTAAATCCAGGAACAACTCTAGCTGCTATTTTAACAGTTTCACCAGTTTGTGGGTTTCTACCATTACGAGCTTCTCTCTTTTTAGCAGTAAATGTACCAAATCCAACTAAAGATACTTTTCCTTCTTTTTTTAGTCCTTCAACTACGCCATCTAAAACAGCTTCTAATGCACGTGATGCATCTGCTTTTGTTAAATCTGCATTTTCAGCAATAAATTCAACTAAATTTGCTTTTGTCATTTTTATTTCCTCCAAATCTACATTAAGCATATTTCCTATGCTTACAACATTAATATACTATGAATAGTCAATAAAATCAAGCACTTTGCTAAAAAAATAACATAAAATTTACATATAAAATCTATATAATTAGAAAAACTCTATTTCTAGAGTTTAAATAACAATTGCAATCATCGTTGAAGAACCTTTATTAATAATCTTTGTAAGAGTTTGACAAAGTTTATATCTAACTGACTCTGGCATCATTGATAACTTAGCTTGAATACCTTCTTGGACAATAACATCTAAACTTCTACCAAATATTTCACTCTTCCAAATATCTGTTGAATCATCACTCTTTGTTAAATGATTAATAAGTTCTTTACTTTGCAGTTCACTACCAATTATTGGTTCAAAAGTACTTTCTACCTCTACCTTAATCATATGGATAGAAGGCGCCTTAGCTCTAAGCTTAATTCCATATCTCGAACCTTGTTTTATAATCTCTGGAGTTTCTAATTTCATATCTGAAAGTGAAGGTGAAGCAATACCATATCCTGTTTGTTTAACTGTTTTTAAAGCTGTCTTAATTTGATCATATTCATACTTAGCCTCATAGAATTCTTGAAATAAGTTAAGTAATTGAGCTTTAGAAGATATATCATAACCAATAATTTCGTTTAACACTTGATTATATAATCCACTAGGAGCTGTTAAATTAATAACCACATCCCCTGTTGAAGAATCAACCTCTGACAAATAAGCCTTAGATATATAGTCAACATTTTCAAAGTGTTTAGTAATACTATCAACATCTCTTAACTTATTTATCTCTACAACACTTTCTTTTATCTTATCAATATATAATTTCTTTAAATGATGATTAGGATTTAAAACAGCAATCCATTCAGGCATATTAACCTTAACCTCATTAACTGGAAATTCAAACAATGCTTCTTTTAAAATATTATACATATCTCTTTCTTGCATTTGTTCAATATTAATAGGAAGTACTGGTACACCATATTTATCTTTCATATCATCTGCTAATTTCTCAGTATCTGGCATCATTGGATGAGTAGAATTCAATAATACTATATAAGGCTTACCAATATTCTTAAGTTCGGTTATTACTGTTTCTTCTGCTTCAAGATATTCATTTCTTGGAATCTCACCAATCGAACCATCTGTTGTTACAACAATACCTATTGTTGAATGATCTTTAATTACCTTTTCTGTCCCTATTTCTGCAGCCTCAACAAATGGAATAGGTTCTGAATACCATGGTGTCATAACAAGTCTTGGACCATTTTCATCCTCATATCCCTTAGCAGCATTAATAACGTATCCAACACAGTCTATCATCTTAATATTAGTAGTAAAATCATCAACCTGTATTTTAGCTGCAGTTGCCGGAATAAACTTAGGCTCTGTGGTCATTATTGTCTTACCAGCTGCTGCCTGTGGTAATTCATCAAGCGTTCTTTTTTTCTCATACTCATCTTCTATATAAGGAACAACCATTGTTTCCATAAACTTTCTAATAAATGTTGATTTACCTGTTCTAACAGCACCTACTACCCCTAAATAAATATCTCCACCAGTTCGCATTGAAATATTCTTTATTACATCAATTTTTTCCATATCATACCTCTTTCTTTATTTCATTAAATATTATGTCAAATAAATACTAATTATTCTTAACTTTTACCAAATAAAAACGAATAATGAATTACTCACTATTCGCTCATTAAATATTTAATTATTCAGACTATAACTCTGGTTCATATACTGTACCAGTAAACCATACTTCTCCAGTATTTTTATCTCTAATTATAAACATATATGGATTATCAAATGTTAAATCTATTTTTTCAACAGGCACATCATATTGATAATCAAAAACACAACTTCCACCAGCACCCTTACCACCAGATAAACTAGTTGCTGCTGCTGTCTTTATACCATTATTTGAAAATTCAATATTAGCCTTATGTCTAGCATCCATAATATAAACGTTAGGTTTATAAGAAGATAACTTAGATAAATCAGCTTTCTTTTCATCAAATACATTAGTTATTCCAAGTTTACTTAAATCATTTATTAAGTTTAATTCATAATCAAATTTAAATAATGGAATTGAACCATATACTTCTGTTATAACACCTTCTTTAAAACTATCATACTCTACAGGCTTTAAATTATTAATTAGTGCATTAACATCACTAGCCTTAATATTCTTAATATATTCATCAAGACTAACATTTCTAGGCATAATACCAACATATTGTAAAGTAGTACCATCATACTCTTTTAAATCTTTAGCAAATACTTTAACATTATCATCATTATAGTAATAAAAATCAGTGCTTCTAAAAAATTGTTTATATTGTTGATTAAGTATCTTTACATAATTATCAACAAAAGCTGCTGTATCAGTAGTATTACCATCCATACAATTTTCTCGATAAAAATCACTATTAATAAATTCCTCATATTTAATACTTATATTTTGTCTTATATTATCTTCACCAAGTACATTAACAATATCATATTTATTAGCTACTGCATCCACTTTTAACGATTTAACTGAAGTTCCATTAAAGTCAAGCTTATGGGAATCAGTAGGTGATTTCAATCCTGCCATGCCTTCAGAAGCAAAGTTTTCATATTTAAATGAAACACCCCAATCTTGATAATTAGCTAATTGAAATATATTAACCCATTCCATATCAATAGCTAGAGCATTAACCAATACAAAATCAGTCCTATCAAAACCATCTTTATCTATTAAATCATTAATTAGTTTAAATGTATTATTACTCACCCATTCATTAAGCGTATCAGGTGTATTAAATGAATCAAACATAACTTCTGCACTATACTTATCAGTCAATATATCTATATAAGAACTAAGTATTGAATCTTTAAAAGAATCTCTTATAAATAAAGCATTAGCAAAAGACATATTAGCACTATTAGTATACTTTTTAGGACTATAAGTACCAATAATATTAGATATTTGGTCTTTAGTTTCTCCTTCAGCCCCTTCTTCAAGCATTCCTAAAGCATATTTTTCTTTTCATTTTCTAATTGTAAAAAGTATAAATCAAAATCTTCTAAAGAATTACCGACTAAACGATATGCTAAATATTTATTATTATCTTTAGTTTCAATCTCATCATTAGGAGTATCATTGTTTCTAAACTTAAAAAAATAAACTATTACACCTCCTACAACAACTAATAAAGCAGCCAAAATAATAACCAAAGTATAATTTTTTCTTTGTGAATTTCTATCCACTTTTTATTCCTCCTTATATTATTATATTAACATAAACTAAAGTAAAAAAGTAATAAGTATTATTTGCTGTTATCTCTCACATTCTTTCTACTTATTACCTCTTTAATAAAATAATTATATAAGTTATGCATATTATTCATATCTTCCGGATGCCACTGTACTCCTAACAAAAAGTGTTTATCATCTATATATTCTATTCCTTCAATTACTCCATTATCATCAGTAGCTGTCTTCTTAAATGGTAAGTCTATTCTATCTAAAGCATAATTATGTCTACTATTAACTAGTGTTTTGTCTCCTAATACCTTATGTAAAAAACTATTCTTTACTATATTTATATTATGCTTTTTATTCTTGTCATTATGATTATCTACCTTAACTAAATCTTCTTCTTTTTCATTATTAGCATACAACCCTATTATTTGATGTCCCATACAAATACCTAAAATAGGTTTATTATTATTCATACAATATTCTATAATATCTAAGTGATATCTATAAATATCTAATCCTCCTGGAATAATAAAGCCATCACATAAATCTAATACATTATAGTCAATAATATCATTATTATCATAATTAATAATTCCTATATAACTAATCTTATCATTTAAATATTTTAAATTATTCTTGCTAATACCTTGATATATAACATCATCTTTTACTATATCTTTACCAACAACCCCAATTATAGCATTCATCTTATTTTAAAAACTTATCTAAATTAGTAGGTACTTGATCATTTAAAACAGCATTAATAATCTTTTCTTCCTTCTCTTTAGATACCTCTCTACCAGTCATCCTAGAAATATCTCTAATTACTTCTTTTAAAGTATTTTCATCCTTCATATTACCTTGTTGTAATTTACTAGCTAAAGATAAAATAGTATTTTTATCAACATTAGTTTTCTTCTCTATTTTATCAAAAAAACTATCTGAAAAAGACATATAAACCTCCTACAGTATAATATATGTCTAATTTAATCAGATAGTTAATAAAAAGAACAATTAACTATATAATTAATTATTCTTCATTCTTATTCTTAAATTGAATAACTATAGGTGTACCTTCAAAATCAAAACTTTCTCTTATTTTATTTTCTAAGTATCTTTCATAAGAAAAGTGAACTAATCCTTTACTATTTACATTAAAAGTAAATTTAGGAGGTACTACACCTGTTTGTGCTACAAAGTATATTTTAAGTCTTTTGCCTTTATATGAAGGGGGTTGATTTAACATAACAGCGTCTCTAATAACATCATTAAGAATACTAGTTTTAATCTCTTTATGTGAATTTTCATATACTTTATTTATTTCAGGCATTAAAGTATGAATTCTCTTCTTAGTTAAAGCTGATAAGAATACTATAGGTACATAAGACAAGAATTGAAATTCATTTCTAACTAACTTTGTAAATGAAGCGATATCATTCTTATTACTAACAGTATCCCATTTATTAACAACAATTACTAGTGGTTTACCTGCTTCAAGAATATATCCAGCAATATGTTTATCATGTTCAATAATACCCTCTTCAGCATTAATAACAAGGACACACACATCACTTCTCTCAATAGCTTTCATTGATCTAATAACACTATATTTTTCAATACTTTCCCAAATCTTACCATTTTTTCTAATACCAGCAGTATCAATAATAACATAATCCTTCTTATCATAAGTAAATAATGTATCAACGGCATCCCTTGTTGTACCAGCTATATTACTAACAATAACTTTCTCTTCATTTAATAAAGCATTAACTAAACTACTCTTACCAACATTAGGTCTTCCAACGACACAAAACTTAATCTTATCATCATTCTCTTCTTCCACAGAACTGTTGAAATCTTTAACTATTTCATCAAGTAAGTCTCCTAATCCGGTATTATGTTCACCACTAACCGGTATAATTGTATCAAAACCTAGTTCATAGAAATTATATATGTTATCAGTACGTTTATTATTATCTATCTTGTTAGCAGCCACTATAACCTTCTTACCAGTCTTAATAAGCATATCTCTAATAACATAATCATTTTGATTTAATTCTTCCATACCATCAACAATAAAGACTATAACATCAGCTTCCTCAATAGCTATTGAAGCCTGTACTTTAATTTCATCATTAAATAACTCACGACTAACATCAATACCACCAGTATCTATAAGATGAAACTTATATTTACCATAACTAACATCACCATAAATTCTATCTCTAGTAACACCTGGTGTATCTTCTATTATTGATATCTTTTTACCTACTAATTTATTAAATATTGTTGATTTACCGACATTAGGTCTTCCAACAAGTGCTACAGTTGGTAATCTCATATCTATCACTTCCTTCTATCTATTAATAGCATACTCTAATATTTTATTACTTACTTCTTGTTTTCCCTCTTTAGTTATTGCTGAAAACAAAATAGGTTCATCTTCCATACCAAGAGTATTCATAACTATTGCTTTATTCTTCATAACAGCATTCTTACTAATCTTATCTAACTTAGTACATATTACACTAACCGGTATATTATAATGTTTTAAATACTTATACATCATAACATCATCTTCGGTAGGTTTATGTCTAAAATCAACTAGCATAAATACCATCTTAAGATTCTCTCTACCCTCTAAATAATCTTCCATAATTAATCCAAATTTATTCTTTAACTTTTTATTTACACTAGCAAATCCATATCCTGGAGCATCTACTAAATAAAAATAATCATTAATCAAATAAAAGTTAAGAGTTTGTGTTTTACCCGGTTTAGCAGACGTCCTAGCAAAATTCTTTCTATTTATCATTGTATTAATAAAACTACTCTTTCCTACATTACTTCTACCTACTAAAAGAAATTCATTCTTACCATCAGTAGGGAATTGACTCTTTCTCACTGCGGAAATAGTTAGTTTAACATCTAAAATTTTCATATATTTCACCCACATCAATATTATAACATTAATAAAAAATATGTCAAATATCCCATATTATAGAATACTTAACATATAATTTAATTCTTCTTACTAGCTACTTTCTTCTCAGCCTTTTCCATAGCAACAGCTATCTCACGATATTTCTTAGTAATCGGCTCAACTACTTTATCAGTATTACCTAAATTAACCGAACCATCTCTTAAAACAGCTTCATTAATTACCCTACTTTTCTCCATCTGATACTGACTAACTAATTCTTTAATTGGTAATAAATCATAATGTACCTTATTTCTTCTATCATTATAATCTGCTAAAATAGTTTGAATTAATTCTCCACCACTACTTCTTGTAATAGATATTCCATTATCAGATATCTCAGTATTTAACCTTGTTATAATATCTTCTATTCTCTCTTGTTCTTGTAAATCAGTAGTATACTTCTCTAACTGATTCTCTGTTAATATTTCATATGCATCATTCTTACCCATAACCAACTCTCCTTACTTTAAGTATAAAAAAACAAATATCTAAAGTCAACAAATAGTAGATACTTTACAAAATAATACAATAATATACAAAATACTATATATTTATGTTATTATATATAAAAAGAAATCATGGTGATCTTATGAATAATTTTAAATGTAATTTATGTCCAAGAAAATGTAATGTTGATAGAGAAACAGTATTAGGATATTGTCAAGCCCCTAATAAATTAGTAATAGGTAAATATTACCTTCATAAATGGGAAGAACCTTGTATAACTGGAGAACACGGTTCAGGAACAATATTCTTTTCATACTGTAATTTAAAATGTATATTTTGTCAAAACTATCAAATAAGTACTCTAAATGTTGGTAAAGAGATTACCATCGAAAAGTTTAGTGATATATGTTTAAAATTACAAGAAATGCACGCTACTAATATTAATTTAGTAAGCCCTACTCATTACGTCCACCTAATTAAAGAAGGACTAATACTAGCAAAGAAAAAAGGATTAACCATTCCTATCGTATATAACACTTCATCTTATGAATTAGCAAGTACTATAGATATGTTAAATGGCCTAGTAGATATTTACTTACCTGATTTAAAATATTATGATGATAACTTAGCTAAAAAATATTCTAATGCCCCTGATTATTTTAAGTATGCTACTAAAGCTATTGAAGCAATGTATAATCAAGTCGGTCCATGTCAATTTGATCAAGAAGGAAATATCACTAAAGGAGTAATAGTAAGACACCTTATCTTACCTAATCATTTAGAAGACTCTAAAATAATTTTAAAATATTTATATAGTACCTATAAAGACAATATCTATATAAGTATTATGAATCAATATACTCCATTAAGAAAACTATCATATGATAACTTAAATCGTAAATTAACATCATCAGAATATGATGAAATAATTGATTATGCATGGGACTTGGGAATAAGAAATGCCTTCACACAAGAAGAAGGCACCCAAAGTGATAGTTTTGTACCAGATTTTAATTGTGAAGACATATAAAATTATTATCTCATTATTGGATATTTAGAAAGTATTAATTTTTTAGCAGCACTCTGTCCTTCATCAATGGCAGTCTCGAAAAATAACTTTCTAACTTTATTATATCCATTGTTATTTATACTATTATTACAAGGATTTAGTGTTATATGACTTTGTATTAATGTACTAGCTAATAATTTATTAGGGAATCTCTTCTTAAAGAACTCATTATACGATAAATCTTTCTCACTTGACATTCTATTATTATAAAGATAATTTATCCAATCATCACTAAAGCCGGTTAAAACATCCTCTGATTCAATATCTTTAAACAATAAATATTCACCTCTATCATCGTGAAATGATAATGGCTCATCATAAAACTCTGTCATATGAAAACCGACATTCCAAGCAGCCCTATAATTTCCTATACATACAAAAATACCATTAGTTTCAGTAATCTTAAATGTCTTTAGAAAATCTTGAATTATTAACCATCTATCATCAACTTGCCATTCATCTATTTTAAGACCATTTAATTCTAGAAATTTTTTAACTGAATAAGCATATAATAAACAATTACTCCTATTTCTTCTATCTAACTCTTGATTCAATAATCTTCGTAAATTAACTAATTCTTCTTTTTTCATATAACGTCTCCTTCCTAAAACAATACTTCTATTTAAATTAATTATTATGTTTTATAAGTAATCTCAACTTATTTCATTATTGGATATTTAGAAAGAATTAACTTTTTAGCACTAGGTTGTCCTTTAGTTATAGCAGTCTCAAAGAAATCTTTTCTTACTTCCTCAAAACAATTTTGATTTTTACTACTGTTATATGGATTTAATATTGTATATTTTTGCATTAACTCACTCACTAAACAACAATTATGTCTTTTATGACAAAATTCACTTAATGACATACCTGACATACTAGGATAGCCACCATATCTTTTAGCTTCATTAAACTCTTCTCTTATATAATCATCAATAAAACCTTCATAATATTTTCCTGTTTCAATACTTTTAAACGTATGCCACTGAGCATCATTATCATCAAACGATACAGCTTTTGTATAATAATCAGTTTCTTCGTAGCAAATTCTAGATTCTACCATATAACTATTTATGTAAACCAATATACCATTAGTATCAGTAATTTCAAAATTATTTAATATTTCTTTTAAAATAGGCCATATATCTTCAACCTGCAATCTCTCAGCACTTATTCCGTTAAGTTCTAAATATTCTCTTACTAAGTCCTCCTGTAGTAATAAATTACTTCTTGTCCTTCTTTCTAATTCTTTATTAAGTATTCTCTTTAGTTTAACTAATTCTTCTCTTTTCATATAATATCTCTTTCTAAATAATCAACATAATTATTTTTATCAATCATATTTAAATCTATATTTAACTTATTCATAAAACTTAATAATTCAAGCATATCATTATTGGTATTATCACTTAAATCTAATATTTTTATCTCTATAAATAAACCAATATTATCAACATTATCAAAAGAAAACTCATATTTATTATTATATACATAAATAATTCTTTCTTTTTTTATTTCCCCTATTTCTTTAACACCAATTTTAGATAAAATAATATTTAAATTAACAATATTATCTAATATAACATTATATTTCTTATAATAAGAATCTTTTAATTTCTCTTTAAAACTAAATATATACTTACCATTTTCATTTCTACTCCTAAGAGAACTATTGCTATTATTTACTACATAATAAGTATCATTTTGCTTAATAGTATTTATATATTTAGCTAGGCTTTTAGTTATATCTAATAATCTATTATATTCTTTGCTATCTACTTTAATTTTAATTTCTATACCATTTATATTGTCTTTGTATTTATCATCAATTAAATAATAGAAACTTTTCTTAAAATAATCAGATATTTTATAAATCATATTCAAATCAGGCATTGTTCGATTATTTTCCCAACTTGAAATAGTTTTTTCTGAAACACATAAAATATCAGCAAGTTGCATCTGTGTTAAACTATTTTTGCCCCTAATACTTTTAATCTTTTCTCCTAACACTCAACATTCCCTCCCTATATCTACATTTTATCATATATTTTGTTTTATAATCTCTATTTTATGTAGAGTAAAAAGGACAAACCCTAACGTTTATCCTTCTTTTTTCTATACTTAAACAATTCTTTATATATTTGAAATGAATCTCTAAAAACATTAAAATGTGAATCACTATTATTATCTAGATAAATAGTACTTACTTTTGACTCTTTGATAGGTATTTTATTTTTAATACACCATAATAAAACGTTCATTTCGTACTCATATCTATCCCCATCAACACTAAGCATATCTTCCATTAACTTATATGAGAATACTCTAAGACCTGACTGAGTATCATAAACGTACCTACCTGTCTTTAGTTTAAAGATAAAAGCCGTAAGATTATTCCCTATTCTACTTCTAAGAGGAGTATTCTTTCCTCTAATTCTCTTTCCGATAATCAAAGTATTAGGATGCTTCTTACATAATTCATAAAGTTCTAAAGCATCATTTATTGTATGTTGCCCATCAGCATCCATTGTAATAACATAATAATTATCTACATATTTTTCTGCAATATATTTAAGACCTGTCTTTAAAGCATATCCTTTACCTTTATTTTCCTCATAAGAAATAACATGAGCATACTTTTCACACTCTTTAAAGACATCTTTATAATCATTACCACTACCATCATCAACAATAACCGTATCACAATCAGTTTCATCAATCTTTTTTACTAAATCTATTAAATATCCTCTAGGCTCAAAAGCCGGTATTAAAACTACAGGTTTACTACTCATATTTATTACCACACCACAACTACTACTTATTCTTATTTTATTACTTCGTAAGTAGTACCCTCTCTAGTATCTTTTAAAATTATTCCCTTATCTTTTAATTCATCTCTAATACTATCTGCTAAAGCAAAATCTTTATTTTTTTTAGCGGTATTTCTCTTTTCTATCATTTCTTTAATATATTCTTCATTATCAATAACTGTATCATCATTCTTTAATAAATCTAAACTAAGTACTTTATCAAATTCACTAACTAAAGCTAGTTTAGTATTATTATTTATGTCATCTTTTAATACATCATATAAAACAGTTAAAGCATTAGAAGTATTTAAATCATCATTAAGACACTCTAAGAATTTATTTCTATATTCTAAATATATATCTTCATCAACAATACTATCATCATGACTAATAGACTTAATTTTACTAATAAGTTTATTATATGCATTACTAACACCATCTAAAGAATCATAACTAAATAATAATTGTTTTCTATAATGACTTTGTAAACAGAACATACGATATGCTAAAGGATTATAGCCTTTACTTTCTAATAAAGATACTGTTAAAAATTCTCCTTTAGATTTACTCATCTTACCACTAGCATCATTTAAATGTTCTACATGAAACCAATATTTACACCAAAGATGTCCTATATAACTTTCTGATTGTGCTATCTCATTTGTATGGTGAGGAAAAATATTATCAACACCACCACAATGAATATCTAAGTACTCTCCTAAATTCTTTAAAGAAATAGCTGAACATTCAATATGCCATCCCGGATATCCAACACCCCAAGGACTATCCCATTTCAATTCTTGATCATCAAACTTACTCTTAGTAAACCATAGTACAAAATCAGTCTTATTTCTTTTATTACTATCTGCTTCAACACTATCTCTAACACCCTCTAATAAATCATCTTCATTATGATTAGTTAAAACATAGTAATTATCTAATTTAGAAGTATCAAAATAAACATTACCATTACTAAAATAAGCATATCCCGTATCTAATAATTTACTAATAATCTTTATATATTCATCTATATAACTAGTAGCTCTAACCACAATCTTAGGCCACGCTATATTTAACTTTTCACAATCTTTTTTAAAACAATCTTCATAATAACTAGCAATATCTAAAACACTTTTATGCTCTCTTTTAGCACCCATTAACATCTTGTCTTCACCAGTATCAGCATCACTAGATAAATGTCCAACATCAGTAATATTCATACATCTCTTAACATTATATCCATTAAACTTAAGAGATTTCTCTAATATATCTTCCATAATATAAGATCTTAAATTACCAATGTGGGCAAAATGATATACTGTAGGGCCACAAGTATACATAGTTATTTCTTTATTATTATGGGGAATAAATTCCTCAATAGTTCTACTTTTAGTGTTATATAATTTCATAACTACTATCACTCCTCATATAAATTTATTATTTACTTAATCTATCTAGTACTTTATCTCTACCAATTAAATAAATAGTACTAGCAAGTTCAGGACCATGCATTACCCCACTACATTTAATTCTAATAGGCATAAATAACATCTTACCCTTAACATTAGCTTTCTCTTTAGTATTCATAATACAATTATTTATATTTTCAATAGACCATTCACTAATACTATTTAATTCATTCTTAAATATTTCTAAAGTATTAGCAATAGATTCATCACTCATAAAATTACGACATTCTTCATCTAATTCATAATTATCTTCAAAGAATAGTTTAGTAAGTTCAACAATCTCTTTACCATATTTAAGTTCATTTCTATATAAAGTAATTAAAGTTCTAATCCATTCTTCACTCTTACCATCTAAATTATATGATTCTTTTAAATAAGGTATAGTTAACTTAACTAATTCATCATCACTTAAATTCTTAATATAGTGGGCATTAATCCATCTTAATTTCTTAACATCATATTGACTAGAAGATTTACTAATTCTAGAAGGGTCAAAACTATTAATTAACTCTGCCATAGTAAATATTTCTTTATTATCTTCAGGACTCCATCCTAGAAAAACTAGATAGTTAACAACAGCTTCAGGTAGATAACCATCGTTATATAAATCCATAAATGAAGCATCACCATTTCTCTTAGATAACTTTTGACCATCTTCCCCAAGAACCATTGCTACATGAATATATGTTGGCTTTTCCCAACCAAATGCTTCGTATAATAAGTTATATTTAGCAGTTTGATCTAAGTACTCTTTACCTCTAATAACGTGAGTAATCTCCATCAAATGATCATCTATAACATTAGCAAAATTATAAGTAGGATATCCATCAGACTTAAGAAGTATTTGATCTTCTAATATCTTATTTTCTATCTTAATCTTTCCATATAATAAATCTTCAACAACAGTTATTCCTTCTTTAGGCATCTTCTGTCTAATAACATATGGAACATTATTTTTTAACTTTTCTTCAATTTCTTCCTTACTAAGTTTACTACACCTACCATCATATACAAATGGTCTTTTACGAGCTTCACTTCTTTTTCTTTGTTCCTCTAATTCTTCTTCTGTACAAAAACAATAGTAAGCCTTGCCCATTTCTACTAGTTTTAAAGCATATTCTTTATATATATCTTTTCTTTCAGATTGTACATAAGGACCATACTTACCAGGATTATTTGGACCTTCATCAATCTTAAAATTACATAAACCTAAAGTATTATATATAAAATCAACAGCCCCCTCAACCTTTCTTTCCTGATCAGTATCCTCTATTCTAAGAATAAAATCACCATTATATTTTCTAGCAACTAAATATTCAAATATAGCTGTTCTTAAATTACCTATATGCATAAACCCAGTAGGACTTGGTGCAAAACGTGTTCTAACTCTTTTTTCCATAAAATATCACTCCACCCTAATTATAGCATTTTTTTCTTATATTTACTATAAATAATTATTAATAGAACAAAAAAAGAGGGATAACCCTCATACTATTTATATGTTATTTACTTCTCCTTACTATTTTTAGATGTATAAGCAACTGTTAAAATTATACCAACTAAATTACATGCTATAGATAATCCTACAAGTAAACCACTACTAAATTCTCCAAAACTACTTGCATCTCTACCACCAAAAATTATATATGCTAGATATAATAAATTACCTAATATAATTAAAAATATTCCTGTTTTTATCCCTTTCATAACTATTCTCACCTTCTATTTATTTAAAACTCTCTCTTTGAATATATTTTTACTGAAATAATATAAGAACCTATCAACATTAAAATAGTTAAAACAATAAATGCTATTAAGAAATATGTTTCAAACGAATTAACAACTGTTGAAAAAACTTTTATTTTAGATAGCAAGCCCAATACAAAGCCGCCTCCTGCAATAAGAACAAATCCAGCTATTCTCCCCTTTTGCGAACCATATTTAAATATTAAAGGATACATTAGTGATATAGCAATTAACATTCCACACAAGCATCCGCCAATATAAGAAAGCGAATGTGATATATCACTCTTCTCATAAAAGAATGTTAAAACATAAGCAATTATACAACTAATTATAGAAGAACCTACCAATAATATAGCACTAGTTAAATATTTAGAAAGAATAATATTTTTTCTTCCAACAGGTAAAGCGTTAACATAAGCATCCCAATTGTTATATTCATCATATCCAAAAGTAGATATTAGTAAAACCATCATAAATAAAGGAAGCATAACAACAATATCAAAATTACCATTAATAGCCATAAGTAAATAAATAATAAATATTACTAACAAGGATTTAGCATTAGTTTTCATTAATAATAAATCTTTTTTTATTAATCCTAACATTTTACTTTTCCCCCTTTACTATTAGAACCATCAACTCATCAAGAGAAATTTTATCTATAACATAATCTTTATATTTACGCTTAATTTTATTCTTATTTGAAACAAGAACTTGGTATTCATATTTACCTTTCTTATAAGAAATAATATCTCCTTTATTTATATTTTTAAAATCATCTTTCTTACACTTTAATATTCCATAGTTATCTAATATCTCATCTTTATCCTCATCCATAATTAATTTACCATGATCAATAAAAACAATTCTATCAGCAATATGCTCTAAATCACTAGTAATATGTGATGACAATAAAATGGTATTATTCTCATCCTGAATAAACTCTAAAAACATATCTAATATTTCATCTCTAACAACAGGATCTAATCCACTAGTTGGTTCATCTAAAATTAGAATTTTAGGTTTATGCACTAAAGCCGTTATAATTTCTAATTTCTTACGCATACCCTTAGACAAATCTTTAATTTTCTTACTCAAAGGTATATCAAATTTCTCTAAATAGTTAAAATATAAATCACTATCCCAATTTTTATAAATATCTTTCATTATTAAATTAATATCTTTAGCATTAAGTATCTCTGGGAAAAACATATTGTCTAGTACAATACCAATATCTTCTTTAATAACAGCATCACTTTCTTTGTTACTCTTACCAAATATTTTAATATTACCATTATCTATATTAATAAGATTTAAAATACTCTTAATTAGTGTTGTCTTCCCAGCACCATTCTCCCCTATTAATCCAACAATAATGCCTTTTGGAATATTTAAATTAATATCATCCAATTTAAACTTATCATATGTCTTGCTTAAATCTTTAATTTCTATTACATTGTTCATTTATTATCACCCTCATATAACATATCAACTAAATCAATAATTTCATCTTTGGATATATCATACCTAACTGCTAACTCAATAGTCTTTTGGATATTATCCTCAATTTCTTTCTGAGCATGTTCCTTAACTAAATTACTATTCCTTGAAGCTACAAACGTTCCTTTCCCAGCAATAGATACAATATAACCATCACTTTCTAGTTGATCATATGCCTTTTTTATAGTCATTAAACTAATTTTAATATCTTTAGATAGACTCCTAATCGAAGGCAACATTTCATCTTCTTTTAACTCATCATTCATTATTTGCTCAATTATCTGCTCCTTAATTTGCTCAATTATCTGCTCCTTAATTTGCTCATATATTGGAACAGAACTACTATTACTAATAATAAGATGCACAATCTCACCTCGCATATAACACTATATAACAGTATATAACATATGTCAATAGTAAACTATAATAATTATCTAAAAAAACATTGACACCAAAATATATATTTGAGATAATTAATATAGCAAAGTAGGTGAATATAAATGAACTATTATAATAATGATATATTAAAATTTATAAACTATCTAAATAACGAAAGAGCTAATATTAAAGAAATGCTAAAATCACTAGAAATATTGGAGTATCATCTTAAAAATAGAACATATAATTTAAAATCATATATTAAACCTATAATAACTATTTTTACTAGAGAAGAGTATAGCTGTATATCAAAATACGATTATGAAGAAATAATTTCTATAAAGAAAACAGAATATACTGATAAATTAGCCATGATTGAATCATTAATAAATAAATTAGATAAAAAAGAAGCACTAGATGAATATATCAAAGCCGATGAATTTATGTCATTATTAAGAGAAAGCAATTTATCAACGGAAGAGCAGTCTAGGGTAATATATCAAATAAATTGTATAAATGTCCCTATAATAGAAAAAGTAATTGCTAAAAAAGAAAGTTTAAGATCAAATATAAACGGAGCAAGAGAAGAATTAACTAGTTTAATAGAGCAAGCCACTAATACATATAGCAATATAACTTCAACCATTGATATCGATTTCTTAAATAACGATAGGATAGGTATAACTATTAAAGCTCTATTAGAATCTCTACTAGAAGAAATAAAACTTGCTAAATATATATTATCAAGTAATATAAGTTTAAGTAAAATGAAAGACATATCAGATGCAGAAAGCTTACTAAATGAATCTATCGATGGTATTAATTTAATATTAAATAACTTATCTGAATTAACAAGTAATTTATCTAATAAAAATGAACCACAACCACAAGAAGAACAAGAATCAGAAAACAAAATAATATACTTAACTAACGATAATAATTTACCATTTATTAACTGTGGAAGTAAAGATTCAATAGATTTAATAAATGAATTAAAAAAAGGACTAATAAATAATTCTAGTGGGATAAGATGCATAAAAGGAATAGATTCTATTAAAGATAATATTTACGTTAAAATAAAGCAAAAAGAAGGTGCACCAAGTGTATCATTTATAAAGATAAATAATTTTATTATAGTAATAGCCATTGACAAGTTAGACGATATTTATAAAGCAACTACTAAGATATGTAACAAATATCCAACTAAAATATCTTCTATAAAAGGAAAAATAAGTAGCTTACCATTACCACTATTACACGAATCTGATTTAGTTGAAGAATCAATAATGGAAAAGAGCGGAAGAAGAGGTAAATAATATGAATTTAAAGGATTGGTTGTTAACTAAGGTAGAGGATATCAAAGCCAAAGAAGCAAATAGTAAAAATATTAATATAATTATTCGAACAAGATTAAGCAAACTATCATACCTAAAGAATATATCTAACTTACTATTAACAGAACATAAAAATTTATCTCAAATAAACATTGAAGAACTACTAGAAATTATTTCTAAATACAATAGTCATAATCTAGACGCTAATGAAATAGAAAAGTTAGCCACCAAGTCACAAACAAATACCTTAAATGATTATGACCAAATGGTATACACTACTTTATTAAATCAAATACTAGTAGCAATTAAATGCTTAAACGATGACATTGATAATCTTTTAAAAGACCGTGAGATACTACTATCTAAATATAATAGCACTAACAAATATACTAAATTATTAAATAAAATTAATAGCAAAGATGGTCTAATAATCGAACATGATATTTTAGAAGAAATGTTAAATGATGGTAGAGTTAGTAGCGAAGATAAATTATCTAATATGAAATATGTATTAAATTATAACGAAAATCTTATAAACTAGCACTATGTGTAAAATAAAGAATTAATTTAGCATTAAATAGACAAGATAAGAAAAATATGTTACATTAATAGAAAGTGAGGATATAATATGAATAAAACTTATAATGCCGAAGATATAATGTCATTATTCTATAAAAGATTTTTTCTAGAAAGTGAAACTATTATATCTAAAGAACAAAGAGAAAAACTAATAGAAGAATTTGAACAAAAGGCTGCAGATAAAGAATTAAAAGGTAAAAAAGATACACAAAACGAAGTAATAAAAGCTAGCGAAAATCTTAGTGATGAACAAAAGGCATATATGACAACAAGAAATGATGCATATTTTGATAAACATCAAATATTTGATTTCGTTCCTGTTGAAACATTGTTAAGAGATATAAAATGTGATGGTGTTTACGAAATTCAACGATATTTTGGAAGTGATAAACAAACAATCATTAATTTGGATACTAAAGAGGAAGTAAGTGCTGAAGAATTAATCCAAAAAGGTGGCCAATATGTCATGATTTTCCAAGATAATCCCAAGAATATTACTTTTACTATTGTTAAAAAAGGGAAAACATCAAAAACAGAATTTGAGTTTACACCAAAAAGTTTGCAATATTTTCCTATGACAAGAGTATGCAAAGAATCGCAAGTTCGTATGTGTGGCGCCTTTGGGGGATATTATGATAAAAATCAAGCATTTTATAGTTTTGATGCTGAATATTATCCTGGCCAAACAAGTACATTAGTTGATCAAAGAGATACTAAGGTTGCCGAAGAATATACATCCCAAGTTATAGATAGAATGTATAGAAGTGCTATAGATGGCAAATCAGTAGATTTTTTTGAAGGGCTACCAATAGTTCAACCATACTGTAAACATTATTACAGAATTACTAGCTTAGATCCGGTTGAGTTAGCAACTTTTTCGGCTATGCTAAATAATTCGCCAGATATAGTATACATGAATAATTATAGAAGAATAGAAGAGGATAACTACTATAGTCCTTACTATCAACAAAGAACGTTTAGACCACGAGAATTATTAGATTATAAAGTATATTGTTTAACAGAAGAAGAGATGAGACAAGCATGGAGTCTTGATGCTAAAAATTATCAAGAACCAAAAAAAGAATCAAAAGTCGAAGAAAATGATAGTCATGTTGAATTAAATACAACAGTTCAAGATACACAATCTCAACATGAGACACAATCATTACCAAATAATTCTGAAACAAAAACTGCTAAACAAATACGTGAATCATCAGAGATACTTAAGCAAATACAAAGTGCTGGGATAGACTTATCGCCGGAACAAGAGCAAATTATATATATCGGAGACAAATTAAATTCCGAGGAGTTTAAAGAATTCCAAGCCAAACGAGGAGAACGTCTAAAAAGACAACAAGAAATACGTGAAAAGAATCAAAGAGAAAATGCTGAAAAAGAAGCAAGACAAAATTCTGAAAGTAATAACCGTAAATCAGTACTTATTGATTTAAAAGGAAAACTAGAAGCTCTTGAAGCCTTAAAAGCTAAGTTCCCATCTCTAGTAAGTGAAGAACAAGATAAATTTATAAATGAAATGAAAGAATTCTTTATGATGTATGAACAAGAAAACACTAAAGAACATGAGGTCGATACAGGTATGTCAGAAGAAAGCAGAGCTTGGTATCAAGAACACTATAAATCAAGATAATATCATATATAAAGACTTATAAATTAAGTAATAAAAATAATTATTTTAAAAGCTATAGAAAGTGAGGAAATAACAATGAATAAAACCTATAATGCTGAAGATATAATATCATTAGTCTATAGAAGATTTTTTCTAGAAGGTGAAGAAGTTATATCCAAAGAGCGAAAAGAAGAACAAAAGAAAATTGCTAAATCTACAGGAAAAGAAGAATTCCCAGTGTTTGATTTTTTACCAGTTGAAACAATACTAAAGAATATAGAATGCAATGGTGTTTATGAGAAAACATACACATCAGAAGGTTCAAAAAATGAAACATTTATTGATCTTGCAAATAACAAAGAAGTAACTGCTGAAGAATTAGAAAAACGAGGAGGAAAGTACGTTATAGTTGGTGCACTTGGCCCATTGCTTGGATATGGTTCTAGAATTGATTTCACAATTGTGGGAAAGGGTGAAACACTAGATACAGTATTTACCTTCATACCTAACTCTAAAACAAATATTCTATGTGCATCATTTGCACGAATTGCAGGTGATAAGCTTTATACCTGTGATTATTCAAAAGAAATTTCTTCTGAAAATAAGCAATTTCCATTTATTCCAAAATCAACAACAATAAAAGAAGAAAATAAAAAAGAAATAGAAGAGGCAATATATAAAAACTCGATAAAAAACAAATACATATTTTCTAATCGTTTAGTAGATGACGTTCTTGACAAATTATCTTTAAAATTTCCACAACCTGCTAGTATATCAGACAAGGTAATGTTTATGCAGTTAAATCCTGTCGAACAAGCAACTTATCTTGATATGTTACAAAATTCTTTAAGCGAAGAACTACAACAATATTTTACAACAGCACTTAATTCTATATACAATTATACGGCATCATTACTTATTGATCAAAGACAAGGAGAAAATTTTAAAAAGTATTACCCAACATCAAGTGAAATCGATAAATATTCACAGTATAAGAAAGAAGAATATTTTGCATATATGTCAAAGCAAGAAACAAATACCGAAAAACTTAGTCAAGTTGAATCAAATAAAGTTAATGAAACAAAAACCGCTAAGCAGATACGCGAATTATCAGTAGCACTTAAGCAAATGCAAGATGTTGGAATAAGCCTATCACCGGAACAAGAGCAAATTATATATATCGGAGACAAATTAAATTCCGAGGAGTTTAAAGAATTCCAAGCCAAACGAGGAGAACGTCTAAAAAGACAACAAGAAATACGTGAAAAGAATCAAAGAGAAAATGCTGAAAAAGAAGCAAGACAAAATTCTGAAAGTAATAACCGTAAATCAGTACTTATTGATTTAAAAGGAAAACTAGAAGCTCTTGAAGCCTTAAAAGCTAAGTTCCCATCTCTAGTAAGTGAAGAACAAGATAAATTTATAAATGAAATGAAAGAATTCTTTATGATGTATGAACAAGAAAACACTAAAGAACATGAGGTCGATACAGGTATGTCAGAAGAAAGCAGAGCTTGGTATCAAGAACACTATAAATCAAGATAATATCATATATAAATTAAATAAAAAATATTGACACCTATACAAGTATGTGATATATTTATATCGCACGAAGGTGTTTTTATTTTAACCATTTTATAGGAGGGTCTCTAATGAGTAAAGAAAAAGAAATAAAAAAGACAAAAGACACTAACAAGAAGGCAAATAAAGCAAAAAATACTACTAGTAAAAAAGAAAGTATTTTTAACAAAATTAGTAAATACTTTAAAGGTGTATTTAAAGAATTAAAAAGAATAAGATGGACAAGTGGTAAAGAATTATTATCATCATCTGTAACATCTGTAATATTTATTGCATTTTTTGCACTATATTTTACAGGGATTGAATTATTAGTAAGTTTATTAAGGAGTATTGGAAAATAATGAAAAAAGAATGGTATGTAGTAAACACAGTAACAGGTTATGAATATAAGGTAAAAGAAAAACTAGAAATGATGATGGTAAACTCTGAAGAAGTTGCTAAAAGTATTTTTAGAGTAATTGTACCAGAACAAACTATTGTTGAATATAAAGACGGTGTTAAAAAAGAGAAAGTAAAGAAAATGTTTCCAGGTTATGTTTTAGTAGAAATGATTATGTCTGATGAAGTATGGTTCATTGTCAGAAATACTCAAGGCGTAACAGGATTCATTGGATCATCAGGAAAAGGTGCTAAACCAATCCCATTATTCCCTGAAGAAGTAGAAAGAATCTTATCAAGCATGAATCAAAACAAGATTAACATTGAAAAAGATTTAAAACCTGATAACAAAGTTAAAATTGTTGACGGACCATTTAAAGGAATGATTGGTAAAATATCTAATTATGATTTAGAAAGTAAAAAAGTTAACTTATTAGTAGATTTATTTGGTCAAGAAACTCCAGTAGAAGTTGAATTATCTCAAATAGAAGCATTTAAATAAAAAGTTTGTAAAATAATGAAAAAGTAATTGCTATTTTAATTATTTTGTGATATCATTAATGGCGCGACGCACTTATATAGTCGTTTAAGTGGGAGACAAAGACAAAGTTTCGTTTGTATAATAGCGGACGAACAAAACAGAAGCTTAGTTATATGAACCACTCGCGAAAAAAATTAAAATATATTATATTAGGAGGTGTTTTTCGTGGCAAAGAAACAAATAACAAAACAAATTAAATTACAAATACCTGCAGGAAAAGCTACACCAGCTCCACCAGTTGGAACTGTATTAGGACCAGCAGGAATTAACCTTCAAGAGTTTTGCACAAAGTTTAACGATGCAACAAGAGACAAAATGGGAGATGTATTACCAGTCGTAATAACTATCTATGAAGATAGAACATTCGATTTCGTATTAAAAACTCCACCAGCTGCTTTCTTATTAAAAAAGGTAGCTAAAGTTAAATCAGGAGCATCAAAAGGAGAAACAGTTGCTACAATAACTAAAGAACAATTAAAAGAAGTAGCTGAAACTAAGATGCCAGATTTAAATGCTTACACTGTTGAAGCAGCCATGAAAGTTGTTGAAGGAACAGCTAGAAACATGGGAATTAAAGTAGAAGAATAGTATTAATCATATAGGTATTAACCTATGTGGAAGGATATAGTCCGCATAACCACATAAGGAGGAAAGTAATGAAGAAGAGTAAAAGATATGCAAAAGTTTTAGAACAAGTTGATAAAACTAAAGTATATTCTAAAGAAGAAGCAATGAAACTAGTGAAAGAAACATCAAATGTTAAATTTGATTCAACTATCGAAGTAGCAATGAATTTAAACTTAGATTCTAAAAAAGCTGACCAACAATTAAGAGGTGCTATCGTTTTACCTAACGGAACTGGTAAAACTAAGAAAATCTTAGTATTAGCTAAAGGCGACCAAGCAAAACAAGCTAAAGAAGCTGGAGCTGACTATGTTGGCGATGTTGATATGATTGATAAAATCGGAAAAGAAAATTGGTTCGATTTTGATGTTATTATCGCTACTCCAGAAATGATGCCTGCTTTAGGTAAGATTGGTAAATTATTAGGCCCTAAAGGTCTTATGCCAAACCCAAAGACTGGTACAGTTACTATGGAAGTAGGAAAAGCTGTTGAAGAAACTAAAAAAGGTAAAGTAAATTATCGTACAGATAGTTATGGTAATGTTCACGGAATCATTGGTAAATCAAGTTTTACTGAAACTATGTTAGTAGAAAACTTAACAGCATTCGTTAATGCAATACTTAAAGTTAAACCTAGTACAGTAAAAGGAAATTATGTTAAGAATATATCAGTAAGCTCAACTATGGGTCCTGGAATTAAAATTGATTTAAATTCTTTTGACAAATAGTAATTGTTGATATATAATAATAAATGTTGAAGAAATTATGCCAAAGACAGTAAGGGTGTAAACTTAAAAATCTTACCGAGGAATAAATAATATAAATTTTTATCCCTCGCAAGAGGGATTTTATTTGGCATGGAAAGGATGGAAACTGTGGCAAACGCAAAGATAATTGAACAAAAAGCAGGAGTTGTTTCTGAAATCAAATCTAAGTTTGAAAATGCTAAATCAGTAGTAGTATTTGACTACCGTGGACTTAGCGTTGCCGAAGTAACAGAACTTAGAAAAAAATTAAAAGAAACTGACTCAGACTACAAAGTATACAAAAATACTTTAACAAGAAGAGCTCTTAAAGATTTAAACATTGACCTAGAAGATTACCTAACAGGTCCTAATGCAATATCTTTTGGAACTGATGAATTATCTATAGTAAAAATCTTAAGTGACTTCGCTAAAGATCACAAAGCCCTAGAATTAAAAGGTGGAATTGTTGATGGAAAAGTTGCTAATATAGATGATTTAAACAAATACGCAAGTATCCCATCAAGAGAAGGATTACTTACTATGTTAGCTGGTGGATTAATCCAAACAGTAAGAGATTTATCAATCAGCCTAGATTTATATGCTAAAGAAAAAGAAAATAATTAATTAAGGAGGAAATATATAATGGCAAAATTAAACAAAGAAGATTTTATAAGTGCTTTAAAAGAAATGACAATTCTTGAAATTAAAGAATTAGTAGATGCAATGAAGGAAGAATTTGGTGTTGATCCATCTGCAGTAGCAGTAGCAGGACCTGCTCAAGCTGCAGCAGTAGAAGAAGGACCATCTAAAGTTAACGTAGTATTAACTGCAGCTGGTGCTAACAAAATCGCAGTTATCAAAATCGTTAGAGATTTAACTGGCTTAGGATTAAAAGAAGCTAAAGATATCGCTGACAATGGTGGTAACGTTAAAGAAGGCATCGACAAAGAAGAAGCTGAAAAGATTAAAGCACAATTTGAAGAAGCTGGCGCAACAGTAGAACTTAAGTAAAATCTAAAAAAGCAATAAAGAAGTCATCAAAAAGTGGCTTCTTTTTTATATTAACACACCTGCTGATAAATATAATCAACGCAACTGTGGATATCCTTAGACTAAGTGTAAATATAAAAAATAAATCAAATAATTATTTTAAGATAAGTGAAGAAATGATATAATAGACATAATAATTAAGGAGGAGTGCAAGATGGAAGAGTGGAAAAATTTTAAAAAAGGGGTATGGTGCAGCGAAATCAATGTAAAAGACTTTATTGAGAAAAACTATAATTCGTATACAGGAAATGAATCATTTTTAGTAGGACCAACAGAAAAAACAAAAAGAATTTTAAAGAAATATGAAGATATATGTAAAGAAGAAGAGAAAAAGCATGTAATTGATATTGATGTTGATACACCAGCGGGAATAACAGCCTTTAAACCGGGATATATTTCAGAAGATGATGACGTAATTGTAGGATTGCAAACTGATAAGTTGTGTAAAAGAAGTATTGTTCCCAAAGGCGGTCTAAAAATGGTTTACCAAGAATTAGATGCTTATGGATACAAAATAAATGAACAATTAGACAAGTTTATGAAGACTAATCTAGTAAAAACACATAATGACGGAGTATTTGATGCATATACAAAAGAAATAAGAAACGCTAGACATTATAAACTATTAACAGGATTACCTGATGCATATGGCCGTGGTCGAATTATAGGAGACTATAGAAGAGTAGCATTATATGGTATTGATAGATTAATGGAAGAAAAATTCCATGATTGGGAATATATGAAAATAAAGGTCATGGATGATGCAACTATTCGCCTTCGTGAAGAAATATCTATGCAATATAAAGCCTTAAAAGAAATAAAAGAGATGGCTGCAACATATGGATTTGATATCTCAAAACCAGCAAAGAATGCTAAAGAAGCCGTCCAGTGGACATACTTTGGATACTTAGCAGCAATAAAAGAAAACAATGGTGCCGCAATGTCACTTGGCAGAGTAGATGCTTTCTTTGACATATACTTTGAACGAGATTTTAAAAATAAGAAATTAACTGAAGAAGAAGCCCAAGAAATAATAGATCAATTCGTTATTAAACTACGCGCAGCAAGACATTTAAGAACACCGGAATACGATGAACTATTTTCAGGAGATCCAACATGGGTTACATGCTCATTAGGTGGAATGACAAGCGATGGTAAAACATTAGTAAACAAGACATCATACCGTATCGTTCATACACTAGAAAATTTAAATAGTGCCCCAGAGCCTAATATGACAGTTTTATGGTCACAAAAATTACCACAAGCATGGAAAAAATACTGCTCTAAAATAAGCATTGAAACGGATTCAATTCAATATGAAAATGATGATTTAATGCGCCCAACAATGGGTGATGATTATGCTATAGCATGTTGCGTATCAGCAATGAGAATAGGGAAAGATATGCAATTTTTTGGAGCTCGTTGCAATCTAGCAAAAGCACTACTATATTCTATTAATGGTGGAATTGACGAAGTAGCACACCAATTAGTAATACCAGGATTTGAAAAAATGACAGACAAATACCTAGATTATAAGAAAGTAAAAAAAGTCTATTGGAGAATGCTAAAGGAAGTGGCAAGAATATATAGTGATGCTATGAATATTATACATTATATGCACGATAAATATGCTTATGAAGCAGGACAAATGGCACTACATGATACTTATGTTAATAGACTAATGGCTTATGGAGTAGCTGGATTTTCAGTCGCAGTTGATTCATTGTCAGCAATTAAATATGCTAAAGTAAAACCAATTAGAGATAAGGATGGAATTGCCATAGACTTTGAAATTGAAGGAGATTATCCAAAATTTGGAAATGATGATGATCGAGTTGATAAAATTGGTCAAGAATTACTAAAAAAGTTTTATGAAGAATTATCATTGCATAAATGTTATAGAAATGCAACACCAACATTATCCGTATTAACGATAACTTCAAATGTTGTATATGGCCAAAACACCGGTTCTACACCTGATGGTAGAAAAGCCGGAATTCCATTTGCACCCGGAGCAAATCCTATGCATGGAAGAGACAGCAATGGAGCTATTGCATCACTAAATTCAGTAGCAAAACTAGATTGGAAAAATTGTTGCAGAGATGGCATATCAAATACATTCTCAATCGTTCCAAATTCACTAGGAAAAACAGAAGAAGAAAGAATTTTAAACTTAGTTCAATTAATGGATGGTTATTTTTCTCAAGGAGCACATCATTTAAATGTCAATGTATTGAATAGAGAAACATTAATTGATGCTATGAACAATCCCGAAAAATATCCATTATTAACAATAAGAGTATCAGGATATGCTGTTAGGTTTAATAAATTAACAAGAAAGCAACAAGAAGAAGTAATCTCAAGAACATTCCATGAGAAAATGTAAAATGAAAGGATCTGTAAAACAAATTGAGTCCTTTGGACTTGTTGATGGCCCAGGAATTAGAACAGTAGTATTTCTTAACGGCTGTAATTTAAGATGTAAATATTGTCATAATCCAGAAATGTGGATAAATGGTGCAAACAATTATACATCGAATGAACTAGTAAAAAAGTTATTGAGAAACAAACCATATTTTCAAAACAATGGAGGGATAACATTTTCTGGCGGAGAACCATTATTACAATATGACTTTTTAGTAGACTGCTGTAAAAAATTGAAAAAAGAAAATATCCATATTGCAATAGATACAGCGGGCATAGGAAAAGGAAATTATAAAAAACTATTAAACACAATAGACATGGTAATACTAGATATTAAGCATATTACTCCAGAAGGATATTATGAAATAACTCAAACAAATAATATGGACAAGTTCTTTGAATTCGTTAAACAATTAAACAAATCAAAAGTAGAAGTATGGATAAGACAAGTAATAATTCCAGATGTAAATGATAACATAGAATATATGAATAATTTAGCTAACTTTATTAAGGAAAATATTAAGAATGTAAGTAAAATTGAATTTTTACCATTTCATACTTTAGGCTATACTAAATATGACGAATTAAAAATAAATAATCCATACAAAAATAAAGATGCCATGGATAAAGAAAAATGCAATGAACTATATAGTTACTTCATAACAAAAATAAAATAATATCTAAAAAAATAATGATAAATTATAAAATATACATTAAAAATTTAGATATTTTTTTCTTATAATTTAAATTTATAAAAAGAACATGCAAATTATTCGTTTTTTTACAAGTATTCATATGAATAATTAGTGAAAATGTCTCTTTTTTTGATTAATAATAATTAGTGAAAAT
>ERZ827168.635-NODE-635-length-55687-cov-8.222372_pt1 | contig 55687 bp, 54 predicted proteins | sample MGYA00519868_ERZ827168 | MGnify/ENA primary metagenome ERZ827168 (study PRJEB31778, sample SAMEA3449271) | human gut metagenome | biome: human gut; feature: human-associated habitat; material: faeces | place: United Kingdom | collected 2010/2012 ...
CATAACGAGTAAGCATTGCCATACCGGGATCTTTTTACCCATAATAAGTCCTCCTATTAATATATTGGTATAAAATAAAGAATGAATTCGGAGTTGTCCCCGCTATGAGGATTTCCTCCAAGGATAGTTTTATCATTTTTGCATATGAGAATGCAAGACAACTAAAGTATATGGCATGTCAACTTTAGTATATATCTTTCTTAGCATTATCTTAACATTACGTTAACACAATCTTAGCACCGAGTCTTTCTTTTGTCAATTCGAATGCTTGCCAAACGCGGAATATTTTGATATTCTAAACGAAGAAATATATCTATACGGAGGTCAATTATGAGCGAAAAAATACAGCACGAACTAACGTCGCAACATGATTTGTTGGATTCATACGGTCACCTCACGGAGGCCGGTTATGCAAAAAGTCTGATTTTGAATTATAACCGTTCCGCAATCAAAGCGCCGGGATTTAAAATTAAAGAGTGGGACTACTACCTTATTGCCTGTGACACCTTCGCTGTTGCCCTTACCATTGACGACAATTCCTATATGGGGCTTGACAGCATTTCACTCCTTGACTTTACGATTCCGTGGGAGCACACAAACAGCCCGATTACCGCTTTTACGTTCGGAAAGAAAAATCTCCCGCCGACCAGCGAGTCCGGCGATGTCAAAACAAAAGGCAAGGGCTATTATATTAACTTTATAAACAACGGAAGCGAGCGTATCCTGGAATTTCACATGGATAATTTCTGTGATAAGAAACCCATCGACGGCAAAATCACTCTCAAATGCCCTGCCGATGACTGCATGGTTATCGCAACTCCGTTTGCGGAGAAAAAAACAGCCTTTTATTACAACCAAAAAATCAATTGCATGCCTGCGACCGGCTCCGTTTCCTTTGGTGACAAAACCTATGAATTCCCGGAGGGAAAGTCCTTTGGAACCCTGGACTGGGGCCGCGGTGTCTGGACCTATAAAAACACCTGGTACTGGGGGAGTGCCTCCGGCCTTGCCCCTGACGGAAAAAGACTCGGTTGGAACATCGGTTACGGCTTCGGCGATACCTCAGCGGCCAGCGAAAACATGATTTTCTATGATGGCAAGGCCCATAAACTCAGTCATGTGAGCTTCGGCATTCCCATGAAGCACAAAATATATGTTACACACGGGGGCTGCTGTGGTTCTTCCTCCGGAAGATGTGCTGAGACCATGGATCTCATCGAAGACTACATGAGTCCCTGGACTTTTACAAGCGATGACGGCCGCTTTGAAATGGATTTTATCCCTATTATAGACCGTGCGGCTCTTACGGATGCGAAACTGGTCTCCTCGGATCAGCATCAGGTCTTCGGGAAATTTACAGGAAAGGTCATTCTCGACGACGGAACTGTTATAGAGGTAAAAGATTTCCTGGGATTTGCAGAAAAAGTAACAAATAAATGGTAAATGGTATACAAAATATTATCACCCGGAAAGTAAAGGAGGATTTTAGAAGATGTATTGTACAAAAAAAATAACAGATGACTTAGTATGGGTAGGTGCAAACGACCGCAGGCTTGCCATGTTCGAAGGCGTTTATTCAGTGCCTCGCGGTGTTTCCTACAATTCATACCTTTTAAAAGATGAGCTGACCGTTCTTTTTGATACCGTGGATAAAGCCGTCAGCCGGACTTTTTTTGAAAACGTTGAGCATGAGCTTAGTGGCAGAAAACTTGACTTCGTAGTTGTTCAGCACATGGAACCGGATCATTCGGCAACGCTGTCGGAACTTTTGCTCCGTTACCCGGATGTGAAAATCGTAGCGAACGAAAAAATTCTCACGATGATTACGCAGTTTTTCCATGTGGATTTGAGAAACCGCGCATTCGTGGTAAAAGAGGGGGATACGCTCAACACCGGAAACCATGTTCTGAAATTCATCTTTGCGCCGATGGTACACTGGCCGGAGGTTATGGTTACTTTCGACGAAACGACAGGTACGCTTTTCTCCGCAGATGCCTTCGGAACTTTCGGAGCGCTGAACGGAGCAATTTTCGCGGATGAAGTGGATTTTGAAAATGAATATATGGACGAGGCTCGCCGTTATTACTGCAACATCGTCGGAAAATACGGGCCGCAGGTGCAGTCCCTGCTGAAAAAAACACACAGCCTTGATATTAAGATGATTTGTTCGCTTCACGGCTTTGTGTGGAGACGCAATCTTGAAGATATTTTCGATAAGTATGTGAAATGGAGCACTTACACGCCGGAAGAAAACGGGGTTATGATTGCCTACGCTTCGGTATACGGAAATACAGAAAATACAGCGGAAATCATCTCCTCCCGTCTCCGCGACCTCGGCATCAAAACCGTGATGTTTGATGTCTCCGTTACCCCTGCTTCCGAAATTATTGCTGCAGCGTTCAAGTGGAGTCACCTGCTCTTCGCTTCCACGACTTATAACGCAGGAATCTTCGTGTCGATGGAAGAGCTTTTGCACGACCTTGCTGCTCACAATATTCAGGACAGAACGGTTGCCTTCGTGGAAAACGGTTCGTGGGCGCCGACCAGCGGCAAGCTGATGAGAGAAATTATGTCCGGCTGCAAGGATATGCGTATTTTAGACGAAACGCTGACTCTGAAATCTTCGCTGAAACCGGAGCAGACCGATGAAATCGACGCTTTGGTTAAAGCAATTTCTGACACCATTCCTCGTTTTGAAAAGCCTGTAATTGGCGAAACAGATAAGGATATTTTAAAAATCGACCCGGCGGTCTTCCACAAGTTCTCCTACGGACTTTTCGTGCTGACCACGCAGGCCGACAGCAAAGATAATGGCTGCATTATCAACACGGCTGCACAGCTCACAAGCACGCCGGGCAGAATCAACATCGCTGTCAACAAAGCAAACTACACGCATGATATGATTCTGAAAAGCGGAGTCTTCAATCTGTCTATTCTTGCAGAAGACGCTTCGTTTGATACCTTCAAGCGGTTTGGCTTTGCAAGCGGTAAAGATACGGACAAGTTTGCCGGTTTTGAAGCACACACTGCACGCAGCGGAAACGGGCTTACCTATGTCACGCTCGGAACGAATGCATTTATCTCCGCAAAGGTTATTGACGCGCACGATTACGGCACGCATACGCTCTTCATCGCAGAGGTTACCGAATCGCAAGTTCTCCGCGACATGCCGTCCGTGACCTACGGCTATTACTTCGAGCATATTAAACCGAAGGCGCAGCCAAAGATTGAGGAAGAAAAGCACGGCTATGTCTGCAAAATCTGCGGATATGTCTATGAAGGCGATACGCTTCCGCCTGATTTCGTTTGCCCTCTCTGCAAACACGGCGCAGACGACTTTGAAAAAATATAAATATCTGACAATTGAGAAGGCGGCGGTTAGTCACCGCTGTCTAGACACACCTAACGAAAACAGGGATGAAGAGCACGCTCCTCATCCCTGTTTTCGAAGTTAATTGTATTTTTATTTGATGTATACTTTTTCAACATACGGGCTGGTTGCAAGCTTCAGCATCGCGCCGTATTCAACCGTAAATGCCACAACATCGCCGACCTTGTATTCTTTGTCTGTATGTGTCACATCAAGAATCGTGTGGTCGGAAGACCCTCCCATGATTTCAATCTTTTCATCCGTCGGAATCATTCCTCCAAGGTCCGTATCCTGTTTGCCGACAGCGATAATCGCACGCTTCATGATTCCTCTGTCTTCGTAGTACGGTTTTTCGCCGAATGCGTCAACCCCTACTTCACCGATCGGAAGGGACGGCTTTTCCTTCAGTTCAACAATCTGTGCTTCGAGCGTAAGGGTATCGTGAACGCATCCCGGAACGGTTTCCCCATAAGCCGTATCGTTTCCGAGCAGGAAGGATTCTCCAAGTCTGAGGTTATTGATTCCTTCCGGAAGTCCTTCTTTCCAAATCAGGTAAATTGAGCTGGAGTTTCCGCCGGAAATCACATTCAGTTTAATTCCAAACTTTTCTTCAATCTTACGCGCAATCGCAACAAGCCCTCCAAGGTTATCCTGCTTCGGAATGATTGCACCATAGCAGGTCAGGTTCACGCCAACGCCGTAGAGATTGATGTTTTCCATTGTCATAATTTCGGAAACCGCCTCGAAAATCAGGTCTTCCTTCTGATAGAAAATGCCTTCTCTGAGGTCGCCCATATCGATCATCAGCAAAATGTTATGCTTGATTCCTGCTTTTGCAGCCTCTTCATTGAGAAGCCGGATTGTGGAAAGCTCCGAGTTAAAGCTGAGGTCTACGTATTTTACAACATCTGCGACTTCACAGTGCATCGGGATTCTCAGGAGAACGGTCTTCTTTCCGTTTGCTCTTGCCTCGTCTGCGTATGTTTTGATGTTTGCAACACGAGAGTCCGCCATAAAATCAACCGCCGGATGGGCAGCAACCATATGCGCCATTTCTTTATCCGCACAAAGTCCCTTCGTTACAATCATCAGGGAGCATCCCGCATCTTCCTTTACAATCTTGGCACATGCGTCCAAATTACTTCTCAGCTTCTTTAAATCAACTACTAATCTTGGATACATTTTTCTTTCCTTTCTTTACCTGCCTTCCGGCCTTTTTGCATTTTTATCTCTGTATGGGCAATGTGTTCTCATGCACGCCCAGCATTCATGGTTGCAGTTCGGTCTGCCGTCAACCTCTCCGCACGCACGCATCACATGCTGTGCCGGGTCATAGTCATCGTCCCGCGCCTTAGCTGCTGTGCTTTGAGTCTCCTCTGCATTTACGATCAGGTCCGCACCTTTTTTAACGGATCGGTCGCTGACAAGTGCTTCTGCCCTGGCAGCCTCGACCTCTTCCTTCGTAGCTCCTCCAATCTTTTCGGCAAGGGCTTCCTTGTAATCCGTCAAATCGTAACCCATCGCTTCCATCTCTTCAATGTGCTTCTGCGTTTCTTCTTCTTTCGCCTTGCGCGCTGCGGAAAGTCTCTGAAGCTCTTCGATAAATGCCGCTTTGTTTACAACATGCTCGTTTTCTTTCAGCTCCATGTGCAGGCTCTTTGCGAGGAGTTTAATCGCACCCTGTCTGTGTGTCTTGGAAAGAACGCCCAGCGATGCCATGATATAGTCGTTGTCCACAAGGATCTTCACGGACTCAGGCGGATAAAGTTTCATGCCCGTTTCGTTGTCCTTTGCGATTTCTTCCATGATTTCCACTCTGTGCGGAAGTCTCGTGAGCGCGCCTCCCGTGCCCACGATGTATTTGATCTGCGTCAGGTCCTTGCCCTCTGCCAGCGTCTGTCTTCCCGTCGGACCGTACACATACCGGATTGAGCCTGCATGGCGTTCAACTGCCCTCAAAACAGCCTCCTCGGTAAGTCTTTCAACCAGCTTGAATTCGTCTTCATTCTTCGGAATCGCCTTGTAAGTTTCAAGCGTTTTGTCGAGGTCGATGTGGAGTTTTTCTTCACATTCTTTTCTGAGCTTTTCTTCGCCGATGGATTCGATTACCTTCATGCGGTTTACATAAACGCCAAGGTCGCCTTCCACGGTTCTCTTTGCCTTCGGTTCCGGTGCCGTCAAAATTCTCGCAACCGCGTCAGAGTCCTCCGTCACTGCGTGAACATCTGTCGTCGCACCGCCAACATCGATAGTCATAACATCGCCGATACAGTCATAAAGCAGTTTCGTGCATTCCATAACCGCGCCCGGTGTCGGGATAATCGGCCCGTTTACCATGTCGCGCACATGCTCCATGCCCGGTGCCTTCGTGATATTGTCCTCAAACGCGTCCTGGATGACCTTTCGGCAAGGCTCTACATTCAGCGTGTCAATCTTCGGATAAACATTATCAACAAGATAGAGTCTCTGTCCGCTTTCCTCATCAAAAATCAGTTTCATTTCCTCCTGATTTTCAACGTTTCCGGCATAAACCACCGGTGTGTGCAGGCCCATGTTTCTTATCATTTCCGCGTTGTATATCGCAGTATCTCTTTCGCCGTAATCAACACCGCCCGCAATCAGGATGAGGTTCGGGTTAATTTCCTTAATCTTTGCGAGGTCGCTTCTTCTCAGTCTTCCGACTGTAATGTTATGAATGATTCCTCCCGCGCCAAGTGCCGCTTCTCGCGCAGCCTTAGCCGTCATATCATATACCAGTCCATGCACTGTCATCTTCAGACCACCCGCGGCCGATGATGTGGCAAGCATCTCGTCATACTCCAGACTGTCAATTCCCATCTTCCTGCAAAGGTTATCAATCGCGCCCTGCAGCCCGATACGAACATCTCCCTCCAATACGGATGTCGGCGCCTGCCCCTGAGCCCAGAACACCGGATTATCGCTGTCAAGATCCTTGAATGCATTTACAACCGTCGTTGTCGAGCCGATTTCCGCAACTAAAACATCTACTCTCATTTTTGTCTTCCTTTCTGTCTGAATTTGTGCTGTCCTCCGCCCTGATTGACGCGGGGGCATGCGCCCCTGCCGTTTTGGGATGAGCAGCCTCTTTTATAAGTATCGCACATAAAAGCTCATATCTCCCGGCTGATATCCAAGCTTTCTATAAAAAGCCTTCGCTGCCGGATTTGTTTCTTCCGACTGGAACTGCAGTCGTTTGTAACCCTTTTCTCGTGCGTAATCTTCAATTTCTTTCATGACTTGTCTTCCATAGCCCCGCCCTTGGTGCTCCGGTGCCAGAAACAAATCGTCAATAATCAGTGCAAAACCTCCGGCCCAAACACTGAAAATCGTCATAAGGTTTGCAAAACCTATCACATCGCCATTCGGCGATTCAATCATAAAAATCGTAACGTGCTCCGGTTTCTTCAATGCCTTGACAAACACATCGCGAAGTTCTTCATCCTTCGCTTCATTCACATGATTCCAAAGGTCACCATCCTGTATCTCAAAGTTCATAAATTCTTTGTTCAGTCTGACCCACACCAACTTGTCTTTCTCATCTGCCTCTCTCAACATTTTCGTAACCCTCCGTTTCGCCTATTCCTACAAAAGTAGGGGCCGGGCCTTCCGGCCGGCCCCCTCAAATTGTTTTGAAATGGCCATTTTCGGCGGCTCTCCGCGCCGAAAATGTTCGTCTAATTAATCCTGCTTGAGGTCTTCAGGTCTGAAACCGTGAGGAACTTCGCCTCTTCTTCTCTGTCTTTCCTGAGCAAGGAATGTAGCAACGTCGATACCGTGGGAGTTTCTGCCGAATCCCATGTCGATACCAGTCTTAACAGCTTCTTCAGGAATTACCTGAGTACCGCCTGCGCAGATGATAACCTTGTCACGGATACCCTTTTCAACGCAGAGCTCGTGGATTCTCTTCATGTTCTTGTAGTGAACGTTATCGTGAGAGATGATTGTGGATGCGAGGATAGCCTGTGCATTTTCTTCGATGCAAGCGTCAACCATCTTTTCAACCGGAACGGAAGTTCCAAGGTAAACGCATTCGATACCCCATTTTTCGATTCCGCCGTGCTTGATGTTGATGATTTCTCTCATACCTACGGAGTGTTCGTCATCTCCTACTGTACCGCAAACAACCTTCATGTGTTCATGTCCTTCGAATTCTTCATATAATTCTTTGTCGGACATTACATATGGTTCCGGTGGTACTACCAGAGTCTTAAGGTCGATGTCGAAGTCAACTCTGCCCTTTAACTCGATTCTTGTACCTTCAGCTTCCTGCATGATTTCTGCAGAAATAACTTCCGGGTCAACAAGGCCTAACTTCTTACCAAGTTCAACAGCAGCTGCTTCTGCAACCCTCTTGTTTGCAGGGAGCATCATAGTGAGCATGATAACTCTGTCGCCGCACCATTCAACTTCAGGAGTGAGCCATTCGCCTGTTCTGTACTTAGCAACTTTTTCAAGTCTCTTGTTTACATTATCTTCGTCGTCAAGTTCGTCGATGTAAACGATCTTGCTTCTGTCTTCAAATGTACATCCGCCGATTAAAGCAGCCGGATCTTCAGGGTTTCCGCCGTACTGCTGCACGTTATTGTATCCGTAGTGAGCAGTTACAGGAGCCATGTAGTCTTCGTCTCTTTCGAAAATGAAGCCTGCACCGAATCCGCCGTCGATCTTACGAGCGATACCGTCTCCGTTTCTTTCAGGATATTTTCCGGAGTCTACGAAGAAACCTTCCTGAACAGCGTTGAAGTATCCGCCAACTTCGAGGATTTCTTCTACATATAATACAGCTCTTTCTTTGAGTTCTCTTGCGTTTTCTCTTAAAGGACCGTCCTTCTTGAGTTCAACCATTTCCATTAAACCGTCTAAGCCGATTAATGTCTGCTTAGCAGTGTCAGTTGCTTCGATGTTGTAGATATGCCAAGGAACGTTTCTTCCTTCGTCCGGTGTGATTGTGGACTGGATATCTGCGCTTGTCAGCTTGGAAATGAACATATTCATTACGTGAGTAACTGTAGCTTCACGAGCGGAGGACTGGATGTACTTCGTGTTCATCTGAGCTCTCATCTTATATCTGCCGCAGAAATCTCTGAGGGCTACTGCATACGGAAGGTCCATATACATGCAAGGTGCAGGTGTAGCTGTCGGAGGAACTGTTGATAATGAAATATTTTCAGGCTTGATGCCAACTCTTTCTGAGAAGTAGGAGTTGATAGCGTGCTGAACGATAAGTTCAGGCATTACCTTCCAAGCGTCTCTTGCTGTTGCGTTTGCATTGTGAGCTCCGTCAATCTGAAGCATGCCGGACCAAGCCATAACCTTCTTGGATTCGCAAGCGTCTACGAAAGATCTTACCATGTTAACGTCTCTGTAAAGTACGTTGTACTGAGGGTCCTGGTGAGCACCGTTAATGCCTTCTTCAGCGAACATTACTGCGATATCAGGACCTGCAACGCCGGAGATGTAGGAATGGTAGTTGATTGGACGGCCAACTTCATCTTCGATGAGGTCGATAGCCTTTCTCTGTGCTCTAACCTGCTTACGAGTAATCGGAACACCACCGATACCCTGCGGAGTACCTTCCATAAGTCCGTCGATGTGGGACTGACCCATGTGTCTGATAACCATTAAGTGGTCAGCACCGTGCCATGCTGCCATTCTCATTCTTCTGATATCGTCTTCGAATCTTCCGGAAGCGATTTCAGTTGTGATTGTCTGCATCGGCTGCGGGTCGATGTTTTCAAGGAATTTAGCCGGAGGAAGAGGTACAGAGTTCTTCAGGCTCTTTGAAATTTCGTGATATTCAAACTGACCTAAATGCTGATCTTCTGCTCTTTCTCTCCAAACCCATTCACGTCTTCTCGGTTCGTATTTGTCAAGGTCTTTAAGTAATTCAACTACATCGAGTTTTTCATTTGGTTTCAAAATCATCTTACTTACCTCCCTTGAACGCTTCAACTACTTTATCCCAGCCTTCGCCCTTTGCGAGCTTGATGGAGGCATCACGGATAGAGATGTCTTCTAATTTTGATAACTTATATACGCAGTGGCCTGCGCCTTTTCCCATGAGACCGTGGTCCATGCAGTGGTTTACGATAGGCATACAATCAAGGGATGATACACCCATTCTGAGTAATACCGCACGTTCAACCGATGGTGTAGTGTTCTTGTAACCTAACTCCAGAAGCGGTTCATCAACCTTGGCGATTAATTCCCAGAATCTGTTGTAAAGTTCTTCGTCAGTAAGATTTGCTAAATGCTGTCTTCTTACTTGGAAATCGTCTTCTCTTTTCATCCTTATAATTCCTTTCATTTAATTGCAAAACCCGGGGCGGACGGCGCAAAATCCGCCTGCCCAAGCTTTCGCATTGATAAACATTGTTCTACCTTTACGAATCTTACAGTAATCCTTCTGCTTCAAGAGTAGCTTTTACGAAGTCTACATCTGTCTTTGTTTCTACTGCAAGGAATTCGAGGTCAGCATCTGTAGGCTTAACGCCAGCCTTCTTAACAGCCTTCTTGATTAAAGACTTTCTGAAGTGTTCAATGTTGGCAACCTTGTGCTTAATCAAACCAGGGTTTGCAGGTAAGATTAAGTTTACGCCCGGCTTATCTTCTTCCTGAGGGTTTCCGAATTTGATTTCGATACCGTTGTCTCTTGCAAAGTCAAGCTGTGGCTGGATGTGTTTGCCTGCGCCTGTGTATTCTGTTTCGGATACAACTACGATTGCATCTTCCGGAAGTTCCTGCGCATAGGAGAAAGCAGCAGCGAGTGCTGTATTTCCTGCAGGACCTCTTTCAATACCTTCGAGGTTTGCGAGCATTTCTGTCATGTACATTACTTCACCCTGTGTTACGGTGATGTACTTATCCATGTATCTGAGCGGACGAGCTGCTGAACGAGGTACATCGGAGTGGTCAGGGTCGGTAGCGTAAGGAACGCCGAATCCTGTGTGACCTGTTGTGCAGGACTTCTTGTTGAAGTCTGTATCGGATGCCATTGATAATCCCGTGAGGTCGATGGAAGCAGCAACTACTTCTGCATTGCAGCCTGCCTTCTGCAGACCACGTGCAGTACCCGTTACCATTCCGCCGCCTGCTGTTGTACATACAACAACATCAGGGTCTTTTCCGAGTTTTTCTCTGCATTGTGTAGCAATTTCATAACCCAGAGTTTCTACGCCTGCAATACCAAACGGTGAATACAGGGATGCGTTGAAGTATCCTGTATCTTCGAGGATTGACAGGAAGGAGTAGAATAATTCAGGTCCAACGGTAAGCTGAACGACTTCTGCTCCGAGAGCTTCGCACTTTCTTGCTTTTTCAACGATTTCAGGTTGTCCTACGCCGTGTGAATCATAGCATTCCTGAACGATGATGCAGTTAAGTCCCTGCATAGCAGCCTGGGAAGCAACAGCAGCGCCGTAGTTTCCGGATGTAGCAGCCATAACGCCCTTGTATCCTAATTTCTTAGCGTGAGCAACTGCGCAAGCCGCACGTCTGTCTTTGAAGGAACCGGATGCGTTGCAGGATTCGTCTTTTGCGAAAATTCTTGCGCCGTAACCCGGTTTTGCGTATTTACGTGCAAGCTTTGTAACGTTTCTGAGTTCAAGCAGCGGTGTGTTTCCTACACCGTGAAGTCCTTGAATTCTTTCGATTTCGTCCAATGTGTAGCCTGTTGACTTCATCAGAGCGTCATAGTCGAAAGAAATCGGAGATGTTTCAAAGTTTGAATAGTCAAGCCCTAAAGCTTCCTTCTGAATCTCGTTGGATCTGCCCATTACGGACTGATAGTCTTTTGCAAGTGTCATTATTCTTCACCTCCGAAATTCATGATTTCTCTAAGCTGTCTGTCAATTTCGATGATTTCAGGAACGAATTTGCCATAGCTGTGAGTATAATACGGTGCTTCATCAATCAAAGTACCCTTTACAAGACGGCCTACTGCGGTTTTTACCGTAACTTCGTCGCCGATTGTTGCGGTTTCATCCTGCAGAAAACCTTTTGTCCATTGTTGAAGGTCGCACTTCTTTGTATCGTCAGGTAATTTCGCAGTTCTTTCTTCTGCCTTCAAAACGATGCTGTGGATGCGAACCCAATCACCTTTCTTAGCCATTTTGTTTATTCTCCTTTTTTATTTAACGATCTTCTTGTCTTCGTCGATTAAATCTCTGAAGTCGCCCATGATTGCATGTGGAACAGGGATATCAATCATAGTCTTGAGTCCGGGAGCTGCGTTGATGCAGTGTGGAATGCAGTTCATGATCATAGCCATAGTTCCGATACCGCCTTCGATTTCCGGAGTGTTAACCATGTTTACCGGAGGAACGGAGTCAAGAATTACATAGTCACCTGTGTGAACGCCAACCTGTTCTGGTTCGATCTGCTGAGGGTGATCCATGTCGATCTTTCTTTCGCCGTCGATGTTAACCCATCCCTTCATAGCAACGCCTGCAACCTGTCCTGCTGCTGCGAATCCATAAGGTGATTTTCTGTCAACATCTGTAACGATTGGTTCCATGTCCTGACCGAAGTCATCCCACTTCCAGCCGAGAGCGTCACAAATCATCATTGTGGATTCTGCGAAACCAACGTGTCCTGCCATTGTTCCGTTTGCTTTTCTTTCGTTGAATTCTTCAACGGAGATGCCGATGCCCTGTTCTTCCATTACAGCAGGTCCGAACGGTGATAAGGAGTTAACTCTTCTTGAAGTTACGTGGTTAACTTCTTCGCACGCTGCAGTCCAAAGGATTACAAGAAGGTCCATGATTAAACCAGGGTTGATGCCTGTACCCATTACGGATACGCCGTTCTTCTTAGCGATTTCGTCGAGCTTCTTAGCAAGTTCAGGTTCCTGAGCCTGTGGGTAAGCCATTTCTTCTGCGGAAGTGATAACGTTCATTCCTTTTTCCATTACAAATACTAACTTGTCATATACATCTTTTGTGAAAGAATTTGTGCAAACTACTACGATGTCTGCTGCGCCCGGTTTGATAACTTCTTCCGGAGTTCCAACGATAACGTCTTCTCTGTCGCCTCTAACGATTCCGGGAACTACGTCATATAAGCTCTTGCCAATCTTGTCGCCGATGTCGATAGCGCCAACGATGTCAACGCCTTTTTTCTTTGTGAGCATCTTGCCGATTCCGCCGCCCATTGCGCCGAGTCCCCAAAGGATTACTTTTACATTTTTCATTTTAACTGTCTCCTTTTCAAAACAATATTTGTTTAAACTAAACATGCCATTATATATAAGCAAAAGCTGTGCCATATGTTTATCTGAATATTGTATACATACTCGTACAAAAAAACATGCTTCCCCACAATTTTTTGCGGCGTTTCGCGCGGTTTTCTGTGCAAAAATCCAATTCCCCTTATGTTTTTGAATTTATACTTTCGACTTTTAGCACTTTCTTAATCTTTCTTTTATTAATGCTCCTCAAAAACGCAAAAAAACTTGCATAATATGTGCAAGTTTTTTTGCATATCGTCCTATCTTATGTCGAAAATGTGATATTTTTTCAGTTTGTGCTGCAGATTCTGACGCTTGATCTGCAAAGCTTTTGCTGCCTTGCTGATATTTCCGTCCGACTCTATCATTGCTTCCTTTATAATTCTCTCCTCTATCGCATCCAGATACTCTCCGAGCGGCACATCTGCGTCATAATCGACTTCCGTGCGTATGGCTTTCTTCCCCGTTTCCGGCATGCTGAGCAGTTTTTCGGTCAAAACGTGTTCTTTATCTGCCATAGAAACCGTTTGTTCTATGATGTTTTCGAGTTCTCTGACATTTCCGGGATAATCGTATTTCTGAAGTTTCCGGATTGCCTCATCGGATACCATCCAAAGCTCTTTGCCAAACCGTTTGTTGTGTTTTTCGAGGAAGCGCTCTGCCAAAATCGGAATATCATCAGGACGCTCTCTCAGAGCGGGAATGGATATGTTGATTACATTCAGTCTGTAATAAAGGTCTTTTCTGAGCTTGCCCTGCCGGATCAGTTCCTCCGGCGGCTCGTTCACCGTGGCGATAATGCGGACGGCAATCGGTATGTCCTTGTTACCCCCGACTCTTCTTACGTAATTCTCCTGCAGGACACGCAAAAGCTTGCTTTGCAATTCATAAGGCATGGCACTGATTTCGTCGAGCAGCAAGGTTCCTCCGTTTGCCTGTTCAAACAGCCCGGCTCTGTCAATTGCTCCGGTGAAGCTGCCCTTTGTCGTGCCGAACAAAATCCCTTCCAGCAAAGTCTCCGGAATCGCCGCACAGTTTTGTGCCAAAAATGGTCTTTCTTTCCGCGGTCCGCCATAATGGATGCTCTGGGCGAACAATTCTTTACCCGTCCCCGTTTCGCCGTAGATGAAAACGCTCGCATCGTTTCCCGCAGCACGCTTTGCACGATTTACCGCAGCTTTGAACTTTTCGTTTTCTCCGTAAATATCGTCAAAGGTATACCGCCTTATTCCGCTTTGAACAATCGGAACGTTCTGTTCACTTCGCTCTCTCTTAACCTCTTGAAGCTCGAGGAGGGTATCCGACATTTTCCGTATATTCGTTATATCCTTTGCAACTTCAACCGCTGCAACCGCTTCGCCGTCCACAACAATCGGAATCGTGCTGTTAATGGTGGTAATTTCCTTGCCGTAAAGGTTTTTATAGGTCTGCTGCTTTTTCAGTGTGGGTTCTTTTTTTGTAAGTGCACGGAACATCGTGCTTTCTCCCATGCGAAAATCCGGGAATGCCTCGTGGAACTTTTTTCCGAGGACATCATCCATATTCACCTTTTCCATTGATGCCATTGCCTTGTTGTAATACTGCCCCACGCCGTCCTGGTCAACGATATAAACACCCTCATCTATAAGTTCGATCAGAGCCTCGATTATTTTACTGTAGTATTCCGCATTCATAAGCACACCCGTTTCCTTTCTTGCTCATATTTTAGCACAAAAAGTAACGGGGTGCAAACTTTTTTGCATCTCGTGCGGCAAAAACACGTATCAGTCAGCTTTCAACCTTCTCACCTCTGCGATAGATCTGTGCACCTGCAATCTGCTTTAGGTCTATGTTTGGATTTCTTTCAATCAGCTCAAAGCTCTCCCCCGGCTGCATAAACGGTTTGACAATCTCCGCAAGCCTTGGAAACAGGTCGAACTTGCTGCCGTAAAAATCTATGCTCAGCATCAGATGCGGCCTCTTTTCGTTTTCGCCCTTTGCACGAAAAGCCCACAAAGCGTTTATTCCTATCTCGCCGAAGCAAAAATCGCAAACAGCCTCCCGCAGCCCCTTCGGCAAATTCCGCGCAGGTTGGAGTTTCGTGGTTCCGATATGGTCATTTCTCTGTACTGTCATCCCCTTGGTAATCGAATCATACTTTTCAAAATCTTCCTTCCTTATTACTATGTTCTTCGTGAAAGGTTCGATAACCAAGCCACCGGCACTGCCGTCGAGCTCGATAAAGATGTCTCTCAGCCGTGAAAAGTCAAATTCCGCAAACTTTTCATCCGCAAAACACCCTGTCTGCGATCCCCTTGAAAAAAATGCCGGCAAAAAATTTTCCCCCTGACCGTTCATCAAAAACTCCAAAGCAACCTCGTTGTTCTCTTGAAGCTTGTATGGAACGAAAAGTGTGGTTCCATGCAACGCGAGATAAAATTTCTTATTTCTTTCCATTTTTTCTACCTTATTCATATATGCAATATGCCGGGTAGGTCTCTCCGACGAACACCCATACATTCTCTCCCATTTCAAGGTGCTTCTCAAAAACCCTGTCCGGAATAAACAGTTTGACTGCGGTACGCTTCGTTCCTTTTAAAAGAAGACCATCGTCTGTCGGGTTCTCACGGAATTCTTTTATTTTCCTGCCTAAATCAGGAATCCCCGCCTCCTTGCCGAAGTTATCCGCAAACTCTGCAATCGTGGTATAAACCACATTGTCCGGGTCTTCAAACCAGCTCTGTCTCATCTTAATTCCTCCCTTTTTGTTAAATAAAAACAGACCATCTCTCTGACAGTCTGTTTGCAATCCGTTTTATGCGTATGCAAAAATACAACGCTTCCGAAAAGTGCCGCCCTGCAAATTCTCCCGCCGCTTTAACAAAAGAATTCTTACGCCTTGCTTACCTTTCCGTCCGGATGTTTCCTCTGCTGCAGAGATTCGTACATCCAAGCGATAACTCGTCTCCCGACTTGTCGTTTGAAACGCATTACGGTTGCTCGCCAGTATGGGACTCTCACCCAACTTCCGTTAGTTACCCTTCGAAGTATGAAATTGTATCCTTATGCCACTATCATACAATATTTTTTTGGTTTTGTAAATAGGCAATCCTCGTGAGGCAGGGTTGTTTCATGCGATATTCAGGATAAAATCAGACATACTCAGGTTAAAAAACTGCATTGTTATGAAAAATCAGGAGTCTATAATGTAAGAAAGGAGGTCGCTAAAATGAGATATGATTTAATAATTAAGAACGGTCAGGTTATCACGGAGGATGGAACGCAGCAGGTAGATGTGTGTATATGCGACGGAAAGATTGCATATGTCGGCAAGTGTACTGACCAAGACAGCTGGGATAAGGAAGTTGATGCGGAGGGGCAGTATGTCTTCCCGGGATTTATTGATCCGCATGTGCACCTGAATGATCCCGGCTTGACAAACAGTGAAGATTTTTATACCGGCACATGCGCTGCAGCAGCCGGAGGAATTACAACGGTATTGGAACATCCGTTGACTTTCCCTCTCCCGGATCATTTACAGAGTTTTAATGAAAAGAAAGAAATCGCAAAGAGCAAGGCTGTAGTCAATTTTGGGCTCTTTGGAGCCTGTTCGGAGAATAATCAATTAGAAATGGAAAAAATGATAGAAAATGGTGCAATCGCTTTTAAAACATTTTTGACTTATTCACCCGAAATTCCAAAACTAGACGATGGACATCTTCTGGAACGCATGTCGTTTTTATCAGGGCGCGATATCGTGCTTGCCATCCATTGCGAGAATAATGATATTGTGGAGTACTGCACTGCTAAGCTGCAGGCAGAAGGAAGAATAAGCCCGGAAGATTATCCTGACGGCAGACCTGAAATCGCCGAAATTGAAGCGGTTTCAAGAATGGCTCTCTTTGCAAAGGAAACCGGTTGCAAAGTGAATATTGCACATTGCACTTTAGAAGAGGCAGTAGATATTGTACAAGAAGCCAAAAAAGCCGGGGCGGATATTTCCGTGGAGACTTGTCCGCAGTATTTGCTTTTAAATCGCTCTATGCTTCCAAAGCTGGGTGTGTTTGGAATATGCAATCCGCCGCTTCGTCAGGAGGAAAGCGTTGAAAAACTCTGGAACGCTATTTTTGACGGAAAAATTGATTGGGTATGCAGTGATCATGCGACTTATACCGTAGAAGAAAAGATGGCCGGAGGCGATAATATTTTTAAAACTCCGGCCGGTGTAACGAGCGTAGAACTTTGCTATCAACTGTTTTTCAGTGAAGGCGTTATCAAAAGAGGATTGCCCGTGGAAAAATTTGTGGAATTGAGCAGTACAAATGCGGCGAAAAGATATCGATTGTATCCGAACAAAGGTCGTATTGCGGTAGGTGCGGATGCGGATGTAGTCATTTTAGACCCGAATGAAGCATGGTGCGTAGAGGACAGTGCTTTAAAGCAAATGATTAAATGGAGTCCATATCAAGGCATGAGCGTAAATGGCAAGGTCAAAAAAACAATTGTCAATGGCGTCGAAGTTTATGACGGAACGGATGTGATAGGCGAAAAAGGCTGTGGTACTTTTTCTTCGCCGATTGAAAGGAAAAACAGATGAAGATTTTACTGCTAAATCCAAATTCATCAGAATTGGTAACTGACACCCTGCGGCAGGCTGTGGAACCTTTACAGACAACAATGCTTCACATAGATGTCAAGCATTGCAATAACACCCCGAAAGGGATTGTCTCCTGCTTTGATGAGCTGAAGGCGAGTGTGGAGGTCATCGATTTCCTCCTGGAAGCGGAAGCTGACTATGACGGTGCTATTATTGGATGCTTTGCAGATCCGGGGCTGCGCGCTGCCAGAGAAATGATAAGGATTCCTGTCACAGGGCTTTATGAGAGTAGTTCTGTTTTCGCGAAACTGCAGGGACGCAGGTATTCCATCATCGCCTCAGGAAATGAAGCGGATATTTCCCCGTGGATTGGAAGCATCCGGGATTTGGGAGATATGGAGCAGGTGGCTTCTATTCGATACATGAACTCCACAGTGGAAGATGCCGTGCATGCATCCGATGATGAAATCTGTGAACTCATTCGCATATGCAGAAAAGAAGATGGTGCGGATGCTGTCATATTAGGATGCGCGGCTTTTGCGGGGCGCGGAAGACGACTGTCAGAGCTTGCAGGGATATCCGTCATCGACGGCATCGAAGAATCTGTTCTTTTGACGAAAATGTTAACGGAATACGGAGGTGGTAAATCGTGTATAACGAAGAACTGAAATGGATAGAAAACGGACTGGATCGGCTTCATGAAACCGGAAAAATGGGAAGCCTGCATTGGAGAGCGACCTACACAGAGGAGGATCAAAAAGCACGGAAACTTTTGGAGCAGTGGATGCGGGAAAAAGATTTAGAAGTATTTTATGATGATGTCGGCAATCTCTTCGGCAAAATAGAAGGAGAGCAGGATAAAATCGTCTTAACGGGTTCCCACCGAGACACTGTAAAGAACGGTGGAAAGTACGATGGCGCCCTGGGTATCATTTGTGCGATTGCTGCCGCAAGTTCACTTTACGCGGAATTGGGTAAACCGAAAAAGAGTGTGGAGGTTGTCGCATTCTGTGAAGAAGAAGGCAGCAGATTCCTCTCCGGATATCTGGGCAGCCGCTATCTGGTCGGGCAATTATCAGAGAATGCCATGCAGGAACGGGATGCAAATGGAATCACGGTAAGCGAGGCATTACAGCACGCGGGATTTTCCGGAAAAGGAATGCAAAAATCACCGCAGATGCAGGATATTGAACGCTTTATCGAACTGCATATTGAACAAGGCGGTGTATTGGAGCAGAGCGGAGAGCAAGTCGGTCTGGTCACCTCAATTGTGGGGCTTTTGATTGGTAAAATCACGATTGAAGGACATCAAAATCATGCAGGTACGACGCCGATGCATCTGCGCAAAGACCCGGTGACAAGAGCCGCGCAGTTCATCACAGAAATGAATCAATGGGCCATGACCTACGGCGAAGCGGTCACTTGTACGTTTGGAGAAATTCAAGTGTTTCCGAACAAGAGCAATGTCATTGCCGGTTCCGTCAGCCTGTCTTTTGATATTCGTTCGACATCTCCTGCTATACTGCAGGAAGCACAGACGAGAATCAAAAATCTGCAGCAGCAGAAGGATGGATTCCGTTACACACTGGAATTTGCGGCACCGGACGCTCCGGCACAAATGGACGGGGATGGTCTTCGGCTATTGGAAGAAGCCGCGAAAAGTCTGCATCTGTCCTATCGGAAAATGCACAGCGGTGCCGGTCATGACTCCCAGATACTAGCACAAAAAACAAAGACAAATATGATTTTTATTCCAAGCGTCGGCGGAATCAGCCATTCGCCGGAGGAATACAGTAAGCCGGAGGATATCGGTCATGGTTACTTGTTGTTAAAAGCATTCTTGCGAGAGATTGCATGGACATAAGGAGGAAAAGATATGGAAAAAGACAAACTGACGAATCAAAACAAGTACGATACATTGGAAATAAAGGATATTGACAAAAAAAGCAGTCTCCTGACAGGAAAAGATATTTTGCCATGTCCTTATGACAAGAGAACTGTCACACCAAATAAATTGATTGCTATATGGTTTGCAATGGCGATTGAAGTAACCATATTTATGTCCGCTGCGCAGTTGTATCAAATGATTCCTGTATGGGAAGTGTTGCTTGCCTGTATAGTGGGACACTTACTGTTGTTTATTGTTTTGCTGTTTACTCAGGATATGGGCATCAAATATGGTATCCCGTTTGCTGTTTCTTTGAGACCTTCTTTTGGATATGTGGGAGCGATTGTTGCACCGTATTTCAGGGCGATACCGGCGATGTTCTGGTTTGGTTTTCAAACATGGGTGGCAGCGTCTGCAATGAACGAAATCATTCATGTAACTTTTCATTATGATAATCTTACATTATGGATTATCCTCGTAGGCTTTGTGCAGATTGCGCATACGACTCTGGGCATTGAAGCTGTTACAAGATTAAGTCAGCTGGCCGTTCCGATGTTGATTGCGGTAGGGATATATATCTCTTATGTTGCATTTACAGATTTTGATTTAACTCTTTCTGAAATTTGGACAATGTCCGGATCGAAAGAAAAAACCTGCTCATTTATGTTTGCTGCATTAAGTTTTACCGGAGGATGGGCTACGATGAGTATTTCTATTATGGACATTACCAAGGATTGTGTAATTTCCCCTGAAGAATGCTCCACTCTCGGCAAAGTAACAAAAAAATATTTGCCTTCACAGCTAATTGGTATTATCCCGGCGGTAGTGTTTTATACTTTTATTGGAATTCTTGGTGCTATCACAACAGGTTATAGCGATCCGGCAAAGATTTTGGTTGCAATCAATGCAGGAAGAAGTGACTTGGCACTGGTTGTCTGCTTGGTTTTTATTCTGATAGCTACATGGTGTACAAACGACACGGCAAATTTATTTCCTGCGGCATATACAATTACAAACACTGCACCGAAAAAAATCACTTTTGCTATGGGCGTTGTGATTGCCGGCTTAGTTGGACTGGCTATGAGACCATGGCTGGCAGCAGATTCCATTACCGATGTAATGGTAATTATAGGAAATTTATTGGCTCCGGTTGCAGGTATCATGATTAGCGATTACTATTTTCTTCGGAAAAGAAAAATTAATGTGGAAGATCTGTATGACTTAAACGGTCAGTACAAATATTATAAAAACGTGAATCCGGCAGCAGTGATTGCCTTGGTCGCAACGACTGTGATTTGTTGGAACTTTGGAGACGCGCAATTTTTTGCAAGCTTGCTTTTATCAGGAATTCTTTATATAATATTAATGAAAACTTGGATTATTAAAAAATATCCTCAGCCCGAAATTAAATAGGGATTGTATTGTTGCTAATCACTAATCACTAAGCATTGGAGGGGATTCTTGATGTTGAAATATTCAGATTTATGCAAAGCCGGAATATGCACGATAAAAAGGATCCCCTTTCATGTGTGCAAAGAATTGACAGTGATTTATATTGTAACAGGGCGTTTAAAATTTACAACCGTGTCAGGAGCACAAATCCTTCATGAAGGGCAAATTGAGATTTTGAATGTCGAGGAACCTATCATGTTGGAGTCTGAAAGCGAGTCTTGCAGGATCATTTATTTCAGCTTTGATTATGCTTTCCTGAAAAACAAAAACACAGATTTTGAGTGTGTTACATATAATTGCAATATTTGTAATTTTTTTAGCGCGATAGCTCCGAAGAAAAACATAGATGTGCTGACAAATATGATGCTTCAGACTGTCCGTGCCATTTACGCAAATGAACCATATGCGGAGATGAAAACCAGAGTGGAGGATCTGTTGGACTACATAATGAAGTATTTTGATGATGTAGGGCATCTTTTTTCCGGTGATTTGGAAGAAAATATCCGTAAGGAAAGGTTTCAGCGCATCAGTTCATACATGATATCGAATGTCACAAAGAAAATTCCACTCAATGATATCGCGAAAAATGAATATTTAAGCGTTCCTTATTTATCCAAAGAGTATGCCCTGAGGCTGGGGAAAAACTACAATGTCGTAAGCAACTATTATAAAACGATCGATGCGGTGATCCAACTACTTGACACAGATAATACCTTGACATACATTGCTGAGACAAGCGGATTTTCTTCCATACGGTACTATAACAAGGCGTTTACAAATTATCTTGGCTGCTTACCGTCAAAGTTTCGGTCGCTTTATAAAGGAAAAACCTGGGATGCAGCGGATGAAAAGATAACGATGCAAGAATTCGACCAAATGTCGGGTTCTCCAACCAAGCAGGCAACACAGACAATAATAAGGGTAGAGCTTCAGACAGAGAATCAGGGCTTATGCCGTTACACATTTACAGGATATGCCGAAAAGCCGCAAACATACACGCTCATCATTGATGGCGCTAAAAATCTGAAAAAAGGGATGATCATGCATATTGATGATGAATTAAACCGCTATCTTGGAGACATGACCGCGCATGATCTTTCCGACGAGGTAAACGTATTTAAAAAAATGCAAGGCATTCGCCACGAAGTCCGGTACTTGGAGGCTTCGGAGTCGGAAGTGAAAACAACGCTATGCGGAAAATGGTATGTCGAACTGTATATTGTGGTTGTATGATATCCACGGAAAAAAGCAAAGGAGGCTGACCATGCAGAAATTTATCATTTTAAATCAGGAAGATATTGCACAACTTTTAACCATGCAGGATGTCCTTGCAGCGGTAGAAAAAGCTTATAGCTGCAAGTGCAGCAAGCAAGCGGAGCTTTTTCCGTTAGTCTGTCATTCTTTTGAGGATGGTTACGAGGAATTTGACATCAAAAGCGGCAGCGCAGATGATGCCGGCATTTTCGGTATGAAACTGGTCAGTGCCTTTGCACGCAACAGCGATCTTGGTCTTCCGCGCCTGACCGGCACTATTTTAATTTTTGATCGAAAAACCGGTATGCTTCGGAGTATGATGGACGGCGGTCTGATCACCAATATGCGAACCGGAGCTGCAGGTGGTGTGGGCTGCAAGGTGCTGGCACGTCCTGAGTCAGAAACCGTTCTGCTCGTCGGAACCGGTGCACAGGGTCCGATGCTGCTGCGCGCAGTTCTTTCCGTCATGCGTAAGGTCAAGAGGATTCTTGTGGTTAATCCGCACACACCGCAAAAGGCAAAGTCCTTTGTAGAAGATTTTCATCAGATACTCGCCGCGGAATTTCCGCATTTTCTCTCGAGCATCACATTGGAAGCCATCGACAATCCGGAGCAGGGATGCAGACAGGCCGATATTATCCTGACGGCTACTCCGGCGCGTACCGGCATCATCAAAGCCGACTGGATTCGCCCCGGCACACACCTTTCCTGTATCGGTTCGGATATGGAGGGTAAACAGGAGCTTGAGGAGGTACTGACTGCCAAATCGCATGTTTTCTGCGACGATCTTGCACAGGTTATTGCGGTCGGTGAATGCGAAAAAGCGGTTAAGTCGGGGCTTCTCAACCCTGCAGATATTACAGAAATCGGAGATGTGCTGCTTGGCAAAGCTGCCGGGCGGCAAAACGATGCGGAAATCACGATTTTTGACAGCACCGGAATCGGATTGCAGGATCTGATGACCGCATCATTCGTCACCGAGCTTGCCGAAAAACAGAACCTTGGAATCCACGCTCAGCTATAAGGCAGTCGATGAAAAACACAGATAATTTGAGAATCATAAGGAGAGAAAATCATGAAGACTTATTTACTGGAGGAAATGACCTGGCCCGAAATCCAAGCCGCAATGAAAAACGGATGTGATACGGTTGTCATTTATGCAGCATCCATTGAGCAGCATGGTCCTGCCCTGCCGGAGATGACCGATACGATACTCGGTTATGCTGCCGCCTCGGATCTTGCGAAACGCCTCGGCAACGCTTTGGCTGCGCCTCTGATCCGCCCGGGGCTGTCTGCGCATCATATGTGCTTTCCGGGGAGCATCACCCTGCGACCTGAAACTTTTCGCGCAGTAGTGGAAGACTATATCTCTGCCTATGTGCATCACGGCTTCCGGACGATTGTTCTGGCTTCCTCGCACGGCGGCAATTTTCGTGCACTGGAAGAGATTGCACAGCAACAGTCAGAACAGTACCCACATGTGCGTATCGTTTGCGGCTGCAGTCTTGAGGAACTGGATGCAGCACTTGCGGAGGTTGAGGTTTTGGAAGGCCTCCCTGTCGGAACCTGCGGTGGTCATGCCTGTGATTGGGAAACTTCCGTTATGATGATGCTTAATGAAGACTACGTACGCCGGGAGAAACTGCAGCGCGGTCATGTCGGTGCTCTTACGGAAGAATTGCTTCACCGCTTCTTTGAGGATGGGGTCATGTCCGTCAGTGAGATTGGTGTCATGGGTGATCCAACCGGAGCCGATGCTGCACGTGGCATCCGTTACTTCCAATATATGCAGGATGTGCAGGAAAAAGCTGTCCGCAAGCATTTGATGGAATGGGATAAAAAAAAGTGCAATCAGCATGCTGAATAACTCTTTCTCATATTGGTAACCCTTTCCTATTTCTCTAATCCTGCAGGTCAATTTCGCCGCTTGGTGCGAACTCCTGCTTGCAAAAACCCTCGTTTTCTGTCATAATGAGAGGGCGGTGCTTTCCGCACGAAAGGATGAAATTTATGAGATTAAGAAAAGAAACCGACGGAATGCTTGAAGAAGAAGTTCTCCTTATCGCGAGAGTTTCCGATGCTCTGGCACACCCTGCCAGAATCAATATGTTCCGATACATAATGCAGGCAAACCGCGGCATGGTTGCCGTTTGCAATAAAGACATTGTCAATCATTTCGACTATGCCCAGGCAACGGTTTCGCAGCACATGAAGAAGCTCGTGGACTCTGGACTGGTTGAAATAAAAAAGAAAGAGAAGTTTTCTTATTATTATGCAAACCTTGGTATGCTGATGCAGTACCTTAATGCGACGAAGAAATTTTCGGTGCAGTAGCCGGAAACAAAAACCGCACTCCAAACACTGGTTTTATCCAGCCCCGGAGTGCGGTTTTTTATTCTTCATATTCGGCTTCGTCTGCGTATATCGTCAGCGTTCCGTCCATATGTGCGAATCCGCCTTTCGATTTTATGGTCTTAAAATCCGCAGTACCCTGCTCCCGCAGCTTGATTCTGCCTTCGGAGGCCAGCAGTCTGCAGCATGCTGCCCTGTCTTTCAGAAATCCTTCATAGCCGTCATTCGTCTTGATTATAACGCTTTCGGCCACACCGTCAAAAAGCGTTTTGTCCGGGCACATAATCTTGACCGGAAGCCCGCTGCGTTCGACACCTCTCGCCTTCTTTTTACCTACGTCCGCCATACTGCGCCTCGTATCTTTCCGCGACTTCGTCGATGGAACCTGCCATCAGGAAAAGGTTTTCCGGCACATCGTCGTACTTGCCTTCGAGAATTTCTCTGAATCCGCGAACCGTTTCCTTGAGCGGCACATACTTTCCCGGAGTTCCGGTAAACTGCTCCGCAACGCTGAAGGGCTGTGAGAAAAATCTTTGAACTTTTCTTGCTCGGTTTACGGTCAGCTTATCCTCTTCCGAAAGCTCATCCATACCCAAAATCGCAATAATATCCTGCAAGTCTTTGTACTTCTGAAGCACTTCCTGCACTTCTCTGGCAACACGATAGTGTTCTTCTCCCACAATCAGTGGGTCGAGAATTCTCGATGTTGATTCGAGCGGGTCAACGGCAGGATAAATGCCAAGCTCCGTGATGGAACGGTTGAGAACGGTCGTCGCGTCGAGGTGGGCGAATGCGGTTGCCGGTGCCGGGTCCGTAAGGTCGTCAGCCGGAACATAAATTGCCTGTACCGATGTAATAGAGCCGTTCTTTGTTGATGTGATTCTTTCCTGAAGTGCGCCCATTTCGGTTGCAAGTGTCGGCTGATAGCCGACTGCGGACGGCATACGTCCGAGCAGAGCCGATACTTCAGAACCCGCCTGCGTAAACCTGAATATATTGTCTATGAAAAGCAGTACATCCTGCCCTTCTTCATCTCTGAAATATTCCGCCATGGTAAGCCCCGTGAGTGCAACTCTCATTCTTGCTCCCGGCGGTTCATTCATCTGTCCGAAAACCATCGCTGTTTTCTCGATAACTCCGGACTCAATCATTTCGTTATATAAGTCATTGCCCTCTCTGGTTCTCTCGCCGACACCCGCAAAAACGGAGATGCCGCCATGTTCCTTGGCAATGTTGTTTATGAGTTCCTGAATCAATACGGTTTTACCAACTCCGGCACCGCCGAAAAGACCTACCTTACCGCCACGGGTGTACGGAGCGATTAAGTCGATTACCTTGATTCCGGTTTCATATATTTCCGACTTCGTGTTTTGATCTTCAAAGCTCGGTGCCGGTTTATGAATCGGGGCACTCTTGGTTGTTTCCACCGGACCCTTCTCGTCAATTGTCTGGCCGATAACATTGAAAAGTCTTCCGAGAACTTCATGACCCACAGGCACCGTAATCGGCGCTCCCGTATCGAGTGCTTTCATGCCGCGCACAAGTCCGTCGGTTGAGGAAAGGGCTACGCATCTTACGACATCATCTCCGATATGCTGTGCAACCTCTGCCATGATTTTTTTGTCGCCGTCCTGGATCAGGATCGCATTCAGAAGTTCCGGCATGTGCCCCTCTTCAAACTTTATATCTATAACCGGGCCTATAATCTGGTTAATTATACCCTCTTGCATCTTGTTACCTCCTCTATTTCTGCGACTCCGCACCCGAAACAATCTCAATCAGCTCGTTCGTGATTGCCGCCTGTCTCACCCGATTGTAGGTGAGCGAGAGTTTCGCCAAAATCTCATTGGCATTATCCGTTGCATTTTCCATCGCACTTCTGCGTGCCGCATGTTCACATGCAGCGGATTCCATGGCTGCTTCAAACAATGTAAGCTCAAAATATTTCGGAACCATGTATTCCAAGACCTCTTTGGGATCTTGTGAAAATTCGAGTTCCCGGCCGCTGCCGGCAAATTCCTCCGGATCAAGCGGCATAAGTTTCTTCACAACCGGTTCCTGTTTCAGTGAGTTTATGTACTTGGTGTAAACCAAAAGAACCTGCGCTGCTTCTCCGTTTCGGTATTTTTCAATCAGCGGCCTTGCAATCTCACTTGCTGCTGCGAAAGTAATCCTTTCCGCAGATTCCTCGCATTCGCCGATAATCTTATAGCCGTTGTGCTCGAAAAACTCACGGCCTTTGCTTCCGATTGCATATATCTCAAGCTTGTCTTTTGGGATTTCCGCCACACAGGAAAGAGCCTTCTTCGTCAGATTCGCGTTAAAGCCTCCGCACAGCCCTCTGCCGCTTGTGATGAGAATGAGGATGGTCGACGCATCCTTATCGTCACAGACCTTTTTCTCCTCTTCCTTTTCCTGCAAAGCGTTTTGGGCGGCACTTACGATTTCACCCATGGTATGTGAAACCTCTTGTATCTGTGCGCTTGTTCGGTCGAAAACATTTTTCGCTTTCTTATACTTTGAGGCGGAAACGAGCCGCATGGCGTTCGTGATATGCTCGGTACTCTCGATGCTCTTCATTCGGCGTTTCAGTTCCTGCATATTTTCGGACATCTTCTCACCTCTTTATTTCATTTCTTTAAACTTCTTGATTGCCTCTGTCAGAAGCTGTTCTGTCTCTTCGTCCAGCTGTCCGGTCTTTGCAATCGTTTCTTTAATCTCAGGGTAGCTGACTCTGATATATGCAAGCAGTTCCGTCTCGAACTCTTTAATTTCATCGATAGGAACATCTTCCATATATCCGTGGGATGCCGCATAAATGCTGACAACCTGATCTTCAACATTCATCGGCTTGTACTGTCCTTGTTTCAAAACTTCCATAAGCACTCTGCCGTGGTCGAGCCTTGCCTTCGTGTCTTTGTCGATATCCGAACCGAACTGTGAAAAGCTTGCAAGTTCTCTGTATTGTGCAAGCTCGAGTTTCAGTTTGCCGGACACCTTCTTCATTGCCTTAATCTGTGCATCGCCGCCTACACGGGATACGGAGATGCCGACATTGACCGCAGGTCTTTGTCCTGTAAAGAACAGTTCCGACTCGAGGAAAATCTGTCCGTCCGTTATGGAAATTACATTTGTCGGTATATAAGCCGATACATCGCCTGCCTGCGTTTCGATAATCGGCAGCGCCGTTATCGAGCCGCCGCCGAGTTCGTCACTGAGGTGCGCGGCTCTCTCGAGAAGTCTGCTGTGAAGATAGAAGACATCCCCCGGATATGCTTCTCTTCCCGGCGGTCTTCGAAGCAGCAGAGACATCGTTCTGTATGCAACCGCATGTTTGGAAAGGTCATCGTATATGATTAAGACATCCTTTCCCTGATACATGAAATACTCTGCCATCGCGCAGCCCGCGTAAGGTGCTATGTACTGAAGCGGTGCCACATCGCTCGCCGTTGCGGAAACAACAATGGAATAATCCATTGCCTCGCGTTCTTCCAGCGTCTGCACAAGCTGCGCCACCGTGGATTTTTTCTGTCCTATGGCAACATAAATACAGATAACATCCTTGCCCTTCTGGTTAAGAATTGTATCGATTGCAATTGCCGTTTTGCCCGTTTGTCTGTCGCCTATGATAAGTTCTCTCTGCCCCTTGCCGATTGGCATCATGGCATCAATTGCTTTAATGCCGGTTTGAAGCGGACGATTTACTTTTTTTCTCTTGAGAACTCCCGGCGCAGGGTATTCGATTGGACGATTGTCTTTGGCAACAATTTCACCCTTTCCATCAATCGGATTTCCGAGTGCGTCCACAACCCTTCCGATGAGTGCTTCTCCAACGGGAACTTCCACAATCTTTCCGGTCGGTTTTACGATATCGCCTTCCTTGATGTCCCTGTCTGATCCGAGAATAACAACTCCGACATTGTCTTCTTCAAGGTTCAGCGCCATTCCGTAAACACCGCTCTCGAATTCGAGCAATTCGCCTTCCATACAGCGGCTGAGCCCATAAACTCTCGCTATGCCGTCACCGACCTGAAGAACTGTGCCATAATCCAAAATTTCATATTTATTGTGATAATTTTTAATCTGCTCTTTTATGACCGAACTGATTTCTTCCGGTTTTAAATTCATAGGGAATCCTCCCTCCTTAAATATTTTTCAGGCTGCGAAGCATCGCATCCAAATCTCCTCTGATGGATCTGTCTATCATTTTGCCGTCAACCTGTATTTTAATTCCGCCGATAAGATTCTTATCAACTATATTTCTGAGTTTAATATTCTTTTGCAGCAGCTTCGACATTTCCGCTTCGAATCGCGCATGCTGCTCCTCGGAAAGCGGATCCGCACTGTATATTTCGCCTTCTGCAAGTCCGCGTTCTTTATCGTAGAGGCGAATGTACTGTTTTCTGATTTTCCGAATTTCCGCGGTGCGGTTTTTGTCGACCAAAACGAACAAAAAATTCACCATCTCGCGGCTGAACCTTCCTTCCAGGCTGTTTGTCAAAATTCGTTTCTTGTCTGCACCCATGATTGCGGGGCTGTCGAGAAATTCCGCAAACTCCGGAGTATCAGCAAGAATCTCATCAAGCGTTTCGAGCTCCCTCAGGAACTCGTCTTCTTTTCCCAGTTCCTTTGCAGCCTCAAACAAGGCAGCTCCGTATGTAAGGGATACTACTGACTCTGCCATTTACCGCTTCCTGCCTCCTCTATAACTTTATCCACAAGTTCCTGCCGGTCCTCATCTCCGAGCTCTTTCTGCATGATTTGCTCTGCAGTGAGCACCGCAAGCTTTCCGATATCCTTCTTGAGCTGAGATACGGCCTTTTCTTCTTCGGCTTCAATCTTCTTATGTGCGTCAACAATAATCTGTGCCGCTTCTTTCTTGGCGTCGGATACGATTGCATCGGCGCGCTCATCAGCGATAACCTTAGCTTCCTTAATTATTTGTCTCTTTTCTTCTTCCGCATTCGCAAGCGTCTTGCTGTATTCTTCAAGCAGCTTACTTGCCTTTTTGCTTTCCTGATCGGCATTCATAAGTTCTTCTTCAATCATGGCCTTTCTTGCCATCATGAAGTTATGCACCTTCTCAAAGAAAAAATGCTTAAGAATCAAATAGAGAACGAAAACGGTTACCGCGGTAAAGAGAAGATTCCAGTTGAATTCCAGCAGGTTCTGATATAATCTTACTTCCATATCGCAACCTTCTCAATATTTTAGATTTTACCTGCCAAAACAATCGCTATTACGAATGTCAATACACCGATGGTTTCCATGATTGCCATAGCGACAATCAGTGCCGTTCTCACACTGCCGGCTGCTTCCGGCTGCTTGCCCATGCTTTCCATTGCCTTCGAACCGAGCATTCCTTGTCCGATGCCGATTCCCAGTGCCGCACATCCCATCGCGATGCCTGCTGCGATTGCTATAATACCTGTACCCATATTAAAATCCTCCTGTTTAAAAAATCTTAATGGTTCTCTTGTCTTGCAATTGCCTTCGCCAAGAATACCATAGTCAGCGTTACGAATATATATGTCTGAATTGCCGGCTCAAACATATCGAAAAAGCCGTTGAGCGGCAGAACAAGAACCGCTCTTAAGAAAGGCACACTGCAAATCAAGGAACTGAGCCAGTCCATGAGGTTCATCCAAAGATCCACTACAATGACCCCTCCGAAAATGTTCCCGAAAAGTCGGAAACCCAGCGATACCGGAAGTGTGCAGTCCTCCAAAATATTCAGAGGAAGCATGAACGGATACGGATCGCACATATGCTTCAATTTCCCTTTTGCCCCAAGGAGCCGAAATCCACTCACCTGTATAAGCAGAAATGTCATCAAAGAAAGTCCGAAAGTGACATTCACATCTGCGGTTATCGGCCTTTGCCCGAAGATTCCGAGCGAACTTCCCATCAGAATGTAGAGAAAGATGGTTCCTATATAAGGAGCAAACAACTCGGCATCTCTGCCGAGATTTTCCTTCGCATAATCATAAATCTTCTCAACTATGAACTCGGCTGCAATCTGGCGTTTTGTTTCCGGGACGATTTTCAGACCGTGCCCGAGCCAAATGCCGACTGCTGCAATAATCACTGCAATGATGAATCCCCAGATTGTGCTTTCCGAAAGAAATATCTTGCCGTCGCCGAAGCCTATGATAATTCGTGCACCAAGTTCATCAACATTTATCATGCGAATCCCTCCTTTCTTTTTCTCCTAAAAAGCAACAAAAGCAATACCCGGCAGCCCGATCTGTCTCGCCAAACATTACTTTTTTAAAATCTCCGTCTGTTGTTGTTGCTCAAATGATTATACCACCTTTGCCCGAAAATTCCACCCCCTTTTTGCTATTTAAATGTTAAAAAACCACCTTTTTCGGCGTTTTCTTTACACTTTCTTAGCGCATGCTTTGTTGAAATTTTGGCATTTTTGCGGTTTTGTTCAAAATTCATTTGTGGTATGTTTCGTGTTTGATAATCTTGAAGCTTCGATAAATCTGCTCGAGCAATACGACTCTCATCATCTGATGCGGAAAGGTCATTTTGGAAAACGACAATTTAAAATCGGATCTTCTGCTGACTTCATCGCTCAGCCCGAGGCTTCCCCCTATGACAAAAGCAACATTGCTCTTTCCTTCCAGGGAAAGATTCTCTATCTTCTCAGCGAGTTCGGGTGAGGAAAGTTGTTTCCCGAGGACTTCGAGCGTTATGACAAAGGTCCCATCCTTTATCGCTTTCAAGATGCTGCGTCCCTCTTCAATCTTGACCGCCTCCTCTTCGGCGTGCGAGGCCTTGTCCGGAAGTCTCGCCTCCTTCAGCTCGACAATCTCCATGCTGCAGTAACGCGAAAGCCTTTTCATATATTCGCTGACCGCATCCGTCCAGTATTTCTCTTTGAGTTTTCCCACACATATAATCTGAATGTTCATTTTCGCTCCTAAATTTCTATAATTTGACTGACGGTATTCTTCGGTGCTGTGGAAAGCAGAAGATCTCTATCTGCATAAAAATCGTTTTCTTCCAAGACATTCCGCACGGTAAGCAATGCCTGCATCGGTGTATTGTTTTCCGAACTCAGATGAGCAAGCACCACGCTCGGAATTTTTTCACCGTTCATTTCCGTAAGGTATCTGCAAAGTGCACCGCCGCAATCCTCGTTTGACAAATGACCGACATCACTCAGGATTCTTCTCTTGAGCGGATAAGGGTATCTTCCGTACAGCAGCAGATTCTTCTCATGGTTGGATTCGAGAACCAGAACATCCGCACCTCTTATCGCCGAAAAAATTTCCTCCGTTACATATCCTGTGTCTGTTACGATTGCAATCTTGCACCCGTTCTTTTCGAAAAAATATCCCACCGGCTCCGGAGTATCATGTGAAAGGCCGAAACAGCCCACCTTTATGTCTCCGACCGAAAAAGAGTCTCCACCTCGGATCGTTTCAAAACTTTGCTGTGACATGCCGGATGTCTTTGCAAGGATTCCTTCCCGTGTGCCCTTCGTAGCAAAAACCGGTCCAAAGAACGGCCGTCTGCCAACCAAAGTATGAAGGCACTTTATGTGATCGGTGTGTTCGTGCGTGATGCAGATCCCGCCTAAATCCGCATATCCGAGTCCCTGTGATGCGAGTGCCGTGTCCACGGCCTTTGCTGTAATTCCTGCATCCATCAGGACTGCCGTCTCCTCGCTCTTTATTAAATAACAATTGCCTGAGCTGCTGCTGGCAAAAGAACAAATTGATAAATTCATGTGTTTCCTCGTTTTGTGCTTCCTCGTATGATATGATATCTTATCACAAATTCTTTTCGTTGTAAAATTCCCAAAAATAGGGCATAATATGTTTAATACCACTTTTTAGGAGAGTTAAAATGGAGATTTTACGAATATACACCGACGGAGCCTGCTCCGGAAACCAGTCCGACGAAAATGTCGGAGGATGGGGTGCGGTCCTCGAATACGGTCCTCATAAGAAGGAGCTCTTTGGCGGTGAGGTCAACACCACCAACAACCGCATGGAGCTTACCGCTGTGATTGAAGCCCTGAAAGCCCTCAAATCACCCGGTCAGACGATTCAGATATTCACCGACAGTTCATATGTTGCAAACTGTTTTCGTGAAAAATGGTACGAGTCATGGGAACAGAACCGCTGGAGAAACGCAGCAAAAAAGTCTGTCGAAAACCAGGAACTTTGGAAGGAACTCCTCGCACTTGTCCGTCAGCACGACGCGCGGTTTTTCCGCGTAAAAGGTCATGTGAATCTGAACAGCAAAAACACAAATTTTGACGCACTGTACGAGAAATTCCTCCAGTGGAACGGTGCCGGATTTTCTTTCGAAGATTTTAAATATGTCACCGAGATGAATCATCTTGCGGATGCCCTTGCAAACCGGGGGATTGACGAGAACCGTCCGCGGTAAAGGTGATTCCCTCCCCTTCATTCGGGTATTTCAACGAATAAATCTGGTCGCAGACGAATACCGAAAGTAAAATTGCACAAATTACAATCACCGCCGCCGGTTTCATTTTCCTGAAAAGATTGTCCAGCGCAGGCGCAATCAGATATACGACTGCAAATCCGCCGATTCCGAAAACAAGCAGACCTTCGGCGCATATGCGTCCGTCCAGGTTCAGGAAATATCCGCTGTAATCCCACCATTTTATTCCGCCGTTTGCGATTTCCATGAAGTAGGATGTGAAATATTCCAGAACACCGCAGAGCACGATTGATACTGCAAATTCCTTCGTCGGTGATTTACGCAGGCGATAAAGCAAGGTAAGTATGAGCACTCCCCCGAACCCGTAGATCGGCAGCCACGGTCCGTGCATAATGCCGCGATTGACGATCATGCCGTCTTCATACAAATGGAAACTCACTTCCCAAAGCCATCCGACAAACGAGAATACAAAAAACATCAATATCAGGGAGCCTGCCGAATAATGCCGCATGTAATGCAGTCTCTCAAAATGATTGCTTTGGCGATGAATCGGATTCGGTGAGAGCCTGTCCGGATACGCGGCGGCTTCAATCGCGTTCTCCGCCGCCTCTATAATCAATGCACGCTTCTGATAATCCCAGAACTTTTCTTCGTCTTTGCGATTGTACATCGTAATACCAAAATATTTTTCGATAAAGCCTCGAATACCCACCGGAACCACTTCATCCTGTGGTTCTTTTTTCATGCTGATAATATCGGCATATTCTCTTTCAAGCAAGCTGCGTTCCGCTTTTTCAAAAAGATATTTGTCGGAAAGGAGCTCGCTTCCGGGCAGACTGTGCCTCTTCGCTTCGTCGCGAAGCTGTGCATAATATTCACCGAAGAATGCACTCTTGTACATGTTCGTATACAGTAAGTTGCTCAAGCCAAGTGTGATGATTCCCGCAATGTCCCACAAGATATAGGAAAGTTCCATCACGAAGCATTCCCACTTGTGACCGTTCATCATCCTGCGCGACAGATTGATGCATTCCTCCCATTTAACCTCGGGATTTTCCGCTGCTATGTAAGGCACAAGAAAATACGAGTAATACTTTATCACCCCTCCGACTACGGTCAGTGACCAGAGCCAGTGAAATACGGAGCGCATCAGCATGGTTTTGCAGACATTGATCCACTTCTTCGCACGCAGGAAGAAAAACAATCTTTGAATTCCAACTTTTTCATAGGTTCTGCTCTCCAGGAACACGCGCGCCGAAACCGCATCGTAAATATTTTTGACGAGAAACCAAAATGCAAGCAAGAGCAGTGTCACAAGCGATGCCACGATAATTGCCGCCGCATCCTTAGAGATTCCCAAATCATGAAAAGCTCTGACTGCTTTGACGAAAAACAATCCGCTGCTGAGTCCGTTCACAAGATTGGCGAGCACTCCGTCGCTGCGTCCAAGCACTTCGTTTGTTTCGTCTTCGGATTTTTTGATCGCCTCGTTTGTAAGTTCGTCCGCCGTTTTTTCTTCGTTATCGATACTTCCCTCTATAATCGAATACGCAATATCCCAAACATTTCCTCTGTCAATACCGAACTCCGATTCGGTAAGTTCATATCGTTCAAGCTCCTCGCCAGTGCTCGTTTTTCCCGGTATTTTGAAGAAGTCAAAGCTTCCCGCAAAATCTGTTCCTAGGATTATCGCTATCAGGCAGACCGTAAGCAAAATTCCGTAATGACTGAATACGGTACGCCTTGCCCTTTCTTTCATTTCTTTGCGTGTGTACATCCTAACCCCCTGTGATTATTCTCCGAAATTAACTGTAATCGGGCAAATTTCAGCCTTCGTTGCCACCCGCATATTCGGTCCGAACAGACCGACCCCGGAAGTGACTATATTGTGCATACTTCCCACCTGCAGATAGCCATACGAGTTTTCCCACAAAAACTTCATAAGCAGGTTACCCGGAAACATCTGTCCGTCATGCGTGTGTCCGCAAAGGTCCGCATCAACACCCGCTGCCGCCAGTTCCTCAAGTTCGCGTGGCTGATGATCTATGACAAATACCGGTTTTTCAAGATCCATCGCTTTTGTGATTTCCGAAGCCGCAAGCCTCTGCGTCCCTGAGCGGAGCGCGTCCGGCCGTCCGTAAAGATAGAAGGCATTATCGATTAAAACACCTTCGTCCCGCAGCAGGTGAATTCCCGCATCCTCAAGAAAATCATCCATCTCATGATGGCTGGATTTGTTTTCATCACTCCCAAATGTAAAGCCCGCCAAAATCGGCTCTTCTATATCGTGATTTCCGTAGCACGCATAAACGCCGTATTTTGAATGTATGCCTCGCAGAATCTTCGCAAGCTCATTCGGTTTCTCGACCGCTTTCCACTCGTTGTCAAAAATATCTCCTGCGATTACAACCAAATCTGCATCCTGTTCATTAATCTTTTCAACCATTTTCTCCATCTGGCGCACACCGATGTTGTATCCAAGGTGCGTATCCGCGGCCAAAACGACTTTGATGCTTTCCAAATCCCCCGCTCTCTTATCAATCGTAATTTCGTACGGGGTCGTTCTTACGATTCCGGCATTTATCGCTCCGCAGACAGAGACCGCCAGAATCAAAGCTGCGCAAAGACGTCCCGCAATCCTTCGCATTTTCGGATTGCAAAGTTTTTCTCTCTCGATATGCAGAATGTGAAGCAGCACCAGCCGGACGATATCGGCGACCACTATCACAAAAATCATATAAAGCAGCACGCCGAGCCAATAATTGCCGAGCAGCTTCATACTTCGCTGCACGGTGCCTTCCGGCATCAGAAATGCAGTCAGAAACGAAACCGCAAAAAAAGAATATACGGCAGCCGAAAGCACAATCCCCCTTCTCGTCCCGAGAACCGGAAAGCCTGTCTTCAGCCAGCCCGTAATACGCATGAATATGTAAATGTTAACGATAATATATATCGGTGCCAAAAAAAACGCTGTCATATTGTCCCCCTTTGCTTATCCCCTTGCAATATCCACAATCATACACGTTTTTCCGGCAAAAATCCATAATTTTAACAAAATTTTAATATTTAAAGTTCTGCAAACGCTTTCGTGGCGAGTGATTGAAGCAGTTTCGGCTCGTGAATCCATGCCGAAATTATGGCAAGTTTCTGCTTCATTCCGTGCGAATAAGCGGAAATCGGCTGTGCAAGGCTTTCCGTAAGCTCAAACATATCCGCATACTTATGGATTCTCTCCTCGCGGGTTTTCTCGTCAACGCCGAAAATATCCGCAACGAAATTCAAATATTTAATTCCCGTCATGAAATCATATAAGTCCGGGTTGTCCGGGATATATGCCATGTGCTTCTTACATTCAAGACTGTTTTCCTTGGCAGAAAAACCGTCGATTTTAATTTCGCCTTCGTCAAAATCCATGATTCCCGCCACTGCCCTAAGAGTCGTAGTTTTGCCGGCACCGTTGTGTCCGATGAAGCCGTATATCTCGCCCGGTGCGATATGAAGACCGAGATTGTCAACCGCCTTTTTTTCTCCGTAATTTTTCGTTAAATTTTCTATGGTAAGCATAATCTCTCCCCTTTCGTTCTTCCTGTTTTTATACTAGCAAAAAATCTCTTTTAAAAAAACAGTAATTCTTTATCTATATGTGTCTATTTTCTAGATGATTTCAAATAAAAGCGGTTTTTTCTGTATTCAAGGATTCCTTCATTCCGCAATTTCGACAGTTCCGAAGACATGGCACTTCGGTCCACCGAAAGATAATCCGCAAGCTGCTGTCTGTTAAACGGAATTTCAAAGCGGTCCGTGCCGCTTTGTCTCTGTATCTCTGAGAGATACGAAATAAGTTTTTGTCTTGTGGTTCTTTGCGACAGATGCTCTGCTTTTTTCGTCAGTATAAGATTTTTTCGTGCCAGAATTTTTATGATATTTGACGCAAGTCTTACATTGACTGCACTTCCTTCTTCCGTCATCCGTCCGAGATCCAGAAAGAGGCAGCTGCACGCTTCTCTTGCCTCGACGCTGACACTCAGCGGTTCGCCTCCTATGCAGCTGTAGGTTTCGGCAAACATGTCTTCCTTCCCGATTTCAGCAAGAATACTTCGATTTCCCCAGAAATCTTCCTTTATTATATGCAGGCTTCCCTCCATCACGATTGCCGCTTTCACATTGCGCGCTCCCTCGTGATAAACAAATTCGTCCTTCTTGAAGGTCTTTAACTGTGCGTTCAATATTTCGAGTGTTTTTCTTATTTCGTCTTCGGTAAATCCGAAAAACAGTGCATTGCTCCTAAGCAAGGAAATGTATGACTTTTCTTTTATTTCCATAAAGCTCCTCATAATTTTTTATTTTTGTTGTAAAAACAACATATTATGCGATAGAATTGTATTATATTATACTCACAAAGTCAAGAACAAAATTTTTTAAATAAAATTCGGAGGTATACAAATGAAAAGAAGGATTATTGAGATTAACAGGGATAAATGTAACGGCTGCGGCTTATGTGCGGAAGCTTGTCACGAAGGTGCAATCGGTATGGTGGACGGCAAGGCAGTCCTCCTGCGGGACGATTATTGCGACGGTCTCGGTGACTGCCTGCCGACATGCCCGACGGGTGCGATTTCTTTTATCGAAAAAGACACGCTGCCGTATGATGAAGAATCTGTGAAAGCAAACATGGCGGCTAAGAAAGCAGCGGCGGCACCGTCCGGTGAATTTCATGGATGCCCGGGCAGCCGCACAATGAAAATTCAGCACCGCCACGAGAAGGCGGCTGCGCCGTCCGGCGAGTCTTGCGAGTGCCAGCCGTCACAGCTTTGTAACTGGCCGGTGCAGATTAAACTCGCTCCGATAAACGCTCCGTACTTCGACGGTGCCAATCTGCTGGTTGCCGCTGACTGCACGGCATATGCATATGCAGGTTTCCATCACGACTTCATCCGTGGCCGCGTCACCCTTATCGGCTGCCCGAAACTTGACATGGTTGATTATACCGAAAAGCTTGGAGCGATTATCGCGCAAAATGACATCAAAAGTCTCACCATTCTGCGGATGGAAGTTCCCTGCTGCGGGGGAATCGAGTTCGCAGCCAAGACTGCTCTTCAGAAAAGCGGCAAGTTCATCCCGTGGAATGTCGTTACGATTTCAACCGACGGCGAAATTCTTTAATATAATACCCCGTTTTTCGCACCTGTGCGCGAGGATAACGGGGTATTATATTAAAGTGCGTTCATTTCAACTAAATGCTATGAATTTCCTCCAATGCGTGTACTAACATTTCTATTGCCGCAGGTATGGAGTCTTCATCAAGATCAAATTCTGGGTGATGAAGTGTGTTTGTTGTATCGGTTCCAATTCCAAGATATGTTGCAATTCCTCCATGTTCCTGCACCTTATTCATCATGACAGAGGCATCGTCTGTTCCGCCAATGCTGCCCTCAAAGTATATTTTTTCAAACCATGAAACTTTTGCGGCTGCTCTGTGAATTATATCCATCATTGCATCATCACTTTGTGCCGCAGGAATTTCACCAAAGTCCACATAAGTGTAGTCCATTCCATGCATTTTTGCGGCTCCATCGAGGATTTCAAATACACGCTTTCTCGCATACGCTGATACCTCTTGTGTTTGCCCTCTGTATTCAATGCTAATAAAGGCTTCAGGAGCTATTGTGTTTACAACTACGCCCCCTCGCATAATACCGACATTAACACGACACATTCCTGCCTCGTGTGGCGCAATTGCGTGGAGGTTAAGTACCGCTGAACACGCTGCCAAAAGGGCATTCTTTCCTTCTTGGGATGCCCCGCAAGGATGGGCGGCCTTTCCATGAAAAGTTACATCCACCTGGTCATCACTCAAGAAATCTTTACACCCACAGCAAATTGTATTTGACGGGAGAGGGGATCCCTCTGCCGTGAGTGCCATATGAATCCCTATAAAGTAGTCCACGTCATCAAGTAATCCTTTTTCAACCATTGAAAGTGCTCCGTTGTATCTTTCTTCTGCCGGTTGGAAAAGAAATCGTACCTTTCCTTTAAGCATATCTTTTTGCTTTAAAATTTCCTCTGCAACGCCAATCCCTATTGCCGCATGTGCATCGTGCCCACATGCATGAACATTTCCGTCATTACACGAAATATATCCCTCATCAAAAGGTCGAAACCCTTTCCTCTTTGGTTCTTGGTACGGCAAGCAGTCTATGTCAAACCTAAATGCTGTAACAGGTCCGTCAATGCCGGTATCCAATTCTGCAACAACTCCCGGAAACCCACCTGTACGTTCTACATATATCGGATCTGCTCCCTGTATTATTGCTCTTTCTTGCTCTTTGCTTCTTTTCGTTTCATCAAGGGTTTCAAAAGAAATGGTTTTCTCATCCAACACATCCAACCCCATTTTGCATCTATATCCTATCTTTTCCAATATTTCAGCAATTCGTGCACTAGTCCTAATTTCCGTCCATCCGATTTCCGGAAAATGGTGAAATTCCCTTCTGTATTCAATATATTTATTCATCAATCATTTCCTCTCCGGCCATTTCTAAAGCCTCTCCAATTCTTTTTACGCCTTCTGCAATCTCCTCGTCAGACACATTAGAAAAGCACAGTCTCACATGCCCTGATCGTTCTGGATTATCATCATAAAAAATCCAACCCGGCATGACAATAACATTTTTATCCTCTATGTACTTGCAAACTTTTCTTTCACTTAGGTTTTGCACTAGATTGCACCATACAACCAACCCACCTTTTGGTCTTTTATATGTGAGTCCTTTTTTTTCGATTTTGTCGAGTTCATTGCAAAGCAACTCGAGTTTTTTTGCATAGTGGCTTCTTAGTGCATAAAGGTGCTTTTCGAATTTGCCACTATCAATATAATCATTAAGTATATATGCACCTACATTTCCAATGACGGTCTCGTCCGCTTCCAACGCATATGTAAGCAAGTCAATAAAATCACGTGGTCCGACAGCATAACCGGTTTTAATTGCGTATGGAAATGTCACCGTAAAACTGTTTATGTATATTACCATTTTGTTCGCATCCAAGCTATACAGATTTGGTACGTTCTTCTCCATATATGAAAAATCATTTTGGTAGTCATCTTCAATAATCGGAACCCCGTATCGATTTGCCAATTTTAAAATTTGCTGCCTTTTATGTAAGGATGTGAGAATCCCTGTTGGGTTATGAAAATTCGGCATTGAATATATAAATTTAGGGTTTCTTGATTTGAGCGCAAACTCCAACGCCTTTAAATCCATTCCGTCATTTTCCATTGGAACAGTTACTACATTTATGCTTCTATTATAAAAAATATTGTATGTGTCCGGCACCATTGGCCCCTCTGCTACAATTGTATCACCTTCTCTGAGATACAGTGTGGCAATATATACAATTGCTTGATTGGTTTCTGCCACAAGTTGAAGATTTCTAGGTGTAACATAAATATTCTTGTTTGATAGCAATTTGCAGATGTTTTCACGCAGGTGATAAGTTTCTTTTCCAAACATTTTCATGTTTGCTCTGCCGCTACAACAAAAAATCCTACTTGCATACCCGCCAAAATCTTCAATTGGATCAATTTTTCTGTCAGGAATCATCCCCCCAAAAGGAATGGGCTCATCTTCTTCCGATCTCCAGTATACTTCGCTGAATTTGCGTTCCGAAGTCTTGAACTCATATCTAAATGCCTTTTCTAAAGGGAAAAAACGTCTCCCAAAGCTGTGATCATCTGTTCCTATTTTCCCCACAAAATATCCCTTCGGTTTTTTTCTAGAAGCAATAACACAGCCTTCTGCAATAAGCTCATCATATGCTTTAATAATCGTATTTCTATGTACACCGAGCTCCTCCGCGAGTTTTCTCTCTGGAGGCAACTTGTAGCCAATTACAATTTCCTCAGATTCAATCATTGATTTTATTTGAGCGGAAATTTGTAAGTAAAGGGGCTGTTTCGTTTCCTGATTCAATTTTATGTTCATTTTAGTTCCCCTTTCTCCCAATTGGAAGAGGTTTTACTTTTTTAAGTTTCCCCGTATCCGTCTAGCAACTTCCCCGCAAAAAACGGAACTACTATTTCCGGCAGATATCCAATTGTACAAATAAGACCTGTCGCCGTAGCGGCAACATCAATCGGAACCCCGCCTTCTTCCATCATGGAAAAAACCACATTATATGCTGCATACATACCGAAGTAGATCAAAATGCACAGCACAATAAATACTTTTGAAGACATGTTTCCCATCAGTAACATCATGAGCGTGCACACACCCATGAGTGAAAATGTACAGTAAAGAAGTTTTGACCGTCCTTTTTTATCTGCGATCGCGCCTCCTCCAAATGCTGCAATCGGTCTCACATATTGGGCGGCCACTGTTACTAGTGCACCAGCAGTGGCTGCCATTCCAAACCTTGACGTGGCATAAGGTGTGAAATAGTAATATGACATATTCATGATGTACGTGCATAACAAAATTGCAGAGAGAATCCACACTCCTGGAATTTTGACAACTTTCGCAACTGCCGTAATGCTTATTTTTTCTCGCTTTTCAATTCCTTCAGCTTTTTTTTCAGGAAGCAAAATGAAAACTAAAATTCCTAAAATGAAATTAACGGCAGTATAGTATATGATAATTCCTCGAAGACCTGCGGCATCCGAAATCTTGGCACTCAAATATGCAAATATGGATACATAACAAATGGCATCGATTGCATAAACGATTCCCCTTCCTCCATCCATAAAACCAACCGCTTTACTTTGTTCATTTTCGTTTGAAATTTCTCGAAGCGATTTTACAACCGACGGCCAGAATGCAAATAGGGAAGTGAATCCCCACATAGCATAGATAAATAACAACATCCCATATCCAGGATTCAACAAGTGCAAAATCCCGCCTACACCTGTTAAAAGCAATGAAATTGACATAACTTTTCTTGTTGAAACCACATCAGCAACGACCCCACCAAACAGGTATGATATTGCACCAAAGATTCCGAACATTGAACCAAATGTCCCCATCTGTGTATTTGTAAGATGATACGTTGCCATATATGCATCATAGTAATATGATCTGAAATACGGTAATCCATAAATCATTGCTGCCGCAATTGTTATTACTACCAATGTAAACATGTTCTGCTTAAGTTTCGATTGTTGCTCCATACTCATATTGAACCCTCCTTCTAAAATTGTGAAGAAATATACTATCTTTACTTGGATTTTATTTTATGTAAGGGCCTATATAAAGGGCCAAAAGAATTTAAAAAAGCCTCTTGGACTATTTTTATTTTATCATATATTATTGTATTAAGCATAGTTTTAATTTTTTTTTAATTTTTCTGTGCTATCTTGGATTTACAAAAGGGAATAACAGGGTATATTATTACATATATCAAAAGAAGATTAGGAGGCTGTTAATATGATTACCAATATAACAAAAGAAAATTTTGAAGCTGAGGTCTTAAAATCAGAGAAACCGGTTCTTGTGGATTTCTGGGCAACCTGGTGCGGTCCGTGCAAGATGATCGGCCCTGTGATTGAAGAAATCGCAAATGAACATCCGGAAATCAAAGTCTGCAAGATAAATGTGGATGAAGAGGGTGAGCTTTCCATCAAACACGGCGTTATGAGCATCCCGACGCTCATGATATTCAAAAACGGGGAAATCGCACAGACGGCAATCGGTTACAGACCGAAAGAAGAAATAGAAGAACTTTTGAAATAAGAATCAGCGGAAATTACCGGAAAGGATGAGGACTTATGAGAATTCTGATTGCAGAAGACCAAAGAGATTTAAACAAAATTCTTGCAAAGAAACTGACGGCCGAAGGTTACTCGGTCGATGCCTGCTTTGACGGCGAGGAAGCCCTCGCTTTCCTTTCCGCAGGTACATACGACGGGGCTGTTCTCGACATAAACATGCCCCTGCGCGACGGTATTTCCGTGGTAGAAGAAATGAGAAAAGCCGGCGACCATACGCCGGTTCTTTTTCTAACCGCACGCGACTCGGTTTCGGACCGTGTTTCGGGTCTTGATGCCGGTGCAAACGACTACCTGGTCAAGCCGTTTTCCTTTGAGGAACTGATGGCAAGGATTCGTGCACTTACACGCAAGACACCGCAGTCAAACACTCCCGTGTACACCATCTCTGATTTGGCTCTTGACACCAGGAGCCGTTCGGTTTCGCGCGCAGGCAAGGAAATAAAATTATCTGCAAAAGAATATTCCCTTCTTGAATATCTTCTGAGAAATAAGGGAATTGTACTTTCCCGTGAAAATATCGAAAACAATCTTTGGAATTTTGATTATGAAGGCGGAACAAACGCTGTTGACGTATACATTCGTTATCTCCGCAAAAAAATCGACGAGCCGTTCACGGAAAAACTGATTCATACCGTACGCGGCGCAGGCTACGTGCTCAAATCGGAATCTGAGGGGAAGGAAGTAACCAAATGAAGCAGCTTACAATTCAGAAAAAAATTATCCTATGGTTCTCCGCCATGCTTCTTATTATAGTGATTCTTATCTCCGCGATGACCTTTGCCATCGCGGGTTCTGTCTTAAATGAAAGCATCAAAGAGCGCCTTCACGATATTGTTTATCAAAACATGGCGGAAATCGAATATTGGAACGATCTTTCGAGCACAGAAGCCGAGCCCGGCGATCAGTTTCTGAAATATCATGACGGCTGGCTTGAGATTGATGATGACTTCTGCAACGTATTCGAAGGCATTTCCACAGCACTTTACGATGCTGACGGGAATCTCCTTTACGGCAATATGCCCATAAAGCTTTCTGCCGCCGGTACTCCCAACTACACAAATATCGAAAAAATCAAATATAAAGGCGAAAATTACTATGTCTTCGACAAGTCTCTCACCGTAAGCGGATTGGAAGAATTGTGGCTTCGAGGGGTCGTTTCACAGAATGAGAGTACCAACATTTTGTACAATGTTGTCCGGCTCTCTTTTTGGCTGCTTCCAGCTCTTGCCGTCCTTGCAATTTTAGGCGGATATATCATCACGCGCCGCTCCTTCCTTCCGGTCGAGCAGATTGCAAAAAGTGCAGAAGAAATTGGCAAAGTCGGAGACTTATCCAAGCGCCTTGACATCGGTCCGGGCAATGACGAAATCCATATGCTCGCTGATACTTTCAACGAAATGTTTGCGCGTCTGGAAAACAATTTCAACGCAGAAAAGCAATTTACCTCTGACGCTTCCCATGAACTGCGGACACCTGTTTCGGTGATTCTCGCACAGTCGCAATACGCCCTTGAATTTGCCGAAACTTCTGAAGAATATAGAGAATCTCTCGAGGCCATCGAGCGTCAAGGAAATCGGATGGGTGACATCATTTCGCAACTCTTGTTCTTCACCCGTCTCGCACAAGGCACGGAAACAGTAACGAAAGAGAATGTTTGCCTGAGTGCTCTCGTGGAAGAAATCTGCGCCGAGCAAAAAATGCTTCCTCAGGAAGGCAGAAAAAACATATCGCTTATCTGCGATGTTTCTCCTGATGTTTACGCGCTCACAGACCGCAGTCTTTTGACGCTTTGCCTAAATAACCTGATTTCCAATGCATATAAATACGGCAAAGAAAACGGTCATATTCGCGTATCTCTTTGCCGTGATACTGATAAGATTATTATATCGGTAAAAGACGATGGCATTGGTATTTCTCCAGAAGACCTTCCGAAAATCTGGGAACGCTTTTACCAGGCAGACGCTTCAAGAAGTGCTGATATAAACGAGCGTGGACTCGGTCTTGGTCTCTCCATGGTGAGTCAGGTCTGCAAGCTTTTGGGCATTACCGCAGAAGTAAATAGCACGCTTGGCGAAGGAAGCGAATTTGTACTTTTTTTGCCTTCTCAAACTTAAATGCTACGATATCTTTCTTTACCTCTTACATATACATAATGCGGTTTCGCTTGTAAATCCATAGGATTCCTGTCCCAGATTACGATATCTGCGTCGAGCCCCTCCTTTATCCGCCCCTTCCTGTCGGCAATGCCTAAAATGTCGGCAGGATTGCAGGTAATGCAACGAATTGCATCCGCCTCAGAAAGTCCGTTGCGCATATACATTGCCGCAAGCCAGTTCAATGATTCCTGCGGAGTTACATTGTGGTCAGTGGTAATCGCAACTTTGACACCCGCATTGACCAATACTGCAACCGTATCAAAAGACTTGTTTCTAAGCTCATATTTGGACCTTGAACCAAATGTAGGTCCTACAATTGCAGGATATCCGGATTTTGCGATGTGTTCTGCGATTAAATGTCCATCTGTACAATGGTCAAGTGTTGCATTTACGCCAAATTCTTTACAAATTCTGATTGCTGTACAAATATCGTCAGATCTGTGGCAATGCGCTTTAATCGGAATTTCCCCGTCAATAACGCGTACCATTGCCTCCATGCCTAAATCCTTTTTGAACGCTTCCTTTTTATTTTCGGCTTCTTCCTTCGCCGCTTTGTAATCAACTGCATCCTGAAGACACTTCCGAAGAAGAAAAGCCACTGAAGCCCTTGTATTTGGCTGTTTTCCCTTGCGTCCGAAATCTCTCGGATTTTCTCCAAACGCGCATTTCATTCCAGCATCGGGCACAATAACGATTTCATCTGCAATTAGAGATCCGTTATTTTCTACGATTGCTGCAGTGCCTGCGACCACGCCGCCGCTTCCGAATCCTGTGCACATTGTCGTTACTCCGCCTGTCAGGGCATCATTAAATGCCATATCCCCGGGAAAAATTGCGTCAATCGAACGCATTTCCGGAGTCACAGGCTCATTTTCGCAAATGTCATCGCCTTCCCACTGAATACCTTCTTCATACATTCCTATGTGTGAATGCGCTTCTATAATTCCAGGGGTTACGAAACAATTTTTGGCATCAATTACTTCTTCGGAGCCCACCTCAATTTTCTCTGCGACTTCGGCAATTTTGCCTCCTACAACACGGATATCTAAATTTTCAAAGTGTCCCGGACCATCCATAAAAACTTTTGCATTTTTTATTATCATATTTTACTCCTCATACAATACACAAGCGACTTGATGTTCAAAACCTACTCCTCTAAGATTTATGTCTTTTGCCGTACACTTCTCTGTCGCGTAAGGACACCGTGCAGCAAATCTGCATCCCGGGGCAGGATTGATGGGACTGGTGATTTCTCCTTTTATCAACTCTCTCGGCTTTCCCCTGTATGCAAGATCCGGAATTGGAATTGCACTTAGGAGCGCTTTCGTATACGGATGCCTTGGTTCTTCAAAAAGCTTATGCGAAGGGGCATATTCCACAACCTGCCCTAAATACATAACTGCAATGTGCGTAGAAATATGTCTGACTACCGATAGATCATGCGTGATAAACATGTAAGTAAGCCCCATCGAGTCTTGAAGATCCATCATCAGATTGAGAATCTGTGCTTGAATTGACACATCCAATGCAGATACCGGCTCGTCGCATACAATAAATTGCGGATTCAGAGCGAGTGCTCTCGCTACCCCGATACGCTGGCGACGCCCTCCATCTAATTCGTGCGGATAGCTGTTTGCGAGTCTTCTTGCAAGTCCCACCGTATCCATGAGCTCTAATATACGTTTATCTCTTTCTTCCTTAGCAGCATATACTTTATTTACCTTCAGTGGCTCTTCGATAATTTGGCTTACCGACATTCTCGGATTCAAGCTGGCATACGGATCTTGGAAAATGATTTGCAAATCTGAACGCATATCCTTCATCTCTCTGTTTTTTAACTTTAAAAGGTCCTTACCATTGTATAAAACTTCGCCTGATGTTGCGGGAAGCAATCTCAAAATAGTTCTTCCCAAAGTACTTTTGCCACAGCCGGATTCTCCTACAACACCAAGGGTTTGTCCTTTCTGAATGCTCAAGTTTACATTATCCACCGCGTGGAGCATTCCGGAGCCGGTCTTAAAGTATTTTTTCAAATTTTTAGTTTGAATGAGAGGTGTCGTCATATCAAATCTCACCTGCCTTTAATTTATTGTATAAGTGGCATCTGATAGAGTGTGTGCCGTCTGTAAAAGGTTCCGGTATCTCTGTTTTGCACTTTTCTGCGCAATGCTCACATCTTGGGTTGAATTTACAGCCTTGTGGAAGATTCATCGGATCCGGCATAAGGCCTGCAACCGGTTTTAGCCGCTTTGAATCTCCCTGCATGCTTGGAAGGGAACCGAACAACCCCTTCGTGTACGGATGATGCGGCTTGCTGAAGTCGAAAATATCATACACCGAACCAATTTCGATAATCTCTCCGGCATACATAATTGCAACATTATCACACATTTGGCATACGATTCCGAGATCGTGCGTAATAAGAATCATCGAGGTGTTCAGTTCCTCTTTCAGCTTTCCCATCATATCCAGTACTTGATTCTGTACTGTTACATCAAGTGCCGTCGTAGGTTCGTCAGCCAAAAGCAGCATCGGATCACAAACTAATGCCATTGCAATAACAACACGCTGTTTCATTCCGCCTGAAAACTGGTGGGGATATTCATATTTTCTGGAAGCTGGAATTCCAACTAATTGAAGTACATTATCCACTCTTTCTTCAACCTCGTCTTGTGAAAGATCGGGATGATGTGTTTCTATTGATTCGGCAATTTGATCGCCCACCGTAAGTACAGGATTAAGGGATGTCATGGGATCTTGGAAAATCATACTGATATGGCTTCCTCTGATTTCACGCATCTCTTCTTCCGTGCATTTTATCAAATCTCTTCCTTCAAATTCGATTTTTCCGCCGCTGATATTTCCTACCCGTTGCGGTAAAAGTTTCAAAATCGAAAGTGCTGTTGTTGTTTTGCCGGCACCGGTTTCTCCTACTAATCCAAAAGTCTCCCTACGCTTTATTTGGAAAGATATTCCGTTTACCGCATAGGCAGTTCCGTCACTGGTATCATACTGCACATGCAAATCCTTAACGTTTAGAAGGATTTCGTTCTTATTGATATCCATAATCGTCTCCTCCTAATCCTTTAATGTCGGGTCAATCGCATCACGCAGCGCATCGCCAAGAAGGTTTAATGCGAGTACTGTAATTACAATTGCAAGGCCCGGGAAAATCATCTGATGCGGGTAGTAACGGATTTGTGCCTGTGCTTCACTGAGCATTGCACCCCATTCCGGAGCAGGTGGCATAACGCCAAGTCCCAAATAGCTCAATCCGGAAGCTGCAATAATTACATAACCTACACCAAGCGTTGCCTGTACAATTAATGCTGCAAGCGTATTGGGGAATATATGTTGCGCCATGATATGTGCACTGCTTCCGCCAACAGCAACAGAGGCCTCTACGAACTCATTGTCCTTTATGGAAAGTACCGATGAACGAATGATTCTTGCATATCCTGGGATGTCTCCCAGTGCGATAGCAATGATTAAATTTGCGAAATTCGGTCCGAGCGCGGATACAACCGCAATCGCCATCAAAGTGGAAGGAATTGCAATGAATACATCGGTGATTCGCATGATAATATTATCAATTTTTCCTCCGAAATATCCGGCGATACATCCTAAAATACTTCCAATCGTCAAACTGATAATTGTCGATGAAAAGCCAATAAAAAGTGAATATCTTGCACCGTATACAATACGGTTAAAAATATCTCTTCCAAATGAGTCTGTTCCGAACCAATGCTCCATTGATGGAGTTTTAAGCTTAATCGCCATATTCTGATTGATTACGTCGGCACCGTAATCAAGGAAGATTACTCCGTATATGCACATCAAAACTATGACCCCAAGCATTACAAGTCCGATAATTGTCTTATTGTTTCGAATAAATCTGTATCCTACATCTTGCCAAAAGCTGTGGCTTTTTTGCGCTTCCATGGCAAGAGAGAGGTTTCTAGCTTTGCGGTTGAACATTTTTTACTTCCTTTCTCTTTGCCTTGCGTGTCTTATTCTTAAATCCATACTGCGCCTTAATTCTTGGATCGATGTAAGCATAAGAAATATCCACGATAAGCGTAATAATACTGAAGAGTAGCGACATAAACAATACGCAGCCCATAACAAGCGGGACGTCTTTTGAACGTACAGATAACAATGTCAGCGTTCCGACACCGGACATACCGAACACCGTTTCTGTGATTACCGAGCCGCCAAGAGCCCATCCGAAGTTTACGCCGAGTGTTGTAACAACCGGTAAAAGTGCGTTTCTGATAGCATGCTTCCAGACAATCTTATTTTCTTTTACACCCTTTGCTCTTGCGGTTCTCATAAAATCCGCACGCAAGGTCTCAAGCATACTTGAACGCGTCATTCGCATAATCTGCGCAATTGAAAGCAGCGCTACCGTAAATGCCGGCAAAATGAAGCAGGAGAATGAGTCCGAACCCGTCGCCGGCAGAATATTCAGTCCTACTGCGAAAATAAGCATCAAAATCATTCCGAGCCAGAAGGAAGGCATCGCCGTAAAGATTAACGCAATTATCGTCAGCGCATTATCCGCGAATGAGTTTTTCTTTAGGGCGACATAAACCCCCAGTGGTATTGATATGACTGCAGTCAAAAACATGTCCAAGACAGCCAGCAGGAGTGTAGTTGGGAATCTTACTGCGATTTCGCTGACTACACTTCCTCCTGTCCGGTAGGAAGTTCCCATGTCACCATGAAATAAGTCTATCATATAATTTACATATTTCACAGGAAGTGGATCATAGTAACCCAATTCTTCATTAAGCTGGTCTATCGCTGCCTGTGATGCGCGTTCTCCCAAAATCAATCTGGCAGGGTTTCCCGGTGTCAGGGAGATAATCGTAAATATAATAATTGAAATACCAATTAGTACCGGGATCATCATTGCCAATCTCTTTAAAATATATTTATACATTTTATGCTCCGTAAAAAGAAAGGCCGAACCGCATCCTACGGGTCCGGCGCTTTCGCAATTTCCCTTATTTTAGTGGTTTGATTTTTTCCTGTTTTCTAAAAGGTTATTGATTGTTACTTCCATGCGTAATTATATACATAGTAGAATCCGCACGGCGGAATTTCGATTCCTATAAGGTTAGAGTTGAAGGCAATCGCATCCATTCTCCAGTAAAGTGGAACATACGGAGCCTGTGTCATCACCTTTTCTTCTAATTCTGCATAAATCTTAGCTCTTTCTGCCTCATCGGAACATTCACGTCCCTTCTGCAGTAGACCGTCGATTTCCGCATTTCCGAATCCAGTGTAGTTTCCGGACATATCATCCTTCTTGTAGAGCGAATAATATCCAACATCCGGATCCATTACAACATAAGACCATCCCATAATCATCATTTCATAATCAAGATTTTCAAGAGCATCCCAGAAAGCACCTGTTTCGAGAATACCGATTTCAAGATTGATTCCAATCTGTGCAAGATCGGATTTTAAAATCTGTGCATTCGCACTTCTAGATTCCGGAATGCTAATTGTTAAATCGAATCCATTCGGATAACCTGCTTCTGCCATTAACTTCTTTGCTGCCTCAACATCATACGGCAATGGATTGAAGTCCGGATCGTATCCCGGTAGCCCCTCTGCAATAAAGGTATTTGTAACAACGCCGTAACCGTCTAAAGCTCCGATAACCATGTTTTCTTTATTGATACATTTCGCGATAGCCTGACGGACTCTTACATCACTAAGTTCTTTAACCTTTGTATTCAACCCTACAAAATAAAATGCGCTAGACGGATCTTTCAACAATGTAATTCCCTCTTTTTTCTCAAGTGCCGCGATATCTGCCGAACCGACATTCTGCGATACATCAATATCACCTGTTTCTAAAGCAATCGCTGCCGTTGTTGAGTTTGCAATAATCTTATAAGTCAAATTCTTGATAGCCGGTGCGCCTGCATAGTATTCATCATATGCTTCGAATACAATCTTGTCGCCTTGCGCCCAGGATACAAATTTATATGGGCCTGAACCAATAGGCTCCTTGGACATCATTGTGCCACCGTCTTCATAAAAAGATTCTTTTACAATCTGAGAATAAGTTGTACACAATGCAAGGAACGGTGCATACGCATACCGAAGTGTTACTTTTACGGTTTCATCATCAAGAACCTCAACTTTGTCTATAAAGTTCATATAAGGTCCGGTATACGATGATTCGACTGCTGCTTCCAAAGAATACTTAACATCCTCTACTGTAATCGGATCACCGTTGTGGAATGTTGCGTCAGTACGAATTATAAATACATATTCCAATCCGTCATCAGAAATCTCCCATTTCGTTGCTAAAGCCGGCACAATCTGAGAATCGTTAGTCATTCGAACCAGCGGTTCATATACATTCGACAGAATGGACATCGTCAAAGTGTCATTGATACGAAGTGGGTCCAAAGCAACTGCATCTGAGTCGATTCCTATAATTATGGAATCCTTTGCCTTATCAGAGCTGCCCTTGCTACCGCATGCGGTAGTGAAAAGCAATGCAAAGACAAGCAGTACTACTAATATTCTTCTGGCTTTCATAATTTTTTCCTTTCCTCTTCATTCTTGAGCGATATCTTCTTGTAGAGTTATTTAGAATGATATCAATAAGCGCGCTTATTGTCAACCCTTTCACCGCGCTTTGCCTCTTTATTTTGATAAAAAACATTCGTTAACAGTCTTTTTTCTGTGTGACAGTGCCAAAAAAAACTTGTTTTTCTTGTTTGGTACGGTAAAATATATATTGAATAGTTTATCCCTTGTTCATCTGGGGATGTTTTTAGAAAGGATTTTAGGAATGTCAAATACTCCAATAAACTCACGTGAAGATAACAGACTGAAAACAGCAAGGGTTTTTGTAAGAGCAACCCAAAACCTAATTGACGCAGAGGGTATCACTAATGTGTCAATTCGAAAGATTGCCAAATCAGCTGGCTTCCACAATTCTACAATCTATCTTCATTTCCGTGATCTTGAAGAGCTCGTCTTACTAGCGTCTTTGAATTTTTTTACTGACTATAAAAAAGAGCTCGCTGAAAAAAGTAAGATGCCTGGAACTCCAAAAGACAGGTTTTTATCGATTTGGGAATTGTTTGGTAAAACCGTATTTAGCCACCCTCAAGTATTTTATAATTTTTTCTTTGGTAAATATAGTAAAAATCTTACTCCTATAATAACACAATACTACGAGCTATTCCCTGACGAAAAGCCTATATACCCAAAAGAAATTGAAGAAATGTACTATGGGAATAATATTGATGATAGGAGCTATATGCTTCTTTCACCACTTATTGGAACGGAGGGGCTTCGAATTAACGATGAAAATGTGTTCCTTGTGAATCAGATAATTGTGGCATGCTTCAAACAAATCCTTGCCGATCAATGTGAAAATCCTGATACTGACCCAATTGCTTCGAATCATTTACTTTTAATGATCTTAAAATATGTGACCGGAATTGAATAATCCCGGTCACATATTTTATTCTTCAGATATAGTATTGGTTAAGTCTAGATGTTCAAATCCTTCGCCTATTATCTCAAAAGCCGTCGTTAGGATTATGAATGCGGTAGGATCATATTTATGTACAATGCTTTTAAGCTTTGGCATTTCGTTTGGTTTCACAACGGTCATCAATATTTTTTTCTGAGCTCCACTGAACATTCCTATACCCTCAATAAGAGTTGTCCCGCGTCCCATGTCATAAAGAATTGCATTAGAAATTTTGTCTAAATTTTCGTTAATAAATATAAAAAACATATCTGCTTTGTTGAAGCCACTGTTAAGCTTGTCTGTTACTACTGCACTTACTGCAATAGCTAAAAGTGCATAAATGCCAGCTCCAACATTTTTATACACAACCATCGCCATGACAACTATAGAACCGTCCAGTAACATTAGAATGGATCCTAAACTCAAGGCTTTGAGCTTCGTTATAATCAATTTAGCAAGCAAATCGGTTCCCCCTGCCGATATTCCTGCTTTTACAGAAAAAGCCGCGGCTGTTCCATAAAGAAGTCCTCCACATATTACAGCAACAAGTTTATCGTCCGTAGTCGAAGGTAAGAACGAAAGTGCATCTACTATAATAGAATATAGCATCGTCGCAAGAAGTGATGTTATAATAAAGCGTTTTCCTTTTATCTTCAGCCCCCATAAACAAATTGGTATATTGAGAGCAAATACAACCCCTCCCACCGGAAAATTAAAAAAATTATTCATAACTGTACCGATTCCTGCCAGGCCGCCTGCTGCAATGCCGTTATGTACATAAAACAAATCTAAGGCCAAGGCATACAAGACATTTGCAATTAAGAGATAAAAAATCTGTTTTGATGATATGCCTATTTTAGTGAATAATTTCGTAGTTTCCATTTTGCTGAACCCTCATTTTATTAATATATGTTTTATTTTCCTACGGACATCCTCTTTTCCTCCTAACTATACATTGAAGATACGAAAAAATCAATAAAAATATATGAATAGACGCGTTCCTTTTAATTTTCCTTTAATCTTCGTCCTCTATAATGAAGCCATAACAAGGAAATAAGGGGGTAAATATTATGAAAAAAATTACTGCGATGTTAAATTCACCGGTAAAGATTGCCGGCTTTGCGGCTTGTGCCGTGCTGCTTATCGGTCTCATTGTCTTCGGAACAATTCAGGCCAGTGCAGGTATTAATGAAAACAAAACGATAGGCATGGATAAGGGCGTCAATGTGGCACTTCAGGACGCAGGCTTCAAAGCAGAAAACGTGTCAAACCTGAGTGCACACTACGATACGGAAGACGGTACTTCCGTGTACGAAGTAAGCTTCACTGCAAACGGTTTTGAATATGAGTATATCATCAAAGCATCCAACGGAAAAATCCTTGAAGCCGACAGGGACGCCGGTAAGGTTTCCGCACCAAAAGACACAAAGACGGAGCAGCCTGCCAAAAGCGAAACCACATCTTCCGGAGACGAAATCTCATTAAAAGAAGCAAAAAACATTGCACTTAAACACGCGGGAATTTCCTCTTCTGAAGCAACTTTTGTAAAAGCAAAAAAAGACTATGAAGACGGTATTCAAGTATATGAAATTGAGTTCTACAGCGGGAACACGGAATATGACTACGAAATCAGAGTGTCAAACGGTGAAATTATTTCCTACGATAAGGATATCGAAAACTATTCCATTCCGTCCAAAAATTCCGGTTCCTCACAAACTCCGTCCTCAAACTATATCGGAGCTGATAAGGCAAAATCCATTGCGTTAAAAGATGCCGGTCTTTCGTCCTCTTCCGTTACTTTCACAAAAGCAAAACTTGACAGAGAAGACGGTGTGAGAGTATACGAAATCGAATTCTTCACATCGGATAAAGAGTACGAATATGAAATCAATGCCTCATCCGGAAAAATTCGTGACAAAGATGTCGAATTTAACGACGACTTCGACGAAGAATGGGATGATTAACAGTAAGCACTTCATAAAAATACGGTCTGCAAATTCACGCAGGCCGTATTTTTTATGATAAGGGTGCCTCTTGTATTCTTGTAAAAAAGTGATTTACAGACATTTGCTGGAGTGTTTCCAAATACCCATCTGCTCCGCTTCCTTAATGAGCTCGTCTCGGAAGTCCGGATGTGCTATACTGATAAGCATTTCGGCTCTTTCCCATGTAGATTTGCCTTTAAGGTTTACCGCTCCGTATTCGGTTACAATGTAGTTTGTTGCCATTCGCGGTGTCGTAACGATTGCTCCCCTAGGGAGTACCGGCGAAATTAAGGATTCGAGTTTTCCGTCCTTGCGCATTCTTGTTGCCGGTGTGCAGAGAAAACTCTGTCCCCCTTTGGACTGATAAGCCCCGAGTACGAAGTCAAGTTGTCCGCCGGTTCCGCTTATCTGCTGATGTCCCGCCGATTCCGAGCAAACCTGCCCATAAAGGTCAACCTGTATACAGCTGTTTACCGATACGAAGTTTGGAATCTGTGCAATTGTTGCGATATTGTTTACATAGTCAACCGGTGCATTACAGCAAATCGGATTATCATCTATAAAGTCATACAGTCTCTTGCTTCCTCCGGCAAAAGTATATACGGCCTTACCTTTATCTATCGGTTTGTTTCCTGTCAGTTTGCCGGCCTCAAAAAGGTCAACATATGCATCTGTGAACATTTCTGTGTGTGCGTTGATATTTCTTAAGTCGGACTCCGCAATCATCTGGCCAATGCAAAGCGGAAGGCTTCCGATTCCGAGCTGAAGGGTGCTGTGGCTCTTAATCTTGTCAACCACATGTGCCGCGATAAGCTTATCCGTTTCCGAAGGCTCCTTTGCAGGAAGTTCTGCAAGCGGTGTATTGCTTCCCTCTACAACATAGTCGATTCCGTACAGATTAAGCTGTGTCTGATATCCATGTGCAATCGGCATGTTTTCATTAACTTCAACAATAATTTTTTTCGCAGACTTGATAACTCCCCACATATCTGCAACCTGAGGTCCAAGGTTGAAATTACCGTGTTCATCCATCGGAGCAACCTGGAACATCGCAATATCGATTCCGCAGTCATTGTTTACCCAGAAAAATGGCAATTCACAGAACATCATAGGAATGTACCAGCAGCGACCGTCCCTGTTCATGTTTCTGTCATGTGCATTGAAATGCGCGGATTCAAAACGTACCTGCTCATTGCTTTCTGTCGCAAGGTAGGTTTCAAACGGTTTCTCTCTTACCGCAACTGTGCTTATTACCGTGATATCCTGAAGTTCGTTTGCTCTCTTGGCAATCGCCTTGTCAATGTCAATAATGGATCCGCATCCAAGCCCGAAGTGGAGTCTGTCTCCGTTTTGTACCATAGCGGCTGCCTGATCTGCGGTAATCAGTTTTTTCTTATACTCCTGTGCTAAATTCGATACTTTATACATCCTTTACCTCTCAAAATCTTTTGATTGTTAAATTTTCAACATAACAAATACAGTATACAATATTTTTTTTAAAATAACAACCTTATTATTTGTCTTTTTTGCTTGTTTTTGTGGTCTTTTTAAAATACAAAAAAGGGGTACTCATCTTGAGCATTTTGTGGTAGAATATCTAAGTGTGGATGGTTCTCCGCTTAACCCCTTAGACTTTCACCAACTTAATATGTCTCCGTAGTTAAATGGATAAGCGAACCTCGTTTCACCTGCGAAATCAAA